>Ga0207660_10001367_pt1 | contig 16345 bp, 16 predicted proteins | sample KBSC73BmetaG_FD_184335 | JGI IMG/M metagenome (GOLD analysis project Ga0207660, IMG submission 184335) | Corn rhizosphere microbial communities from Kellogg Biological Station, Michigan, USA - KBS C7-3B metaG (SPAdes) (version 2) | ecosystem: Host-associated > Plants > Roots > Rhizosphere ... | reverse complement strand
CCCGCTGGAAAGCCTGGCAATGGAGTTACGAATACTCTCGACCGTCACTGCTGGATCCACAGACGTACCAAAACGTTCTTCGCTTAATATTTTTCCATCGATAGTCGCGGCGCCCACGTGGATTTGACTGACTCCAATGTTCACACCGATGAGGAAATCCTTTTCGCCGCGCAGTGATAGCCCGATTGGAGGACGGCCGACGCCGACTGAACGATCCGGTGCCCCTTCACGCAATATTCCGGAGTCGATCAAAGGTTTCACTAAAACAGTAACTCGACGACGATGAACACCGAGTTGTCTGGCAACAGCCACACGAGGAATCGGTTGCGCGGCTCTTACTATTCGCAACAACTCGTGGGTTGTTTGCGCAGAAACAACTTGAACACAGGGATTATCGTTCTTCGCTGGTTCGTTCTTTACGGACACTTCTCTTAATTTCAAGACCTTAACCTCCCGGTTCAATAAAGTACGCCTTGACTAAAAGATTCTCAGCAAATCGATAGCCAAGAAAGTTTTGTGAATGAATCAGCGTAGTGCTGCGTTCTTACTGTTGTGTTACGTGACAACTTTGTAGGACGACGAGCGTTGAATGACAGAGATGTCGGAAGGGAAGTGGAAAGGATTAATCTTACGTTCGAAAGCGAGAGCAATTGATGCCATATTTTTTTACTTTGTACCCAATGATTCGTTCTGTACTGTCCAACAACTTTGCAGCTTTGGCACGATTACCCCGCGCCGTCTTTAATGCATCCTGGATTAAGTCTCGTTCGTATGCCTCCATTGCCGAAGTTAGCGACAGGCGGGTCACAGTGTCAGAACCTTCTGCGGTCTGAAGGCTGGGTGGAAGGTGATGACCATGAATTACGTTCGACTCGCAAACAAGTACCGCGCGCTCAATAACATTCTCAAGCTCACGAACATTCCCAGGCCAGTGATAAGTCGTGAGCATATCGATAGCAGGCGTTGAAATTCGCTTGATATGTTTCCCATGCTCGCGCTCAAACTTATCGACGAAATGCTCGGCTAATAAGAGGATGTCGGGCTTTCGCTCACGTAATGCGGGCATGAAGATGGTGAAAACGTTTAGGCGATAGTAGAGATCCTCTCGAAATAGACCTTTTGAAATCGCATCCTCCAGATCCTTATTTGTGGCAACGATCAACCGAACGTTTATCTTGATCGTCTCAGTCCCACCGAGACGCTCAAACTCTCGCTCCTGAATTACACGAAGCAGCTTTATCTGTGTTGTCAGATCAAGATCGCCTATCTCGTCCAGAAAAAGCGTCCCGCAGTCTGCGAGTTCGAACCTACCTTTCTTGCGTGCTTGTGCTCCAGTGAAGGCGCCTTTCTCATAACCAAACAACTCCGATTCGATCAGCGTATCGGGTAGAGCCGCGCAGCTTACCTTTACGAAAGGTTTAGCTGCTCGAAGTGAGTTGTAGTGGAGCGCATGAGCAATCATTTCCTTGCCGGTGCCGGATTCTCCTCGTAATAAGACGGTCGTGTTCGTGCGAGCTACCTGGGTAACCTGCTCATAGACCTGACGCATCGGATTTGAGTTCCCGATGATGCGGCTGAAGTCATAACGTTCTCGTAGTTCTTGCTTTAGAAGCGTGTTCTCATCGAGTAGCCGTTTCTTATCAGCTTCAAACCGTTGTTCGACCTTAAGCGCCTGAGCGATCATCGACGAAATCACGCTCAAGAACTTCGTCGTTCGATCGAAGTCGCGGTGTTGCTTGTAGGGTCTATCGGCGCCAATTACACCGATCGCTTTGTTCTCAACCAGGATCGGAACGCAAATGAAGCTCATCTCTTTTCGCGACGGATTTTCCTCAATCGATCTCAGGCGATTGAGGAGCAATGGCTCCTGACTGGTTTGTGGAACTACGACTGGCTTTCCGCTTTGCACCACGCGCCCGATTACACCTTCTCCGACTTTGTAAGTTGCGCGTCGAGCCTGATCCAGATTCAAACCATACGTGGCCTCAACCCGCAGGATTCCGCTCTCACGGTCGAGAAGCATGACGAAACTTCGTACCATCCCGTGATGCCGGCCAAGTGATTCCAGGACTCGCTCTAAAGCCAAACTGAGTGCATTTGTGTCGGCGAGAATGCGGCCGATTTCAACAAGCGTACCCAGTTTCCGGATCTCTCGACGCTCTCTGGAAACAAGCTCAGGTGGTTTTGTCAGGTTCGTTTCGGCAACTGCCATCGCATGCTCTTGAAGATCTTCGTGGTAACGCATCTTAGGGGCGCGCAAGATTAAGGGTCAAAGTGAAAACTTTTATGACTCCATAAAGGCCGAAGCTAATCATTGGTAACTTATTAACTTACATGTTTGTAATAGGTAAAGCAGAAACTTACAAAATTGTCAGATCTCTCTCGTCTGTGCCTGATGTTTTGCTCGCAGGATTTACGAATCATCTTCACCGCAGTGTCCCACTGAGTGCATCATGGCCTCACACCGCATCATCGCGCCCGTGAACCTACAGTTTTGTAGTTGAATCCTTGATGTCTGACAGAAACGTCGCGATTGGCCAATCGGCTACTGGATTCCCATTGACCACTAAAACTACTGATAACGGCGCATTTATTGAAGAAATGACGTCTTGTTTGGATCAGGTGCGTCCGTGGCATGGAGGTTGTTTAGGCCGTGGCAAGAACGACGGTCTAGGCAGGCGTAACTCATCGCTGCAGGAGTTGCGTTAAGCCGTTCGAGACTTCACTTGGCATTTGATTTCAGCGCAAAAGGAGCTAACAGATGATTACCGAGCGAATCGCGAGATTTTTAGTTGGACGACGACCTATGGACAGGCATTGGGAAAAAGGATTGAGTTGGTCACAAAAAGTCTCTCGCCTGGGCTCGCGTATGCGCGATCCCGAATGGCGTCGCTACGGTCGGCTATTGTTTGCCGGCAAGCTCTTGGGAATCGCGGCGTTGATTTGCGGAGTGCTGCTCGTGCCGGAGCTCATAGGATGGACAGCTCTTGCGGCGGACGTGGAGCTGAAAGGGAATGACATTGTCAATCCACTCAATACGCTTTGGGTCCTGCTTGCAGCCTTCCTAGTGTTCGCTATGCAAGTTGGTTTTACGATGCTGGAAGCCGGTTTCTGCCGATCTCGCGAGACCGTAAATGTGCTGATGGAATGCATAGTGGATACCTGCTTGTGTGGTTTGTTGTTCTATGCAATCGGCTTCGCGTTCATGTTTAGCCATGGAAACGGATTCATCGGTTATCACTGGTTTTTCCTACGCGGTGTTCCGGCAACTTACGAGTCGACCGGAGTTGCGTTCCTGGCTTTCTGGCTTTTCCAGTTTGCGTTCGCTGATACCTGCTCAACCATTACCTCTGGAGCGATGATTGGTCGCACGAGCTTTATTGGAGATCTGCTTTATAGCGTCGCTGTCTCCGGTTTCATCTATCCGATTATCGGCCACTGGGCCTGGGGGCCCGATGGCTTCCTCGCGACGATGGGCACTGCTGGAAACTTTTTGCCATCACTCGGTGTCGGCTTTCATGACTTCGCCGGTTCCACGGTTGTTCATACCATCGGCGGTTTCATTGCGCTTGCGGGCGCTATCGTTCTAGGACCCCGCATCGGACGGACTTTCAAACGTGATGGTGGGGGTCCAATGAAACCTCACGATCTGGTGATCGCGGCCACTGGTGGTCTGATCCTTTGGTTCGGTTGGTATGGATTCAACCCTGGCAGCACATTGTCAGCGATGGATTTTGAGGGCGTTGGACGCGTCGCCACGAATACAACATTGGCTGCTTGCGCAGGCGGCCTGTTGGCAATGGCATATGGGTTCGCGCTTCTCAAGAAGTGGGATCTTGGCTACACGGTAAATGGTTTTCTTGCAGGTCTGGTTGCAATCACTTGTCCGTGCTACTGGGTTAGTCCGACTGGCTCAATTCTGATTGGCGCGATTGCAGGCGTTCTTGTGGGTCTCGGACTAGAACTACTCGAATGGCTGAGAATCGATGATCCAATTGGAGCTGTCCCGGTGCACGGGTTCTGCGGCATTTGGGGAACCTTATCCCTTGGTTTGTTTGCTTGTGGCTCATACGGCGTAACCGGTTCGCTAGCGGCGGACAATACCGCTCCTTTGACCGGCCTTCTCTATGGCGGTGGAACCAGCGTACTGACCGCACAAGCAATTGGTAGCCTGATCATCGCATCCGCGACATTCGCAGTTTCGCTGGCAGTCATGTATGCGATCAAAGCTATAGGCATTCTCCGCGTCTCGATCACAGGTGAAGAATTCGGTCTCGATCTTTTCGAGCACGGAATGCCGGCTTACCCGGAGTATCAAATTGCGGACGACGCGCTTCCCACTGGTGTGTTTGCGGTAGTTAACTCTCAGTCAGTTCCTAACTCTAGTCCGTCGATAGATGTAACCCAACCTGAGGCTGCTGCAGCTTCGGCTCGCTAGAGTCGAGGCTCCCGGCAAAACTTAAATGGCCCAACTGTCTTGGCTTTCGAGGGCGCGAGACAGGTGAGCCACTGAGATCGTCCCATCGGGAACGATTACGGAGACAATTTACGTCATGCTCTTTGTTAAATCAATCCTTGGAGTGTTTGCTCTGGCGCTGCTCACTCCGTTGCACGCATTCGCTCAGTCGACACTGTTCAACATTCCTTCGACAGACGTCGTTGCGAAGAAAAAGATCTATCTCGAGTTTGATTTCATCACTCACCTGGAAGATCACCGGGACGGCGGTTTTCAAGCCTATGTCCCACGAGCCGTTGTCGGAATAGGGAAGAGGACCGAGATTGGATTGAATGCTTCATTTCTGGATGCACTCGCTCCGGATCAACCTGTCGAGTTGCAACCAAACGTGAAGCATCAGTTCTATCAGAATGAAGGTAACGGCGTTACGGTGGCAGCAGGCGGCATCTTGTATCTGCCGGTTGCACACACAACAGGCACAGATACGTTTGGCCTGATCTACACCGTCGTGAGTAAGCAGGTAAAAGCGGATCACGGGCCCAGAATAACAGGCGGAGGCTACGGACTCGTTCGCAGGACCAGCGGTAGTGGTACGAATGGAGGCGCGATCGTTGGTTACGAACAGCCGTTAATACTGGGCAAGGTTAGTTTTGTTGCTGACTGGTTGAGTGGAAAGAATCGTTTCGGCTATGCAACTCCAGGTTTTGCTTTCACGGTCTCTAAAACAAGTTTGCTTTATGCCGGTTACAGCATCGGCAACCAGGGAAGGAAGAACAACGGATTGTTTGTCTATTACGGAATAACGTTCTAATGCGGGGGTAACACAGGATAAACGCACCACCGAAACAGGGACTCTACGATCCACGCTTTGAGCACGACGCTTGTGGTGTCGGTTTCGTTGTGGACGTGAAAGGACGTAAATCCTTTGACGTGGTGCAGAAGTCCATTCAGGTCTTGCTAAACCTCGCCCACCGAGGTGCCACCGGGAGCGAAGTCAATTCCGGTGACGGCGCAGGAATACTTCTGCAAACACCTCATGCATTTCTGAGCGAGCGATGCGAAGCTGAAGAGTTTGATCTACCAGGATTTGGTTATTACGGAGTCGGGATGGTTTTTCTTCCGACTGATTCAACGGACCGCGCCGAGTGCGAATTAATATTTGAAAAAATCGTTGCTGAGGAGGGGCAGCAACTCCTGGGTTGGCGCACTGTGCCAACTAATAATTCGAATATTGGCCGAACAGCGCGTTTGTCGGAACCTGCTATCCGTCAAATCTTTGTGGCGCGGTCCAGCGATGTTCGGGATGAAGCGTCGTTTGAGCGCAAGCTTTATGTAATCCGCCGGCGAATAACTCGTGCGGTAAAAGCATCTGACATCCGTCAGCGCTCGATGTTTTATATCTCGAGTCTTTCTTACAAAACGATCGTCTACAAAGGCATGCTCACCACTGAGCAACTGCCTGACTTCTATCCGGATCTACGCGATCGGAACCTCGCTTCAGCTTTAGCGCTCGTACACTCTCGCTTCAGCACCAACACATTTCCGAGTTGGTCCCGGGCCCATCCATATCGTTACGTTGCACACAACGGCGAAATCAACACGCTGCGCGGCAATATGAACTGGATGCGAGCTCGAGAGAGCAAGTTTCAATCGCGGCTGTTTGGTTCAGACCTCCAGAAGCTGCTGCCCGTCATCGACACGCAAGGCAGCGATTCCGCGATGTTTGACAACGCACTCGAGATGTTTGTGCTGGCAGGCCGCTCGTTACCACACGCAATGACCATGATGATCCCTGAGCCGTGGACAGGCGATCCCTCCATGAGTGAAGAGAAGAGATCATTCTATGAATTTCACTCGTGCTTAACCGAACCGTGGGACGGCCCGGCGTCAATCTCGTTTACTGACGGCGTGCGCATTGGCACTGTACTCGATCGAAATGGTCTGCGTCCTGCGCGTTACTACGTCACCAAAGATGATCTCGTGGTGATGGCTTCTGAAGTCGGCGTGTTGGACCTTCCTGACGATGAGATCGTAAAGAAAGGTCGCCTGGCTCCGGGACGATTGTTCCTGGTTGACACTGAATTGGGACGGATCATAAGTGACGACGAGTTGAAACAAGAACTCGTAAGATCTCAACCTTACGTTTACTGGGTGACCGGGAATTCATTTAGTCTTGATGATCTGCCCGAGCCTCCATACGTTCATCAAACGAACTCATCAACCGTTCGACTTAGACAGCAAATTTTTGGTTACACGAACGAAGACTTGCGGCTCTTGTTGTATCCGATGGCAGTTGAAGGAAACGAAGCAGTCGGATCAATGGGCACCGATACACCACTGGCTATTCTTTCTCCTCGTCCACAGCTTCTCTACAACTATTTCAAACAACTATTTGCTCAAGTCACTAATCCACCAGTCGATGGCATCCGTGAAGACCTGATCATGTCGCTCGACACGACAATCGGTCCTGAAGCAAATATTCTCGAGCCATCCGCAGAGTGTGCGCGCCAAATCAGACTGAACTCACCGATTGTCACGAATACCCAGCTTGAACAACTGCGCTGTCTTGGTGAGTCGGATGGGCCATGGGAAAAGAATGGGTTTAAGTCGCTGACCCTGTCGATGGTCTATCGCGTTACGGAGGGCGGTCGCGGATTGGAGAGTGGCCTCAGTGACCTTTGTCGCCAGGCAAGCGCTGCGATCTCTTCCGGTTATCAGATCGTGATTCTTTCGGATCGGGACGTTGGCTCAGAAATGGCTGCAATTCCTGCGTTGTTAGCTGTCTCGGCCGTTCATCATCATCTAATCCGCGAAGGCACGCGCACGCAAGTTGGTCTCGTAGTCGAAAGCGGCGAGCCACGAGAGGTACATCACTTTGCGCTGCTGCTTGGTTATGGAGCAGCGGCAATAAATCCCTACCTGGCTTTCGAAACGATTCAAAACATGGTTGAGACTGGTCTCATCGCTGCGGTCGATGTCCGCGCGGCATCCTCGAATTACGTCAAAGCAATTAATAAGGGCATCATCAAAGTGATCTCGAAGATGGGTATCTCTACGACGCAGGGATATTGTGGAGCACAGGTCTTTGAGGCGATCGGGATCCATAACGACGTGATCGATAAATACTTCACCTGGACACCATCACGTATCGGAGGAATTGGTCTCGACGTGATCGCCGAAGAGGTGCGACTCAGGCACGCATCCGCTTTTGAAAAAGCTGCAATCAACGATGTCATTCTCGATGTAGGTGGCGAGTTTCAGTATCGAGCTGAAGGTGCTCAGCACCTCTTCAATCCGCAGACGATTCACAAGCTGCAGCATGCATGTCGGAGCGGAAGTTACAAACTGTTCAAAGAATACAGCCAACTAGTCGATGAACATTCAAGCCAGGGATTAACTCTTCGAGGAGCGTTGGAGTTCGAATCCAAACGCGCGCCGATTCCGATCGATCAGGTGGAATCAGTGGAGTCGATTAGGAAGCGATTCAAGACCGGAGCCATGTCGTACGGTTCAATCAGCAGCGAAGCGCATGAAGCGCTCGCAATTGCGATGAATCGAATTGGTGCCCGCAGCAACACGGGTGAGGGTGGGGAAGATCCGGCGCGTTACGTTCGCGACGCCAACGGAGATTCGCGCAACAGCGCAATCAAACAAGTTGCTTCAGGCCGTTTCGGCGTGACGAGTAATTATCTCGTCAATGCTCAAGAGCTACAGATCAAAATTGCGCAGGGTGCTAAGCCTGGTGAAGGCGGGCAACTTCCCGGACACAAAGTATATCCATGGATTGCCCGAGTCAGACACTCAACGCCAGGTGTTGGTCTGATATCGCCCCCTCCACATCACGACATCTACTCCATAGAAGATCTGGCCCAACTGATTTACGACTTGAAGAACGCAAACGACGAGGCCCGGATCAGCGTGAAGTTGGTCTCCGAAGTTGGTGTAGGAACAATTGCGGCAGGAGTTGTAAAAGCCGGCGCCAATGTCGTTTTGATAAGCGGATACGATGGCGGCACCGGTGCGTCGCCGTTGACGAGTATCAAGCATGCTGGTGCGCCGTGGGAACTTGGTTTAGCGGAAACGCATCAGACGCTTCTACTGAATGATCTTCGTGATGGAGTGAAGTTAGAAACGGACGGGCAACTCAAAACCGGACGCGATGTCGTCATCGCCTGTTTACTCGGTGCCGACGAATTTGGCTTTGCGACTGCGCCGCTTGTCAGTCTCGGTTGCATCATGATGCGTGCTTGTCATTTGAATACCTGTCCTGTCGGTATAGCGACACAAGATCCAAAACTGCGGGCGAAGTTCAAGGGTGATCCGGAGCACGTTGAGAATTTCATGAATTTCATCACTCAGGAAGTCCGGGAGTTGATGGCGGCGCTCGGTTTTCGCACTGTCGATGAAATGGTGGGGCATTCAGAGTGCTTGAAGGTTCGCGATCTGAATCATTGGAAAGCTCGTGGACTGGATCTGTCGGCTATATTGTTCCAACCAACGACGACTGAGAGCGAACGACCAACGAAACTACACTCCAGTTTAAGTTCCCTTGATGCTGAGAAATTACTTCCTTTGTGTGAGCCAGCACTCGAACGCGGTGAAGCTGTTGCAGCAACTTTGGCGATTCGGAATACGGATCGTGCCGTTGGTACCCGACTCGGAAGTGAAGTGACAAGAAAACATGGTCCTGATGGGCTACCCGACGACACAATTCAACTGAGATTTAAGGGCTCGGCGGGCCAAAGCTTTGGTGCCTTCATACCGAAGGGACTTACGTTAACTCTCGAAGGTGATGCAAACGACTACCTTGGGAAGGGACTCTCAGGCGGCAGGATCATTGTGTTTCCGCCGGCAGGATCGACTTTTATTCCGGAGGACAATGCGATCGTCGGGAACGTTGCATTTTATGGCGCGACCGGTGGCGAGGCGTACGTTAACGGGATTGCTGGCGAACGGTTCTGCGTCCGAAACAGCGGCGCCCATGTTGTGGTTGAAGCGGTCGGCGATCACGGCTGCGAATACATGACAGGAGGTCGTGTAGTTGTCCTGGGAAGAATTGGCCGCAACTTTGCGGCAGGAATGTCGGGTGGAATTGCGTACCTCGTTGACGAGGAAGGGAAGTCGTCGACGCAATGTAACCAGCAGATGGTTACGCTCATGAGATTGGAAGATCCGCTGGAGATCGAATTCGTTAAGGACATGATCTTCCGGCACGCAGAATACACAGCCAGCCGGCGTGCTACCGCAATACTGATGGAGTGGGACCAAATGGTTAATTCAATCGTGCGTGTGATGCCAAATGACTATAGACGTGTTCTCGAAGCACCCAACATCGATACACAGGAACTGGCCATGGCGACGTTTGAATTGAACTTGAGGGAGATCGCTCGAGCAGCAGGCAACTAATGGGCAAAGCAACCGGATTCCTTGAATACACGCGACAGCTGCCAATCTTTCGCAGCCCCGCGGATCGTATTCAGGACTGGAACGAGTTTCATCATCATCTGGAGCAATCCGCACTGCAAGAGCAGGCAGCGCGCTGTATGGATTGCGGCGTGCCGTTCTGTCATACAGGAACGATTTTGAATGGTGCGACTTCCGGTTGTCCGCTTAACAATCTCATTCCTGACTGGAATCACCTCGTCTACACAGGCAATTGGCGTCGTGCGTTGGAACTACTTCATAAGACCAATAACTTTCCAGAGTTTACCGGCCGAGTGTGTCCGGCGCCTTGCGAAGGATCGTGTGTGCTGGGAATCGACGACGATCCGGTTTCGATTAAGAGTATCGAATGCGCCATTGTCGATCGCGGGTTCGAGGAAGGATGGATCGTTCCTCAGCCGCCGCTCACGAGAACGGGCAAACGAGTCGCAATTGTCGGATCTGGTCCGGCTGGACTCGCATGTGCAGACCAACTTAACAAGGCTGGTCATTCAGTCACCGTGTTTGAGAAGTCTGATCGAGTGGGTGGTCTGTTGATGTATGGAATCCCAAATATGAAGCTCGACAAAAAGATCGTTCAGCGGAGAGTCAATCTCCTGGTGCAAGAGGGTATTCAGTTCATTGTAAACACGGGAATCGGAATCGACTATCCTGCGAAAGATCTCCTGAGGAACTTCGATGCGGTCGTGCTGTGTGGCGGCGCTTCGAAACCTCGCGATCTAAATGTTGAGGGACGGCAGCTGAAGGGAATTCACTTCGCAATGGATTTCTTGAAGGCGAACACGAAAGCACTGATGGACGGCAGATATTCTCCTGAAGAACAACTGAATGCGGCGGGAAAGGACGTGATCGTAATTGGCGGCGGTGATACCGGCACTGATTGCGTTGCCACGGCAATTCGTCAGGGCTGCCGGAGTCTTGTGCAATTTGAAATTCTTCCGCAGCTGGGTTTGGACCGCGCGTCCGATAATCCGTGGCCTCAATGGCCAAGAGTGCACCGCATGGACTACGGCCATCACGAGGCGCTTGCCATGTTTGGCGCAGACCCACGTTCATACTCGATTCGAACGACAGCGTTCGAAGGCGACCACGAAGGAAACGTCTCAGCCGTACAGACGATAGATGTGGAAAACCAAAGCGCCGGACTTATCGATGTTGCGGGCAGCAGTCGAACCTGGCCGGCACAATTAATCCTGCTTGCCATGGGTTTTCTGGGACCCGCCAACGACTCACTATTGACTCAGCTCGGATTAGCGCTGAATCATCGAGGTGCGGTTAGTGTGGACGCGAACAAAATGACCAGTGTGGCTGGCATCTTCGCAGCGGGCGATATGGAACGCGGCCAGTCATTGGTGGTCTGGGCAATCGCCGACGGTCGCACAGCGGCTCAAGGAGTCAACGCATACCTCACCAGCTAACCAGGGAAGCCTAACTTTAAGCAGTTGTAGTAGAAGGTTCGCCTAGATTTGCCGCGTCTGATAATACATATTATGTACGTGCGGGCTTTGCCTCTAAAGTCAGATTATGGGGCGACTTTTGAGGCAAATGCCGTTTCTGCCCCAAAAAGCAATTTGACTGATTGCATGGGTATTCAGCGAGGACAAGTATTCCCAAATCGCTTCTTGCGACGTGACGTATCGAATGGTTGCGTCATTAATGATTATGCCTCAATTCCGATGAAGGATTTCCTTAATTCAGCCGCCTCCTCCAATTTCAAATTATCTTGGAGTCCCCATAGTTCCACTTGATACAACTCTTAATTGTCGTCCATTCGCGAAATTTTATATTTAATCTCGTTCATTACGGCATCGGCTCAACTTCCACCGGTACATTTTACGCATCATATAATTCTGCATGAAAAAGATAAGACCTACCTGGGTTTAAAATCTCTACCAAATTTGCGAGCGCTCTTCTCCGAGACATTCTCTAAGATGAACTCCACAACAGGAGTACCAACAATCGGCGTACGATGCACATGCCTTGTGGTAATGCTCACATATGACATCTGTCTAGCAGTTACCAGAATTAACTGCCACTATATGGCTGGTCCGCACTACCTACCTATTGCCTCACGTAAAAAAGTACTCGAAATGGGATTCGTTGCCTCAACTAAAAAAGTACTCGAAAGGGTTTGGGAAAAGTGAGGTGTAGTTGCTGCTTCAATAGCCGAGCGTGATAGAGTTTTGCTGGCCGGCGCGGAGGATAGGGCAACGCTGGAGAGCGACCTGAGCGCCGCCGTCGGTGCATACACGGATGGGCAGGGCAATTCGCTCTGCCCTTTGCTTTTTGACTGCCCATCCGGCATGCGATAAAGCGATAAACTCATCTCGAGTTTCAAAAAGGGTTGCTCCTCTGGGCGGACCTGACCGAAACCATGCGCGCGCATTCACGCCAGTTTGTTCTATTAGAAGTTTTGGCCAAGCGCTGCTGCAGTCGTTCGATCTTTCGTTTCAAAGCAGCCGGATTAAGCGTGACGTACTTGGCCCGTAAGCGATCCTTTGCGGCTTTGCCAACCAAGGGCGACTGCAAGACCCGCTGATACGGCGTCAGGGCCTGGTCATAGCATTTCTTTACTCTGCTGCCTACCCGTTCTTTAGACTTGAGCTTCATCGTGGGGAGAAAAAAATTAGTATAGAGCCGCAGATAACTATACAGCTCATTGAGCAACTCACATTGTTCCTCGGTATCGTAACGCGCGTAACCGACCGCGCGTCTCACGATCGAGTAGTTCTTCTGTTCCACAAAACAATTGTCGTTCTTGCGATAGGGCCGCGAACGAGTGAAGGTGATCTTTTCCTGCCGACAATAACTCAGTAATTGATCGTTGATGAACTCGGAGCCATTGTCACTATCCAGTCCTAAGAGCGCAAAAGGCAGGTTTTTACGCACTTTTTGGATGGCTGCGAACACATGACTCTGAGCTTTATTACGGACCGCGATGGTTTCGGTCCAGGTAGTGGCCACATCGGTGAGGTCAAGTGTTTGACAATAATCACCGGCGGCTAGGCCCCCCTCGTGAGCGACCAGATCTATTTCTCCAAACCCTGGTTGTTGCTCATCCCATTCCGCAAAGGTACGAATCGGAATCTGATGTTTCATCAGCGTTCCCGGTTTCGTGCGCGCCTTACCTCGCAACTCATGCTTGCGTCGCTCAACCCGCAACAGCCTATCGATCGTGGCGGCACTGACCTGCAACAGCTTTTCTCTGGTCAAGCGATCACAACGCAGTTCGTTGTGGCGCTCCAAGACCGTCACCAACTCCCCTAAAGCTGGTTGCAAACGCTTGCCGCAAATGTAATCCATCACTCTCCAGATCCTGACTAGCGCCGTTCTTACCTGCTCGTCATAGTACGGCACCCGCCTGCGACCCCGCGGCCATTCATGTGGGCGAGTACCTCACTGACGCGCGCGTCTACTTCGTCCAGCCTAATGACGTTGGATTGGAACGCCCGGTGCGGTTTACCACCGACCGGCCACAAGGCCAGAGCGATGAGATTCGGGTCTTCCTGAAGCGTTTTTTGAAGCCGCTGGTCGTATCCCCGATCGTCGAAGTCCTGGATTCCACCCGCAATCTCGAATGCTCGAGCTAGCCCTGTAACGACGTCGCGATACCGCTGGCCATAAAGCTCAATCTGACGAGCCTTGTCTTGTACTAACTGAGCCTGATAGCGGCCCTCGATAGAGCGCAGTTCGGCGGCGCTGCGTCCTGAGAGCAGGAAGCCGGCAAAGGCCAGGGGCAAGAGGCCAACCAGGAGAAGAACTCCCAGAACGATGTATAGGAGGCGAATTCGGCCGAGATTTTCGAGCATTCTAAAGTTCGGGCAGGTACAATCGCGGTGGGTCTTACGTATGCAGGCACTCGACCATCATTGGCCAGCGACCAAACCACATTATTCACGACGGTTCAGCCAAGTGTCAACGAGTTTTAACGCAGCTCGCCTTTGAAGCCCTCTCAGTTGTGTCTTTTGATCAACTTCTGAGGACCAACCAGCGTCTAAATCCTTGAGCGCCAAGGCTCCAAAGGAGCCGTGAAGGTCGAATGAGCTGACTAGCCCCATTGACCAACGCATGGATACCGTTACCACCGACGAGATAATTGTAGAGCGAGCTCTCAGTGGGGATGCGGAAGCTTTCGGCGAGATCGTGCGTCGCTGGGAGCGTCGTATCTTTGCGCTTGCGTACGGCATGCTCGGTCGAGAGGAAGACGCTCGTGATGCAACCCAGGAGACGTTTCTGGCAGCGTTCAGAAACCTTCGAGGGTTCCGAGGTGAAGCCAGGGTTTCGTCGTGGCTTCATCGAATTGCCGTAAACCAGTGCATCACCCGGCAGCGTCGCGCGAAGGTTCGAAGTGAATCAGCATTGGAAGATGAAGAGGAAAAGAATGCGGGCAGTTTTGCTGCCCCTCTTCGCTTATCACCAGTCCGTATCACCGAAAGCACACAAATCACGGACGCCGTGCGTCGCGCCGTTAACAGTCTGCCGCTGGAGCTGAGACAGATTGTGGTGATGAAAGAGTTTGAAGAACTCACGTTTAAGGAAATCTCGGACATACTGGACGTGCCGTTGAGTACGGTCAAAAGCAGGCTCTACACCGCACTCAAGCAACTACAGATGAAGCTTCAACGTTTTGGCGGTGGGGCCATTTGAAAACAGGTAAGAAAGATGAACGATAGTCTTAACAATTCAACTTGTGACCGAACTGACGACTTGATTTCGTTTCTCTACGGAGAATCGAACGCAAACGACTTCAAACAACATCTGCAGATATGCGTGAGTTGTCAGAATGAATTTGAGTCGCTTGGCGGGGTTCGTGAATCGATCGCGCTCTGGAAAACGGAAGCACTGTCTGCCTCGGGCCTGGCAATGAAGCCAGTTTCAGTTCGAAGACATTCAGCAGTTGCTGCCTTGCGAGAATTCTTCGCTTTATCACCATTGTGGCTGAAGGGCGCGGTCAGCTTTGCTGCTGTGGTGTTTTGTGTGATGGCGATTCTGCTCTTGAACAGAACGAGTCCAGCTGCACCACCGATTTCGAGTGCGAATGATGTTAAGTACACCGAACAAGAAATGCGGGCAGCCGTTACAAAGGCGTTGGACGATCAAGCACAGAAGTTCGCTGCTACCATTGCGGCTAATAATCGGCAAGAAGTTAAGCCCGAAGCACCGCCGGTAAAGAACCGGCAAGTTGTTCCTGCCAACAGCGCTGGGCAATGGGCAGCCCATAAGCCTTTATCCAGAGCTGAGCGGCAACAACTCGCATCTGACCTTCGTTTACTTTCGCCGCGCGAAGAAGACACTCTCAATCTGATTGGCGATCGCATAAACCAGGAATTCTAGAGGTTACGATGAAATCATTTGTCAGACTGACACTCCCCCTGATAGTTCTAATCCTGAGTGCATACTCGATCTCATTCGCTCAAGATCCGCAGTCAAATTCAATCCCTCCTCAGGATGCGCCAGACCTGCTGGGTAGACTTCGATTGTCTCCTGATCAGATTCAACGAATTCGATTGATCCAACGAGATACAAAGGATGAACGTGCTGCCATTGGACAGCGGTTACGCGAAGCCAATCGCGCCCTTGAAGAGAGTCTCGATACCGAAAACGTAGACGAGTCGGTGATTGATCAACGGATGCAGGAGGTCAATGCCGCTCAGAATGCCCAGTTGCGGTTGCGAATTCAGACAGAGCTTAGAATTCGTCGCATTCTGAATCCGGAACAACGGGCGATGTTGAAGGACATCCGCGTAAGAGCGGGGGATCTGATTCGAGCTCAACAGGAACGTCGGGTATTGCGTCCTGACGCTAACGGATTGCGGCCCAATGGCAACGGAGTGCTCCCCCGCCGCAATGATCCATTACGAAATCCTCGCCCCTAATCGCGTGGGCGCGCCCGAAAACGCCGACTTGCCATCACTAGCTAATCGGCGTTTTCGTTTATCCTTAAGCGGCGTGCAGACCTAGAACAGGCGCTCGAAGTGACTGATTTTCCTCCATCCGTAAACATCACCTGATAGTTAAAGTAAATCGGCCGCTGCGCTCGCCGTCTTGATTCGACTGCTCAAACCAACTCATTAAACGAGTTAAAAGCAGTTCAAGCTTGACGCCTCGCAGACATTCTGCGCATCATAGGCCGCTCTTTTCTGAGTAATGGACCGATGGAAATCGCTCTCGCGGAGGCCCTAAACGGGGAACAAGAATGTTCCGTGTTGTTTTCTTGTCGCCTCCGTTAAAATCCACTAAAAGCTCTGCCGCAATCTTAAACTAGCTTTCATCACGCACCACATGAACTTCGCTACGCGGGCTCTTCTGGAACTGCAAGAGACAACCCTGATGGCCACGCGGGCCGTGCGCGGCGTCTTCGTGGGTTCCGCGACGAGTTCGTCGAGGCGGTTCCGCGCCCCGCTGATGGTGAACCCCTGGTCGTAGAGCAGCTCGCGGATGCGGCGG
>Ga0207660_10001359_pt1 | contig 16412 bp, 16 predicted proteins | sample KBSC73BmetaG_FD_184335 | JGI IMG/M metagenome (GOLD analysis project Ga0207660, IMG submission 184335) | Corn rhizosphere microbial communities from Kellogg Biological Station, Michigan, USA - KBS C7-3B metaG (SPAdes) (version 2) | ecosystem: Host-associated > Plants > Roots > Rhizosphere ... | reverse complement strand
GCGTCAACGGCCAGATCCTGATGCATTTCGCGGCATGGCGCGGCCTCGCCTGGGACGAGTATATCCAGGCGATGAAGGATGCGCTCGCGAAGCACGGACAGGTCCGCGGCGGCATCTATGCGGCGGTCGACGGGGGCGCGGGAGGCGCGCTGTGAGTCTGGTCTTCGCCGGAATCATGAGCCACGGACCGGGGATGCGCGCGCGGGCGGACCGCGCCGACCCTGCCGTCCGCGAGCCGTTCTTCGCCACGCTCGACCGGCTACGTGAGCGGCTGGAGGAAGCGCGGCCAGATGGGCTGATCGTGATCGCGGCCGAGCATTTCGCCAACTTCTTCATGAACAACATGCCGGCCTACTGCATCGGCATGGCCGAGGATTACGAAGGGCCGATCGAGGACCCCGAATGGCTGCGGATTCCGCGGCGGACCGTACCTGGCAACGCCGACCTGTCGCGGCGGATCATCGGCAAGGTGATGGAGCGGGTCGACGTCGCCTATGCCGAGGAGTGGAAGTTCGACCACGGGATCATGGTCCCGCTGAGCTTCCTGACGCCCGGCTTTGACCTTCCGGTCATTCCGGCGAACATCAACTGCCAGGGCCCGCCGCTGACGCCGCTCGGCCGCTCCTACGAATTCGGGAGAGCGGTGCGCGGTGCATGCGATGCCCTGCCGGAGCGGATTGCGCTGATTGGCACCGGCGGGATTTCGCATTGGCCGGCAACGCCGAACTCGGGGAAGATCAACGTCGATTGGGACCGCGAATTCTTGGCGCGCTGGACGCGCAACGATCGCAAGGCGCTGACGTCCTACACGGATGAGGAGACCCTGCGCGACGCGGGCCAGGGCGGGTTCGAGATTCGCACCTTGGTGGCCGTCGCCGGCGCTTGCGAGGGAAGCACCGGCGAGCTGTGGTTCTGCGAGCCCATCCCGATCTTCGCGACCAGCGGCTTTGCGGCGGTCATGAATCTGGCGCAGGAGACCGCAGCGAAAGCGGCCTAGGCGCCCAGCTTCGGGATCTTGTGGGCGCCGAGGGCCACGGCGATGTTTTTCGTCTCCATGTAGAAATCGAAGCTGTAGTCGCCGCCGTCGCGACCGATGCCGCTTGACTTCATGCCGCCGAACGGCGTCGGCAGGTGACGGACATTTTCCGAGTTGACCCACACCATGCCGGCGTCGATCGCCTGCGCGACGCGCAGCGCCCGCCCAGAGTCGCGGGTCCAGACGTAACCGGCGAGGCCGTAGTCAACGTCATTGGCTTTTCGGATCGCGTCTTCTTCGTCGGTGAAGGGGAGGACCGTCAGGACTGGCCCGAAAATTTCCTCGCGGGCGATCCGCATGCCGGGTTCGGCTCTCCCGAAAAGCGTCGGCTGGACGAAATAGCCTTCAGCGCTGCACTCGTGCCGCTCGCCGCCGCAGACGATCTCGGCGCCTTCGCTCTTCGCGACGTCCATATAACCCATGACCTTGTCGAGATGCCGCGGGTGGATCAGCGGACCGACCTCGGTGGCGGGATCGAGCGGATCGCCGACGCGGAGCTTGCGCGCGCGCTCGGCGACTTTCGCGACGAACTCGTCGTGGATCGGCTCCTGCACCAGCAGGCGGCTCGACGACGTGCAGCGCTGGCCGTTGAGGCTGTAGATCATGAACACCACGGCATCGAGCGCGCGGTCGAGGTCGGCGTCGTCGAACACGAGCACAGGGTTCTTGCCACCGAGCTCGAAATGCACGCGCTTCAGGGTCGCAGCGCCCTGTTGCATGATCGCGCTTCCGGTGCGGCTCTCGCCGACGAATCCGATCGCCTTGATGCCGCGATTCTCGGTCAGCGCCTTGCCCGCCACCTCGCCCAAGCCGTTGACGCTGTTGAACACGCCGGCTGGAAGGCCCGCCTGGTGCGCGATCTCGACCAGCAGCCGGGCGCTGTACGGGCTCCATTCCGCGGGCTTGTGGACGACCGTGCAGCCGCAGGCGAGCGCGGGCGCGATCTTCCAGGTCGAGAGCATGAACGGCGTGTTCCACGGCGTGATCACGCCCACGGGGCCGATCGGCTGGCGCATCGTGTAGTTGAGGTGGTCGGCGCTCGGCAGCGCGAGACCGTTTTGCGCGTCGGGCGCGCGGTCGGCGAAGAAGCGGAAATTCTCGGCGCCACGGAGCGCCGCCTTGCTCATGAAGCGCAGCGGCTGGCCGGTGTCGAGCGACTCGATCAAAGCAATCTCGTCGGCGCGGGCGACGATTGCGTCCGCGATCGCGTGAAGAATGTCGCGGCGTTTCTTCCCGGTCGTCTGCGACCAGCTTGGGAATGCTCGCTTTGCCGCCGCAGCCGCCTGATCGACATCAGCCGCTCTGCCAGCGAGCACCTGCCCGAGCACCCGCCCCGTCGACGGATCGAGCACGTCGAACGGTTCGCCGCCGTCGCCATCGGTCGGCTCGCCGTCGATGAAATGGCCGAGCGGCCTGGCCGCAAGGCGCGCGAGATGCTGCAGTGCCAGTTCGCGGTTGCGCGCTGCCGAGTCGACCTTCGCGGGCTCGTTCACTCCGCGGACTCCTTCTTCAAGAGCTCGTGGAGGTTGTTCTTCCGCCACGCCATGTCGTGCGGGATCTCGTGGAGCTCGAACGACAAGGCGAGCGGGCGTGAGCGGTAGAGCTCGTCGGTGAAGTCGCACAAGGCGCCGAAGATCCGGTCCCCGGCGTTGCGTCGTGTCTCGACGTCGCGCCCGGGACCGATGCGCACCATCATGTGGATGTAGCCCGCGTCCGAATTGCCATTGGCGATGCGATAATATTTCCGCGCCTCGGCCCGGGTACGGACGCCGCCGAGCGGGAAGATGCCGGTCGAAAGGGCTGTCTCGTGAATCGTGTCGACCAGCGTCTGGATGTCGAGCGCGTCTTCCAGGTTCGCAGAATATTCGATGTTGAGGTGCGGCATTGACGCCTCGCTGGCCAGCTTGTTAACATGTTAAATATCAAGCGGCTCCCGCGCGCGCAAGGAAGCATTCGATGGATATCAGCCGCCTCAAAGGGTCGATCCCGCCGCTCATTACGCCATTCCGGAACGGCGAAGTTGATTACGAGGCCTATGCGGGCATGGTCGAGTTTCAGGTCCGCGAGGGCTCCCACGGAGTCCTCGTCAACGGCACGACGTCGGAACCTGCGTCGCTCAGCGCCGATGAGCGGAACCGGCTCGTCGATGTCGCGATCGAAGCCGCGGGCGGGCGCGTGCCGGTGGTCGCAGCGACGGGCTCCCAGTCACTCGCGGAGACCGAGCTTCTCACGGACCATGCGGTCCGCGCGGGCGCTGACGCCTTGCTGATCGTCACGCCTTATTATTCGAAGCCGCCGCAGCGCGGGCTGGTCGATTATTACCTGAGGCTCGCCGAGCGTCACCAGGTGCCGTGGATGGTTTATCACATCCCCGGCCGGACGGCGGTCAGCGTTACCCTGGACACGCTGAAGCAGTTGCGGGATCGCTCGCCGACCTTCGTCGGAATGAAGCACGCGGTGAACGACCTCGGCTTTGCGACCGAATGCCTCACGAGCCTCGGCCACGATTTTCGAATCTTTGTCGGCCTGGAGGAATTGTCATTCCCGATGATGGCGATCGGCGCGTGCGGGCTGATGAATGCCGTCGGCAACCTCCGCCCGCGCGTCCTTTCGCAGCTTTGCGAAGCGGTGTGGGCGAGCGACATTCCTGGGGCGCGCGCGATTCACGAACGCCTCCTCGAATTGAATCAGGCGGTGTTCTTCGACACCAACCCTATCCCGATCAAATATATGATGAAGCGGCTCGGCCTTATCCCCGAGAACGAGCATCGGCTGCCGATGGCGCCTGCAACGCCGGAACTCGAACAGCGCCTCGATGCTGTGTTGGAGCGTGCGGGGCTGCTCACCGCCGCGGCGGCATGAGGCTGGCGAAGCTGAAGGGCGGCAGCTGGGCCGCGGTGATGGACGATGGCGCCGTCGATCTCAGCGCGAAGGTCGATGGCGACATTCGCGAGCATTTAAGCAGCGACGCGCTGAAGCGCCTCGCCGTGTTTGCCGAAAGCCGTACGCCGGACATCTCTCGCGACGAGCTGAGCTTTGCTCCGCTTCTTCCGAACCCCGAAAAAATCATCTGCGTCGGCGTAAACTACTGCAACCGCAACGAGGAATATCGCGACGGTTCGGACCTGCCGAAATATCCGAGCCTGTTCTTCCGCGCACCGACGTCGTTCGTCGGACATGACGCGCCGCTGATCAGGCCGAGCGAGAGCGAGCAGCTCGATTACGAGGGGGAGCTCGCGATCATCGTCGGCACCGGCGGTCGGCGAATCCCCAAGGACGAGGCGCTCGACCATATCGCCGGCCTGACGCTGGTGAACGAAGGCACGCTTCGCGACTGGGTGCGGCACGCCAAGTTCAACGTGACCCAGGGCAAGAATTTCGATTCGAGCGGCTCGATCGGGCCTTGGATGGTCACCGCCGACGAGTTCGCTGGCTTCGACGCCATTCCGGTGCAGACCCGCGTCAATGGCGAGGTTCGCCAGGACGACACGACCGCGAGCCTGATCTTCGGCTTCGCCGAGCTCATCGCCTACATTTCATCGTTCACGACGCTCAAAGCCGGCGATGTCATCTCGACCGGGACGCCGCCGGGCGCCGGGGCGCGCCTCGACCCGCCGGTCTACCTGACGCCCGGCGATGTCATCGAGGTGTCGTCGCCGCAGATCGGCACCTTGCGCAACGGTGTGGTCGATGGCTGACGCGGGCTCCACGCGCACGCGCGCCGCCGCGCTGCGGCCGTTCGACCAGTCGCTGCCGATGGCTCTGCTCCGCGCCCGCGAGGCGGTGATGCGGGGCTTTCGCCGGCTGCTTCGCAAGCATGGCCTCAACGAGCAGGAATGGCGGATCATGCGGGCGCTCAGGGAAACGGACGAGCTGGAAATCGGCGAGCTGGCGACGCGTGTCTTCATCCTGAAACCGAGCGCCACCCGCACGGTCAAAAATCTCGAGGCACGCGGCATCGTCAGCCGCAGCCGTCCGAGCTCCGACCAGCGGCGCTCGCTCATCGCGCTCAGTGCCAAAGGTGGGGTGCTATTCGACGATCTCGCGCCCCAATCCGAGCAGGAATATGCGCGCATCACCCAATGCATCGGCCGGCGTGACATGGACGAGCTTTACCTGCTGCTGGGCCGGGTCACCGACGCACTCAACCGCGGCTAGAGGTCGAGCACCAGCTGCGGCGACTTCGACCGCGAGCAGCAAATCGTCATCAACTTGTTCGAGGCCCGCTCCTCGTCGGTCAGGACATAATCGCGATGGTCGGGCTGCCCCGAGATCACGTTCGTGAGGCAGGTCCCGCACAGCCCTTCGCGGCACGAGAAAGGATGCTCGATCCCATTCTCCTCGAGCACTTCGAGGATCGACTTGCCCTCCGGAATCGCGAATTCGACGGCGCTGCGCTCGAGCCGGACCCTGAACGCGTTCGAGTCCTGCGGCCCGTCATTTTCGGGAGTGGTGAACCATTCGAACCGCACGGTTCCGCTGGGCAGATGCTGCGTCAGCGCTTTGACCGATTCCATGAGCGGGGCCGGTCCGCAGCAATAGACCCACTCGCCTTCGTTCCAGCCGGCAATCGCCTCGGCGACATCAAGCACCTGACCGCATTCATCGTCGAAATGGAATTGCGTGCTGTCGCGGGTGAGGCCGCAGAGTTCCTCGTAGAAAGCGGCCCGCTGGCGGCTCCGCGCCGCATAGATGAGGCGCCACGGCTTGCCATTGGCGACGCACCAGCGGACCATCGCCATGATCGGCGTGATCCCGATCCCGCCGGCGATGAAGAGAAAGCGCTCGGCGCGCGGGTCAAGCGCGAAATTGTTGATGGGCCCGTTGATCGTCACCTGCGCGCCGGCGCGGACGCTGCTGTGCACGAAGCTCGACCCGCCGCGGCTGTCCGCGACACGCGCGACGCCGATCACGTAGCGATCGCGCTCGCGCCAGTCGTTGGTCAGCGAATATTGACGAATGAGGCCGTTGGGCAGGTGAAGGTCGAGATGCGCGCCCGGCTCGAACGGCGGGAGTTGCCCGCCGCCGATTGCGCGAAGCTCGAGGCTCATGACGTCGAGCGCTTCCGCGCGCACGTCGGCGACCTGCACCTGGAACGGGGTGTTCGACAAATCTATTCGGCGGCGATCGCCGGCGCGGGCTGCGGAGCGGTGACCCCCGCCTGCTCCTCGCGGATCATCTTGTCCATCACGTAGCGGAAGTGCGACAGCGCGACGTCCGAAGCCACCGCGATCAGTCTGAAGCTGGGATCCGCGTCGAGCATCTTCTGCTGCTCTTCGATGATCTCCTTGTCCTCCATGAAGCCTTCGATCAGGCTGTCGAGCAGGGACATGGAGATGGTGTAGTCGGCGCCTTCGAAGTCGTTGAGATAGTTCCAGAAGAAGTGGGTCGTTCGCTCCGTCTCAGGAGTCATGAACTGGCAGTTGCGAAACTCGCGCGTGCCTTCCTTGCCCTCGCCATCTTCGCCCATGCCGGCAGGAGCGAACATCGTGTCCATGAGGAAAATGCCCGGGACCAGCATGCGCGCGATGTTCCGGCGATCGACCTTGTCGGTCTTATTGGGGATGACCTTCCTGAGATATGGCGGCGGATCGCTGTTCTTGTGCCAGCGTTCGACGTGGAAGCCGTTCGGCAGCCGATCGACGAGATTGGGCTTGGTCACATAAGCATATTCCTCGGACCCGCCGAGCGTGTTGGTATGCACAAACGCGAGGTGATTGAAGTCGCTGAGGTTGTCGACGATCAGCAGATAGTTTGCGTCATAGTGGAGATAGGCCGGAATGCCCTTCCACTTCGGGTCTTCGAGATAGGGGATGTCGAGGATTTTCTCGGGGTCGGCGAGCGCCGGATCGCCCATCCAGATCCACAGGCAATGCTGCTTCTCGACCACCGGGTAACTTCTGACTCCCAACTGCGGCGGAATTCGCTCCTGGCCGGGAATCTGCACGCACTTGCCCGACGGATCGTATTTGAGGCCGTGGTACATGCAGCGGACGCAATCGCCCTCGATCCGTCCTTGCGACAGCTTGGCCCCGCGGTGCGCGCAGCGATTGTCGAGGGCGACGATCTGGCCGCTCTCGCCGCGGTAGAAGACGATCGGCTCATTGAGCAGGCGGCGCTCGAGCAGCTTGCCGTCCATGACCTCATGGTCCCAGCCACCCATGTACCAGCAGTTCTTCAGGAACATGCGAACCTCTCCATGGCCTGCAATCGCTAACGCGCGGGAATTAGACGCTTCCTTAGTCCAAATGGCTCCGCGCTTCGATAGCCAAGCTCTTTTCTAGACCGCTTCCAGGGCGTTGGCGAAGTCGGCGATCAGATCGTCGGCATCTTCGACGCCGATCGAGACGCGGACGAGGTTCGGCGTAATGCCGAGCTGCTGCTTGCGGTCATCCGGTACCGACAGGTGGGTCATCGCCGCGGGCGCGCTCGCCAGCGTTTCGGTCCCGCCGAGACTGACTGCCAAGTGCGCGATCTGCAGCGCGTCGAGGAAGGCGAACGCCTCTTTCTCGCCGCCCTTGAGGTAGAGCGAGAAGGTCGAGCCGGCGCCGGTACAGTGGCGGCGGTAGATATCGGCCTGCCGCGAGCCCTCGTCGAGGAAGCCGAGATAGCCGACCTTCTCGACCTTCGGATGGTCGCGGAGGAACTTGCAGACTCGCGCGGCATTCTCGCCCGCCTTGCTCATTCTCAATTCGAGGGTTTCGAGGCTGCGCAGGAGCATCCACGCGGTGTTCGGGTCGCAGATCGTGCCGAGCGTGTTGCGCATGGTGCGCACCTGGTCGATCATCTTCTGCTTGCCGACGAGGCCGCCCGCGACGAGATCGCTGTGGCCGCCGGCATATTTCGTGAGGCTGTAGACCGAGAGGTCGGCCCCCTGCGCGAGCGGCTTCGCCCAGAGCGGCCCGAGGAAAGTATTGTCGATCGCGATCGGCGGCCGCTCGCTCTCCGGGAAAGCCGCATCGCGTGCGGCGCGTACCGCTTCTACATCGACCAGTTGGTTGGTCGGATTCGCCGGACTTTCGAGATAGATGAGCGCGAGCCGGCCCTTGTCCTTGGCGAGTGCGAGGACCTCGTCGATTTCCTCCCGTGTCGAGCCCGACGGGAAATCCAGCCAGGAAACACCGAAGCGGCCGAGAATCTTGGCGATCAGAGTCTCGGTCGCCGCATAGACCGGCCCCGACTGGACGATGACGTCGCCCGGCTGGACGAACGTCAGGAACAGAGTGGCGATCGCCGACATTCCGCTCGAGAAAGCGAGCGCGTCGTCGGCCTCCTCCCACAGGCTCAGGCGATCTTCGAGAATTTCCTGGTTGGGACCGTTGAAGCGCGAATAGATGAGCCCTTCCGCGCCGCCCGGGCGCTTGCCCGTCACACCTTCGAAGAAGCGCTTTCCCGCCGCGGCGCTTTCGAAAACGAACGTCGAGGTGAGGAAGATCGGCGGCTTCAGGGATCCTTCGCTGAGCTCGGGATCGAAGCCGTAGCCCATCATCAGGGTGGAGGGCTTGAGCTTGTGATTGCCGATGGTGGTGGTCGACGGCCTCGGCGGCCGCGGTGCGGGAGTCCCGCTGATCTCGTTCTCATTCTCATTCCGGCTGGCCAAATCGGGTCTCCTCGTTCCCGAGTCTCCCTAATGTCAGCCTCGCCGCACGGCTAGGCCGCCGCGGAGGTGCGCTCGAGCTCAGCCGATGTGGGCCGAAATCGCTGAGTAGGTGTTCGACCAGTGCAGCTGAACCTTGTTGCCAAGATTAGCGTAGGCGGAGAGCGCAGCGACCGAGACGAGCATCGCCACGAGCGCATATTCGATCGTCCCGACGCCCTTGTCGTCGCAGAGCAGCTTGCCGATCCTGGTCATTGCCGAAGCTCCAATGTGGTTTCCGGCGCGTTAATCGAAGAAATCGCTTCGCGAGGCGACGGCACAAATTGGAGATGTTTCGGATTGGAACAGTGGCTGGGGCCTAGCTTCCGATTGCGATGGCGCTGAGCTGGCGGCCGTAATCCGCTTCACCGCGGTGGGTTGCCCGGCGGTAGCTGTAGAAGCGGTCCGGGGCGGCATAAGTGTCGAGGTTGAGCGCTTCGACCTCGCCAATGCGGGCGGCGATCAGTCGATGGACGACATAGGCTTCGAGGTCGAAATGCGGCCTCGCTGCAGGTCCGAGGACGAAGAAGCGCTCGTTCTCGCGGTCATGTTCGAGAAAGCGGTGGCGGAATGCCTCGTCGACTTCGTAGGAACCCTGCGCCACGCAGGGGCCGACCGCCGCATGGATATGGTCGCGGCGCGCGCCGAGGCGCTCCATCGCGGCGATCGTGGAATCCGTGACTCCCGCGAGCGCTCCGCGCCAGCCGGCATGTGCCGCGCCAACGACGCCGGCCTGCTCATCCGCGAACAGCACCGGCGCGCAATCGGCGCTGAGGATGCCGAGCAGCAGCCTCGACCGAACGGTGACCATCGCGTCCGCGCGCGGGCGCTCGTCTTGCGCCCACGGCTGGTCGACGTGAACGACCTCCGCCGAATGGACCTGATGGACCGTTGCGAGCCTGGCCTCGGGCAAAAGAGCGCCAATGGCTCGGCGGCGATTCTCATCGATCGCCGAACGATCGTCGCTGCTGCCGTAGCCGACGTTGAGACCGGCAAGCTCGCCGGTCGAAACGCCGCCACGGCGGCCGAGGAAGCCATGCGGGAAACCGCCGAGGGAGACTGCCCGGATCACTTCCACGCCGGTCACGCGTGAGCCTGCATGATGATGTGCCGCAAGATCAAATCCTCGTCGGCGTGGCTGCCGACCATGAAATCATATTTGCCGACCGTCTCGAATCCGTAGCGTTCGTAGAAGCGGCGCGCGCGGTGATTGTCGACGTAGACGGACAACACGAGCTCCTGCGCGCCGCGCCGTGCGGCCTCCTGGAGCGCCCATTTCATCAGCTCGTCGGAGATGCCGCGGCCGTGCGCGCTGCTCTTGAGGTAGAGCCGCCGTAGCTCGATCGCGGGCGCTTCCGTCACGTATGGCAATTTCTTGGGAGCGAGCTCGACGAAGCCTGCAAGCTCGCCGCCGGTCTCGGCGACGCGGATCGACACTTCGGGATCGGAGAGGTTGGCCTCCCATTTGGCTTTGGAGTTGCCGTCGAGGAACTCCTGCAGGTCGGCTGGACGATAAATATGACCGAAGGTCTCGACGAAGCTTTCGGCGAACAGCGCCCGCAGCGCCTCCGCGTCATCGAGATTGGCGGACCGGTAGACTGCGTTCATGCGAACCCCGCCGGTGCCGGCCATTTCGGCGAATGCAGCGCAAGAACCTTGAACAGGTTGCCCATTCCATCGGCGCTCGTCAGCCGCTGGAGCGAAGCCTCGACGTCGCGCGCGCGCTCGGGATTCGCCCGCGAAAGCGCCCGTGCCCGCGATTCGATGCCGAGCCGAATCAGCCATTCCCCCTGCGGCACTACCCTTGTCACCCCCGCTCCGGCGTTCGACGCGGCGCGAGCGGCGGCTTCGAAATCCACGTGGGCGGTCAAATCCTGCTCGCCCGGCCGTTCGAGGACCGGCGCGAAACGATGGCTACGGACTGCCTGGAGCGTGTCACCGGCCGCGTTTCGCTCATGCCCATAATCGATGATGATTGCAGCGCCGCCGCGTTCCGCAACGCAAAGCGCGATCGCCGAAACGACTGCGTCGCGCGCTGGCGAGCTTTCGGCAATTTCGCCGTCGCGATCGAACGCGAGTCCTCCGGCGGCGACCTGCACGCGTCGTTCGACTCCATCCGCGGTCTGCACGATCGGCAGAGCGTCGAGAAATTCGTTGGCGACGAGAAGCAGCGGCCGCGCCGGCAGGTCCTCGACCAGATCGTGCCAATGGGCGCCGGGGACGGCCTTTGCCTGCGCCTGGCGAAGCACAGGGCTGGTTTCGACGAAATGCACCTCCCCCGCCCATCCGGCCGAGCGAAGCACGCGCAATGCATCCGCCGCCAGCGTGCCGCGCCCGGGGCCGAGCTCCGCGTAGATCGCGTCCGCCGGTGCTCCGGCCCGCTTCCACACTTCGGCGAGGGCGGCACCGAGGATCTCGCCGAACATCTGGCTGATCTCCGGCGCGGTGGTGAAATCGCCGTCGGCGCCGAACGGATCGCGGGTGGCGTAATAATAAGAATTGCACGCTTCCATGAAGGCTTCGACGCTGATCGGCCCCTCGGCCTGGATACGCTCCCGAAGCGCCCGCTCGAGCGGAGTCACGCTACCGAAGCGGTGCCGGCGACTGGCTCGACACGGGCGCGCCGCTTCTTGGCGGTGAACATCAGATAGGCGCCAAGGACGATCAGCGGGATCGAGAGCCACTGACCCATGTGCAGCCCCGTCACCTGCGAGAAGCGCGCGAGCTGGCTGTCGGGCTCGCGGATGAACTCGACGCCAAAGCGGAAAATTCCGTAGAAGAAGCCGAGCGCGCCGACCAGCTTGCCGGGCTCGTAGCGGGCGTTCGTCTTCCAGAACATCCAGGCGAGGATGCAGAAGAGGACGATGCCCTCGAAGAACGCCTCATAGAGCTGGCTTGGGTGGCGCGGCGGGCCGATGAAGCGCTGACCATATTGATTTACTTCGACGAAGCGCACGGCCCAGGGGACATTGGTCTGAGCGCCCCACAGCTCCTGGTTCACGAAGTTTGCAAGCCGGCCGAAGAACAGCCCGATCGGCGCGCAGCAGGAGACGTAATCGTCAACACGCATCCAGGAGAGCTTCTCCTTGCGTGCAAAATAATAGATTCCGAGCCAGGTGCCGATGAGGCCGCCGTGGAAGGACATGCCGCCGTCCCACAGCTTCAGGATCTCGATGGGGTGCTGGAGATACTGTCCGAGGTTGTAGAAAAGCACGTAGCCAATGCGTCCGCCGAGGATCACTCCAAGCGCGGCGTAGAAGACCAGGTCGTCGGCATGGCGGCGGCTGAGCGGGGCGCCGGGCTGCTTCAACAGCTTCAGCAAATACCAATAGCCGATGAAAATCCCGGCGAGATAAGCGAGGCTGTACCACCGCAGGTCGAACGCCCCGATGTGCAGCGCGACGGGCGAAAGGCCCAGATCGGTGAACTTGGTGAACCCGGGATACTGGTCGGCTTGCAAGGACTTCCCCATGAATGTTCAGCGCCTCATAAGGCGCGTGTCAGCAAAGGCAAAGGAAGTCAGACGGGAATGCCGAGCGAGCTCGACCGCCGCTACGACGACGAACTTGCGAGGGTCACCGGACCCGGCGGCAGGATCGTGATCGGCCGCGATAAACTGGGCCGTGCGATCGTCGAAAACCTGCCTGCGACGCTTCCATCCTTCTTCCACACCTTCTGCGCGATGAACGCAGCGAACGAAGCCGTGGTTGCGGGCAACGAGCGGCTGACCTTCGCCGATCTCGACCGGATTTCCGAACGGCTCGCGCATGCGCTTGTGGCGCGAGGGCTCGCCAAAGGCGACCGCGTCGGGATCGCAATGCGCAACTGCCCGTCATGGATCGTGGCGCACATGGCGGCCCTGAAGGCCGGCGCGGTCGCGACGTTGCTCAACGGCTGGTGGGAACCGGCCGAGATGGAACATGCGATCCTGCTCACCGACCCCAAGCTAATCATTGCCGATGCGCCGCGCGCCAAGCGGATTGCGGAACGCTGCAGCGGCCGCGACATCATCAGCATAGCGGTCGAACTGACGGTCGAGGAGGCGCTGGCGCCACTTCTTTCGGCCGAAGTAGCGAATACCGAACTGCCAGAGCTTGGTCCCGACGACGATGCGACAATCCTGTTCACATCGGGGTCGACCGGCGCGGCCAAGGGCGCGCTGTCGACCCATCGCGCGGTCACGACTGCGGTTTACACCTATGCCACGGGGCTCATCGTCCTGCTTGGGCTTCTGACTGACGAGGGGCGAGCGCCCGAGGGGCCGCCGCGGACGCTGGTCAGCGTACCGCTGTTCCACGTCACCGGCGAAGTGCCGGTGATGCTCAACAGCTTCGTAATCGGCCGCTGCATGGTGATGATGCCGAAATGGGATGCGGGTGACGCACTGCGGCTGATCGAGAAAGAGAAGGTCACCTATTTCGTCGGAGTGCCGACGATGAGCCTCGAGCTCATGAACCATCCGGACCGCGACAATTACGACTTGTCATCACTCAAGGACATCACCGCCGGCGGCGCGCCGCGGCCGGTCACCCACGTCGAGCGGCTGAAAAGCGAGTTCCCCGATGCGCAGCCGGCGCTGGGCTACGGTCTCACGGAAACCAATGCGGTCGGGTGCGCCAATTACTGGAGCAATTATGCGGCGAAGCCGGCGTCGACCGGCAGAGCGCACAAGCCCTATGTCGAGCTTGCCATCCTCGGCGATGGCGACGATCATTTGGCGCCTGGCGAAGTCGGCGAAATCGCAATCAGAAGCGCAGCCAATTTCCAATGCTATTGGCAAATGCCGGAGGCGACCTCGGCGCAGATCACGCGCGACGGCTACGTGCGCACCGGCGACCTCGGCTATCTCGACGAGGACGGCTATCTGTTCATCGTCGACCGGAAGAAGGAAATCATCATCCGCGGCGGCGAGAACATCTCCGCCGCCGAGGTCGAGGCCGAGCTCTATGCCTGTACCGCCGTCGGTGAGGTCTCCGTCTTTGGCGTGCCCGACGAGCGGCTCGGCGAGATCGCAGTCGCGGTCGTGCGCGCCGAGGCGGGCGAGGAGCTGACCGAAGACCAATTGAAATCGTTCCTGGAAGGCAGGATCGCGAGGTTCAAGATCCCCGAGCGAATCATCCTTTCCGAAACGCCCCTGCCGCGGCTCGGCACCGGCAAGTTCGACCGTCGCGCACTCAAGGCGCAGTACGCCCATTGAAGGTCGATCGTCGAACCGTCCTGATCGGCGGCGGCGCAGGCATCGGCCTCGTCGTCGCCTTCGCGCTCTGGCCGCACCACCTCCACAGCGACCTGTCGGTGGAGCGAGGCGAAGAGGCGTTCGGCAATTTCATCAAGATCGCGAAGAACGGCCAAATCACGATCGCCGTGCCGCAGACGGAGACGGGCCAGGGGATCTGGACCGGCCTGCCGCAGATCGTCGCCGACGAGCTCGGCGCGGCGTGGGACTCGATTGGCGTCGAGCCCGCACCGCTCACCGGCGATTACGCGAATGCGCTCGCAGGACGCGAGGGCTGGCTGGACGGGTTCGGCTGGCTCCGCGCGCATCGCGTCGAAGACGACGGGCGGATGCGGATCACCGCGGAGTCGACATCGGTCCGAGCGTTCGAGCAGCCCCTGCGCGAAGCGGCGGCAGTGGCGCGGACCATGCTCCTCGGGGCCGCCGCCGACCGCTGGAACGTCGAGCCCGAGGATTGCGAAACCGGCGACGGATTCGTTCTCAACCGCGGCCGGACCTTCACCTTCGGCGAGCTTGCCGAAGAAGCCGCGGACCGGGCGCCGCCGAACAATCCGCCGCTGCGTGAAACGGCGAGGGGGCGGCTCATCGGCCAGGCGCTGCCGCGGCTCGACGGACCGGCCAAGGCCGACGGGAGCTGGCGGTTCGCGGGTGACGTCAGGCTTCCCGACATGCTGTTCGCGAGCGCGCGCATCGCGCCGCCAGGCGGACGCCTGACTAGCTTCACGCGGCACCCGATCGAAGCGGTTCACGCAATCCGCCACGTCGCCGCGCGCGCCGGATGGATCGCGGTGGTGGCGGAGACCTGGGCCGCGGCCGAGAAGGGCATGAAGGCGGCGGACCCAAAATTTTCCGCTCGCCGGACGCCCGCGAACATCAGGGCCATCTTCGAAGACGCGCTCGCCCACGGCGGCGAGCGACGAACCTTCCGCCGCGGCAATTACGAAGGCACCGTCAAAGGCTCCCGGCCCCTTGCCGCTACCTATTTCGTTGCGCCGAGCCAGCATCTCGGGCTCGAGCCGCTGACCGCGACAGCGCGCTTCGACGGTCGTCATCTGGAGGTGTGGGCGCCGACCCAAGCTCCTGCCCTCGCTCGCGAAGCCGCCGCGGAAGCCGCGCGGATCGATGCGTCGGACGTGACCCTCTATCCGATGCCGGCAGGCGAGCCCGCCGGTCGCTCACTCGAATCGGATGCGATCCCTTTTGCGGTCGAGCTTGCGCGCCAGCTGAAACGGCCAATTCAGTTGACGCTGTCGCAAAGTGCCAGCCAAAACCACGACCTCGTTTCGTCGGGCGCGCTGGCGCGCATGACGGCCCTTCCGGGCGACGGCGGAGTCACGGCCGCGTGGAAGATGCAGGTCGCGGTGGTCCAGGGAATGGCCGCCGCCTTCGAGCGAATGCTCGACATCGACGACAAGAGGAGGATGATCCGCGCCGCGATCAGGGGGATCCCCCCGTACGCGATCCCCAACGTGACTGTTGAAGCCGTGCACCCGTCCTTGCCGTTTCAAATCGGTTATATGCGCGGCTCGCCCGAGCGCGAATTCGCGTTCGCGACGGAGAGCTTCATCGACGAGCTCGCGCGCGCAGCCGGGACGGAGCCGCTCGCGTTCCGAATGTCGATGCTCGGCAGCAACGGGCGGCTCGCGCGCTGCCTGCAGGGTGCCGCGCGGCTGGCAGAGTGGGACGGCGGCGGGCCGGGAAGCACCATGGGCATCGCCGGTTGCTCGGCCTTCGGATCGCATATCGGGCTGGTCGCGAGCGCCAGTATCGGCAGCGACCAGCGGGTGAAGGTCGAGCGGCTCGTCGCCGCGGTCGATTGCGGCCGGGTCGTCAACGCCGGGCTCGTCGAGCAGCAGATCGCCGGCGGATTGATATGGGCGCTCGCTCAGGCGACCGTTCCCGCGCCCGAATGGATCGCCGGCATGCCGCGCGCGCGGCCGATCGGCGGCATTGGGCTTCCGCGGGTGGGCGACACGCCGCAGATCATCGTCGAGATCATCCCGAGCAGCGACGCTCCCAGCGGGATTAGCGGGCTCGGAACGACGGTTCTCGCTCCGGCCGTGGCCAACGCCCTCCATGCGGTCACCGGCAAGAGGTTGCGCTCGCTCCCGTTCGATCCGACGGCGGCCGCATGAGCCGTCCCGCCGATCATCCGCGAGTCCCCGAGCCGAAGATCGGGGTGCTGCTGATCAACCTCGGCACGCCGGACGCGCCCGAAGTGCGCGCCGTCCGCCGCTACCTCGCCGAGTTCCTCAGCGACCCGCGAGTGATCGAAATCCCAAAGCTCGCGTGGAAGCCGATCCTGCACGGAATCATTCTTCGCACACGGCCGAAGAAATCCGCCGAGGCCTATAACCAGATCTGGACCAACGAGGGCTCGCCGCTGCGGGTGATCGCGCATCGGCAGGCGGAAGCGCTGCGCCGCCGGCTGCCGAAGCTCAGCGTCCATTATGCGATGCGCTATGGCCATCCGGGAATCGCCGCGGCGCTCGACGCGATGACAG
>Ga0207660_10001350_pt1 | contig 16443 bp, 14 predicted proteins | sample KBSC73BmetaG_FD_184335 | JGI IMG/M metagenome (GOLD analysis project Ga0207660, IMG submission 184335) | Corn rhizosphere microbial communities from Kellogg Biological Station, Michigan, USA - KBS C7-3B metaG (SPAdes) (version 2) | ecosystem: Host-associated > Plants > Roots > Rhizosphere ... | reverse complement strand
TCGGCGGCAACGTCATGGCGGGTTTGCGTTCCATCGTCGGCGGCGAGATCACCGAGTACACGCAGATGCTGGAAGAAGCACGCCGCCACGCCATCGACCGCATGGTGCAGAACGCGCAGGCGATGGGCGCGAACGCCGTGGTGATGATGCGCTTCGATTCGTCGGAGATCGGCCAGACCATGAGCGAGATCGTGGCGTATGGCACGGCGGTGGTGATCGAGAAGGCCTGACGCGCATGCTGGCGGTCGCGCTCTACGTGGTCGGTGCAATCCTGCTGTTGATCGCCGCCGTCACGCTGCTGGTTGGCGGTGCGTTCGCATTGTTCCTGCCGCAGCTCATCATCGGCGGGTTGTTCCTGATCATCGCGCTGGCGATCGAGCGTTGGCGCTACAAACCGATACGCGACGGCCGGCCCGATCCGCACTGGACCGACACCGGCGAACGCTTCGTCGATCCCGAAACCGGCGTGCTGACGGCCGTCTATTTCGATTCCGCGAAAGGCGAGCGGCACTATCTTGCTGCACCGCGTTCCGCTGCGAATCCCTGAAGCGTGTTCATCCCCCCGAAGCAGTCCGCGTTGCGCGGACTGCTTCGACCCCCTTCGTTCCGAAGGGGGTAAAGAGCAGCGCTTGCGCCTTTGCTTCCCCCTTCGGAACGAAGGGCGGAGCGCAGCGAACGCGCGCGAAGCGCGACGAGGGAAATGGCTTCTGACTTGGCGCGTCAGTGCTGCTTCGGCGCCGGTCCCTGCACCACCTGCACCAGGTGTGCGGGATCGACGTACTTCTTGAACGTGTCCTGCACCTGCGTGGCGCTGAGGTCGAGGTAGTGCTTGGCCGCGACCATCGGCTCGTCCAGCGGTTCGCCGTTGATGCTCCATTCCAGCAGCGAACGGGCGATCTTGTTGACGCTGGACACGCCCAGCGGGATCGAGCGGATGCGCGCCTGCTTGGCGTTGGTCAACTCATCCGGCATGACCGGCATGCCGCGCATCGCGTCGATGTTCTTGACGATCAATCCGTCCACCGGCTTGACCTTGTCCGGATCGCTGCCGTACTGCACGTAGAAGATCGAACGCGAGCGGTCGAAGCTCAAGCCCGAACCCGCGCCATAGGCGTAACCATGGTTGACGCGGATGTCCACCATCAGCCGCGAGGCGAAGCCGTTGCCGCCCAGCACTTCGTTGCCGAGTTGCAGCGCGTAGCGGTCGGGGTTGTGGATGTTGAGGTCCAGCATCTGGCCCAGCAACACCTGGTCCTGCGAAGCATAAGCGTTCGGCACCACGGTATAGCTGGCGGGATTGCTCGCCACCGGCTTTGGCACCACGTCGGGCTTCGGACCTGCTGCTTTCCAGGCACCGAAGTATTTCTCGACTTCCGCTTTCGCAAGTTGCGGCGTCACGTCGCCCACCACCACGATGGTCGTCATGTCGGGACGGTAAACCTTGGAGAAGTAACCCTTCACGTCGCTGAGCGTCAGCGCGTCCACGGTTTTCGGAATCGCTTCGCGCAGCCCCGGGTCGCCTGCGGGCAACAGGCCCTTCATCAAGGCGCGCATCATCTTGTACCGCGGCGACTGCAGTTCGCCGGCCAGGGTGCGTGAGAGCGTCTGCTGCTGCACGGTGAACGCGGTCTGCGGGAGTGCCGGATGCAATTCGTTGTCGGCCAGCAACTGCAGGCCCTTGTCGAAGTTCTCTGCAGGCACGGCGAGGCTGAAGGTGCTGCCGCCGGATTCGCTGGCGGCGATGTCATCCAGCGCCTTGTGGAATGCCGAGCGATCGAGCGTGGTGGTGCCGTAATCGAACAGCGATGCCAGCAACTTGCCGACGCCTTCCTGATCCTTGGGCGCCTGCAGGTCTTCGTTGCTGTCCACGCGACCGACCACGGTGATCGTCTTGCTGACGTGGGTGGGCTGCACGATCAGGGTGATGCCGTTGGCGAGCGTCATCTTCACCGGGTCGAGCGTCCAGTGCGGCATTTGCAGCGTCGCAAGCTGCTTTTCGGCCCACTCCGGCAGCGGCGCATCCAGCTTGTCGTTGCTGGCGAACGATTCGGTTCCGCCGAAGCCATTGCTGTCCGGCGGACGCTTGCCGTTCGGGTTGGGCGTCAGCACGACAGTGATGCGATGCTCGGGTTTGAGGTATTCACGCGCGACGCGATCCACGTCCTGCGGTGTGACTGCGAGGATCTGGTCGAGCCCTTCCTGAGGTGAATTCAACCCCTGCCAGGCCAGGGCCTGCGACCACGCCTCGGCCAGCTCCATCGGACTGTTCTTGGCAAACTCGAACTGGGCCTTCTCCTGGCGCTTGGCGGCCTCGACCAGCTCGGCCGACACGCCGTTCTTCAGCACGCCCGCGATGACGCCATCGAGATGGCCCTGCGCCTGCTTCGCATCGCCACCCTTGGGGAAGCCCACCTCGATGGTGCCGATGCCGCCGTGCACGAACGGCTGCACGCCGGCATCGGCGGACAGCACCTTGCCTTGTGCGGCGAGATCGGAAAGCGTACTGCGCGAGTTGTCGAGAACGTCCATCAACACCTGCAGCGCCGCATAGTCCTTTGATTGCTGGCCGGGCGTGCGAAACAGGTACTGCACGCTGCCGGTCGCATCCGGCGTGGTCTTGGCGATGGTCTGTGGCTTGAACGACTCGAGTTTGATGGGCGTGCGTTCCGGCACGTTGCCCTTGGGGATCGAACCGAACAGATCCTTCACCTTGGCCAGCGTGGCTTGCGCATCGACATCGCCCGCGATCACCAGGATCGCGTTGTTCGGCTGGTACCAGTCGTTGTAGAAGCCCTGCAGGATCTTGCCGGTGGTCTTGTCGAACGTTGGACGCGAACCCAGTGCGTCTTCGGCATAACCGGTGCCGGCGTACAGCGTGCGCTCGGCCTGCTCGAAGGCGAGGTAGCCCGGATCGGAAATGTCGCGCGAAACTTCCTGCTCGATCGCGCCCTTCTCGAGTTTCCAGTCCGCGTCGGTGAGTTGTGCGCCGCGCATGCGGATGGCCTCGATATGCAGCAGCATGTCGAGATACTGCGACGGTGCGACGAAGAAATACTGGGTGGCATCGTTGGTGGTGAACGCGTTGTTGTCGGCGCCCATCTTGCCGGTCATCTCGTTCAACTGCGCGCCGGTCAGGCCGGTCGAGTTGCGGAACATCATGTGTTCCAGCGCGTGCGCGGTGCCGGGATAGCCCTTCGGTGCTTCGTAACTGCCGGCGAGGTAGGTGATCTGTGTAGTCACCATTGGCGCCAACGTGTCGCGCACGATCACGACGCGCAGTCCGTTGTCCAGCGTGACACGGGTGACGTTGCTGTCCTGCGTGGCACTGGCGGTGGGTGCGTCGGCCGCAAACGCAGCCTGCACGCCACCACAGGCCAGGCCGAGACCCAGCAGGATGCCGAGCGCGAATGGAGCGGCCTTGCCGTGCTGCTTCATCGGATACTCCTCATGCGAATGGGTTCAAGCTGATAGGAAACCAGCAGCGCGCCCCCGGTTGGCGCATGAAAACCGCGTCATGCTACCAGTGCGCGCCGAACCTGCCGGCCATCCGGTCGGTCAGGCGGTAGCAACGATGATGCGGGGTTCCGGTTCCAGCATGATGCCGAAGCGCGCGTGCACGCCCTCGCGGACGCGTTGGGCGAACGCCCACAACTGGCCGCCGCTGGCGTGGCCGTGGTTGACCAGTACCAGTGCGTGCCGGTTCGAGATGCCGGCGTCGCCTTCACGCACGCCCTTGAATCCGCTGGCCTCGATCAACCATGCCGCAGAGAGTTTCGCGAGGCCGTCCGGAGCGGGCCAGGACGGAAGCTGCGGATATTCCGTGCGCAATGGTTCGGCCTGCGCATTGGGTACCAGCGGGTTCTTGAAAAAGCTGCCGGCGTTGCCGATCACCTTCGGATCGGGCAGCTTGCGGGTGCGCAAGTTGACCACCGCGTCGGCAACGTGGATCGGGGCAGGGTGTTCGATGCCCATGCGCTGCAATTCGTCCTGCACGCCCGCGTATTCGATGCGAGGTGTCCAGGAGCGCGGCAGGCGGAACGTGACCGCGGTGATCAGCCAGTGGTCGGGATGGCGCTTGAACAAGGAGTCGCGGTAGGCGAATTCGCATTCCGCTTGGGTGAACGTCACGAAACGGCGTTCGTGCATGTCGAATGCCTCGACCGATTCGATGAACTCGCCAGCCTCGACGCCGTAGGCGCCGATGTTCTGCATGGGCGCGGCGCCCGCGCTGCCGGGAATCAGGATCAGGTTTTCGAGTCCCGTGTGGCCGTGCGTGAGTGTCCAGCGCACGAAATCATCCCAATGTTCGCCCGCGGCTACGCGGATGCGCGCGCAGCTGCCGTCGTCGTCCAGCCCCGCGACGCCGCGCGTTGCCATCCTCACGATCGCACCGGCGTAGTCGCCCGTGAACAATACGTTCGAACCCTCGCCCAGCAATAGCAACGGTTTGCCGTGCAGGGCCGGGCGGGTCAGCAGATCGGGAAGCGCCCCGGCATCGTGGATTTCTGCCAGCCACCCGGCACGCGCATCCACGCGCAGCGTGTTGCGGTCGCGCAGCGAAGCGTTTTCGGTCAGCGTGAAGCCGTCCGTCGCGCCGTCATTCGGCATGTGCGGCACCATGCTGCCTGCGGATTTCCTCGACGCATTCCGTCAGCAGCCACGGTCCCCTGTAGATCATGCCGGAATAGATTTGCACCAGTTTCGCGCCGGCGGTGATCTTGTCGGCGGCATCGCTGCCGCTCAGCACACCGCCGACACCGACCAACGGAATGCGGTCGCTGAGCCGCTGCGCCATGCCGCGCAACACCGCGGTGGCCTTCTCGAACAGCGGTTTGCCGGACAGGCCGCCTTGCTCGTTTGCGTGCAGCGCGCCGGTGACATCGGTGCGATCGACAGTGGTGTTGGTGCAGATCAACCCGTCGATGCCGGAACCGGCCAGTGCGGACGCGATCGCGTCCATCTGCACGTCATCCAGATCCGGCGCGATCTTCAGCAGCACCGGCTTGCGCGCACCATGCTGCCCGGCAAGCCTCTCGCGCGCTTCCATCAGCGTCGCGATCAAGCTCTGCAGGGAGTCGCCGTCCTGCAAATCGCGCAGGCCGGGTGTGTTGGGCGAAGACACGTTGATCGTCACGTAGCTGGCCAGCGGATACACGCGTTCGAGGCAGGCGAGGTAGTCATCTGCGGCGCGCTCGTTGGGCGTGTCCTTGTTCCTGCCGATGTTGATGCCCAGCACGCCGCGCCATTGCGCCTGTTCGACATTGCGGACCAGCGCATCGACGCCGCCGTTGTTGAAGCCCATCCGGTTGATGATCGCCTCGTGCTCCGGAAGGCGGAACATGCGTGGCTTGGGATTGCCCGGTTGCGGACGCGGCGTGACCGTGCCGATTTCGATGAAACCGAAACCGAGCGCACCGAGCGCATCCAGGTGCTCGCCGTTCTTGTCCAGGCCAGCCGCAAGCCCGACAGGGTTGGGAAAATCGATGCCGAATGCGCGCACCGGCAAGTCTTCGGGTGGTGGTTGCGCGACGAATCGCATCAGGTTGCTGCGCTGCGCGACCCCGAGCGCGTACAGCGTCAGGCCATGCGCGGCCTCGGGTTCCAGCGCAAACAGCAACGGGCGCAGCGTCGAATACATCGTCAACGAAATCCATGAAAGGCAATCGCGCCAAACAGCAGCAGGACCAGGAATACGACCGCGATGGCCGTGAAGGCAAGCTGGATCCAGCCGAGGATCAGCCCGGCCAACGCCAAGCCGTCGCCTTCGAGGGTGCCCGGTGGTGCGCGGCGGATTTCGGAACGCGCAGAGTGCCCGCAAATCACCGCGATCAGCGCGCCCACGAATGGCAGGAACGTATAAGCGAGGATGCCGAAGATCAGGCTGACGATCGCCATGGAACTGGTGCGCGGGTACACGGTGTTCATGCTTGCGCCACTCCCGGTCGGAACCTGCCTATGTTCTCACGCCATCTGCGGTGGTGCAGCAGCAATCAGAACCGCAGCGACTGTCCGCCATCCACCGTCATGATCTGTCCGGTGATCCAGCCGGCGAAAGGCGAGGCGAGAAACAGCGCGAGATGCGCCACTTCCTCCGGTGTGCCGTAGCGGCCGAATGGAATCGTGTCCAGCACCTTGGCGTACTGTTCGGGTTTTTCGTGCTTGGCGCGATCCCATACGCCGCCGGGAAATTCGATGGAGCCCGGTGCGATGGCGTTCACGCGAATGCGATCTTCCGCCAACGCCAGGGCTTGCGTGCGGGTGTAGTGGTTCAGCGCTGCCTTCATGGCGGCGTACGGTGGGCCCATCGTACGCGGGCGGAACGAGCCGATCGAACTGGTGTGCAGGATGCTGGCGTGCTGCGATTGCTTGAGGTACGGCACCGCGAAACGTGAAGCACGCACCGCGGCCATCAGGTCCACGTTGAAATCGACCAGCCAGGATTCGTCGTCTTCGCGAAAGCCGTAGCCGGTTGCATTGTTGATCAATACATCCATGCCGCCCAGCGCCTGCGCGGCGTCGGCGATCCAGCGTTCGATCTGGCCGGCTTCAGCAAGGTCGCAGACCTGCGCGTGCAACCGGCTCGCATGCGCGCCCGCATCCTTCGCCAGCGCATCCAGCCCTTCCTGTCCGCGCGCGCACACCGAGACGTTCGTACCGGCAGCGAGAAAATCGAGCGCGATCGCGCGACCGATGCCCTTGCTGCCGCCGGCGATGGCGATGCGGTAGCCGCTGAAGTCGAAGAGTGTGGTCATGCCGGGTGACATAGCAGTACTTGCGGTGCATCCCCCCGCGCCTTCGGCGCCCGCGCTGCGCGCGCGTTCGCTGTCGCTCCGCCCTTCGGTACGAAGGGGGTGACGGCTTCCCCCTTCGCATGCGAAGGGGGATCGAGGGGGATGGCTCTTGGAACGCTCAAAAATCGAACTTGATGCCCTGCGCCAACGGCAACGCATCCGACCAGTTGATGGTGTTGCTCTGGCGGCGCATGTAGGCCTTCCATGCGTCGGAACCCGATTCGCGGCCACCGCCGGTTTCCTTTTCGCCGCCGAACGCGCCGCCGATCTCCGCGCCCGACGTCCCGATGTTGACGTTGGCGATGCCACAATCCGAACCCATCGCGGACAGGTATTGCTCGGCAGATTTCAGGTTCTGCGTGAAGATCGACGACGACAAACCCTGCGGTACGTCGTTCTGCATCTGGATGGCATCGTCCAGCGTCTTGAACGGCATCACGTAGAGGATCGGCGCGAAAGTTTCGGTTTGCACGATCTCGTCGGAATTCTTGACGCCCGTGACGATCGTCGGTTCGACGAAATTGCCCGCGCCGTTCAGCACGGAGCCGCCGCTGACGATTCGCGCGCCGCTGCCCTTCACGGCCTTCACCGCGTTGGCGAACTGGTCGACCGCGGCCTTGCTGTTGAGTGGCCCCATCAGCGTTTCCGGTTTGGTCGGATCACCGATCTTCTTTTCGACCTGCTGGTATGCGTGGCGCAACTTGCCCAGCACGTCGTCGATGATGGATTCGTGCACGAACAGGCGACGCGTGCTGGTGCAGCGCTGGCCGGCGGTACCGACCGCGCCGAACACGATGGCCGGGATCGCAAGGCCCAGATCCGCCGAACGATCGAGGATGATCGCGTTGTTGCCGCCCAGTTCCAGCAGCGAGCGGCCCATGCGGGCGGCCACGCGTTCACCGACCATGCGGCCGACCTTGGTGGAACCTGTGAAGCTGATCAGCGGGATGCGTCTGTCGTCGACGAACTTCTGTGCGAGTTCGCTGCCGGCGTCGTTGAAGAGGTAGAAGATTTCGGGGAATCCGCCGGCCTTCAACGCTGCGTTGCAGATGCGGATCGACGCGATCGCCGACAACGGCGTCTTCGGCGACGGTTTCCAGATGCACACGTTGCCGCAGACCGCGGCGACGAACGCGTTCCAGCTCCATACCGCGACCGGGAAGTTGAACGCGCTGATGATGCCGACGAGGCCCAGCGGGTGCCATTGTTCGTACATGCGGTGACCGGGGCGCTCGGAATGCATCGACAGGCCGTACAGCATGCGCGACTGGCCGACCGCGAAATCTGCGATGTCGATCATCTCCTGCACTTCGCCATCGCCTTCGGGCTTGATCTTGCCCATCTCCAGCGCGACCAGCGAACCCAGTGCATCCTTGTGTTCGCGCAGTGCCTGCGCGCACAGGCGGATCGCTTCGCCGCGCCGCGGTGCCGGCACCGTCCGCCACTCCGCGAACGCCTTCTCCGCGTTGCGCACGATGGTTTCGTAATCCGCGTCGCTGGTCGCGTAAACCTTGGCCAGCACCTCGTTGGTGGCCGGATTCAAGGGTTCCAGCACGCCCGCGTCGGTGATCTTCGACCACTCATCGTTGCCGAGGAAGGTGCCGGAATTGGTGTCGGCCAGGCCGAGCGCGGAAAGGATGGCGTGGGACATGAAGACTCCTGCGATGATGATGCGCGCGTGATCGCGCGAGGCAAGCCGCACATTCTAGCAGCGAGTGCCGGGGCGCTTCCCGAGACGGCGCCGGCGTGGCGTACACTGGCCGCCGCTTTTGTGGAGGGCCCGCAATGAAGCTGCTGGTGTGCGCCTTGTTCTCGTTGTTGTGCCTGCCGCTGCTCGCGCACGCGGCCGAATTGCGGATCGACCTGGGCCACGGGCTGAAGGTGTGGACGACCACGCAACTGCTTGCGCGCAAGGACGCGCAGGATGTCGCGATCCCGGATGACGTGGCCTTTCGGCGCGCGAGGCGCTATCGCGCGGTGCCGCTGCGCGCGTTGTTGCCGGGCCTGCAACCGGACCAGCACCTGCAGTTCGTGGCGCGGGATGGTTTCGTCGCGGAGATTCCGGCGGCGAGGATCCTGTCCGCGCATGGCGCCGAAGCATGGATCGCGGTGGAGGATCCCGCGCACCCATGGCCGGCACTCGCCGAAAACCACGCGGGCGCGGGGCCGTTCTACCTCGTATGGACGCGCCCGAAGGCGGGCCATATCAGCCCGGAGGAATGGCCTTTCCAGCTTGCATCCGTCCACGCGTTGCAAGGCGTGGACGCGCGTTTCCCGGCCATCCTCCCGGATTCTTCGGTCGCGGCCAACGACGCAGTGCGGCATGGCTTCGACGTGTTCAAGCGCACCTGTTTCGCCTGCCACACATTGAACGGCGAGGGCGATTCGAAACTCGGTCCGGATCTCAACATCCCGCACAATCCGACCGAATACATCCGCGCCGATCTGCTGCGCGCGTACATCCGCAATCCACAGTCGTTGCGCCGCTGGCCCGAAGCGCGGATGACAGGCTATCCGACCACCAACATGTTGTCCGACGCCGACCTCGATGCGGTCCTGGCCTATCTGCGCTACATGGCGAAGCACAAGGTGACGCGCTGAGGCTTTGTGTGGTTCGTGCGACAATTTGCGTTTGTGGCGCCCGGTGCAACCCGCGAGCGTGGACTGCGAACCGGAAGCCGCAGCATGGATGGTTACTTTCAATCTGGCCCCGTAGCTCAGCTGGATAGAGCATCCCCCTCCTAAGGGGAAGGTCGCCCGTTCGAATCGGGCCGGGGTCGCCATTTGGTGCACGATGCTTGCGCTTCCCGCTTTCGCGTTCCATTGACGCCGTGCATGCCAGCATCGCTCCGTTGCAGCCGGTGCTGCGCGAACGGAAGCATGCATGGGGCGACGCGTCCTGTACGGCGTTTACCACTGGGGCCTTGGACACGCGACGCGCAGCCTCGGGCTGATCCGCGCGCTGCTTGCGCGCGGCGACGCGGTGACCATCGTGATCGCACCCGGGGCGGGCATGCGACTGTTGCAGTCCGAGCTCGGCGACGCGTGCGATTTTTATCCGTTCCACGACACGCCGGCACCGTTCAGCCGCTACCCCGCGGTTTTCTACCTGCGCATGACTGCGGCGATGCCGTGGGTTCTCGCGGGTTACCGAAGCGAGCATCGCCTCGCCGAGCGGCTCGTCGCGGAAAGGCATTTCGATTGCGTGGTGTCGGACAGTCGGTTCGGCCTGTGGTCGCGCGCGGTGCCGAGCTATTGCATCTTCCATTCGATTCACCAGCGGGTACCGTTTTTCAGCAGCTTCACGCAACACGTCACGGAGTGGGGCCAGCGCAACCTGTTGCGCGGCTTCACCAAAATACTGATTCCGGATGCTGCCGAAAACGGTGGCCTGTCGGGATGGCTCGGACACGATCCCGATTTCGACTGGGGCGATGGAAGACTCGTTTACATCGGCCCCTTGTCGAGCGTGCCACGCATGGACGTGGACCAGGACATCGACGTGTTCTTTTCGGTATCCGGCATCGAACCCCAGCGTGGCCTGCTGGCAGACCTGGTGTTGCAGGCGCTGCCGAAGCTTTCCGGAAAAATCGTCGTGACGCTGGGGCGTCCGCGCGACGAAGGCCAATCCCGCGAAGTTGCCGGCGCCACGGTGCACAGCTACCTCGATCGGCAACGCCAGGCCGAGATGCTCAACCGGGCGAGACTGGTGATGACCCGTTCCGGTTACACCACGCTGATGGAACTCGCGGGCCTGGGTCGCAAGGCGCTGTTCGTGGCGACGCCCGGGCAAAGCGAGCAGGAATACCTGGCGCGTTTCCATCGTGACAAGGGATACGTGTGGTCCGTCGAACAGAAGCACCTCGACATGCTTCCCGATCTCGAACGCGCGCGCGCCGCGAGCGGCATCCCGCGCATGGATGTTTCGACGTCAGCCGGAAACTTTCTCGCCGCGATCGGATGAGCTGCCGCCGTGCGAGGGAATCTCGCGCCAAGTCGATGCGACCATGGGCAGGCAAAGCAGCCAGATCGAGCCGGTCCACACGATGCGGAAGCCCAGCATCATCGCAAGCCCGTCGGTATAGCCGATGCCCCAGGCCCGGGCAACGACCATGCCCAGTATGTCGACGGTGCCGATCTGGCTGACCAGGCCGGCACCGATCAGGATCACCGCGAGCGAAAACATGTAGATCGTTGCCGCGTCGAGATACGCCAGGTACTGCACGTGCATGCCGCGGCCAATCTGCCAGAACGCGACGGTGAGTGCCCCGAGGTACACCGCTGCCAGCACCAGGCTGACCCCGATCGTCGACGGCGTGCACAGCTTGCGCAATCCATCCAGCAGTTCGACGCCGCCTTTCGCGGCCTTCTTCAGCCATTCACGCTGCACCCCGTTGGAGATTTGGCGTGCCTTCTTCTCGAACAAGACCGCGCTTGCCACGATCGCGACGAACAGTACCAGCAACCCCACCGCCGCCCAACGCACCGACGTCCAGCCCGGCACGCCCATGATCGCCAGGAACAGGAACACCACCGCGATCTCGACCAGCAACATCATCACCGTCGCGGCAGAACTGCGGCCCACGTGGACGCGGCGGGACGCGGACAGTACCCAGTTCTGCGAGAACAATCCGAGCGGCAGCGTCAGCGTCATTTCGCCCACCGCGAACGCCAACCAGAATGGCCGCGCGGGAATCGCGACGTCGATCCGCTTCAGCATCAAGTGAAGTTGCACCGCCTTGCAGCCGAGGTAGATCGCCGCGCAGCCGACCGAAACCCCCGGCACGTGCAGCGGCAGCGTTTTCAGACGGCCCACCACCTTGCCGAGGTCACCCAGCTTGAACGCGAACACCAGCAGCGCGGCCGCGAGCAGCACCGGCAGGACCACTTGGGGCTTGAGGACGGCGCGCGCGCGCGACAACAGATTCAGCATGGCAGCACCCGATCGATTCCGGGCACCAGGTCGGCGAGATTGTTGTCAAGATAACGCGCGATGCCCGCGTGGCTGCGCCAGTCGGGCGGTGCATCACGCGGACACGTGTTTTCGAAGCCTTCGCCACGCCGCACGACCAGGTTCTTGCGTTCCATCCAGCGCAACCGCGTGTGGGCAATGCTGGCCATGCTTTGGCGCGCGAACAACGGGTCCAACGACGGATGCGCCGCGCGCAGCGTGGTACAGCTGCGCCATATCCATCCAGTGAGTTCGTCGCGCGCAAACGCGCGTGGCCCGTGCAAAAGCCAGCGCGCCAGCAGATGGCTCGGCGTGACCGGCGCAAGTTGCAGAACCGTCCGGCGTAATGCGGCGTCGAATGCACGGCGATCGAGTGCGGTGTCGGCGCGAAAGCACTGGCCGATGCGCACGACGACCCTTGAACGACCCGGACCAAGGGTGTCGTAGCCGAGCGCCATTGGCTGGATCCATGGTTGCGTTGTCGCAAGGTGCACGAGCCGGAAAAATCCCTCGCGGGTACGGCAGAAATGGCCGTCCATCGAGATCGTGCCTTCCGGCGAGAAATACACGCAGCAGCCGCGATCCAGACGCCGTGCGAAATGCGCCAGTTGCGCGTCGACGGTCGCGCGGAACGCCGGGGCGATGACTTTCAGCGTTGCAACTTTCAGGCGGCGCAGTCCCCACCACTCCTCGAGGATCGCGGGATTCGCGTGTTCGACGCACGTCGCCAGGGTTGCGTGCCCTGCGCCAAGTTCGCGCTGGCCGCGCGCGTTGAGCAGGGTGCCGCAATCGGTGTCACCCAAGCCTGCATCGAGCAATGCATGCAGCGCTTCGCCCAAGGTGAATTCGCGTACGCGCCGCAGCGGCTCGGCGCGACCCAGAGGAAAGAACCAGGCCAGCGAGACGTGTCCCAGCATCGCGGAAAGGGGCCTCGGCCAGTGCACGGTCAGGCGCGACAGGATGCCGGGCCGGAACAAATCTTCGCGGGTGGCGTAGAACGGTGGCGCGCTTGCGAAGCGCAAGCCGTGCCTCTGCGCCAGCACGATGCCCAGCATCGGGCCGTCCACGTCGCGCTGATGGTTGGAGGCAATCAGCGAACCCGGTGGAAGCGTGAAGCCCTCCGGCATCACGATGTCGCGGTCGTAACACATCCGGATCCACAGATCGAAGCCCATCTGCAACAGCCAATTGCCGACCGGGTGCGCGGCATCGATGGCGGCAGGAAGGCGCGTCCAGGCAGGATCCGTTGACGTTGCCGCTGGCGTCGCGCGTTGATTCACGCCTGCTCACGTTGGTAATGCCGGCCTTTCCATACCGAACGGGTGCCTGCGAGCGCGCGCCAGGCCGAATACCAGGTCGCCACGAGAAAGAACGTGGCAGCAAGCGGCAGCAGCAACGCTGCCAAGGGATTGCGGCGGTAGTACATCAACGTCGGCAGGTAGCACGCGAACATCGCCAGCGCAGCCAGCAGCCCGACCGCGTGCGCGGCGCGGGTCGGCCCGAACGCGAGCGCGAACACGGGAATCCAGAACGCCACGACCAGCATCGCGGAGACGGCGGCGGTCAACAGCAGCGATTCGTGCAACTGCACGAACGCGGTGCGCGCGACCATATGCGCGATGTTGGCGAAGCCCGCGCGGCGCAGGCTGGTCGCGCCGTGGGTCAGGCCGATCCAGCAACGATGCCCTTTGCGTTTGACGCGGTCCGCCAGCGTGCAGTCGTCGATGATCGCGTCGCGCCACGCGCCGAAACCGCCGGCGTCGAGCAACGCCGCGTGATCGATCAGGATCACCCCACCCGCCGCTGCGGCGACGCGTGAACCTTGGCGGTTGGCCAGTGCGAACGGGTACAGCAGCTTGAAGAAATACACGAACGCCGGCAGCAGCCAGCGCGCGGCGATACCGTTCCAGCATGGCTCCGCGCACAGTGACACCAGCGCGTAACCTTCATCCGCTTTGCGTTGCAGCGGCACGAGTATTCCGGGGGCGAGACGGATGTCCGCATCCAGCAACAACACGCGCGGAGTGGTGACGTGCTCAAGGCCTTGCTGCAAAGCCCACAATTTCCCCGTCCAGCCCGCGGGCGGTGCGGTCCCGGCGATCAGTGTGAGGTGGGGCAAACCGCTGGCGCGAACGCTGGCCGAAGTGTCGTCGCTGGATTGATCGTCGATCACGATCACCTGGACACCGGGCGCTGCGATGGACAGAGCGCGCAGGGTTTCGCCGATCGCGGGCGCTTCGTTGCGCGCGGGAATCAGCACGGTGAAATCATGGGGTGGCGCGGGCGTCAGCGGGTCGGCTTCCATGCGTTCGCGGCACAGCCATGCGCCCCATGGTGCAAGCAGCACGCCGATCCAGCAAGCCAGTGCGATGGCGGCGAGGATCGGCATGGCCACTCCAATCCTCCGGTCAGTGCTGGATGCCGCCGAAGTGCGCGATCGGGATGTCGCTGTGCGGGTGGCGCTGGTTCGGTTCCGGCGTGTCGTACAGGATCGGCGGATCGGCTGCGAATGGACCGGTGAGCTTCGGTCCGCGCAGGCTCGCCCAAAGTGCCTTCAACGGATGCGCGAACGAATCGGCGGCCGCGGTGCCCTCGAAACCGCAATGTGCCATGCAGTTCGCGCACTTCGGGTTGCGGCCGACGCCGTAGTTGTCCCAGTCGGTTTTCTCCATCAGGTCGTTGAAGGTGGGTGCGTAACCTTCATCGACCAGCAGGTAGCAGGGCTTCTGCCAACCGAACACGTTGCGGCAGGGCATGCTCCACGCGGTGCACTGGTAGCCCTGGTTGCCGCACACGAAATCGAGGAACAGGCTGGAATGCGACAGCGGCCATTTGCTGTGTCTTGCCTTCGCGCGCCTGAAAATGTTGCGGAACAGATCCTTCGACTGGCGCCGGCCCATGAACACGTCCTGGCGCGGCGCGTGTTCGTAGTGATAGCCCGGCGACACCGTGATGCCGTCCACCTTCAGGTCGTTGGTGGCGAAGTCGAAGAATTCGGCAACCTCGTCGGGCTTCGCGGTTGTGAACAGCGTGGTATTGATGTTGACGCGGAAGCCGCGCTTCTTGGCGGCGCGGATCGCGGATACCGCGACATCGAAGATGCCTTCGCGGCCCACGCTTTCGTCGTGTTGCTCGCGCATGCCGTCCAGGTGCACCGAAAACGTGAGTTGCGGCGACGGCGTGAACAGGTCGAGTTTCTTTTCCAGCAGGATCGCGTTGGTGCACAGGTACACGTACTTGCCGCGCGCGATGATGCCGTCGACGATTTGCTTGATGTCGTGATGGATCAGCGGCTCGCCACCCGGGATCGACACCATCGGCGCACCGCATTCGTCCACCGCCGTCAGGCACTCTTCGACCGACAGACGCTGCTTGAGGATGTGCGAGTCGTAATCGATCTTGCCGCAACCGGGGCAGGCGAGGTTGCACTGGAACAGCGGCTCCAGCATCAGCGTGAGCGGATAACGCGTCACGCCGCGCAGGCGCCGCCCGATGATGTAGCTGGCGACCTTCAACTGCTGGCGAACGGGAATCGACATGCGGATCTCCTGCGGGGCGTGGCGCGTTCGAAGCCGGTGGCGTGGCGCCGGCCTTGTTGATCCATATGGTGGACCGCCGCGTGTCAACGCGGCGTTGAGGCCGCACACGCCCGGTTCACGCGTGTTTCAGGAGGTTCTGACGGCGAGGTGGAGCAGAACCGGTCAAGCCCGGTTCGAGCTTCGCATTGGCGGCGGCTGGCCGTCGCTGCCCGGCAAGCGGTTGGCGAATTCGCCACGCAGGCGCTGCCATTCCATCTTCAACCATGGCGTGAAGTGCCCAGGCGATTCCGCGATTTCGCGATCCAGCGCTTCGGGTTTCACGTAACGCCACGCCGCGATCTCGGTGTCGTTGACGCGCACCGGCGCGTCGGACGTGCCGACGTACACCCAGCATAGTTCGGTTTCCGAACCGGCGTCGCCGTATCCGGCGTGATACTGGAACTTGTAGAGGTATTCCAGCGGGCAGGCGAAACCCAGTTCTTCGCGCAGGCGACGTTGCGTGGCGGTGTCCATGTCCTCGCCGCCGCGCGGATGGCTGCAGCAACTGTTGGCCCAGTAACCGGGCCACAGCGGTTTCGACGCGGCGCGCTGCTGCAGCAGCAGTTCGCCCGCGGGGTTGAACACGAACAACGAAAACGCGCGGTGCAGGATGCCCTTGCCGGCGTGCGCATCGGCCTTGCTGGCGTGGCCGATCTCGCGATCGGCTTCGTCGACCAGGATCAGCCGTTCGGAGTCGAACGAGACGACCCGATTGTCTTCGTGCTCAACCAATGCTGCTCTCCATCGCCTGGTAGCCGGCCTGTTGCAGCGCACGCACGACGCGGCCGGGATCGTCCGGACACAACGCAATCATCGCACCGCCGCCACCGCCACCGGTGAGCTTGGCGCCCACCGCGCCATTGGCCCGAGCGACCTGGATCATTTCTTCCAGTTCCCAGCTCGACACCTGCAGCGCATTCAACTGGCCCTGGCAGATGTTCATCAACTCGCCGAACTGTTGCAGGTCCCAGGCTTCCAGCGCCTTGATGCCCTGCATCGCCAGCGAGTCGATTTCGTCGAAGATGCGTTCGTAGAGTTTCCTGTTGCGTTGCCACGCTTCGCGCACGCGACCGACGGTGCGCGCGGTCAGGCTTTCAACGCCCGACAGGCCTATCACCATCGG
>Ga0207660_10001349_pt1 | contig 16448 bp, 25 predicted proteins | sample KBSC73BmetaG_FD_184335 | JGI IMG/M metagenome (GOLD analysis project Ga0207660, IMG submission 184335) | Corn rhizosphere microbial communities from Kellogg Biological Station, Michigan, USA - KBS C7-3B metaG (SPAdes) (version 2) | ecosystem: Host-associated > Plants > Roots > Rhizosphere ... | reverse complement strand
GCCTGTGAAGCTCTGCGAACGTTGTGCCGCCGCGCTCGGAGTCCGTTGGGAAGGTCGCGGTTCCGTAGAGCCTGAGACTGGCCGCGAACTCGGCCCGGGAGACGTCGATGTCTGACCCTGGGATACCAAGACCCATGGTCGAGCGGACGGCGTACTGCGCCCGTTGCGGCCGTAGCCGCCCCGTCACCGTCCGGAACGGCCGTATGAGTTGCAACGAGTGCGGGCGGTCATGGCCGTGGAAGTCGCGATGACCAGCCGGCGCCTCACCGAGAAGATCTTCATGCAGACCGTCCTCGACGTCTGCCGCATCCACGGCTACGCGGCCTTCCACACCTACGACAGCCGCCGCACGCAGGCCGGCTTCCCAGACCTCGAGATCATCGGCCACGGCCGGATCTTCCACCGCGAGCTGAAGCTCGACCACGGCCACACGACGCCGGAACAGGACGCCTGCATCGACCTCATCAACCGCAACGGCGGCGACGCGAAGGTGTGGCGGCCCGCGATGTGGCCGGAGATCATCAGCGATCTGAGGGCCGCATGAGCCTACAGCACGACATCGCGAAGCGCGCCCGCCGCCAGCAGGCCGCCAGACGCAGCCGCGAGCGGCGAGAGGCCGCGCACCGCACCCTTCACCAGGCCCGGATCCACGCCTGGTACACGCTGCGCCGCGGCCGCGTGCCCGAGGAGGCGGCATGAGCGTCGAACAGCTCTGGTGCAAGACGTGCGAAGCCGAGGTCATCGCCCGCGTCCACGACGACGCGAGCGGCGAACAGCGCACCGCCAGGTGCCCGTGGTGTGACCACTCGATCGACGTGCCCGAGGAGGCGACCGCGTGAGCGATCCGTGGCTGAAGGTGTGGGCGTCGGATATGCGCGGCGACCCCGAGCTCGCGCTGCTCGGCCTCGCCGGCCAGGCGCTGCTGATGCACGCCTGGGACATCGCGCGCGACGAGTCGACGACGTACGGCGAGCTCCGCCGCGCTGACGGCACCGCCTACACGCCGCAGACGTTCACGGTCGTCGTGCCGGGCGCCGATCTTCGCACCGTCCGCGCCTGGTGGACGGCGATCGTCAGCCAGGGCTACGCCGAGCAGACCAGCGACGGCGCGCTCTTCTTCCCGAAGCTCGAAGAGCGGCAACGCGGCAGCGCCGGAGCGATCCGCCAGGCGCGCTACCGCTCACGCAACGACAACCGCCAGCGTGACGCTCAGCGTCACGACCCGCGTCACCGCGTGACGTCACCCGTGACGCACAACGAGACGGCAGAAGCCAGAAGCCAGAAAAGACTTACGTCTGCTAACGCAGACGTTGTCGAGCAGGACGCTCGACGAGGCGACGTCGACGCAGTCTGGAACGAGTACACCGCGAAGCACCCACGGGCCCGCCTCACGCAGCCACGGCGCGGTCTGATCCGCCGCAGGCTGAAGGACTACCCGCCCGATGTCCTCATCGCAGCGATCCGCGGCAACCACCTCGACGCGCACTGCAACGGCGACAACCCACGCGGCCAGGCCTACCACGACCTCGAGCTGATCCTCCGCGACGCCGCGCACATCGAGCGGTACAGCGGCCTCGTAGGACCGGCAGCGACGGAGAGCGAGATCGACCGCGCGCGCCGCTGGTGGCAGTCGAGCGGCCGCGACGAAGACGACCTGCGCGGCGTCTGGGGCGACGACATCGCCGACCAGCTCCTCGCCGAAGGCAGCGCAGCATGACACCGCCCGAGAAGGTCGACGCGCGCTTCCTGCTCGAACGCGAGATCGCAGGCGAGCCGCGCCGCGTCCTGATGGCGCTCTACCCCCGCACGATCTGGCCGGAACACTGGATCACCGACGACGACCTGGAGAGGGTGCAGGACGAGGAGAACCCCCGATGACACCCATCGCACCAGCCCGCGGCATCGACCAGCGCCACCAGGCGCTCGAGCTCGCGAACGAGATCCGCTACCGCCGCGCCGAGATGAAGCGCAACATGCGCCACCTCGGCGCGCACCTCGCAGCGTTCGCCGCCGTGCACATCGTCGCCTCGCCGCCGCGCTGGGCCGAGACGATGAAGCTCCGCAACCTCCTCGTCGCGCTGCCCGGCGTAGGCGACGCGCGAGCCGACCGCGTCCTCGTGCAGCTGCAGGTCAGCCCACGCAAGACGCTCGCCGGCCTCAGCCCACGCCAGCGCGGCGCCGTCGCCCAGTGGCTCAGCGATCGGGCCCGGTCATGACTGCGTTCGTCATCCTCGGCCTCGCCGCCATCTTCGCCTTCACCGTCCTGACGGGCGTCACCGTCTTCGTGCAGGCATGGGAGCGCGTCCAGGTCAAGCGCACCGACAACTTCGTCACCGTCAACCGCGACGGCTTCGCCGCGCAACGCAACATCATCCGCGACCAGAACCGCCAGGACGCCCAATGAGCGTCCGGTCAGAGCAGGCGACCGTCTACCGCCTCAGCCAGACACTCGAGGCGGTCATACGCCCGGGCGGCAGCGTCACGCTCCAGCGCAACGAACGACCACCGCTGAAGCTCAGCACGACCGAGACACGCAACCTGCGAGCCGCGCTCGCCGAACAGGAGACGACCGATGCCCAACCGTGAGACCCGCCGCCGCAACGGCAAGAACCAGAACCAGCAGCAGCCCGGCCCGACGCTGGAGCAGCTCGCCGCAGCGGTCGCCAACGTGCCACCGCCGATCGTCATCAACCTCGACAACTGCCGCGTCATCGTGCGCGACGTCCCAGGCGCCGACGATGGCACGAAGGAGATGCTATTCGCACACGTCAGCGGAGGAGTTGTGTTCCGTGCAGCACTCGGCACAGCCATCCAGAAGGAGCTCGCCACGCTGCTCTCGGCACCGCCAGGCATCGTCATCCCCAGCGCAGACACCCCCGCCGCGTAGCCTTCGAGCCGATGCCGACCCCCCCAAGACCCCATGGATCTTCAGGCCATGCACGTAGTACCGCCGGGCAAGGCCTTTTTCACGGGCGCAGGTTTCGCGAAAAGTCAGAATGGAGGGTCTGATGAGCGAGGACGCGAAGAAGGCACTGGCCGAGGCGCTCGAGGTCGCGAGCCTGCGCCACGGCGTACAGGGATCCGGCGGCGCGTTCCACATCCACCGCGAATCTGCGCTCGCGCAGAAGATGGTCGACACAATGCTGGAGGAGCTCGCCGCTTCTGGCTACGAGGTGAGCGAGCGCGGCGATGGGTAGGCGCGGGCCCGCGCCCGAGCCGCGCGAGCTGCGCGAGGCGAAGGGCAACCCGGGCCGGCGGCCGCTGCCGGCGCCGGTGCTCGTCGGCGAGCGCGTCGCGCCGGCGGCCGCGCCGCCGGAGCCGCCGGACGGTCTGGACGAGTACGCGCGTCCGGTCTGGGTCGAGCTCGCCCGGCTCGCGACCGAGGGGCAGCTGCTCACGCTCAGCGACCTGGCCGTGCTTGAAGGGCTCGCCGTCCAGGTAGGGCGGGCTCGCCAGGCGCGCGAGCAACTCGCCGGGCAGCCGCTCGCCGTGGAGGGCGCGCAGAGCCAGTGGATCGTGAACCCTCTGGTTCGAGTCGAGCGTGATGCCTGGACGCTCGCCCTGAAGATCGCGAAGGAGTTCGGCATGACGCCGAGCGCGCGGGCGAGCCTCGGCCTGACGCTGAACCTCGGCCGATCGGTGGCGCTGGACGTCGATGCGCGGATCAACCGCCGCATCGCTGACGTGCCGAAGACGCTGACGGTCAGCGAGGCCGCAGCGCCGAAGCCGGCCGGCCGCCGCCGGAAGACGGCCGCGGCCAGTGGCTCGGCCGCGTAAGCGCACCGTCCGGCTGAACGCCGGCTGCCGCGACTTCCTCGCCTTCTGCCTCGAATACCTCGTCTGGCCGGAGGGCCCGCCGGCCGGCCAGCCGCTCGACTGGCTCGCCGAGCCGTGGTTCGTGGTCGACGTCATCAACCCGCTCTTCGAGGTCGACCCGAACACCGCTCGGCGCCGATACGAGACGGTCTTCGTCGGCCTCGCGAAGGGCAACATCAAGAGCACCTTCGGCGGGGCGCTCGTGCCGTACTTCCTCGCGCGAGTCAGCACGCGCCCGGGCAACCGCGGTATGCAGATCTACTCGATCGCAGCGAGCCGCGACCAGGCCGCGATCGTCTTCAACCTCGCTAAGCAGATGGTCGAGGACTCGCCGCTCCTGAAGGACATCATCGAGGTGTACGCCTCGTCGCTCTACATGCCCGACACGCGGGCGACGTTCAAGGTTCTCTCGTCGGACGCGCCGAAGACGCACGGCAAGCGGCCGAGCGTCGTGATCTGCGACGAGCTCCACGCCCACGAGAACGGCGACCTCTACAGCTCGCTCGAGACGGCGATGGTCACGGCCGCCGAGCCGCTGATGGTCGTCCTGACGAACGCTGGCGCGAATGAGCAGGGCGACTCGATCTGGGCGCAGGTCTACCGCAAGGGGAGGGAGGGGAGCGACCCGTCGATGTACTTCTACTCCCCGGCCGTTCCCGTCGAGCACGCCGGCGACCCTGACTGGTGGAAGCTCGCGAACCCGGCGAGCTTCATCACGAAGGAGCGGCTGGTCGCGCTGTCGAAGAAGATGCCGCCGTTCCGCTTCCAGCGGTGGCACCTGAACATCCCGACGCGGGCGATCAAGTCGTGGCTGCTGCCCGGCACATGGGACGCCTGCGTCGGCGACTCGTCCTTCGAGGAGGGCGAGACGCTCATCGTCGGCGTCGACATGAGCCGCCGCCACGACTCGGCGGCGGTCGTCGCCGTGTCGGCCACCTCGCCGATGCGGGCGCAGTGCTGGACGTGGGCGACGTGGCCGGACCCGAACGAGCCGCCGCCGGAGGTGACGCACGTCCTCGAGAGCGACGTCATCCCGTTCAACGCGCCGCTCGACCAGGTGCGCGCGCTCGCCGGGCGGTACAACGTCGTCGAGGTGCCGTACGACCCGTGGCGGATCCCGGACGCCACAGCGGAGGAGCTCGAACTCGAGGGCCTGCCGATGGTGCGCTTCGACCAGGGCCCGTCCCGCATGGCGCCCGCCGCGCAGGGCCTCTTCGACGCCGTCACCTACCGCCGCATCGTGCACGACGGCGACCCGAAGTTTGCGGCGCAGATCGCCGCGGCCGCCGTGAAAGACCTCGGCCGGCGCGGCTGGGTGTTCGACAAGAACGAGGATCGCCAGTTCATGGACGCGACCATCGCGCTCACGATCGCCGTCGACCGAGCGGCTGAGTGGGTCGGCTCGACGGGCGAGTTCGTCGTCATGCACTGAGGTAGCGGTGCCTGGGGCGATATGAGAGGTGATGGCGAAGAAGAAGCAGTCGGGCGGCCGGAAGCTCGCCTACGCTGAGGCGGTCGAGCGCCGCGACGCGCTCGACAACCCGGCAATCCCGCTGAACGAGCTCCTCACGCAGACCGGCCTCTTCGACGAGGCGGCGAGCGAGATCGTCGTCACGCCCGAGAAGGCGATGACGGTGATGGCGTTCTTCAGCTGCGTCAGCCTCCTCTCGCGCACGATCGGGATGCTCGACCTGCTCGTCTACGACCGCATCGACGGAGCGCGCCAGCTCGTCGCGGACGACCCTCGCGCTGACCTGCTCCAGTACGACGCGAACCCGCGCGACATCAGCCTGCTGCTGTGGAGCTACGAGGTGCTCTGCCTCTGCGTCTGGGGCGCCGGCTACGTCTGGATGGAGAGCGACGCCGACGGCGACATCGTCGCGCTCTGGCCAATCAAGCCGACGCGGATCATGCCGATCAAGGCGCCGGACGGGACTCCCTACTGGGCGGTCGAGAACGATGACCACACCCGCGACATCCTCGCGTGGGATGAGGTGATGCCGTTCCGCGCGATCGGGATGGACATGGTCCACGCGATGGCGCCGTACAAGATCGCGCGCCAGGCGCTAGGCATCTCGAAGGCGGCGGAGGAGTTCGCCGCCCGTACCTTCTCGAACGGCAGCCGACCCTACGGCGTCATCACCCACGACAAGCAGATCACGGCGCAGCAGTGGGACGCGATCAAGGCGAGCTGGGGCGCCGGCCACAAGGGTCTGAAGAACGCGCACAACATCGGGATGCTGCCGATGGGCGTCGACTACAAGGCGGTCGACTACAACCCCGAGCCGTACCAGCACATCGCGGCGCGCGAGTTCGAGGTCGCCGAGATGGGCCGCCTCTTCTCGATCCCGCTCCACTACCTCGGCGTCGCCAACGCGAACACCACCTACGCGAGCGTCGACGCGCAGAGCCTCGACTTCGTCAACTTCACGCTCTCCTGGTATCTGCGCCTGATCGCGCAGACCGTCCGCAAATACCTCTTCCGCTTCCCCGAGGACAAGGCGCGGCGCCGCTTCGTCGAGCATGACACCGAGCCGCTGCTGCGCACTGACGCCGTCAGCGCCGCGAAGATCATGGCCGTCCGCCGGATGTGGTCGGTCACGACGCGGAACGAGGAGCGCGAGCGCATCGGCATGGCGCCGGCGGCTGGCGGCGACCTCTTCTGGGCGCCCGTCACCGCTGCGCCGCTCGACGAGAAGGGGCAGTTTCTCCAGACGCCGCCGCACAAGCTCGTCGGCAGCACCGAGGAGCCGACCGACGACGGCCAGGGCGAGACGCCGAAGCAGAACCAGCCCGTCATCGCGGACGGCGAGCCGGCGCAGAGCGGCACGAACCCGATGCGCGACCTCGAGGACATCGACGTCAGCGTCAAGCATGAAGGCGCGGCGAGGCGCCGGCTGATCGAGCAGGCGGCTGCTGCCGAGTGAAGCTCTGGCGGAGGCGGGCGCGCCGATATGAGGGAGTGATGGAGTTCGAGCGCCGATCCTTCCCGCTGTCGAACGTCGAGGTACGGGAGACGCCCGATGGCCGCATCAGCTTCCGCGGCCTCGCCGCGACGTACGGCTCGCCGTCGAAGAACCTCGGCGGCTTCGTCGAGACGATCAAGCCGACCGCGTTCACCCGAGCGCTCGCCGAGAAGCAGGACGTGCCCTTCCTGGTCAACCACGACCGGAACCTCTTCCTCGGCCGCACCGGCACAGGCACCGTCACGCTCCGCAGCGAGCCCGGCGAGGGCCTCTGGGTCGAAGCGGACGACCTGCCCGCGACGCAGGCCGCGCGCGACCTGCAGGCGCTCGGCAAGGAGATCCGCTCGATGAGCTTCGGCTTCCGCGTCCCGAAGGGCGGCGACTCGTGGGACTGGAACGCCTCGCCGGCGCAGCGCAGCCTCGTCGACGTCGACCTGGGCGACGTCAGCGTCCTCACCGGCGCGACGCCCGCCTACAACGAGACGACCGCCGAGGTACGCGCCCTCGTCGAAGAGCACCGCAAGGACTACTCGACGAAGCAGCGCAAGCAGATGGCGAAGGACGGGACGGCGATGCCGGACGGCAGCTACCCGATCGCTGACGTCGCCGACCTGAAGAACGCGATCTCTGCCTATGGCAGGGCGACCGATCCGGCAGCCGTGAAGGCATGGATCAAGAAGCGCGCGAAGGCGCTCGGCGCCACCGACGAGCTGCCCGACGACTGGCGCAGCCTCCGCGCCGTCGGCGACGCCGCCGGCACCATCGAGTGGGACAGCGAGGACGGCTATGCCGACTGGCAGAGCGACGTCCAGGCGAGCCTCACCGACGTCCTCCCTGGGGCCTACCCGTGGGTCTGCGACATCAGCATGGACGGCACGAAGGCGCTCGTCTGCTCCTGGATGGACGGCTCGTCGAAGACGTGGGTCGTCCCGCTCACCGTCGAGGCGGGCGATCCGAAGGCTTCCCCGTTCGGCCAGTGGGTCGAGGTCGAGCAGCAGTACGTCGCGGCCGCCGCCGCGCGCGACCTCGGCCGCGCGATCGCCGACTTCGAGGGCCGCGCAGGCGCCGTCCTCTCCGCCGCGTCGAAGTCGAAGATCTCGAACGCGATGAGCGCGATGCAGGAGGCGCACAGCCACCTCGAGCGGCTCATGGCCGACGCCGGCGACGGCCCGCTCGTTGCCGACTCCAGCGACACGTTCGACATCGAGATGGCGAGCCTCGACCGCCGCATCCGCCTCGCCGCGGCGCAGTCTGGCGACCGTGTCGATATGAGGAGTGAACCCGCCGAGCGCGAGCCGGCCAAGACCTGACCGAGGAGTTGTGATGGGTTTCGAGGTAAACCACATCGAGATGAAGCAGGAGCGGGCTCGCGCGCTCACGGACGCCCAGGCGATCCACCTGAAGGCGGCCGAGGAGAAGCGAGACCTCACCAGCGAGGAGCGGCAGGAGTTCGACCGGCGCCTCGAGGACGCGCAGCGTTTCGCCGAGGTGCTCGAGCGCGACGCCGAGCTCCGCGCGAAGCTCGCAGCGACCGGCGGCCAGCAGACGGAGACGCGCGGCCCGGCCGGCGCGGAGATGGGCGAGACGGCCACCGCCGAGACGCGGCAGAAGGCGATCGCGGAGACGGACGAGTACCGCGCCGCCTTCGGCAACTACCTCCGACGCGGCCTCTCCGGCATGGCGCCCGAAGAGCGCGGCGTGCTGAACCAGTGCTACAACGAGCAGCGCGACATGCTCACCACGGCCGCCACCGCCGGCGGCTACGTCGTCCCGCAGGACTTCTACGACACCGTCGTCTCGGCGAAGGTGCCCGGCGTCGCGATGCGCAAGACGAACGCGCGGGTCATCACCACCTCGAACGGCCGCGACCTGCCGATCCCGACGCAGTCGGCGTACGGCGCCGCCGCGTACGTCTCTGAGGGCGCGGCGATCACCGAGACCGACGACACCGGCGCGAAGGTCACCGCGAAGGCGTACACCGCCGCGCGGATGACGAAGGTGTCGATCCAGCTGCTCGAGGACGGCGCCGTCGACGTCGCCGGCCTGGTCGCCCAGAACATCGGCAAGGCGTTCATGAAGTTCGAGGATCCCGAGTTCCTCGTCGGCACCGGCAGCGGCTCGTCGCACATCACCGGCGCGACGACGAACGCCTCGCCGGTCACCGTCGCCACCGGCGGCACGACGACCTTCACCTACGCCGACCTGCTCGCCTTCTTCTTCAGCGTCCAGCCGCAGTACCGCCAGACGGGCGAGTTCGTCCTCATGGACACGGCGATGGCGACGCTGCTCGGCCTGAAGGACTCGTCGAACCGCCCGATCTGGACGGCGAGCTCCGTCCCGGGCGAGCCGGACTCGCTGATGGCGAAGCCGCTCTACACGAGCCCCAACTTCGCGACGGAGGCCGCCAACAGCCTCTTCGGCCTGTGGGGAGACTTCTCCAACGGCTACGCGATCCGCCAGGACGGCACGCTGAATGTGCGCCGCACCGACGAGCGGTTCATCGATTCGCTCGAGGTCGGCTTCATCGCCTGGGAGCGCCTGGACGGCGTCATCACCGACGCCAACGCCTTCAAGGTCTGGAAGCACTCGGCCACCTGATGCCGGCAGCGAAGACACCAGCCGGCAAGGTCACGGTTCGTCTGCGCCTCGACGCGACGCACGGCGACCACGGCCACTTCATCGCTGGCCGCGAGTACGAGGTCGACAAGGCGACCGCGGCGTGGCTGCTCGAGGACGAGCGCGTCGCCGTGCCCGTCAAGGCGAGCTCGGCGAAGGCCGAGACGGCGACCATCGAGGAGTAGCTCGTGCCCACGCTCAGCGCGAACGCGCTGGTGAGCGTGGCGGACGCGCAGGCGTGGCTGCGGCGCAGCCACGCCACCGGCCAGTCTGCGACCGACGACACCGTCCTGCTGACGCAGGCGATCAACGGTGTCAGCGCGGCGATCATCAACTACACCGAGCGCGAGCCGTTCGACCCGACGGGCTCGAACGCCGACCTGGCGCGCACCTTCGAGTACGACGGCAGCGGCTTCCTGAACCTCGCGCCGTGGGATCTCCGCAGCATCACGAGCATCACTCTCGGCGGGCAGACGCTCACGCTCACGGACGGCGCCGGCGGCGGCGACTACGTGCCGATGCCGCGCAACAAGAACAGGTGGGGCACCTACGACTACCTCATCATCCGCGGATACTTCAAGCTCGGCCCGAGCCACTTCCTCTCCTCGCCGATCCTGAAGACGCGCGACGTCGTCATCACCGGCAAGTGGGGCATCTCGACCGCGGTGCCGCCCGCCGGCGTCCCGGACGAGATGTACACCGCGTGCCTGATCGGCGTCGACGACCGCTACCGCAACCCGGAACAGGCCGAGCAGCGCGGCGCGGGCGAGTTCCAGATCGTCGAAGCCCCCAGGACGCCCGGCAGCGGCGGCCTCCCGCAGGGCGCGATCGACGAGCTCGAACCTCTCCGCCGCGTGGTCTTCTGATGTCGACCGTCTTCGGCACGCTCTCGACCGACCTGAAGACGCCGCTCGCAGCTGCGCTCACCGCCGCCGCGTGGTATGAGGGCGCGCCGCCCGACGTGCTGCCGCCGCCGACCAGCGCCGTCGGCTACGTCTGGGTCGACGAGTCTGAGCGCCTCGACTCGGATCACCTGCTCCAACAGGTGCAGGCGTTCGTCCGCTACTACCCGGTCCAGGCGGACAAGGCCGACCCGGAGACGCCGATCGACCCGTCTCCGCTGTACCAGGCGCGCGACGACATCATGACGACGCTGATGCCGGCGCAGCGCACGAGCGACTCGTCCTGGTTCTTCGAGGTGACGGCCACGAAGATCGACCACGACAACCAGCTCGTCGACGCGACCATCCTCGCGACCGGGCCGAACACCTTCGCCCTCGCCTGACGATATGAGAGGAAGAGAGATGAGCACGCACCGATTCAAGCTGCGGAAGGGCTACCAGCGGGCGCAGGTCTCCGTTCAGGAGCTGGCCGACGACGTCGTCCTTTCCGGCGACGCCGTCTTCGAGACGACCAGCGCAGGTGTCGCTGCCGAGCTCGACGACCAGCCGGCGCTGGAGCGCGCCGCCGACCCGGCCAAGGCCGAGAAGAAGGAGTAGGCGATGGCCTCGATCACCGGCATCTCAGGCAGGATCGGCACCGTCGCGCTCGGCATCCAGACCGCGAAGGGCACGGCCGCCGCCGCGCCGACCGTGAAGGCGTTCTACAACGCGGCGCCGAGCGTGAAGCCGTACCAGAACGACGCGCGCTTCTCGATGACCGACTCGAACCGTGACGCGGGCGACCCGTACGTCTCGCAGATCGGCGTCGCCGGCGACGTACCCGTCTACTGCCACGCCGAGATGATGGCGCTGCTCTGGCACCTCACCCTCGGCGCGAACGCCGACACCGGCGCGGGCGACCCGTTCACACACACCGCGACGCCAGCGAACGACCTGCCCTACTTCACGATGTGGCGGATGGTCGGCAACACCATCTTCGAGAAGTACACCGACTGCAAGATCAACCAGCTCACGATCGACGGCGGCGCCGGAGCGCCGCTGACGGCGACGTTCAACGTCATGGGCATCACGAGCACCTTCCTCGCGAGCGACGTCACGACGGTCGACCCGATCACCACGAGCCCGTACCTCTACATGGACGGCGCGGGCGCGCTGAAGGTCGACACCGTCGCCTACCCGATCCACGCGCTGAACCTCGTCGTCAACAACAACCTCACCGCCTTCCAGGCCGACACGTACGGCATCGACAACGTCGACCCGGGCGGCCGCGACATCACCGGCAGCTACAGCGTCCGCTTCGGCGGCGCGACGACGCTGCCGCTCGACTATCGCAGCTACTTCTACGGATCGGACGCCGGCACCGCGCAGGCGACGACGTTCGCGAATCACGCCCTCGACTTCCTCTTCACCCGCCAGGTCGGCCCTCCCGCCCGGTCGATGGAGATCCAGATCCCGAAGGCGCGCTGGGCAGACGTCCCCGTCCAGCCTGACCCGGGCGGCGCCGTGATCGAGGTGCAGTGCGCGTTCGAGGCGATGCGGCAGGGCTTCACGACGCACATCGAGGGGCCGATCATGACGGCGATCACGATCGACGGCACCGCCACCGCGTGACGTGACCCAGCTCTGGCGCGACCTGCTCCACGTCACCGGCTCGAGCAACGTCAGCGGCACCTGGTACGGATTCTGGTCGGGCTTCGCCGGCGACATCCCGCTGTTCGTCGGCCTCGGCGTGTTCCTCCGGCACCGCAACTGCCACCGCCGCGGCTGTTGGCGTCTTCAGTGGCGCAGCCACGAAGGTGAGCTTCTCTGCCGCCGCCACCACCCGGCCGGGTAGCGCGCGTCGATATGAGAGGTGTGAGTACGGCCTCGGCGCAACTCGTAGGCGAGCTTCGCATCGGAGTGGAGATGATGCGGACCAGGGCACGCCGCCTGTCGAAGGATGCGGACGAGCTGCGGCGGATCGCGGCTCAGACCCTCGAGGTCGCCGACCAGCTTGAGCACGAGCTCGAGCGCGTCCCCGAGAGGAAGACCGCATGACCACCGAAGCGCACCGCGCGCAGAAGCAGGCGATCGTCTCGTCGCTCGCCGACATCCGCAACAGCCGCGCCGTCACGGCACCCGGCCCGAGCGGCAACACCTACCGGATCCGCCCGCTGAACATGGAGCGGTACGCCCTCGCCGGCGGCCTGCCCGCGTCGCTGCGCGAGCTCGCGCTGAAGGGCGCCGAAGGCGTCGCCGAGGTGCTCGGCGGCACGCAGGAAGTGATCGAGGAGCGCGGCGGCGAGCTCGCCGACTACCTCGACGGCCTCGTCCGCCAGGTCGTCGTCGAGCCAGACCTGCGCGACTTCGACCTCGACGAGTTGCCGCCAGTCGACTACCGCTGGCTGGTCGCCGTCGCGCTCGGCGAGATGGTTTACGACGGAGAGGGGCATCGCCTCTGGGGCCGCGAGCCTCTGACCAGCTTCGCCACCTTTCGTGACTTCCACGACTGCCCACCGGATTGCGACCGCTGTGAGCGAATGGTCGCTGCCGTGGCCCGAGCTGCATCCCGACCCGACGACGGACTGGCTGCTGAAGGAGGCGATCATGGCGCGGTACATGCAGCAGCGCGCTGACGCCGAGGCCGAGCAGGAGAAGGTCGGCGGCGTCACGCCGGAGAACCTCGCCATCTTGAAGGAGCGTCTCCGCGGTGGGCGTTGACATCTCCACGAAGCTCGACAACCACATCGAGGAGTACGCGCGCCTCGCCCAGGAAGAGCTCCGCGGCGTGATGGAGAAGATCGCCGAGGACGCGAAGAAGATGGCGTACGCCTCGCTGGGGACGAGCGGCGGCTCCGACGACTCGATCCACCGCGGCATCGACAAGCTGCCCGTCACCCACGTCGGCGGGTTGTGGGAGACCGGCGTCGAGGCGCGCGACTGGAAGTCGAACTTCTTCGAGAAGGGCACGCACGCCCACTCCATCGAGTCGAAGGCGCGCCGCGTCTACTCCCTCACGAAGACCGGACGCCGGCGGCGGCGGCGCGTCCGCAGCGACGCGAACACCATCGTCAGCGGCGTCCACGCCTACCACTACCTGCAGAAGGGGATCTCCAGCGCGAGCAAGTCGCTGCGCCAGCTCATCTCAAGCCGCTTCGCACGCATACACGTTTAGGAACCTCATGCCGCATAAGGGTTACAAGCAGACACCAGAGCACATCCGCAAGGTCAGAGAGGCCCTGCGAGCCCGGGGGCCTACGACCTTGGGGTACCGGCATACAGAGACCGCACTTGCGAAGATGCGCGGCCCGCGCCCTCACACGTCCGGCTCGCGGCACCCCAACTGGACAGGGGACTCACCGAGCTACGCGGCGGTCCACGCCTGGGTGCACCGGAACTTCGAGAAGACCGGGGCGTGCGAGGAGTGTGGCGCTACCCCAGATCCCATTCAGATGGTGTGGAAGGGCGTCAAGCCCACCGTGCGGCAGGCGACTGAGTGGGCCAACATCTCCGGCGAATACCACCGCAGCCGCGACGACTTCCGAGAACTCTGCAAGCCGTGCCACGCCCGATTCGATCAGGGGAGGAAGTAGGTGCTCGGCTTCGGTGGATCCGTCGCGCGCCTGAAGGCGACGCTGACCCTCGACGACGACGGCTTCGTCCGCGGCATGGCGGACGCCAGCACGAAGCTCGACGCCTACAACGCGAAGCTGAAGGAGCAGGGCGTCGGCAGCCGTCTCGCCACGATGGCGAGCCGCGAGTACGCCAAGCAGTTGTACGACGAGGCGAAGAGCGTCGACCAGGCGAACGCCGCGCACGGCCGCCTCTTCCGGACGATGCAGTTCGGGCAGCAGCACTGGAAGGCGCTCAGCACCGGAGCCATCGGCGCGGGCGTCGGGATCCTCGCGCTGACCGGCCACGTCGGGACGCTCACCGGCGTGCTCGGCCAGCTCGGCACGGCGGCGCTGCCCGTCGCCAACGCTGGCCTCACCGGCCTGCTCAGCCCACTCACGTCGCTGGCGGCGATCATCGTCGGCCTCGCCGGGCCGCTGAGCGCGCTGGTGACGCTCTTCGGCGCGGTTGGTGCCGGCGCCGGCTTAGGCCTCTACAGCGCGCTGACGAGCAACAACAAGGCCTTCAACGACCTCCAGAACCGCGTCGGGAACATGGGGCACATGTTCCACGACCTCGGCGACGCGCTCGGCCAGCGCTTCCTCCCGTACCTGAACGAGGGCGTGACCTGGATCGAGAAGTTCATCAAGTACGGCGACCAGCTCGCCCACATGAGCCTCCCCGGCGTCATCCAGAGCATCTCCACCAAGGGGGTGGCGATGCTGCAGCACCTCAACCGCGACATCTACAACCTGATCGGTCGGCCGCTGCTGCAGATCTTCTCCGCCAGCTTCGGCAAGGCGGGCAACCGCATCTCGGACGCCTTCAGCCACATGCTGTCGATCTGGTCGCCGCTCGTCGGGAAGATGTGGGGGATCTTCACGACGTGGTTCGACCGGCAGCACTTCGAGCAGACCGGCGCGACGTGGGCCGCGGCGATCGTGAACACCGCCGTACCCGTCATCGCGAGCGCGCTCTGGAGCGCCGTCCGCAGCGAGTTCTCGAGCCTCTCCGCGTGGGGGAAGATCGGGATGATCGCGGGCGCCGCGTTCGCCGCCAACTTCTTCAGCGGCGGCCTGCTCAGCAAGGGCATCTTCGCCGGAGGCAAGGGCCTCCTCGGACTCCTTGGCGGCGGCGGCGGCGCAGCTGGAGGAGCGGCGGGCGGCGGCGTCAGCGCCGGCGGCGTTGCCGCGGGTGTCGGCGGCGGGATCAGCACAGCCGCGCTCGTCGCCGTGGCGACGCCGGCCGCGCTCATCGTCGGCGGACTCGTCTACGAGAAGTTCTTCGGCCACAACTCGCAGTCACCCGCCCAGGCCCAGGCGAGGCAGGGCATCAACCCCGCCACCGGGAAGCCGACCGGCCAGGGCACACAGGAGGTCGTCGGCCCCGGTCTCCAGGCAGCGATGAATGCGCAGATGCTGAAGGGGCAGGAAGCCGCCGACAAATACACCGCCGCGCTCAAAAGGCTCGACGGCGAAGAGAAGAGCCTGAACCAGTACATCTCTGACGGCGGCAAGAGCGTCCTCGGCTGGCGGATCGCGTGGGGCAAGGCGACGAACCAGGCGCACGAAGCGCAGAGCGCGATACACGACATGGCGCAGAAGGGCGTCATCAGCGCCGACCAAGCCGCGCAGCAGTCGAAGGGGAACCTCCAAAACTTCATCAACCAGGAGACGCAGATCGCCCAGAAGGCGACGACCGCCTCGCAGAATACGGCCAAGTTTGGCGCGTCGACTCGGGCGCAGTACGCGCACGTCGCTGCGCTCGCCCGCACATCGGCGCAACTCGCCGCCGCGATCAACAGCATCCCCAGCCAGAAGTACGTCTCGCTCGTCGTCTCGATCACCGAGAACCTCCGCAGCCAGGGCAACGCGCCCAGCCAGACGAAGGATGGGCGGCCGACTGCGAACGGAGCAGTCATCACGGGCGGCGTGCCGAACAGGGACAGCGTCCACATCCTCGCGATGCCGGGCGAGGTCGTCCTCTCGAAGAAGGCGGTCGCGAACCACTTCGGCGGCGACCCGTACGCCGCCAACATGCTGAACATGGCGAACGGCGGCGTAGCCCTCAACTACTCCGGCGGCGTGCCGCCGTCGAAGGTCGCGTCGTCGTGGGGCTTCAAGGTGCCGAAGAGCGTCGACGAGCACGAGAACGCCGCGATCAAGAAGGCGCTCGAGGAGCGCCACAAGGCGCTCCAGCACGCGAAGACACCGAAGGAGCGCGCCGCCGCCTGGGTCGCGTACAACCACGCCGTCGACCACGCGAAAGCGGCCAGGCGCGGCGGCGTAAAGGCTGCCGGCGAGTCGTACTACAACCGCGTCCAGACGAACATCGGAAGCTGGATCGGCCTCGAGCAGAGCTCGCAGGATCCGAACATGGACGCGACGCTCGGCGCGATGTACAAGCGCGAGCTCAGCTTCATCCAGGGCGGCCTCGCGTGGGCGCGCAAGCACCACTTCAACGAGGGGCAGTGGGTCTGGGACGCGCGGAACCTCGAGAACACCATCGCCGGCCAGCAGCAGCAGCAGGCCGCCGCGAGCGCGCAGGAGATCGCCAC
>Ga0207660_10001334_pt1 | contig 16506 bp, 19 predicted proteins | sample KBSC73BmetaG_FD_184335 | JGI IMG/M metagenome (GOLD analysis project Ga0207660, IMG submission 184335) | Corn rhizosphere microbial communities from Kellogg Biological Station, Michigan, USA - KBS C7-3B metaG (SPAdes) (version 2) | ecosystem: Host-associated > Plants > Roots > Rhizosphere ... | reverse complement strand
TTTGTGGGTGGGTTATCCCGGCACGCAAAGTATCGAGTTGGGCCGGCCGATCGGTCCGGCTGCACGCACCGCGCTGTTGATGGATCCAGGCGTCGCACGTGTGGAACCGTTCGCGTGGGTGGACGGCGACTGGCGCGGTCCGGCCGGCACCGGCGGGGTGTCGGTGTTCGTGTCGGGCATCAGCACCGAACCCGGCGGCATGATTTTTTCCGATGTGCTGACCTCAGAGCAACGCGCTTCGCTGAAGGAGCCGTTCGCGGTGATCGTCGATCGCGCCGACCTGTCGAAGCTCGGCGTGCCGATCGGCGGTCAGGCGCTGATCAACGGTGATTTGGTGCGCATTGTCGGCGTGGCCAACGGCATTCGCGCACTGGGCGGCGTGAACGTGCTCGCGTCACTGGATACCGCGCGCGCGCTGGACAACGACACCGGTGGTACGGAAGTTGCCTATTACGTCGCGAAGCTGAAACCCGGCGCGGATGCCGACGCGGTCGCCGCGCGCGTCGATGCCTCCGCGCACGGTTACGCCGCGTGGACCGCGTCGAGTTTCGCCCGGCGCGCGGTGTTCTACTGGATGTTCCAGACCGGCGCCGGCCTCGGCGTGATTTTCCTCGCGGTAGTGGTGTTCATCGTCGGCGCGATCATCACAAGCCAGACCTTGATGGGTGCGATCGCGGGTTCCGTGCGTGAGTACGCGACGCTGCACGCGCTGGGCGTAAGTCTTGGATCGTTGCGACGCGTGGTGCTGGAACAGGCGGCGTGGATCGGCGTGTGCGGATTGATCGCGGGTGTGCTGCTGAGCCTGGGCTTGATCGGTTTGGCGAAACTGGAAGACGTGCCGGTGGAATTGAACCTGCCGGCATGGATCGCCTGCGCGGCGCTGGTGATGGGCATCGCGTTGGTCTCCGGCGCTGCTGCGGTGCGCGCCTTGCGCAGTGCCGATCCGGCGTTGCTGCTCAGATGAGCGTGTTGGTCGCCAGCGATCTTTGCATGGGTTACACCAGCGGCAAGCTGCGCACGGAAGTCCTGCGCGGCCTGTCGCTGAGCGTCGATGCGGGACAGTTGACCCTGATCGCGGGGCCGTCGGGTTGCGGCAAGAGCACGCTGCTGTCGATCCTGTCCGGCCTGCAGCAACCGGACTCGGGCAGCGTGATCGCATTGGGCGAGGATTTGTTTCGCGGCGACCGCCATGCGCGCGATCGCTTCCGGCTTCAGCACACCGGCTTCGTATTCCAGGGCTTCAACCTGTTCCCCGCGCTCACCGCGCTGGAGCAAGTGATGCTGCCGCTCGGCTACATGGGTGTGGACGATCAGGCTGCGAAAGCGCGCGGCCGCGCGACGCTGGATGAAGTGGGATTGTCCGACCGCATGCACCTGTTGCCGGCGGAACTTTCCGGCGGTGAGAAGCAACGCGTCGCGATCGCGCGCGCGCTGGTCAAGCAACCCGAACTTTTTTTCGCCGACGAACCCACCAGCGCGCTGGACGCCGCGAACGGCCAGGTGGTGATCGACACGCTGCGCCGCATCGCCCACGAACACGCCACCACGGTGCTGTGCGTCAGCCACGATCCGCGCCTGGTCACGCGCGCCGACCGCGTGTTGCAAATGGAAGATGGCAAGATACTGGATGATCGGCGCGTGCCGCACGGCGACACCGCGCCCGAACGGGAGAAGGCATCGTGAAATCGCATCGCTGCATCGGCACCGCGTTCGCCATGTTGGCACTGGCCCTCGGCGGGTGTTCGGACGGTTCGCACGCCGTGCCTGACAGTACGCAAGCGTCGCAATGGCTGGCGGTGGCGCGCGGCAAGGTTGGCGTCGAAGGCGGCATGGTGCTGGTGGCGGCACGCACCGACGGCGTGGTCGAATCGGTGGCGGCAAAGCCGGGCGATGCGGTGCCGGCGCACGAAGTATTGGCCACGCTGGACCCGCGCGCAGCGAAGATCGCACAGGCGACCGCGCAGGCGGGCGTCGCGCAGGCCCGGGCGCAACTGTCCGGATTGCAGGTGACGCTGAAGCGGGCCGAACAGCGCGCGCCGCGGATCACCGCCGCCGCAAAGGCCGGTGCCGCAACCGGCGAAGCGGCCGAGCAGGCGCGTGACGCGGTGGCCGGGTTGAAAGCCAAACAAGCGGCCGCGCAGGCGGAATTGGATGCCGCGCAACAGAAGCTCGCGGCAGCGAAGCTCGATCTCGATTCCACCAGCTTGCGCGCGCCGGTGGCGGGCAGCGTGGTCGCGCGGCACGTCGCGGTCGGTCAATCCGTGTCCGCGGCGTCGGGCCAGCCGCTGTTCGAACTGCTCCCGAACCGCCCGCACATCGTGCAGGCGCAGATCGACGTCGACGCCGCCGGCGCGATCCACGCCGGCATGCACGCCGAAGTGGTGCGCGATTCGGGTTCCGGGCCGGTGTACGACGCCACGGTGACGTGGGTCGGCCAGGTGCTGCAGCCGGCCGGCCTGACCCAGGACCCGCTGGAACGCGCGCTCGCCAACGACGTCGATTGCACACTGGAGTTGGAGCCGCCCAAACAAGGCGAGGCGCCGCTGCGGATCGGACAGCGCGTGCTGGTTCGTTTTCCAAGGGAGCGCCCGTAACAGATGCGTAGGTTGGGCTGACGCCGGCTCCATCGGCGGAAGCCCAACATCGTGCCAATGTTGGGCTTCCCCGGAGCAAGCTCCGGGTTCAGCCCAACCTACGGACTAAGCCCAACCTACGCAGCAGGCGAAACCGCCTTCGTGACATCGTTACGCCCAAACCGTATGGAGCATGAACGTCGGATGGCCGGTAATGCGGCGATCAGGGACGATCGCAAGAGAAAGCATTCGGAAAGCCTCCGGCGCTAGAATTGTCGCCAGTTTGCGGCACGCCGCTTTCCGGGAATTCCCCGTGATCCGATGGAACATCCTGTGCGACTTCGATGGCACCATCGCCGTCGAGGATGTCACCGACTCGCTGCTCGACCGCTTCGCGTCGCCCGAATGGCAGGTGCTGGAGCGCGACTGGCGCGCCGGCAAGATCGGTTCGGCCGAGTGCATGGCCGGCCAGGTCGCCTTGCTGGACGCCACGCGCGATGAAATCGATGAGCACCTGGCAGCGTTGCGCATCGACCCGGCGTTCCTGCAATTCGTGGAATCGGCATTGAGTGCGGGCGCCACGCTGCGGGTGGTCAGCGACGGCCTCGATTACGCGATCCGGGCGATCCTGGCGCGCTATCAACTGGACGATCTGCCCGTTCTTGCCAACCGGCTGGTGCAAACCGCTCCGCGCAAGTGGAAACTGGAAACACCATTCTCCGACCCGCATTGCCGGATCGGCAGCGGCCACTGCAAATGCGCCAGCGCGGTGCGCGAGCACAATCGACACCATCGCGTGCTGCTGATCGGCGACGGCGCCTCGGATTTCTGCGCCGCGGGTGAAGCCGATTACGTGTTCGCCAAGCATCGCCTGATCGAACACTGCCGTCATGCGGCGATTCCGCATACCTCGATCGTCGGCTTCGCCGACGCGATCGGGCTGCTGCCCGCGCTGATGGCGGGCAAGCTGTACACGCCACGGCGCGTGCTCGCGCCCGTGTCTGTTCCCTGAAATCCCGCAGGTCAAACCATGAATTCCGCAAACGCCGCCACGGCTTCTGCCGCCGCCCAGCTTGCCGACGGGCTCGACACCGCGGGCAGCGGGAAGTTGTTCGACATTGCGTGCCGTTCGATTCCGGGTGGCGTCAACAGTACCGCGCGCGCGACGTGGTCGGGCTGGAACCCGTATCCCTTGTTCGTGCAGGGCGGCACCGGTTCGCGGCTCACCGACGTCGATGGCAACGAATACATCGATTACCTGCTGGGCCTCGGCCCGATGCTGCTCGGTCACCGGCCGCCGCGCGTCACCCAGGCGGTGGTGGATTTCATCCAGCAGCGCGGCACCGTGTTCGCGTTGCCGACCGCCGACGAAGCGAAGCTGGCCGACAAGATCATCGCGGCGGTGCCGAGCGTCGAACAGGTGCGCCTGTGCAACACCGGCACCGAGGCCGTGCTGTACGCGACGCGCCTCGCGCGCGCTTTCACGAAGCGGCCCAAGCTGATCCGCTTCGAGGGCATGTACCACGGCTTCTCCGATCAGGTGTACTGGAGCAAGCACCCGGACATCGCCAAGGCCGGTCCCGACGCGCATCCGCTGCCGGTGCCGCAGGGGCCCGGTCTGCCGCACGGGTTGGACGAGAACCTCATCATCCTGCCGTGGAACGATGCCGACGCACTGGCCGACGCGATCGAGCGCGAAGGCGACCAGATTGCCGCAGTCATCACCGAGCCCGTGATGTGCAACACCGGCTGCATCCTGCCCAAACCCGGTTATCTCGAAGCGATGCGCGAGTTCACCACGCGCCACGGCATCGTGTTGCTGTTCGACGAGGTCATCACCGGTTTCCGGTTGGGCCTCGGCGGTGCGCAAGCGCGGCTGGGCATCACGCCGGATTTGTCGGTGTTCGCCAAGGGTCTCGGCGGCGGTTTTCCCGTTGCGGCCTGCGGCGGCCGCGCCGACATCATGGCGCTGGTCGCGAACGGCAAGGTTTCGATGGCGGGCACTTACGCCGCCAACGGCATCGCGATCGCGGCGGCCAACGCGGCGCTGGACGAACTGGCGACGCCCGGATTGTTCGCGAAACTGGACGCGGTCTCCGACGAGCTGCGTGCCGGCCTCGCCGAGGTCCTCGCCGGTGCGGGCCTGCCCGCGTACGTCGTCGGTGTGGGGCCGTTGATGCAGGTGTGGTTCGCGCGCAAGGAAATCCACAACTACCGCGATGCCGAACGCCACGCCGACCAGAAGCTGTTCGATCGTTGGTGGCGGGGCATGCTCGGCAAGGGTGTACTGTTCCATCCGGGCGCCTACGAAAACCTGTTTGTCTCGACCGCGCACACGCGCGCGGACATCGCGCAGACGCTGGCGGCGGCGAAAGAAGTTGCGGCGGAACTCGCGCGCAGCGTCTGAGCCGCTCGCACTTGGTGATACACCCGATCGGGGCGATTTCGCCTCGCAAGTGACGGTACTGGGTTCGTACCCCGTCGCGGTGACTTGAAACCCGCGTGCAATCCCGCGGTCACAGTTGCATAGCCCAAGACGAGGACGCGCCATGCGTCGCATTTTCCCGTGGCTGATCGCGCTGGCCGCATTGGCGCCGTGGTCGATTCCGGCGCACGCCGGCGCCTACGCGGACACGTTGGCGCAATGCCTGATCCACGCGACCACGCCGGCCGACCAGAAAGTCGTCGCGCGCTGGGGCTTCGCCACCATGGCGCTGGATCCGGATGTCGCATCGTTGGCTGCGATTTCTCCTGCACAGCGCGAAGCGATCAACCGCGAGGCGGGCGCGGTGGTGACGAATCTGCTCGCCGGGGCATGCAGCCAGCCGGTGCAGCAGGCGCTGATGTTCGAGGGCGTTCAAGGCGCGCGGGTCGCGTTCGAGGCATGGGCGCGCTGGGCGATCACGGGCATCGCCGAGGAACCGCACGTGATGCAGGGCGCCGGCGCACTGCTGCAATACATCGACATCGGCAAATTGATGCCGTTGGTGCCGTTGCAGGGGCTGACGCCGAATGGTGGTGGCGACACGCGCTGAGGGCCGGTACGCCGGCATCCCGTCATTCGAGGCCGGCATCGTTGGCTGCATCGTCGATAACGGATTTCCAATCCGCGCACGACTAGGCTGGGCGCTTCCAGGCATTGCACGAGGCTCGCCGTGTCCCTTCACGAAAGCATCCTCGAAACCATCGGCGACACGCCGATCGTCAAGCTGCACCGCATCGCGCCTGCGCATGCCACGCTTTACGCGAAGGTGGAGTCGTTCAATCCCGGCGGCTCGGTCAAGGACCGCCTGGCGATCGCGGTGATCCTGGATGCCGAACAGAGCGGTGCCCTGAAACCCGGCCAGACCGTGGTCGAGGCGACTTCCGGCAACACCGGCGTGGCACTGGCAATGGTGTGCGCGGCGCGCGGCTATCCGTTCGTGGCGGTGATGACCGATTCATTCTCGATCGAACGCCGCAAGCTGATGCGCGCATACGGCGCGAAGGTGATCCTCACACCGGCGGCCGCGCGCAGCGGTGGCATGGTGCGCAAGGCCGAGGAGCTTGCGAAGCAGCATGGCTGGTTCCTGACCCGCCAGTTCGAGAACGAAGCCAACCCGGCCTGGCATCGCAATACCACTGGGCCGGAAATCCTGCGCGACTTCGCGGGACAACGGCTGGATTATTTTGTCAGCGGCTGGGGCACCGGCGGTACGCTCACCGGCGCGGGCGAGATGCTGAAACTCGCGCGGCCGAACCTGAAAGTGATCGCCACCGAACCGGCCAACGCATCCATGCTTGCTGGCGGTGAATGGCATCCGCACAAGATCCAGGGCTGGACACCGGATTTCCTGCCGAAGGTGCTGAGCCGCACCATCGCCGACGAAATCATCCCGATCGACGAAGTGCTGGCGCGCGATACCGCGCGGCGGCTCGCGCAGGAAGAAGGCATCTTCTGCGGCATCTCATCGGGCGCCACCGTCGCCGCGGCACTGGAAGTCGCGAAGCAGGTGCCGCAAGGCTCCGTGTTGCTCGCGATGCTCCCCGACACCGGCGAACGCTATCTCTCGACGTTCCTGTTCGAGGGCGTCAATGAAGGGTCGGATGATTTGTAGGTTGGGCTGACTCCGGACTTGATCCGGAGGAAGCCCAACATTGTCGCGGGTGCCTGTTGGGCTTCGCTGCGCTCAACCCAACCTACGCAGAACCCGGAAGGACGCGCTACGCCGCGCGCTTCAAAGCCACCACGGCATTCAATCCACCGAACGCGAAGGCGTTGGACAGTACCGCGCGGACCGGCATTTCGCGTGCGGTGTTGGGGACGTAATCGAGGTCGCACTCGGGATCGGGGTCGATGAAGTTGGCGGTGGGCGGAATGACGCCAGCGCGCAGCGCGCCGAGCGCGGCGACGATTTCCAGCGCGCCGGCGGCGCCGAGCGCATGGCCGTGCACGGATTTGGTGGACGACACCGCAACCTTGTTCGCGTGCTCGCCGAGCGCTGCATGGATCGCGCGTGTTTCAGTGGGATCGTTGGCCGGCGTCGCGGTGCCGTGGGCGTTGATGTAATCGATGTCTTCGGCATTCAATTGCGCGTCGCGCAGCGCCGCGGTCATCGCTCGCGCCGCGCCGACGTCGGAAGGCATCACGATGTCGCCGGCGTCCGCGCTCATGCCGGCACCCGCGAATTCGGCAAAGATTTCCGCGCCGCGCGCGCGTGCGTGGTCGAAGTCTTCCAGCACGACCATGCCCGCGCCTTCGCCGAGCACCAGGCCGCGGCGCTGCTTGCAGAACGGCCGGCAGGTGTCGTCGGCCAGCACGCGCATGGCTTCCCACGCGCGCAGCACGCCCAGCGTGATGCAGGCTTCCGTGCCGCCCGCGAGCGCGACGTCCGCGACGCCCGAACGCACCAGCGCGAAGGCTTGCGCGAACGCGTGGTTGGCCGAGGCGCAGGCGCTCGATACGGCGAAGCTCGGTCCCGTGATGCCGAATTCGATCGATACCTGCGACGCCGGCGCGCTCATCATCCGGCGCACGATCGACAGCGGGTGCAGGCGCGGGTTGCCTTCCGCGTAAAGCCGCTTCGAGCATTCATCGTTGGTGACTTCGCCGCCGGTGCCGGTGCCGATCACGCAGGCGCTGCGCTGACGGATATCACCCTGCGCGAAATCGATGCCCGATTGCATGACGGCTTCGCGCGCGGCGATCAGCGCGAACTGCGAAACGCGATCCAGCAGGATGAGCTTTTTCGAATCGAAATGCCGTGCGGGGTCGTAGTCGCGCACTTGCGCCGCGACCTTGACGCGCATGTCCTGGGTTTCGAAACCCGTGAGCGGCGCGATCGCGCTGCGGCCCTCGCGCATGCCCGTCCAGATCGTGCGCGCGTCATGCCCCAGCGCGCAAATCGCACCGACGCCGGTGATGACGACACGACGATTCATGTGAGGGGGGTTTATGCGGCCGGGGGTGTCGGAGAAGGTGGCGCCGGCGGGTTGGGATTTGCGGCCTTCTCGGCCAGCAGTTTTTCGACCGTCTCGACCAGCCCCTTCACCGATTCGGTGTCGAAGTTGGGATCGCGGTCGGGCATCTGGATCTTGAAGTGATCCTCGATCTCGAAAATGATCTGGATCGCATCCAGCGAGGGAATCTCCAGATCCTTCAGCGTCGAATCCAGCGTGACCTTGCTCTCGTCGATGCCCGCTTCCTTGGCGATGATCGAAAACACCGTTTGTTGGACGTTGTCTGGTGTGAAGTCGTCACTCATGGCGGGTTCCTTTCGGCCTCGTGGCGCGCTGGCGCGGGCGGGGCGGAATGCGCATCGCCGCCCAGCAACAGGATACCAGCGACGATGATGGCCGATCCCAGGATCTTCTCCCAGCCCATCGGATCGCCGAATACTGCCCACGAAGCAATCATGATCGCGACGAATGCGATGGCGCTGGTGGGAAACGCACTGGACAGCCTGGACTTCTCGAGGATGCGCATCCAGATCACGAATTGTCCGAGGTAGCACGCCAACCCCAGCCACAACCACGGCGTGGTCAGTGCGGTGAGGATGGAATGCCGGTTCGGTTCCAGCGCGCCGACATGCGTGCCCGCGAATTTCAGCGAAACCTGGCCGAGCGTTTCGACCGCGAGCAACAGCACCCATGCCAGCAGCAGCGGCGACAGGCGACGGGTGCGTGCATGGATATCTTTTTTCGTCGCGGGTGCGTCACCCGGCGGCAGGGTCATGCCATTCATGCCATGGAGGGGGACGCGGCGACGCGCACGCGCGACACGCGCATCGGGCTTTCGCTGAGGATGCGGGTGAAGAAATCCGCCGAACGCGAGATCACCTTGTCGCGTTCGCCATCGACCGTGATCATGTGGTAGCTGTCGTTCAACAGCACCGTTTCGGTGGGTCCGGTGACGCGGCGTTCGATCACGCGCGCGTTGCGCACGCTGGCGATGTCGTCGTCGGCCGCGTGCATGATCAGCGTCGGCGCGCGTACGTTCTGCAGGCGCGGCCGCACGTGCCACACCAGCTTGTGGAATTCCGCGAGCGACGGCCACGGGTTGCCGGGCAGGCCCGCCACGGCGCTCTGGCCGTCCAGCATCGCACCCGCGATGCGCATGCGCACGCGCTCGTCCTTGATGCCGTAAGGAAAGCTTTCCATGAAGCGGCGCTGCTTGAAGAAACCCAGGCCGCACACCAGCGGCAGCATGAATGAAAGCCGCGCCACGCGCGGGATCGTCCAGCCGTCGTAGAACAGCGTGCTGCCGTAGAGTCCGAGGCCGTCCACCCACTGCGGCTTTTCGATCGCCAGGTTCAGCGCCAGGATCGAACCCATCGACAGACCGGCCACGAACAGGTGATCGACCTCCTGGCGCAAGCGGTCGGCACCTTCGCGCACGCTGCGCGCCCAGTCGCGCCAGCCGGTCTTGAGCAAATCCGCTTCGCTGCCGCAATGGCCGGCAAGCTGCATGCCGTACACAGTGAAGCCGGCGCGATTCAGGCCCTTGCCCACGAAACGCATTTCCGCCGGCGTGCCGGTGAGGCCGTGGATCAGCAGCGCCCCCGCGCGTCCGCCGCGCAGCAGGAAGTCCGCCTGTTTGATCATGGATTGCGTCATGAGGGCCCCTGTTAACCCAATTGTTGACCGGTGACCAATACGACCCCAACGACGATCGTTCCGATCCCTGCCCACCGGCGCAGCGAAATGCGTTCATTCAGAATGTAACGGCTGGCGATCACCACGCCGACGTAGCCCAGTGCGGTGAACGGGAACGCGATGCTGAGCTGGGTGCGCGAGAGCGCGGCGAACCACAGCACGAACTCCAACGCGTACACCGTCACGCCCAGGGCGATCCATGGCGAATGCAGCACCTTGTGCAGCAGCGACGGCGCGTCGGCGCCGCCCTCGGTTTCGTGGCCGACGCCGAGCTTGAAGCACACCTGCCCGGTCACGTCGCAGGCGACCGAACCGAGCAGCAGCAGCAAGGTGGCAAGGGTGGTTGTCATATCGGGGTGTATTTGCGCGTCGGGCGCATGGCGCAGCGGGCTGCGGCCATGCGCCCATTGTCGCCGATTTGCCGGCCGCTTGGCCGAGTCGCACGCGGCGCCGGGCGACAGCATCCTCCTGCCGCCTTTCAGCGAGGTTTCAGGGCGCTACAGGCGGTCGCTGCGGTCGACCGCGAGCAAGGCTGGGAAAGTTGCATCGGGATCGAGGTCGCGGGTGAACAGCATCGCCTGGAAACGTTCGCCCATTTCACCCGGCAGGGTCAGGCGCTTGACCTGCTGCGCCAGCGCGTAGCGCGCAGCTTCGTCCGCCGCACTGTCGTAGGCGGCGGCGAACGCGGCATCGAGTCCCGACGCGATCAGGAACTCGGACTGGAAGGCATGGCTCGCCAGCTCGAACCCGGCACCGATGCCCGCTTCGGCCAGCGCGGTGAAATCGACGGATGCGGTGATGTCCTGCAGACCCGGAAGGATCAGCGACTCGGCGTGCGCGCGGTGGCGGTAGTGGCACAGCAAGGTCCCGTCGCGGCGCTCGGGCAGGTAGAACTCGCGGCGCACGTAACCGTAATCGACGAACAGCGCCGCGCCGCGCGTCTGTTCGCCCGCGATCGCTTCCAGCCACCAAGGCAGTTGCGGCAGCACTTCCGAGCGGTAGCCGTCCTCGAATTCTCGCCCGAGGCGGCGCTGCAGGTGGCGCACCGCGCCCGCGACCAGCGGGTCGGCCGGACGGTCGCTGCGCACGAACGCGCCGTTGCCGTTGGCGTCGATGTGCTCCTCGAAAACCTCGCCACCCTGCATGGTGAAGCGCGTGATCGGCAACGCATCCAGCACTTCATTGGCGAACAGCACGCCCGCCCATGCATGCTGCGGCGGACGCTCCAGCCACGCGCAACGCGCGAACAGTTCCGCCGGCAGGTCGGTTTGCAGGCGTTCGCGCTGGCGTTCGCGCAAATCCGCCGAAGGTTCCAGCAACCAGTAATGCCGCGGCAGTGCGTCGAGCGCCTGCAGCTCCCTCAGGCAATCGCGCGCGAACACGCCGCTGCCGCCGCCGAGTTCGAACCACACGGCGTCCTCATCGCAGGCGCGCAACGCGGGGGCCATCGCACGCGCGACGCAACGCGCAAACAGCGGCCCGAGTTCCGGCGCGGTGACGAAATCGCCGGCCTTGCCGAATTTCAGCCGGCCCGCGCTGTAGTAGCCGAGCCCTGGTGCGTACAGGCAGCGCTCCATGAAACGCGCGAAGGAAACCGGACCCGAAGCCGCGATTTCCCGGCGAATGGCGTCCGCCAGCCGCGCGGAATGCGTGGCTTCCTCGATGGAGGGTTCGGGCAGGGTGGTGTCCACGCTGGCGGATTCGCTCGATTTGAGGCACGCTTCAAAGAAGCAGGATAACGGGCGGAGGCAGCATGAGCGAAACGCACCCGGTTGCGCTTGTCACCGGCGCCGCGCGCCGGGTCGGTGCGGTCATCGCGCGCACGCTGCACGCAGCGGGCTACGATGTGGCGTTGCACTACCGCAAATCGCGCGGCGAACTGGATGGACTGGCGGACGCGCTGGAAGCGCAGCGCACGCATTCGACGCTGGTGCTGCAGGCCGACCTTGCCGACAGCGCGCAGTTGCCGGGGCTGGTTGGTGCCGTCGTCACGCGCTTCGGACGGCTGGATGCGCTGGTCAACAACGCCTCGATCTTCCATGCAACACCGTTGGGCGAAATCACGGCGGCGCAATGCGATGAGTTCTTCGCGGTCAATGCGCGCGCACCGTTGCTGCTGGCGCAGACCGCCGCACCGCATCTGAAGGTGGCGCACGGCGCGATCGTCAATATCACCGACATCTACGCCGAGCGTCCGTTGCCGCAACACGCCGCCTACGGCATGAGCAAGGCGGCGCTGCGCATGGCGACCGCGGCGCTGGCGCAGGCGCTTGCGCCCGAGGTGCGCGTGAACGCGGTGGCGCCGGGCGCGATCCTGTGGCCCGAGAACAAGTCCGATGTGGATCGCGATGCGGGGCTGGCGCGTATCCCGTTGCAGCGCACCGGCACGCCCGAGGAAATCGCAAACACGGTGTTGTGGTTGGTCCGCGATGCCGGTTACGTTACCGGCCAGACTATCCGCGTGGATGGCGGCCGCATTCTCAACATGTGAGCGGTGCCTGAAAGACCGCGCGCAATGACTTGAACGGCGGCGCGAACGGCGGCATGGTGTTGACATCCACGCGCATCGAGGACAACGATGACCGCTTCCGTGCCCGCTACCGCTGGCCCGCCCTCGCAAAGGATCGCACAGCAGATCCTCGACTTCCTTTCGGATATCCCGCGCAGCCGCGAGCAACCCAGCGAGCATCCGCAAGCACGCGTCGAAGCCATCGCGCTGACGGCGCGGCGCAAGGCTTTCCTGGCGTCGTCGTCGCTGGCGCTACCGCCAGGTCCGCTGGGCTGGTTCACGGTGCTGCCGGAGCTGGTCGCGATCTGGAAAATCCAGGCACAGATGGTGGCCGACATCGCCGCCGCCTGCGGCCGGCACACCACCCTGACGCGCGAACAGATGCTGTATTGCCTGTTCCGGCATGCGGCTGCGCAGGCGGTGCGCGACCTTGCCGTGCGCGCGGGGCAGCGCTGGATCGTTCACGCGGCCACCGCCCACACCCTTCGCAGCGTTGCGCATCGCATTGGCGTCAAATTGTCGGAGCGCGCGCTGGGCTCGTCGCTGGCGCGGATGCTGCCGGTCGCCGGCGCGCTCGGCGTGGGCGCGTACGCGTGGTACGACACGCGGCAGGTCGCACGTACCGCGATCGGGATGTTTTCGCGCGAGGTGGAATTCATCCCCACCGATCGGAGCACGGAAGTTCCGGCGCGGCGCGTCGAACATGACAGGGCACAGGCGGCGCGCGAAGCGGGCTTGTAGTTGATGACAGAACAGCAGGCAGTCCGCAAATGAACGCAAATGAACGAAAATGAACGCAAATGAACGCGAATGGAAGCGGAGAACGGTTGAGCGTTTGAAACAGTATCGGTCGGACCGGATCAGTTTCGACTGCGATCACATTTGCTTAGGGGTGCTCTGATTTTGCTCGTCATCCCGGAATCGCGCAGCGATATCCGGGACCCAGTGCCTTTGTAGATCAACACGATAGCCGGAAGTCACTGGATTCCCGCCTTCGCGGGAATGACGAAAACCGAATTGATCAGACCTTTAACGCAAATCACCTTAGCAGCTCTATTCGCGTTCATTTGCGTTCATTTGCGTTCATTCGCGGACTGTTGTTTTTTTTCAGGGTCCGCAAGGCGTTCGAGCGGCGGAAGGCCGCCTGCAAGTTGCAGCCAGCGTTCTTGCAGGGTTGCGCCGGTAAACGGATCGCGCAGATGAGGCGCGATGTCAGCCAACGGCGCCAGCACGTGCGCGCGCTCGAATTCCTCGCGCGTCAGGTCGGTGGCGCAGCGGTCGCCTTCGCACCATAGCGCGATGTCGAGGTCAAGCGTGCGGTCGGCGTAGCGCGGCAGGCTGCGGTCGCGGCCCGAGGCGTCTTCCAGCGCGTGCAGCCAATCGCGCAGGCTGTCGCGAGCCATGTCGCAATTGAAGGCCGCCGCGTTGTTGAGGAACGCCGTGCCTTCGAAACCGACCGCGGCGCTTCGATAGGTCGGCGAAACCTCGACTGCACCGAAGTGTTCGCGCAACGCGCGCAGCGCGTCGCCGAGATGCCGTTCGGGATCGGCGTTGGAACCGAGGCTCAGGACAACGCGCGTCATGTCATTGCGGCTTCGTGCCGCGCTCAATGCTGACGCCCACTGCTTTCGAACCCGTGACCGCACCGGGCTTGGCCAATCTCAGGCGCACCCATGGCACGCCGAACTCGTCACGGATGATCGCGGCGCAATGTTCGGCCAGGGTTTCCACCAGTTCGAAATTCGACGCCTCGATGTAGGCGATCAGGCGCTTGGACACCGCCTTGTAGTTGACCGTGTCCTCGATCTTGTCGCTGGCGGCGGGCTTGCGATTGTCGAACGCCATTTCGACATCCAGCACCACCTTCTGGCGAATGTTGCGCTCCCAGTCGTAGATGCCGATGACGGTTTCGACTTCCAGCGCTTCGATGAAAACGGTATCCATGCTCAGGCGACCTCGGGCAACGACTCAAGATTCCAGCGCGGCAGCACGCGGATTTCGGGGCCGATGGTTTGCCCGGCTGAAAGCCGGATCGAACCCGCCAACGCGATCATCGCGCCATTGTCGGTGCAGAACGCGAGGCGCGGGAGATACGTCTGGAAGCCTTCGCGCCGTCCGGCTTCCGCCAGTTGCGCGCGCAGGCGCTTGTTGGCGCCGACGCCACCGGAAACCACCAGCCGCTTGTATCCAGTCTGTGCGAGAGCACGCCGGCACTTGATAGCCAGGGTTTCCACGATGGCTTCCTCGAAGCCCCGCGCGATGTTGGCCCTGGTCACATCAGCATGGTCGCTTTCGCGCCAGGCGAGCAATACTTGAGTCTTCAATCCAGAGAAACTGAAATCGAGGCCCGGCCGGTCGGTCATCGGGCGTGAGAACTTGAACGCCTTGGGATCGCCGGTCTCGGCCAGCCTGGCCAGCGCTGGACCACCCGGGTAGGGCAGGCCCATCAGCTTGGCGGTTTTGTCGAAGGCCTCGCCGGCGGCATCGTCCAGCGTGTCGCCAAGGATCGCGTAGCTGCCGATCTTTTCGACTCCGACCAGCAGTGAATGTCCGCCCGACACCAACAGCGCCACGAACGGCGGCGCCAAGGGTTCGGCCCCCGGGGCTGGCTCTTCCAGCAACGGCGCCAGCAGGTGCCCTTCCATGTGGTGGACGCCGATCGCGGGGATTTCCAGCGCCCACGCCAGCGAACGCGCCACCGACGCGCCCACCAGCAGCGCGCCGATCAGGCCCGGGCCCGCGGTATAGGCCACGGCCGAGAGATCGGAAACCTTCAGACCGGCATTGGCAAGTGTCTGACGCAAAAGGGGAAGCAGCTTGCGGACGTGGTCGCGGCTGGCCAGCTCCGGAACCACGCCGCCGTATTCGGCGTGCAGTGCGATCTGCGAATACAGGGCGTGCGCCAGCAGGCCGCGGCCGGGCGCGTACACAGCCACCCCGGTCTCGTCGCAGGAGCTTTCGATGCCCAGTACCGGGCCGGTCACCGGCCCCTTTGAATCGGTCATGGAAGTCACGCTATAATTCACGGCTCACCCGCGCTGAAGCGGGTCAGTTTACCAAGTGGAGCGTCCATGCCCAGCGTCAAAGTCCGCGAGAATGAGCCGTTCGAAATCGCCCTGCGCCGTTTCAAGCGCACCTGCGAGAAGGCCGGCGTGCTCGCCGAAACGCGCAAGCGCGAGTTTTACGAGAAACCGACCCAGGAACGCAAGCGCAAGCGCGCTGCAGCGGTGAAACGCCACCTGCGTCGCGTCTCGCGCGAAGTCACGCGCCGCAAGCGCCTGTATTGATCGGCGTGCGCTGAGCAACGCGTCCGTGCACATTGCGACGGCCGGCCCCGCCCTGCGGCGCCGGCCGTTTCGCGTTTGTGCACTTTCAACCGGAAGGCAACCATGAGCGAATTGAAGCAACGCATCACCGAAGACATGAAAGCCGCGATGAAGGGTGGCGACAAGCCGCGCCTCGGCGTGATCCGGTTGATCCTCGCCGCGCTCAAGCAGCGCGAAGTGGACGAGCGCATCGTGCTGGACGACACCCAGGTTCTGCACACGCTGGAAAAGATGCTGAAGCAGCGGCGCGATTCGATCACGCAATATGAAGCCGCGCAGCGCGAGGATTTGGCGGCGCAGGAACGCTTCGAGGTTGGCGTGATCGAGGCCTACCTGCCGACGCAGCTGAGTAATGCCGAACTCGACGCACTGATCGCGCAGTGCATCGCCGACGCGGGCGCCACCTCGCCGCGCGACATGGGCAAGGTGATGACGCTGCTGAAGGAACGCGCGACCGGCCGTGCCGACATGGGCGCGCTGTCGCAACGCGTCAAGGCAAAGCTCGCGGGCTGAAGCCCGCTGGTATCGCGCATCCCGTGAGTGTCGCGCCAGATGGGTCGTGGGTAGCGAATCCCGGTACATGGATGTACCGGCGCGGAAGACACGAAGTGTCTGACGCGACATACGTGGCGCGGCTTTACTCGCGCCATCCATGGCGCTCGCCCTACGGGCCAGCTGCGCTGTTCGGGCGCGCTCCTGCGCGCCACGTGCCGCGCCCGTTTGTCCGCAAACCGCGGCAGAGCCTGCCCCGGACTTGATCCGGGGATGCCCGGTTTTGCGGATTGACTATTTCGACCCGCCGAAGTTGTACACAAGGTTGGTGGTGAACAGGCTGTCCATGTGCCTGGTGCCAGGCACGATGTTGGAGTTGTAGCGGTTCTCGTAGGCCACCTTCAACGCCAGCGTCTTGGTCATCGCGACCGCCACGCCGATGTCGTTCTGGTAGTACTTGTTCTGGCTGCCG
>Ga0207660_10001326_pt1 | contig 16553 bp, 10 predicted proteins | sample KBSC73BmetaG_FD_184335 | JGI IMG/M metagenome (GOLD analysis project Ga0207660, IMG submission 184335) | Corn rhizosphere microbial communities from Kellogg Biological Station, Michigan, USA - KBS C7-3B metaG (SPAdes) (version 2) | ecosystem: Host-associated > Plants > Roots > Rhizosphere ... | reverse complement strand
CGAAGAGGGAGGACGATCCGGCTAGCGAGCCGGGGGAAGGCTCGCTTCTGATATCGAAAACGATGCCGGACCAGGACGGTTCCAGTCACTTACGAAGATGTAACCTCGGCTGGACCGAGCCCCCGTGGCAGCAAAAAACCCCGCCGGGCCGGAGCCGGGCAGGGGTGGGATCAGTGGCGAGACGTGAGTGCGATGGCGACCTTGGACAAGCCAAAGACCATCAGGGGCACGAAGAAGCCGAAGGCGCAGGAGGCGTAGACCATCACGCCGCTTGAATGCTGAGCGAACGCCCAGCTATTCAGGCCCGCGGACAGCGCCAGGGTCGATGAGATCATCGCCCAGACGTATCCGCGGATCGACTTAGCTACCGCGGGGCTCGCGACGATCGCCGCGCACTCCGTGATAACCAGGCCGAGGTCGATGCCGATGCCGAGGAGGATGCCCTCCCACCACCCACACCCCGTGATAGCCATAACGCCGACTGCCAAGTGCTGCAGGCTTAACACCAGCAGCAGGCCTCCGACCGCAACGGCCCCGACTGCAACCCACGCCGGCCACCGGCTGAACGGCGAGGGCCGCTCGGCGGGACTAGGTGATCGACGCTTGTGCGCGCCTGGTCGAACGCCTGTCCGCCGAGATCACCCGCCAACGTACCCGGCGTGGTGTCTTCAAGAGCGTCGCCGAGCTGGAGGCGGCCATCGAAGCCTGGATCGCCGCCCGCAACAGCAAGCCGAAAACCTTCAAGTGGACGGCCAATGCCGATACCATACTCGCCAAGAATGCCCGCGCCCGCCAAGCCCTCCAACAGTCGAGGGTACCAAATAAATGAGTCAGAACACTCTGATGTCCCAAGTCAAGCACTCCACTCGTGCGCTGTCGACGCCGGACCTTGCGATGTGGCGTGTGATGTTTTGGATGGATTGTGCAGTGGCGGAGGCGAGGCCCGAAGACGTCGGTGATCAAGCTCTGATGCGCGGGTTGGATACCGCATGTCCGTTTGTTCGTCCGAGGCTGCCTCGGTCTAGATGCGGGCGTCGATCGAGAGGATCGGCCACGTAGTGTTTGCGAGGGCTCCCCTGCCATGGCCTCGCCCCCGCCGCTGCACGAATGCTGGCTTGCCCGGTACGATCGCCGGACCCGATTCCCTTTCGATTGATCGGCAAATGCACGACGGCGCCCGTCCGCCTCAGGGTAAGCGTCCGCCCGCGACTGCGGCGTGGTGAGCTTGCCAGAGCGGTCGGCGGCGTGTGCCTAAGTGTCCTTACGCACGTGAGTAAGGACAGTAAGGCACATGGGCTCCGAGGTCATCGAGGTTGTCGAACGACGGCGACGCTGGCCAGCGGAGGTCCGGCTCAGGATTCTCGATGAGGTGCTGCAGCCTGGCGGCTCGGTAGCTGCAGTGGCGGACCGGCATGGCGTTGCGCGCGGGCCCATCTATCAGTGGCTGCGGCAGGTGCGCGAAGGACGGATGCCGGGGCTGTCGCTCAAGGAGCCCGAAGCAACGGCGTTCGTGCCGGTGAGCATTGCGCCGGAGACGAGCAACAGCGCGTGGACCAAGCCCGTGCCGCCACCGTCGCTGCCTCCGCCCGCTCAACCGGCCAACGCAGCACCGACCTCCAAGCGGCGCAGTGGCGCGGTCGAGATCAGGCTGGCGAACGGACGCATCATCAAGGTCGATGAGGGCATCGCGCCCGACGCGCTCGCGCGCCTGCTCGCGGTGGTCGATGGAGGCCGCTCGTGATCACCGTGCCGGCCGGCGTGCGCATCTATCTGGCATGCGGGGCGACCGACATGCGCAAGGGCTTCGACAGCCTGAGCGTGATGGCGCAGGAGGTGCTGAAGCAGGACCCGTTCGCCGGGCACCTGTTCGCCTTCCGCGGCAGACGCGGCGATCTCGTAAAAGTTCTCTACTGGGACGGCCAGGGCTTCTGCCTGTTCGCCAAGCGGCTGGAGAAGGGCCGCTTCGTGTGGCCGGTCACCAAGGACGGCTCGGTCACGCTCGCCCCGGCGCAGCTGTCGATGTTGGTCGAAGGCACATCGCAATATCCCCTCCCGTGAGTCTGACGAATCATCCGTTGTCGAAGTGACGGTGCTCGATCCGACGCATCCGCTCTACGGTCGGACGTTCCGGGTCGTTCGGTCGGTGCACCGTGGCGGCGACCATCCCGTCAGCTACGAGGTCGAGCATCGTGATGGCGCGAGCCTTTTGATCCCGGTCGCGGCAACCGAGCCACAGATGGGACAAGAGAATCGAACGAAGCTCAGCGTCGAGGCGCTTCACGATCTGATCTCGCTGGCTGAGCAGCTCGATGCCGATCGATCCGAAAGACGTGTGGGCCACGCTGCCAACGGTGCTGCAGCGCCAGATCGTCGCCGAGGTCGCCGCGGTCCTGGCGGGGGCAAGCCATGAAGTCCGAGCTGGTCGAGCCGACGCATCTGGCGCGGCGGGCGGTCGTGTACATCCGCCAGTCGACACCTCATCAGGTGGTGAGCAATCAGGAGAGTCTGCGGTTGCAGTACGCGCTGCGGCAGCGCGCCAAGGAGCTCGGCTGGCACGAGGCTGACATCGACGTCATCGATTCCGATCTTGGCCTCAGCGCAGCATCAGCGGCGCAGCGCAGCGGCTTCAAGGAGCTGGTGGGACGTGTCGGGCTCAAGGAGGTCGGCCTGATCCTCTCGATCGACGTAACGCGTCTCGCGCGCAACTGCTCGGATTGGTATCCGCTGCTCGATATCTGCGGGCTCAACGGTTGCCTCATCGCCGATCGGGACGGTGTCTACGATCCGGGCAGTGCGAACGGCCGACTGCTGCTCGGTCTGAAAGGGACGATATCGGAGCTGGAGCTGCACACCATCCGCAGCCGGTTGACGGCGGGTCTTGTCGCGAAGGCTGAGCGCGGAGAGCTTGCGCTCACCTTGCCCATCGGTCTCGCCCGCGATCCATCAGGCGTCGTCGTAAAGGATCCGAACCTGGAGGTGCAGGAAAGGCTCGCGCTGCTGTTCGAGACCTTCCTGAAGCTGCGCACCGTCGCCAAGGTGATGCGCGCGTTCAACGAGCGCGGTCTCGAGCTTCCACGCCGCGATCGCCACGGCGATCTCACTTGGTGTCGGGCCACAACATCCGCGGTCGCTGCGATCCTCAAGAATCCTGCCTACGCGGGCGCGTTCGTCTATGGACGCACAAGGCTGCGCAGGCCGTCCGACGGCAAATCTGCAATGAAGGCGGCGAAGCCGGTCGCCGAATGGCGGATCGTCGTCAAGGATCGCTACCCGGCGTATATCGATTGGCCGACCTACGAGAAGATCAGAGGCATCGTCAGCGACAACCGAGCCGAATACATGCGCAACAAGACGAGGGGCGCCCCCCACGCGATGGCGAGCTGCTGCTGCAGGGCATCGCATGGTGCGCCAGATGCGGCCACAAGATGTACGTCCGCTACAAAGGAGGCGCCGAGTACGTCTGCAACCACCTGAGGTCCCATCAGGGCCTGTCGGCCTGCCAGTACCTGCGCGCTCCTCGCATCGACGCTGCCGTGACGCAAGCGTTCCTCACGGCATTGGCTCCGGCCGAGATCGATGCATTGTCTCGGGCGCGTCGGGCTCAGCAGCAAGCGGACAAAGCGATGCGCAAGAGCGCCGAGCAGCAGCTGGAACGGCGGCGCTACGAAGCGGCGCTTGCCGAGCGCCAGTTCAACCGCGTCGATCCTGACAACCGGCTCGTTGCTTCCGAGCTCGAGCGCCGCTGGGAGTCCGCCCTGAAGGCGGTCCGAGCGGCGGAGGCATTGGCCCGAGCAGCATCCCCGCAAGCCATCGCGCCGGTCGTGGTCAACCGGGCGCTCAACGACAACGTGATCCGCCTCTCCGGCCGCCTACCCGAGATCTGGGCGGACCCGACCACGACAGACGCCAAACGGAAGGCGCTGCTGCGCTGCCTCGTCGAGAAAGTGATCCTGGATCGCGGCGAGCGCGATGTTGCCTGCGTGCGCATCGTCTGGCGCGGCGGAGCCGTCAGCGAGATCGCGGTGAAAATGCGAGTCGGATCGTTGGCCAATCTGACGCGAGGCGCAGAGATGCGCGACCGCGTGATCGAGCTTGCCCGCACCAAAATGCACGACGACGAGATCGCGGCCGTGCTGACGCGCGAGGGACACAGGTCGCCGAATTGCGCCGACAAAGTGCTGCCGATCACAGTGCAGCGCATTCGCCTGGGCGCCGGCCTCAAGGGTCACGTCGAGCAACGCACACGGTGGCGGCATGACGCCGACCTGCTCAGCGCCCTTGAGATCGCCGGCGTGCTGGGCATCCCCGTGAACTGGCTCTACGTCCAGATCAGGCAAGGACGCCTTCTGATCGATCGCCACCCTTCCGGCGCGCACCTGTTCGCGAACACACTGCGCGTGATCGAAGCCGTCCGGAAGCTCCGCAATCACGAGATCGATCGCCTCGATCTCAGAATCAATGAGCCTCACAAGGAGGGGCATTCACATGGGTAGTCGCTGGAGGGCATCGACTGGCGCACCCCACAACGCACGTGGCAACCGAGTGTCGCGGGGTGAGGCCGAAGCAGTGTAGACGGACCGACCATGAGCTATGGCGGCGACCATCGCGCTGAGGTCGAGGAGCTCCGGCGGCAGCTCGGTGCCAAGGACGCGCTGCTCGCCGCACGCACGGCCGAGCTGGCCGCGGCCAAGACCGGCCTGATCGCGAAGACGCTGGAGGCCGAGAAGCTGAAGGCCCAGCTCGCCAAGCTGCGCCGGGAGAAGTTCGGTGCAAGCTCGGAGCGCATCGAGCGCGCCATCGAGCAGTTCGAGCTGGCGCTGGAGGACGTCGAAGCAGCCACGGCGGAGATCACCGCGGCGACGAACGAGGCCGAAGCGCCGGACGCTCCACCAGTTCGAGATGTCTCGGCCGCGGCCGACAAGAAGAAGCGCCGCCAACTGCCACCTGAGCTTCCGCGCCGCGATATCGTGCATGCCCCGACCGACGTATGCAAAGCCTGCGGCGGCACCGAGCTGCGCCAAGTCGGCGAGAGCGTGACCGAGGTGCTGGAGTACATCCCCGGCCGCTTCGAGGTCGCGCGCCACGTCCGGCCGGCGGTCTCATGTCGCAAATGCGAGGCGATGATGCAGGCACCGATGCCCGAGTTGCCGATCCCGCGCGGCATGGCGGGCGCGAGCCTGCTCGCACATGTCGCTACCTCTAAGTTCTGCGACCACCTTCCGCTCTATCGACAGGCCGAGATCTATGCCCGCAGTGGTGTTGATGTCGATCGCGGTCAGCTGGCCGAATGGCTCGGCCACGTCGCCTGGCTACTCAAGCCCCTCGGTGAGCTGATCGCTCGCCACGTGATGGCCTCACCCGTGATCCATGCGGACGACACGCCCGTGCCGGTGCTGGCTCCGGGCGCGGGCAGGACCAAGACTGGCCGACAGTGGGTCTACCTGCGCGATGAGCGCTCGCATGGCGGCACCGCCCCGCCGGCCGTGCTCTATCGCTACACGCCCGACCGCAAGGGCGAGCACTGCCGCGCTCAGCTCGCCAGCTTCACCGGCTGGCTGCATGCCGATGGCTACGCCGGTTTCGGCAAGCTCTATGAGGTCGCTGGTGCCTCCTCCTCGCCGCTGCCGCTGGCCGGCCCGCCGCGCGTCGCGGAGGTCGCCTGCTGGGCGCAGTGCGCCGCGGCTTCTTCGACGAGATGAAGGGGAGCGGGTCGCCGATTGCGAAGGAAGCGCTCGAAAAGATCGGCGCGCTGTTCGACATCGAGAGGCAGATCAAGGGCGCGCCTCCAGAGCAGCGGCGCAACATCCGCCAACGCTTGGCGAAGCCGCGGCTCGACGAGCTGGCGACCTGGCTCGATGCCCAGCTGCAGCGCATCCCTGGCAAGAGCGATCTCGCCGGCGCCATCCGCTATGCCCGCTCGAGATGGCCGGCGCTGACGGCTTACCTCGATCACGGCCAGCTGGAGATCAGCAACAACGCAGCCGAGAACGCCATCAGGCCCGTGGCACTCGGAAGAAAGAACTGGCTCTTCGCCGGCAGCGACTCTGGAGGCGAGCGCGCTGCGCTCTTCTACACGCTGATCCGTACGGCGACGCTCAACGCCGTCGAGCCCGAGGCCTACCTGCGCCACGTCATCGCCCGCATCGGCGCGCACCCGGTGAGCCGCCTGCACGAGCTGCTGCCCTGGAACATCGCTCGCCCGGCGACGCTCAGCGTCGCCGCCTGATCCGCCCGCCGTCAAGCCCACAATGCCGTAGTCCAAGGCGGACGCTTACGCCTCAGGCCGCGCGGGCCGGTGTCATGCCGACCTCACGGGCGATAGCCCAGATGAAGGCCGCCAGCTCGCGGGCGATGGCGGTTGCCACCACTGTGGACTTCTTGCCTCTGCGCGACAGTGTGCGGAACCGCTTGCAGAGCCGGACCTGGGCTTTCCAGGCGATCTCGCGTGCGGGCCTTGGGGCAGCCGAGACCAATACCTGCTTCTCGTATCCGACGCGCGGCGGATGACGGTAGGCCCACGCGGCCTCCACCAGCACGCGCCGGGCGCGTCCGTTGCCGGCCTTGGTGATCGGGCCGCGCTTGACGCTCTCGCCGGTCGATCGCTCGGAAGGCACGAGGCCCAGGTATGCCATCAGCTGGCGCGGGTTCTCGAAACGCGACAGGTCGCCGATCTCTGCGAGGACCGTCACGGCCGCGACCAGGTCGATGCCGCGCATCGCCATCAGCGCTGGAACGATCGGTGCCAAAGACCAGTCGGCAAGCGCCTCGCGGATCGCCTGCTCCAGCCGCCCGATGCGCTCGCCCGCCTGACGCTCGGCCTGCAGCATCTCCTCAAGGGCAAAGCGCTGCTCGGGATGGTCGAGCCTCAGATTGGCGAGCCAGGACCGGTGCCGCGCGTTCCACGTCTTGATGCCCCGGATAGTACCGCCCCAGGCGCAGCAGCATCGATGAGACCTGCTGGCGCTTGCGCGTCAGGTCGCCCCGCGCCGCGTCGCGCGCCCGGGTCAGCTCGCGCATCGCCTCGTGGCGGCCATCGGGAACCCATACGGCCGTCAGCTCGCCCGCCCGCAGCAGCCTGGCCAGGCCCTCCGCGTCGCGCCGGGTGGTCTTCACACGCTCCCCGGCCTTCTTGGGGATCAGCGACGGTGCCGCCACGATGCATGTATGGCCGAGGCTCTCGATCAACCGCTGCAGGCCGTAGCCGGTCGGGCCCGCCTCGTAGCAGAACGTCAGCTTGCGATACCTGGCAGCCAGACCGGCAACCAGCTTCCTCGTCGCCGCCTCGCTCGTGTCCACTTCGCCCAGATAGCGTACTTCCCCCTTCCGGCCGGCCTCCGCAACCGCCACAGCATTGCGCAACTTCGCCGTATCGATGCCGATGAAAGCTTCGCTATGATGCCCCACGACTCGCCCTCCTTGTGTGAGGCTCTACCCGGCCCATCCGGGCAACCCTCGAATGCTCATCGAGGGTGAGTCGCCTCTTCAAGGAAGGGACATACGGTCTAGTCTGGCAGGGAGGGCTCAAGAAGGGCGTGGCGAGCGAGATAGCCAAGCGTCCTTTCGACGTATTGCGATGCAACTGATTGAACGCGCGTGTATCCCCAAGACCCCAGATCATTCGGGAACTCAGGTACCCGAATCTCATCTCGCAACAGCGCTTCTGCCAAGACGTGCTTCAGCTTTTCTCGGCCATTACTGCCGTCCAAGTAAGGAAGCAATGCGCTCACAACAGGTTGCAAGGCAACTGGAGCATGTTGCAGGCTTGTGACCCACGCTTGTCCTTCCGCAGCTTCAGTGCGAGCGAGCAATGACACTCTTGGCCGCTCGTCAGCTGCACGCCCAACGCACAACGGCAAAATCGAAATGGTAATGTGCCCGGCCACCACCATTTCGATAATCGCCTTTTTCACCCGATTCTCCTCGCGTTCGCTCCCCTGGGTTAGTTGCTTCAAAGTGAGCGTCCCGGGAAAAGCGCGCGCAAGACGAATTAGCGCGCTGCGCACAGATGGATTCCTCACCCTTATGATCTGCCCGCGCCGCTGCTTGAAGTTGGACGGCGCCTCATTGCCCGGAGATTCCTCAAGGTGGAAGTCACCGGCGAAATTGAGGGACCGAAGGTGCTCAAATCTGCGAGACCGTTGGATAGAGCGCCCATGGTCCGTTTTGACCAAGATCGAGCGACGAAAGGTCCGCCCGGTGAAGAAATCGATATACTGTTCCAAGGCCAACGGGTCGGAGCCTGCAAGCATCCTGTTGCGGCGTCGAACCTCCGCGTTGCGGATTTGTGGGATGGATGAATTGAGGTCACCTTCACAAACATAGCTCAGGCCGTAGCCCCCTGCGCGCGCGACAAATTCGCGAAAATAACAGGGAGCATTGTCTTCAGCCAGAAACTCGCCGAGGATATAGGAAGCCGGGCGGCGTGCTATGCGCGCCGCTTCAGTGCGAAGAAGATGTCCATATGGTTCAGACCCGCCTATTGATTCGGCGATTTGCTCAAGTAGCTGACGTGCCTTTGCCACTCGCTCTCGTGGCGGACCATCCTTGCCCACGTGATGAAGGCACATGTCGCGCACGATCTTCCGCATATGCCAGCCGGGAAGCACATTGTAGCTGACGATGGCCACGCCGTTCGTCGCGAGGGTCGTACCGCAAATGCGGAAGATGGCATCTTGCGCGGCAGTCGGCACCCAACTGAATACGCCATGACAAATGACATAGTCGAACTGCTCGTCGCCGAGTGAAAGTTGTGTCAAGTCCCCTTGTCGAAGCTGGACGTTTGCTAGGCCGAGTGCCGCAATGCGCTTCCGCCCGTCCTCAATGTGCCGCTGCGCAAGATCGACGCCCAAGAAGCGCGCGCTCGGAAAGCGCGCCGCCAGAGGAATGATGTTGCCTCCAGAGGCGGAACCGAGCTCGAGGACGCGGGCGCGCTCGATGGCGGGCGCCTCAAGTCCAAAAAGGGCGGCTACGGCGGCCAGATGGGCTGGCTGGGTGTAAGCGTACGGCATCGATGTATAGGGCAATGCATTGTAGTCGCCCCCTGGTAGTGCGCTAAGGGCTGCGGCCGCGCTCATATCGTCGATCCCGCTGTAAACCGGTCGAAGCTTCAGGGCATTCTGCTTTAGATCGTATTCTCGGTCACCACACCACTCAAGGCTGGAGCACCCTCGGGCCGCATCGGCACTGGCGCGCAGCTCCACCATGGCGGGGGCGCGTTCCCCTCTCGAACGGCAGCGTGCACGGACATCGGTTGTCAGCGCTATTCGCTCCGAAGGTGAAATCCCTGACGTGGTCAACATCAGCGTTCCGGGTTCCCAAACGGGCAGCCTACTCCGCGCAAGCAGGCAGGGAATCTCGTTCGGCCCTCGGTCCGGCTCGTTGCGCGTGAGGGCCTTAGCCCATTCCAAGCTCACATAGGACCTGGGAGGGACCTGAGCCCAGGGCTTTCCTCTCTTGTGAGCGCAATGAAATCCCTCGACCGTTGAGAGGAGAGTCACCAGGGCGGGCAGCATCACTGCAGATCCGGTGAGCGCAACCTCAGGAGCATAACAATGGTAACTTTCGACCGTACCGATCTTGAGTTTGTGCTGCAGCAGATTCTGATGGCTGAGGCTGGTCAGCCGCCGGTCAATCCGCATCTGGCGTTCGGGCTGCGGGAGGTTGCGGGGACCAACAATAACTCGGTTCCTGGCAACGAGACGTTCGGCTCGGCCGACCAGGTGTTCCCGCGCGTCACCACGCCGGTGTTCCGGACCGTGACGGTCAACATCGACGGGACGATCTTCGATCCGAACCCGGGCATTGCCGGCGATACCATGACGACCACGTACGCCGACACGTCGGCGACGGGCCTGGTGGTCGATACCGCGCCGCGCACGATCAGCAACTTGATCGTCGACCAGACCGCCAACAATCCCGCCGCCGTGGAGGCCCAGGCCGGGGCGACGCCCGGCGACGGCTACCTGTACCAGGGCACGACCCTGGTCCCCAATCCGGCCTTCAATCCCGACCTGCCGGAGGACCTCACCAACCTGCGCTTCCTGCCGAGCAATGTGGCCATCCAGCCGGCCGTGGATGCGTCCGGCAACCTGTTCATCCCCAACGTCACGCCGGATGCCGGCCTGTCGGCGCCGTTCAACCAGTGGTTCACGTTCTTCGGCCAGTTCTTCGACCACGGCCTCGACCTGATCACCAAGGGCGGCAGCGGCACCATCTTCATCCCGCTGCAGCCCGACGACCCGCTGATCACGGTCGGGCCGGACGGCATCGCCGGAACCGGCGACGAGATCACCGATCCGGCGCTGCAGTTCATGGTGCTGACGCGGGCCACCAATCTGCCCGGCCCGGACGGCATCCTGGGCACCGCCGACGACATCCACGAGAACACCAACACGACGACGCCGTTCGTCGACCAGAACCAGACCTACAGCTCGCACCCCTCCCACCAGGTGTTCCTGCGCGACTACATGATCGGCGCGGACGGCCATCTGCACTCGACGGGAAGGCTGCTGACCGGCACCGACGGCCACAGCATGGCGACATGGGCCGACGTCAAGGCCAATGCCCTGAAGCTCGGCCTCCTGCTGCACGACGAGGACGTGAACAACGTGCCTCTGCTGGCCACCGATGCCTTCGGCAACCTCATCGCCGGTCCCAATGGCTTCGCGCAGGTGGTGGTGCGCACCAGCAACGGTGCCGACGGCATTGCCGGCACCAGCGACGATGTCACCATCCTGGTGGAGGGGACCGCAGCGGGCCTCGACCTCGCAGATCATGCGGCGCTCGGGGGGACAGCTGTCCGCACCGGCCACGCCTTCCTCAACGATATCGCACACGGCGCTGCGCCCAGCGATCCCGATGCCCCCGGCCCGCATCTGGTGGCGGACGCCGATACGGTTGCAGGCGGACCGCCGCCGGCTGCAGGCTTCTACGACAACGAGCTGCTTGACGCGCACTATATCGCCGGCGACGGCCGCGCCAACGAGAACATCGCGCTGACCGCGATCCACGACATCTTCCATGCCGAGCACAACCGGCAGATCGAGGCGGTCAAGGCCCAGATCCAGGCTGAGCTCGACAAGGGCGACACCTCGTTTGCGGGCAACTGGGTGCTGCCGGGCGTGGACCTGACGGTCGCCAACGGCGTCGATGCCGCCGGCAACCCCGTTCATATCATCCAGGCCGACGAATGGAACGGCGAGCGGCTGTTCCAGGTCGCCAAGTTCAGCACCGAGGTGCAGTACCAGCACCTGGTGTTCGAGGAGTTCGCGCGCAAGGTGTCGCCGAACATCCATCTGTTCGGCAACAACGACATCCACCTCGATCCCGCGATCACGTCCGAGTTCGCCAACGTCGTCTATCGCTTCGGCCATTCGATGCTGGACGAGAACGTCAACCGCTACGTCATCGGTCCCGACGGCACGCCGTTACTCGATCCGGTCACGGGCCAGCCTGTCCTGAACCAGATCGGCCTGATCGACGCGTTCCTCAATCCGCTCGCCTTCGCCGCCTCCGGTGCCACCGCCACCGGCGAGATCGTGCTCGGCGCGGTCAACCAGGTCGGCAACGAGATCGACGAGTTCGTCACCGGCGCGCTCAGGAACAACCTGCTCGGGCTGCCGCTCGACCTGGCCGCGATCAACTTGGCGCGCGGGCGCGACACCGGCGTGGCGCCGCTCAACCTGGTGCGCAACCAGATCTATACCGAGCTCAACACCGGCGGCACCAACGACACGACGCTGAAGCCGTATGCCAGCTGGGACGAGTTCGGCCAGTTCCTCAAGCACGCGGCCTCGCTGGTCAACTTCGTGGCCGCCTACGGCACGCACGCCAGCATCATCGCCGCAACCACGCTGGTCGACAAGCGCGCGGCGGCGCTGGCGCTGGTGGAGAATGCCGTCCTCGGCAGCGCCACCTTCAGCCAGGATGCCTATGACTTCATGCACAGCCTGGGCGCCTACGCCAACGACATCGACAATCCATTGGCCGTGCATGCCGAATGGAGCACGGGCTCGGTCACCGGCCTTGACACCGTCGATCTGTGGATCGGTGGCCTGGCCGAGAAGCAGAACCTGTTCGGCGGTCTGCTGGGCTCGACCTTCAACTTCATCTTCGAGAACCAGATGGAGGCGATCCAGGACGCCGACCGTCTCTACTACCTGCCGCGCATCGAAGGTCTGCACTTCGGCACCGAGATCGAGAACAACACGTTTGCCGATCTGATCATGCGCAACACCGGCACGCATCATCTGAGTGCCAACATCTTCATGACGCCGGAGTACGTGGTCGAGGCCGGCACGGTCGATCCCAACGATCCGTCCACCTGGCTGCGCAACTCCGTGACCGGCACGCTGCTGGTCGAGGTGCTCACCGACGATTATGTCGATGCGCTGTTTGGTGATGGGCAGCACCACGTCTTCGACACCCAGGTCCACTTCCTGGGCGACGACAACTTCTTCGGCAACACCATGGTGCTCGGCGGCACCGAGGGCCGTGACGTGCTGATCGCCGGACAGGCCGACGATGACACGGTCTACGGCGACGGCGGCGACGACTTCATCGACGGCGGCAACGGCAACGACATGCTGTTCGGCGGCGCGGGCAACGATGTGATCCGCGACAGTGCCGGCGACGACATCATCCATGGCGGCAGCGGCAACGACGACATCGATGGCGGCCTTGGCATCGACGTGATCTTCGGCGAGGACGGCGACGACTTGCTGCATGGCGGCAACAGCGCCGATTTCGGCGACGAAATCTCGGGCGGCACCGGCAACGACATCATCTTCGGCGACGAGGGCGACGATGAGCTGATCGGCAACGAGGGCGACGACTGGATCGAGGGCGGCGACGGTGGCGACGGCCTGGTCGGCGACATCGGCGCGCCCACCGGTCAGGTGCCGCTCTACTCGGGGAACGATGTCCTCGACGGCGGCACCCAGGGCGACAAGATGGTCGGCTTCTCGGGCGACGACATCATGCTGGGCGAGGGCGGCTTCGACAAGTTCACCGGCCTGCTCGGCTTCGACTGGGGCTCGTTCGAGAACGAGACGCACGGCGTCAGCGTCGACATGACCAAGCGCGAGTTCATCCCCAACCAGCTGGCGCCGGCCGGCGACGCCGTGCGCGACTTCTGGATCGAGACCGAGGCCGTCAGCGGCTCAGCCTTCGACGACGTGCTCGGCGGCACCAACGTTGGGCAGGTTCAGCCGGGCGCCGCCCCCTTCGTCGATACCTTCAACGAGCTCGTCAACGTCAACCTGATCACCGGCCTCGATCGGTACTTTCCGGGTGCGGCCACCGGTACGCCGGTGGCGTTCTCCGACGGCAACATCATGCTGGGCGGCGGCGGCAACGACTTCATCGAAGGCCGCGGCGGCAACGACATCATCGACGGCGACGCGCGCCTGCATGTCGCGCTGACACGCGATGCCAACGGCAACATCTTCGCCGGCAGCCAGATCATCCGCGAGATCCTCACCGACCAGGCCCAAGGACCGACGTTCGATCCGCTGACCGGTGCAGTCCTCACCGCGGGTGACATCGACACAGCTGTGTACGCTGACGTATCTGCAAACTACCAGATCGGCTTGGCTGTAGACGCCGACGGGAACATTCTCTTCGGATCCGACGGGAATCCCGTGTTGACGGTCACCCATGTCACGCCCACGCCTGGCGCGGTGGTCGAGGGTACCGACATTCTGCACAACATCGAGCGGTTGCAGTTCGCCGATGTGACGATCGACAACCCCTTCGCCGCGGTCACTGACTTCGCCCCGCTGGGCGTGTTGACCATCGACAACGCGGCACCCGCGGTCGGCGACATTCTCTCCGTCAGCAGCACGATCAACGACTTCGAGGGCGTGCTGGTCAATGGGGTGCTCGACGCCGCCACGGCGGGTTTCGAGCGCATTGACATCCCATTGAACGAGCTCAGCTTCCAGTGGCAGTACGAGATCGCTGCGGCGCCCGGCGGCACGTCTCAGTGGGTCGATATCGTCGGCGCAACCGACCCGACATTTGAGCCGACCGACTTCTACGTCGGCTTTGCCTTGCGTGTCGTTGCGAGCTTTGTGGACGGACTCGGCGTCACGGAAAGGGTGATCTCTGCTCCCACAGCGCTGCTGGTGACCGATCCCGCGGTCAATCACGCTCCGACCGTGGTCACCCAAGTTGCCGAAAACGGCTTGTTCGATACTTCGGCGCGTCAGGATACGCCCCTCACGCTGTTCCTGCCGCTCGTCACCACCTTCACCGACGATCAGACGAACGCCGCCAACCTGATCTACACGGCCACGCTGGCGGATGGCAGCGCCCTCTCCACGGTGGGGCTCACCTTCACCACCACGCCGGACGGAGCCGGCGGGGTCATTGGCGGCGTCATCACCGGCACGCCGCCGGCAGGCTTCATCGGCACCATCGACATCCGCGTCAAGGCGACCGACGCGGGCGGCCTCAGCGTCACGGATACCTTCACCATCAACGTCCTGCCGGACAGGAACCACGCGCCGGTCATCACCTCCGGCAACGGCGACACGGCTGCGGTGTCGGTCGAGGAGAACAGCGCGGCCGTGACGACTGTCACCGCGGCGGACCCGGATGCGGCTGCGGCGCTTACGTTCAGCATTGCCGGGGGCGCGGATGCGGCCCTGTTCACGATCGACCCCATAACAGGCGCTGTGTCGTTCATCACATCGCCGGACTTCGAGGCTCCGAGCGATGCAGATGGCGACAACGTCTATGAAGTGATTGTGCAGGTCTCGGACGGCAAGCTCACGGATAGCCAGGCGATCACGGTCACCGTCACCAACGTCAACGAGGCCCCTACCATCACCTCCAACGGCGGCGGCGAAGCGGCCGCGGTGTCGATCGCGGAGAATACGACCGCGGTCACGACGGTGACGGCGACAGACCCGGATGCCGCATCGACGCTCACGTTCAGCATCGCCGGTGGTGTGGACGCCGCCAAGTTCGCGATCGACGCCACCACAGGTGCCCTGTCGTTCATCACGGCGCCGGACTTCGAGGTGCCGACCGATGCCGGCGGCGACAACACCTATGACGTTGTCGTCCAGGTCTCCGATGGCAGCCTGATCGACACGCAGGTCATTGCGATTGCCGTAACGAACGTGGCCGGCGTGACGCTGACCGGCACCGGCGGAGCAAATGCCTTAAGCGGCACAGGTGAAGAGGACACTTTGAGTGGCCTGGGCGGCAACGACGTTCTCAACGGGCTCGGCGGCAATGACATCCTTGACGGCGGTGCGGGTGCCGACGTGATCGTGGGCGGGGACGGAAACGATGTGCTCATCGGCGGCGCAGGCAACGATACCGTGGACGCGGGTGCCGGCAACGATGTGATCGTCTACGCGTTCGGAGATGGGGTCGACAGCATCGATGGCGGCGCCGGTTTCGACACGTTCAACATAACCGGCACTGCCGGCAACAACGTGCTCAACGTCATCTTCAATGGCACGTCGATCACGTCGCTTGAGGGGGGAACCGTCGCAGGCGTCGAAGCCGTCAACGCCGACCTGCTGGGTGGCACCGACACTCTCAACTACGCCGGAACAACTGCAGCGGTCACGGTGAACCTTGCGACGGGGTCGGCATCGGGCTTCAACGCCATCGCCGGAATCGAGAACGTGACGGGCGGCTCCGGCAACGACACCCTGATTGGCAATGCCTCGGCCAACACCCTGGCTGGCGGCGCCGGCGACGATACCTACTTCGTGGGTACAGGCGATGTTGTCACGGAAGCTGCCGGCGCCGGCACCGACTCTGTGTTCACCGACGGTGCCGCGTTCACACTCGGTGCGAATGTCGAAAACCTGACGTTCACAGGCACCGGTAGCTTCTCCGGCACCGGCAACGCGCTCGACAACGTCATCACCGGTGGGGCGGCCAGCGACACCCTTAGCGGCGGAGGCGGGGCCGACACACTGATCGGCGGCGATAGCGTGGACTCGCTCAACGGCGGTGCCGGCAACGACATCCTGATTGGCGGCGCCGGCAACGATGTCATGAACGGTGGTGCCGACAATGACACGTTCGTGTTCGCTGCCGGTTTCGGCAACGACGTGATCACCGGCTTCGACGCCAACCCGACGGGTGGTCAGGACCTGCTCGACATCTCGGGATTGGGGATCACGGCGGCCACTTTCGCGACCGATGTCATTATCACCGACCTCGGCAGCGACACGCTGGTCAGCATCGGAATCGACTCGGTGCTGCTGGTGGGCGTCAACGGCGTGGGGGCCAACGCCATCACCCAGCAGGACTTCATTCTTCACTGATCGTCGCGGAGACGCTCGGCGGCCGGACACGCCCTTGCCGCGAGCGTCCTCCCGATCCCTGACAAAGGAGGACGCGTTGAACACGTTAGCGCCGGGATTGCGCACGAATGGAGCAGGCACGCCGCGGCCTCTGCTCAGCAGTGCGGCCAAGTCGGTGGGGGCTCGTGCAGAGGCGGCAAGCAAAGGGCGCATGGCTCAGAGCTTCGCCCAGGTCGTGGCCGTGCTGATGCGCGATGCCCGCTTCAGGAGCTTGAAGAT
>Ga0207660_10001325_pt1 | contig 16555 bp, 31 predicted proteins | sample KBSC73BmetaG_FD_184335 | JGI IMG/M metagenome (GOLD analysis project Ga0207660, IMG submission 184335) | Corn rhizosphere microbial communities from Kellogg Biological Station, Michigan, USA - KBS C7-3B metaG (SPAdes) (version 2) | ecosystem: Host-associated > Plants > Roots > Rhizosphere ... | reverse complement strand
GCGCCGGTTCTTCCCGAAGGCTACGAGTGATCACACCGTACTGGGAGGACCAGGAATCCGAGGCCCGTGAGGAGTACTGCGAGGCCGCCGCGCTCCGCCGGCATCCACGCCCCCGAATGCACCAGCCACGAAGGCCGGACCGACGACGTGTCCGACCACTACGGCCTGTAGAGGAACTGATGACCACGATGACCAACACCGAGCAGACCCCGGACCTGACGGTTCTGCCCGACTCCGCCGTACCGGCCGCCCTCGACCGAGGTCACCTCTACAGCCCTACTTCGGACTACCTTCCGGCCGCCCTGGCCGGTCGGTACGACTACCGGCCCGGCAACGACTTCGAGCCGCTGCCGGAAGCCCCACGGGACCCGAAGGGCTGGGCCTGGTGGCGTCAGAACCATGCCGCGGTCCCGACGGATGACTTCCTCGGCCTTCGCGTCGGCGACGAGATCAGCCTCCACAGTCTCCAGGGAAACCCCACCAAGGTGACGATTACCTCCACCTGTCGGCACCACGCCTGCTACCGGTACCCGAGCCCCATTGGGTCCGAGGAGCCGTACCGGTACGGCTGGGTCAACCGCCGTAACGCCGAAGGGCACTGGTACTAGACCACCCGACCTTCGGTCCCCTCGCCCCCGTTGGGGGACCGTTCCGGCCGCGCACCCCCCTTGCGCGGCACCCCGCCGCCCCACACCCGCACCCCCCTTGCGGGGTGGGGCGGCGGCACACCCAGACCCGAACCACCCAGCCGAAAGGCATCCGATCACCGTGACCGTAAAGCGTCTGACCTTCGACTCTCCATACGGCTGCCGCTGGTGCGGCGTCGGACAGCGTCGGCACGGGCGCCGATGGTCGCCAATCATCGGCATGCACCAGTGGATTCAGCCCAGCCAGGCGATGGTCCTGGAGCGAATGACGCGGCGCCGCGCTAGTCGGCTGGCCGCGGTCCCGCCCGTCTTCCATGCCGTCACCGACTGGTCCTCGGACTGCACCGGCGAGGAAGGCATCCCGTACTGCGCGGACTGCAAGACGGACGCCTGCCCCCGCTGGAGTCGTATCCAGACCCGCCTGGACCAGCAGCGGTTCGGTCTTCCCCGCCGTGTCCGGCGCCGCCGTAAGGCAGTCGGGGCGGGTTGGGGAGCCGATAAGCCGTGGCCGTTCTGACCGCCTGCGCCTTGTACCCGCTGGCCGTGTGGCAGTTCACCGGCCGCGCCCTGACCCGCCTCACCACCGCCCTCAACGCAAGGACACCCGCATGACCGACACAATCAGCAGCGTGGACGCTGCCCGGGAGCACGCCACCAAGTCGTGGCAGACGTTCACCAACGACCGGAACGTGGACGGCCCCACCCCCGTGTGGCAGGAGTCGACGGCACCGGACGGTTCGCCCCTGGTGTCCGGCCGCGTGTTCGGCCGCCGCGCCGCGTGGGCGTTGAAGGCGTTCGCCGCGGACTTCTACCTGACGCTGCCCCACCTGGGGGATATCCGCCCGCAGTTCGATGTGGACGTCCCGGATCGGGTGGTGCTGGTGTGGCGGCGTGACGGGGTGTGGGTGGAGCTGTGGCATCCCGCCGTGGCCGTCGACCGGCCGCAACCCCGGCAGGCCGCGCCCGAGCCGTCTATGGCCGTACAGGGCGCCCCCGCGCCGGCCCCGTCGCCGTCCACCATCCCGGCCGCCCGACGCTCGTTCCTGACCCGCCCCGGCGGCCGGCTCCCGTTCACCCGCCGCACCAAGACTCCGAAGGAGACCCCCGCAGCATGACCACCAGCCTTGAATGCGTCGCCCTCAAGCCCCTCGCCCCGCTCGCCCGGATGATCGCCGATACCGTCCACGCCACCCCGGTACGCCTCGGTACCCCGGACGGGGCCGCCGACCTGGTGGCGCAGCTGACGGTGAACGTGGCCGCCTACGCCGGAGCGCAGACCCTTCCGCTCATCGACGCCCTGCGCACCGTCTACCGGTCGATGGTCGACTGCACGGGCGACGAGTGGGCCATGGAGTGGCTGGGCGAGGTGTGGACGCAACTTCCGCTGGATGTCCGCGCGGTGGCCGGGGACGAGGATGCTGCGGTGGAGCTCGCCGCCTTCGGGGAGGGCGACCGGTGAGCGCCCCGGTGCAGGTGGGTCCGTCACCGCAGGGTGGCGGGCCCGTCCCGTTCCCGGACTGGGACGACGTGCTCGCCGACATCGGCGACCGGGTACGCGCCGAACGTCGCGCCCGGGGATGGTCGCAGACCGAGCTCGGCCGGCGTATGGGAGTAGCCCTTGCCACGGTGAAGCGGCTGGAGACCGGTGATTCGTCACTGCTCATCACGTTTGCGATGGCGTGTCGGGCGCTGGGCGTGGACATGGGGCATCTGTTGTCCGTGCAGTGGCGGTTGCCGGACCGGCATTTGTCGTTGTCGCCGACGCAGGCGCGGGTTTTGGAGGCGGTCTCGGACGGGCGTCCGCTGGCTCAGGCGGCCCGTGCGTTGGGGACGACGCATACGGCGGTGGCGTCGGTGCTGACGAAGGCGTATCGGCGGCTCGGTGTGGCTGATGTGCCGCGCGGGCAGCGCCGTGCGGCCGCGGTCCGCGAGGCCCGGAGGCACGGCCTGATAGCCCTTTCAAATCGGACATCTTAGACACCCGCATCGGCGGGCAACGCCGATCAACGCCCCGGAGAGCCCTCATGCGCCTTCTCGCCCGTATCCGCCCGTACATCGTGCCTTCGCTCGTCGGCCTGTCCGTCGGCGCCGTGTTCGCCGTGATCTGGCTGCACGCCCTGCACCGCCAACCCGTCCCGTGGTGGGTGCTGGCCGTGATCGGGGCCGCCGCGTTCCTCACCGAGCCGACGGTCGCCGCGGTGCGCCGGAGACTCGGCCGCCGAGGCCGTCCCCGCCGCGCACACGCCCGACGCCACCCCAAGCCAAGGAAGGCGGCCTGATGGACGTCAGCCTCGCAGCCGCATACCTCCTCTGTGCCGTTGTCATGGTGGTCCTGGACGACCGGCGCCGCATCACCAACCAGCAGTACAACCTGTGCGTCATCGTCCTCAGCGCAGTCGCTGGGATGGCCTGCGCCGTCCACGGGTGGACGCTGCTGATGTACGCGCATGCGGCGGTTGCCGTGTTGCACGCCTGGAGCTGGTGGAACGGCGGCGGCGGGGACGGCACCCGGCGGCGGCTGAAGTCGTGGGCGCGCCGATTCCATGGCGTGCGCCGTACAGCCCCCTCCCATGCATGACCACACTCACCCCGGAAGGATGGAGTCACACCGTGACCCGAGATCTCCTCGCCGCCTACACCTGCCGTGCGGCCGCCCTCGCGGTCCTGGCCGGCTGTATCCAGCTGGCCGTCGCCCACCAGTGGCTGACGTTCGCGCTGCTGCTGTGGCTGGCGCCCAGCCTGCTGCTCGTCGCCAGCCGCGCCCAGCGCGCGCACGTACGAACCACACCCACCAGGAAGGACACCACCCGCACATGACCAAGCAGATCACCGCCCCATGGACCATCGCCCAGGTAAACGCCCTCAACCGCTTCCAGCAGGAAGCGAACATGCACCCATTCACTTGCGGCGCCCTCCACGGCAGCGGACAGAGCCCCGTTCTCGAGGCCACGCAGTCCGGCTGGGTCTGCCCTGACCCGACGTGTGAGTACACCCAGGACTGGGCGCACGCCTTCATGGCCGACCCGGATGCCTGGCCGAAGTTCCCGTTCGGTGAGCGGCACGGGCCGACGCCGGAGGAGGTGCGTACCGCAGCCACCCGCGCGCCGGCAGCGGCAGACGCCTTGGCCGCGGAGTGGCACCGTCGCCATCAACGGCTCGAGGACCTGACAAAGAGCAAGGGGCCGGAGGCGCAGGTTGCCATCGTTGAGCACGTGCGGGGTGAGCTGGTCGGCCTGCGCGGTGCTCTCGGGATCCTGCTGGGCGGCGAGGTGAAGGGCGGCACGGCGGACCTGCTGGGCTGGTCCTACTACCAGGAGTGGCGCAAGCGGCAGGAGGGCCAGGCGTGAGCGTCGACGTTCACCTCGGGGACGAGCAGGGCCTGGACCGGTCACGCCGCTACCTGCGCCCTGTGGCCCGCCTGCAACTCCCCGACGAGCCGGATCTCGTCCACCTGGCCGTGTACGAGTGGCTGCCGATGTTCGAGGCGTGGGCGACCCGGGCCGGGCCTCTGCGGCCGTCCACGGCGCAGGGACCGCTCGAGGAGGGTATGGAGGTGACGTGCCCGGACTGCCAGCACTACCAGCCTACGTATCAGGCGGCGCTGGACGCGCAGGCCGTGGCCGCCGCCGGGAACACTACAGAGAACGGCGCCTGGCACACGGTGTGGCTGGAGGGGAAGTGGCGGTGGATCACCTCGAGGATGACGACACCGCAGCGGGAGTACGCCGCGGACTGTGTGGCCGCGTACTCCCGGTACCTGGCCACGTGTGACGCAGATCTGGAGCGTGAGGAGCCGGAGGGCTTGCGCTGGTGGAGGGACGACCGGTGAGCGCGGGTCAGTCTCCGATGGAGTGGGCGGCGCGGGAGCGCAGGGCGGCCAGGAAGGGCGTACGGCGCCGTGTCCTGGCCTGGGCAGGGTTGAACCCGGCGGCGTGTCGGGCGGACGCCCTGGCGGCCCGTGTAGCGCACGGTGTGGTCGGCGAGCAGAAGACCGCGGCGCTGCTGGCGCGATTACCAGACGACTGGCTCCCCCCGGTCTACAGCCGAAAGCTCCCGCCGTACCCGAACGACTACGACGGCTTGGTCATCCCTCCGACCGGGGATGTGGTGCTCGCCGTGGACACGAAGAACTGGCGCGCCGGTTGGGAGACAACGCTGCGCGATGGCCGGGTGTTCTGCGGTCATGAGGACCGTCAGGAGGAGGTGGAGAAGGCGGCACGGGCTGCTGCCCGGCTTGAGCGGGCGTTGGCCGTGCCGGGGGTGAGGGTGTGGCCGCTGCTGGTGGTGCACGGCTCACGGATTGTTCAGCGGCCTCCGCTTCCGCAGGGCCGGTTGGAGGCGCGTGCGGCGGCGTGGGACGGGATCGTGCATGTGCTGGGTCCGGAGTATCTGGTGCCGACGCTGGTGAAGTCGGCGGCGAAGGGCCGCCCGGATCGGGCGCGTGCGGTGTGGTTGGCGCAGCGGGTGGACCGCGTTCTTCCCGCACACCCCGGGTGAGGCGTAGCGTGGGTGATCCGCCACAGAGGGGGGCGCCCGCTACTGGCGACGAGGCAAAGGCCCGTCATCTGCTTCGGCAGGTGGCGGGCCCTTTTCTGCGTTCAGGGCCGGATGCACAACCGCCTCCGCCCCGACGGGGGATGCGGGACGGAGGCGGAGGGTGAGGACTGCGCGCCTCGGCGGGCCGACCCTCGATGAGATCCAGCGCCCGCGTCGTCGACGCGCAGTACGGCCAGTGTGGCACGTACGGCTGACATCGGCCCCGGGAACGCGCGAGGCTCGCCCTCCACCGTCCGGGGCGAGCCGATCCGCTACCAGAAGCCTGCCAGACGGCACTGACAGCAGCGTGTCAGAGGTTGCAGGGGAACCATTCCGACCCGCTGTAGATCATGAAGGAGCGGCATGAGCTGCATTCCCCGCCTTGCCCGTAGTCCCCGGGCACTTGTGTCCGCACATCGGGGTGCTCGCAGTGGTTCTCGAGGATGTGCCACACGAACTGGTTGTCCGGGGTGATGGCGGTCCCGTGGTGTCGGCCGAGGAGGGGCGGGATGGACTGCCCGGTGCCGACGATCTGGAAGCTGCGCCGCATGTGCTGCTGGTTGTCCTGGCGGGCGTAATACCAGACGTCGACGTGGCCGGGCCGGCGGACGGCGGCGTGGAGGATGTCGCGGGTGAGGTGGATGCCGTGGGGACGGTCGTCGATGGGGAGTTCGGCGCGGTGGATGACGTCGTGGAGCATCAGCTGGCGTCCTTCCCGACCAGCGCACGCACGGTCTCGCACGGCCACTTCACCGCGTAGTCCGGGTAGTCGTGTGTGGAGCAGTGCTCGCAGGTACCGGTGTTCTCATTGCGGCGGTGCAGGACGTGCACGCGCTCGAACGAGGCCAGGAGTTCGCCCCGGGTGGGCTTGGTGGTGGGTTCCCGCCAGTCGGGCGGCTCTACCTTAAGCGGTACGTTCACGACCATGGTGGCGACCCTGTTGCCGCGTGCATCGGCTTGAAGGTGACCGTCGGGATCGCGGTCGTAGACCTCGCAGCGCAGGAACCTGCCGGCGGGGCCTCTGTCGATAGTGACTTCGGCGTCTTGGGGGACGTCGCTGGGGTTGATGCCGTTGTCGGTCAGCCAGGCGCAGAGGGCTACACGGCGGGCGCCAGCGGGGTACTTGGCCATCAGGGCGCCGCCTGCGGTTCGGGCGTCTCGCGTTTCCGGTCGGAGGGGTCGAACGCGGTGTCCGGGTCGGGTTCCCGGCGTAGCCAGCCGTCGCGGGCCAGCTGGACGAGGGCGTGGGCGAGGAAGTTCCGGCCGTGGGGTGTCTCCGCCCATGCGTCAAGCATCGTGGCGCCGTCGGCAGCGGACTCCAGTGCCGCGAGGGGGAGGCCGTCAGCAGCAGGTGGGATGAACCTCTCCTTGGACATCAGCGGCATCCTCCGGCCACGTTCAGCCAGGCGGGTGGCTCCGCCCTGCACGGCACGCTGGCGGGTCGCTTCCAGGCCGTGTTGGGGTCTCCCGGGGCGACCTGCTTGCGCCCGTTATCGGTCAGGACGAACTCGATGTAGTGGATGAGGCGTTGCCCGTCGGGTTCGTCGACGATGGCGAACGTGGACTCGAGCGGGACGGTGTTGATGTCCACGCCGTTGGCGGTGATCCATTCGGCGAGGGCGATGCGTTCTTCTTCGGTCGGGTGGGTGAGGGCCATGGGCCTACCGTCCCGCGGTTCGCGCCGTGTGTTCCCCCGGGCAGAGGGAAGGCCCGGCGGTGTGCTGGGGGCACGGCCGCCGGGCCGGCATGAGGGGGTGAGGGTGGTCAGCCCCAGGCGGTGTCCAGGGGGGTGGCGATGGCCCTGCTGGCGTCGTCGATGGTCTCGGTGACCACGGGGCCTGCGTCTGTGGTGTCGGGGGCGCCCCAGGCGGTGTCGCCTGCCGGGTGGGCGATGGTGTCGTGGGTGACGGCGTATCCGGTGGCGGTCGCGAGGGTCAGGGTGAGGCCGGCAATAAGGCGTCGCAAGGGCGTCTTCACAAGCGGGTTGTCCTCTCAATTCGGTTGTGCAGAAACGATAACGGGGCGTCTGGCCCGATTCTCGAAACCGATCCTGCTGCGAATCCCGTTGCCGCGTAAGCGAGTTCCTGGCAGATGTACGCGTGCGGCGTGTGGGGAGGATGCGGTGTACGAGCGTCGGGGGACGCCCCGGGGCCAATCTGCCGTAGCGTGGTGTCGTATTCAACGGCTTGCGTGTGCGGGTGGTCGCGGTGCGGAAACCCGCAGATGATCTAGGGTGCGATAGCGGGGGAAAGCTTTGGCCACGGTTTACGGTGAGGGTGACAGGGACGCGGGTCATTTGACCGCAGCCGCAACCCGCCTGTACGGGGCAATAGCCCGACAGGAATGGGAACTTGTCGACACCCTCCACGCCGACCATCCGAATGCGCGCACCGAATTGCTGGCCTGGGACCTGATCAGCGACGAACACCCGCCTGTCGCCCGAGACCCGCAAGCCGCCCTGCGAGCGAAGGTGACCCGGGAGCTCGCCGAGGCGCGCCGTCACATCGAACTCGTGGAGGGGCTGCCCGACCTGTCCCGCGACCTGATCCGCGAGTACCGGCAGGTCCAACTGCGGGCCGGCGGCTCCAGCGTGTACCTGACCGAGCAGGCCGAGGTCAACGCCCGCCTCCAGGACGTCATCGGCGACGCCCGTCGGGAGATCCTGGCCGCACAGCCTGGGGGCCCGCGTAAGCGGGAGCTCCTCGAGATTGCGGTGGCCCGCGACAGCGCCGCCCTGGACCGTGGGGTGGAGATGCGCACGGTCTACCGGGACACGGTGCGGGATCATCCGGTGACGGCCGAGTACGCGCGCACCATGTCGGCCCGCACCACAGGACGCCCGGCCCGGTACGCGACGCTGGTGGGGGACTTCGAACGCATGGTCATCGTGGACCGGGAGTTCGCGTTCGTGTCCGACCACATCGTGGCCGGCTCGCCTCCGCATTCGGCGTGGCTGGTGAAGGACCCGGCGGTGGTGGCGGTGCTGGCGAAGACGTTCGAGGCGTCGTGGCGGCGAGCTCAGCCGTGGGCGGGGGAACTCCGTACACGGTGCGGAGCGTCCGGGGCGGGCGTGGATGCGGTTACCGGTGCGGATGGGACGCGTACGGACCGGCAGCAGCGGGGCATCATGCGCTACCTGTGCGCGGGTGAGTCGCAGGCGGCGACGGCCCGGAAGCTGGGTGTGTCGAAGCGGAAGCTGGAGGAGGAGATCGCGGTCCTGAAGGCGCGGTGGGGGGTGCGCACCCTGAACGAGTTGATCTTTCAGTACGCGCTGTCCCCGGACCGCCTGGTAGACGACAGCGCACCCGAGGCTGAGACGGTCACGGCTACGGAGTCGGCGGCCTGACCGTCACAGGGCGCTGTGCCTTGTTCGGCTTCGGGGATCAATCAGGACGTGGTTAGCGGTAAGCCCCTGATGCTCAGGTCGCGGCCGTGATTCTTGTTGCGTTCGACGGCTGCACGCCCTTTAGCACGGCCAGTTCCCGCTGCACCTCGGTCAGCTTGGCCAGGTACTCGGCGGCTTGCTGCTGCCAGTCCGGGGCCGCACCGGCACGCAGTCGGCCCGTCATGAACCGGTCCCAGCCCTGCAAGGCGTACTCCAGGTCCCGGATACGGGCACGCAGACCCTCCGGGTCGCGGTCCTCCCGGAGTTCGGCGACCTCTGCCTCGAGGCGTCGCATGTCGGCCGCTGTACGCACCTTCTGGCGTTCACGGCCCTTCTCGAAGCCGCGCCCGAACGCGGCTCGGCGTTCCTCACGAGGGCACTCCGCAATCCACGGCAGAAGCGCGGCGGCCGCGGCCCGGTGCTCCTGCGCGCGCTCGGGGTCTTCCTTCTCGAGCTCGTCCAGGCCGCGGTAGTCGTACTCGCGGGACAGCTGGTCGGCGAAGCGCTGTTCTGTGGTGGGTTGGTCGGTCATGGCTGGTCGTCCTCGTCCAGGGTGGGCTGTTCGTACCGCGGTGTGAGGTCTATGGTCTGCTGGCCCTCGAGCGGGGCCGCGGCCGCCTGCCGGAGCTGGGCTTCTACGGCTTCGAGGCGGCGCAGGATCTCCCGCTTCGACACGAACCGCCTCACGCGCCCTCCAGGTCGGCTCCGCCTAGGACGACATGCAGGCGTCCACGCCGGGACGGGAGCGCCTCGTCAGCGGTAGGCCAGTCGTCCGCGCAGATCCCGTACGACGGGACTTCCCGCCGAGGCCGGTAGTGCTGGTACACCTTCTCCCAGTCCGCCTTGAAGTAGCAGGGCAGCAGACCTCCCGTGTTCGGGATCGGCTCCGGGGCCTGCTCGTTCTGGGCGCGGACCTGTTCGGCGACGCGGTCGGCGTGGTCCTTGTGCCGCTTGCAGAACCAGTGCGCGGTGACCCAGCCGGTGCGCGGGTCCTTTCCCAGGACGCGGTGGTGGGAGTTGGCTCCGCAGACGCCGTCTTCGGTGCGCCAGTTGCGGGGCGGGGTGTAGCCAGCATCAACGTGGACGACCGGGGCAGGCAGCCTGCGGGAGACGGCCTCGTCTCGCAGAACCGGCACGTCGGGCGGGAGGGCCTCGGTACGCGGCTTGTAGGCCCGGGGCCGGTAGGGACGAAGTCGTGGGCCCTCACAGGTAGGAGCGCCCGAGGGGTGCCAGTCTGCGGCCTCCCGGGGCGGCTTGTAGCGGGGTGCGTCGGCGGCCACCAGCCGGTCGTAGCGGGCCTGCCGCCCGTGCTCCACACCCAGCTTGCGCCGGGCCACCTTCAAAGGGCTGACGCCGTCCTCGCGCTTGGCGAGGTCCACGGCGTAGCCGACGGCCAGGATGAGCTCCCGGGCTTCGTGGCCAACGCGCGGGTCCTCATAGACCGCGGCAACGAACTCGGGGAACGTCCGCTTCGGACGCTTCTCCTGCTCGGGGGCGGGAACGGATCGCAGCATCAGGCCTCCTGCGGAATCAGGACGTCTACGCCGCACTCGCCGCACAGGGCGCCGTCGGGAAGGTCATCGGATGTCAGGGGCGTCAGGCCCCACCAGCGGGCTCCGTGCTTGCGGCACCACAGCACGTTCGGCTGGTCGGGCCGGCGGTATGCCACGATGTCGGGCCCGGGTGCGCGTTCCTCGGCGGTGGGGAGCAGGCCGGCCGCGGCGCGGCGTAGGAGTTCGTTCAGCATTCCGCCGGTGCCGGGGATGCCGTGAGCGATGATCGAGTTGTACATGAGCGCGGACGGCATCTGAACCTCGCAGGTGATGCCGCAGAACTCGTGCTCACCCCCAGCGTGGGCCTGCTCCTCTTCGTGGGTGGCGCAGAGTTCGCCGTCCTCGCAGGGGTTCGGGACGCTGCACGGCGTCGGCTGCTCGGTCATGCGCTGGTCCTCTCGAGGTCGGGGCAGTTGATGGTGCGGCAGCCGTCTTGGAGGTAGCAGCCGTGTACACAGCGCGGCCGGTTGTAGGCCGGGGCCTCGTCGCGGCGCGGTGCGCGGCGTACGGGGACGGTAGGGCGTTTGTGCCAGCCCTCAGGCTCGTCCTCGATGTCCGGGTCCCACTCGGCAACCGCTTCCCGAACGACGGCCGGGTCGCGGGGGTAGCACCAGCCGTGGTCGTAGCCGAGGGACTGCGGGTCATCCTTGGGGACGGCGATGAGGCGGATGTTGAAGCCTTGCCAGATCCACAGGTAGCGGTGGGTGTCGTCGGCGGCGAGTTCCTCGCCCTGCCAGTGCTCGTCCACGATGGGGGCGGGGTGGTGCGTGACGGTCACGTGCTGGGCTCCTTGTTCTCGAGGGCTTCGATGGTTGCGCAGGGGTGGGGGATGAATGCCACCCATTCGTCCGCGCGCGGGCCCGCGCGGCGCCGTACGGAGCACTCGGCGCACCAGGTCTTCCCGAGGTGCTGAACGGGCGCGTGGAGGTCCCTGATGCGCTTCTCGGCGTCTTTCCAGGTGTCGGCGCAGACGTGGAGGGCTTCCGCGGCAAGGACGCGGCAGTTGCGGAGCGTCTTGAGGACCGTGGCCACGTCAAATTCGTCGAGGGGTTGGTCCAGGGCAGACCAGACGATGAACTCGGCGTGGTCGTCGGGGAACGCCTGAGACGCGAGGTCCTTGCGGGCGCGTTCGGCTTTCTTCTGCCAGGCCGAGGCCAGCTTCTCCATCGCGGCGAGGCGCTGCTCAAGAGCATCGGTGGGGCCCGTCTTGGCCTCGGCATCTTCGGCGCGCTGGAGGGCGTAGGCCAGCTGGATGCGCAGGTATGGGGCGTTGGCCGCCTCGGATACAAGGCGCTCGTCCTTGGGGAGGGCGGCGGCTTTGGCGTTGGCGGCTTCCGCCTGCCCGAGGTACTTGAACGGCTTGTCAGTCACGCGCTGGTCCTTTCGGCGTTGGCCAGCGTGAGCAGCGCATCGGCGTGGCACGGGAGACTCTCAGCGCACCAGCACATGAGGTCCCGGCCGGCCAGGTCACGGCGGATCCGTTCCAGCAGCATCGGGTGGGCGTGGACCCACGTCTCGTACAGCTCGACGGCCAGGGCGTGCGCGTCGCGCTGGCCGTTGGCCGGGACGAAGTCCTTCAGTCCGAGGGGTCGGTGCTGATTGGCGTGGCCTGCCCATTGGACGGCCCAGCCGGTTCCGGTGTTGGTCTGGACGACGCCCCACGGGTTGCCGAAGACAGTGCCACGGCCCACGTAGGAAGCTCCTTCGGGGGCGCGCCATCCCTTGGTCCGGCGGCGTTGGACTCGCTTCGGCATCAGGCCTCCTTCGGCTGCTGCTGCGCCCCGGCGACGGGCTGGTGGTGCGGGCACTTCGGGTGGGCGTGCCAGCCGCTGATCCGGTCGACGGTCTCGCCCGGTTCCAGGAAGCGGCGCTTGCCGTCCTCGGTTGTCCAGGGCTTGCAGGTGCAGCCAGGGATACCGAACGGCTGCTCGCCGTCCGCCTGCCCCGGCTCGGCAGACACGGCGGCGGGGGCGGCGGCCGCAGCATCCACGGCGAGGATTGTCGGGCAGGGCCACGGGATCCAACTGCCGGTGATCTGGTTGCAGTGCGCGCAGTAGTCCTGCGGGTCGTCGCCGAACGCGTACTGCTGATGCAGGGCGCGGACGGCAGAAACGCCTGCCCGGTCGGTGGCGGGCGCCTGGACGGCAGGAGCGTTGATGGCCAGGTCGGCCCAGGCGTCGGCGACTTCGCCCGTGTAGTTGTTCCTGTCGACGGTCCACTGCAGGGTGACCGGGGTGGCCGGGAGATTCAGAGCGTCGGTGGCCCAGTCGCCGACGGGCTTGCCGCAGGTCGTGTGGGTGAGGAAGACGCTGCTGGCGTCGATTTCGAGGGTGTACTGGTCGTCGGGGTTGAGGCAGTGGCAGGTGCCGTCATCTGGGGGCGGAGTGTCGGCCGTTTCTTCCTTGACGGCTCGGAAGTTCAGATCGGGCATGGTCACTTCTCCTTCGGCTGCCAGAGGGGGCAGTGGAGGACGGGGAACCGGTAGTCCTCGCATTCGGGGCCGGCCGGGTTGGTGCACGATTCGTCGTCTTCCGGGTGGCTGCCGTCCTGGTGGTGGGTGCACGTCTTGCAGCAGCGCAAGGCCGGGTTCTGCCAGCAGCGCGTCATGTGGTCTTGGACCTGGGCGAGGCTGGCCTTGGTGTAGCGGCGGCAGAACGGGCACTGGTGCCGGGACACGACGACCGGCATGGGCAGGTCGATCAGGATGCGGTTGTAGTCGGCGGGCTTGCGGGTGACGTGGAAGGCCTCGAGTAGGTGCTGGGCGGCCGCGCCGGCGGTGAGCGGCACGTAGGGGTGCCAGCCGTTGGTGGGGGTGGGGGACAGCACTGTGACGATCTGGTGCCGGTTGTTCAGACTGGGGCTGTCCTTCGCCGCCAGGTCGAACACGGTGAGCAGGACGGTGGCGGCTTCGTAGTCGTTGTCGATCCGCTCGCCAACGTTCTTGGTGAGCCAGTCGATGAGTTCGGTCTCGGTGACGAGGGCCGGGATGGTGGTCATCGCTGGTCACCCGCCGCTATGCCGTGACGCTTCATGAAGTACTGGGCGGTGCTTTCACAGGCCGGGTCCGTCAGCAAACAAGTGCCTCGGTAGTGGCGGCCATCCACACACGGGTGGTAGCCCTTGTGCATCCACAGGAAGGCGACCGGCAAGCTCAGCCTCTGAGCGGCCATCTCGGGACTCTCTGCCTCACGTTCGCCGGTCATGAGGAGCCCCCGGCGGGCAGTCGGTCCAGGGCCTCCGCGATGGCCTGGCGCTCGATCTCGTCGGCGTGCATCGGCTCGTTCCAGTGGCAGTTCGCGCACCAGAACTCGGCGGGCTCCGGCTGCGGCTGGAAGTCCCGGCACAGCGGGTTCGGATTGTTCGGCACGTTCCGGGCGGCGGCCTGAGCTGCCTTGGCCCGGGGCTCGTCGGCGGGTGTGGTGGTCATGGGCGCTGCTCCCGGTGGTTGGGGGCGTAGTTGGCTAGACGGGCAGGGTGAGAGCGGACAGGCGCAGGGCTGCGGACTCGCACTGGCTTTCACGCTTCTCGATGGCAACCCCCCGGTAGCCCATCAGCCGGGCGACGTCCAGGACGGAGCAGGAGCCGGCCATCGGGTCGAGGATCAGACCGCCGGGCGGGCATGCGTAGTGGATCAGCGGCTCAAGTATCGGCAGCGGCTTCTCGGTCTGGTTGATTCCGCCGCGTACCGACTTGGCCTTGATGACGGACCGCATCAGCCTGGTCCCGTCGTCGGCGTAATGAGACTGACCGATCTTCCCTGTGTGTTCGCCGTGCGGCTGCCGGCGGCGGTCGTGCTTGTCCGGTCCGGTGTAGGCGACACGCGGGGTGTCGTGGTGCTGCTTCTTCCATGGTCCGCGGTACCAGTGCAGGGCGTGTTCGTGGACGCGCTTGAAGCGGTCGGTGGAAAACCCGGTTCCGTTGTGCTTCTCCCACACGACGTTCACGTCGCCGTACATGGGCTCGTCGTGCACATCGTGGCCGATGACGTCCTGGGAGAGGGTCCAGTCGGCGCGGAACTCGTCGAGGTGGTCGAAGAACATGCGCTGGCTTCCGAAGCACCACATTGAGGAGCTGTGCGCGGCGGCCACCTTCAGCCAGCCCGTGGGCCAGGAGTCCCAGCCTAGGGAGGTCTCACCGAAAGGTGGATCTGCCACGATCAGGTCGGCTTGTAGGCCGAGTTCAGGCAGGAGTTCCCGCATGTCGCCCAGGTACAGGGCGAGACCTGCGTCTTCGTCGTCCCAGTAGGGGCGGATCACGGGCGTGGCCTCCGTGGTTGGGGGTGTGGTTTGTCAGCGTCCCGCGGTTCGGGCGTGGTGTTCCCCCCGCCGCTCAGCGGGCGGCCGGCAGTTGGTCCGGGTCAGGCCAGGAGCAGGTCGTTGTCGGTGAACGGGGCGGTGAAGTCGTCGTCGGGGTGGGTGCCGACGTGGTCGGGGCCGCTCCACTCGTTCAGGTTGTGCGTGCCTCGCTTGTTGAGGCGCCGGTTGCAGGTGTAGCCGTCCCGGCTCATCAGGCCGCACTCGCCTTCCGGGGCGAGGGGGTTGCGGAACGGTGCCTGGACGCGGGTGAAGGTGACGCCGGCGTCTTCGAGGGCCTGGACGTACTCGCCGACGGCTTCGGCGAACAGTTCGCTGGCGCGTTCCTGCTCGATCTCGGTGAGGGCGGCGGTGCCGGGGCCGGAGCAGGTGGTGTTCCGGGCGTCGCGGATGGTGGCGCAGGTGGACGCGTAGCGGTCGATCTGGACGGTGGCCCCGCAGTCGGTGCAGGTGCCTTCGAAGATGAGGGCGTGTTCCTTGGAGGGGCGGGGCTGGCGCTTCCAGGTGAGGGTGTGGCCGTTCTCGCCGGCTACCTCGTTCATGTACTGCTTGCCTTCGGTCCACCACTGCTGCGCCATGGCCTTCTCCTGCTGGGTGTCCGGGTGAATACCTCCAGACTACCGCGTCCGGCATGGCATTGCAATGCCTGCACTGGTGTGGTGTGACCCCGTACCGCCCCGCTCGTTGAACCCGGTGCGTCCGTGCACGACGGGCCCGGCCGGGGAGGTCGTCCACCAGCCGGGCCCACGCCACCCCTAGCGCCGGCCGCGCCCGCAGGGCAGGCTGAACCCCAGCCGACAACGAACCCCGGGGGTGGACGACGATGCAGTGCCCGAACTGCGGAGGTGCCGCACAGCAAGGACCGGACGGATCCTGGTCGTGCGGCCAGTGCGGCCCCATCTCCCAGAACGCGCAGGGTGTATCGGTAGGGTCGGAGTCGTGACCAGGCGACGCGTGCAGCCCGAACCGAACCCGGAGACCGCGACTGCGGCGGCCGCGTTCCTGGACGGGCAGGAGATCACGACGACGAACTGCCGGCGCTGCGGTACGGAGATCCACGGCGTCCACGGCCGGTATGCGTGCGGCCTGTGTGGGTGGGTCAACAACTGGTCGGAAGGCCATACGGAGTTGCCGACCGGAGATCAGGACCCCGACGCAGCCGTCTGACGACGCTGTCTCAGCCGAACGGGCCACTGGCGGTGGCCTGGCACGGTGCGCCGACCGGCAATCCAGCCCACAGGCGCAGACCATCAGGGCATGACCGACATCGAGTACGAGCATGTGTGCGAGGGCTGGTGCCAGTGCCGGTGCGGGAACCACGAGTGTGGGTGCGCGTGCGGGCAGGACGCGGAGGCCGCTCCCTGTGGCCCTGGTTTGGACTGGTCTGGCTTTGGAGCGGCACCGCTATCCAGTTGGGGGAGCCACGTCGCCGACCTGCTGGCGCCCGTGGAGGACGCGAAGAAGCCCCCAGGCCGGGCCTGAGGGCTTCGCCAGCTCTTCTCCTCGCCGGGGTTGCGGCCGGGTCCAGGGAGCGCTTCCAGATGTCTCACCCCCGAAGGGGCACGCCCAGTGTGACAGCGGCCCAAGCGACCGTTCCCCCGGCTCAGTCCCGGAGGAGCGTGGCGATGATGGGGCCGACTGCTACTCGGCGAGAGGCTTCTCGTTGCCCACATGCCGGGCACGCGGCACCCCTGAGAACTGCGCGGACCGGCCGCCGGGGGCCCGCCGCATCGACCGCTCCGCCTGCGCCCGCGCCTCGTCCGCCGCGCTCGGCACGTCCACGTCGGTCCAGTAGAAGTCCAGCATCGTGCGCAGGCTGGTCGGCTCCTGGTGAGGGCCGATCGGGACCGTCAGGCGGTCGAGGAGTTGCCACAGTTCGTAGTCGTGCTGCTCGGCGATCGTGCCGGCCTTGGCGTGTAGGGCCTGGTGCCGCTGGACGGCCATGGCCAGTTGGCGCAGCGTGTTCCTGGACGCTGTGACGGACTGTTCGGTGGTGGCCCGGTTGTGCTTCTTCTGGATCTTGCCGAGGTCGGAGATCGCCTGCTGGACTTTCTGGTGGAACAAGGCGGTCCTGCGCCGGGAGGCCTCGTACTGGGGCTGGCTTTCGAACCATGCGGACTT
>Ga0207660_10001322_pt1 | contig 16574 bp, 16 predicted proteins | sample KBSC73BmetaG_FD_184335 | JGI IMG/M metagenome (GOLD analysis project Ga0207660, IMG submission 184335) | Corn rhizosphere microbial communities from Kellogg Biological Station, Michigan, USA - KBS C7-3B metaG (SPAdes) (version 2) | ecosystem: Host-associated > Plants > Roots > Rhizosphere ... | reverse complement strand
AGCGGAGCGCCGAACGCCATCCGCACGCCGGCCCTTGAATTCCCGGAGTCGAGCGGCTCGTGCAAATGCCAGCGCGCCGCGGGGAACTTCTGCAGCAAAGCGTCCAGTTGGGCTGTCAGTGTAGGGGAAGTGACCTCACCAGTGAGCACATGCATCCCGGCGCCGCCGTTGCGTCCCGACTGTGCGGTGAGATCCAATAGGGCGGCGGCAAAGTCGTCCCAGCTGGAGATGACGCCTCGATGCCGGACGGTCTGCGAGCGGTCCGGGTCCCACAGTTGCAGAATGGCCGCTTGAGCGAAGATGTCCGTGGCGCCCAGGCTTGCCGGATGCCGGGGATTCCCTTCGATCTTGGTCGGGCGTCCCATGTGATTCTCGACCAGCACTCCGTGTGCGTAGCCGTTGCGGGTCAATGCTGTCGCGAAAAACCGAGGCAAGCCGTCCACCTGTCCCACGGGCGCGTGAACGTATGGAATGATTTCGTTCTGCGGCGGACGACCGCAGGCCGTGACACCAGCGAGAGCCAGCGCGGCGCCCAGCGTGCGAAGGAACTGTCGCCGATCCAGACCGAGCACCTCGGCCAGTCGCGGCTGCTCCTGCCGCAACCACTGCCTGAAGGCCTCGTTGTCAGCGAGCTCCTCCAGGCTGCGCCACAGCACAGGGCCCGACTGCCCGGACAGCTCGGCGCGCGCCGCAGCAGGGTCGAAGGACTGTCCGCTCTTCAGCGGTGGCATACGGAGCAATCAGTGAGGCGAGCCGTATCGATGTGGTACGCCTTCAGCAGACGTGCACCCAGTGCAGACTGGTTGGCGGCTTTCCAATGAAGATCGAACACCCGATCCGCGGGTCGCAGGTTCTGCTCCGGGTGACGATGGCAATCGAGGCACCACTGCATGGTCAGGGGTGCCGTGCGCGCCGTCAGGGGCATGGTATCGATCTGCCCGTGGCAGCTTGCGCACCCGATGCCCTTCGCAACGTGGATGCTGTGGTTGAAGTAGACGAAATCCGGGAGCTTGTTGAGGCGTTTCCAGCGCAGCGAAGCGCCGCCGCGGAAGGCTTCGACCACCGGCGCCAGTACCGGCTGATCGGTGTAGAGCTGGGAGTGGCAGGTCATGCACGTCGAAATCGGCGGTATGCCCGCGAAAGCCGACTTTTCTACCGAGGAGTGACAGTACCGACAGCGAATTCCGTCATCCCCGACATGGTGCTTGTGACTGAAAGGCACCGGCTGCTCGATGGGATCGTTCACGCCGGCCGGGTACGCCATGCTGGCCCGCCACAGCAGGACGCCGGTCGTCGCGGCAAGCGCCGCGCCGATGAGGCCCAATCGAAACAGGAAGCCGAAACGTCGATGAAATAGCTGCGCCACACCGCTTGGTCTCGAGGCGGATTGGAAGGATTACGGGCGCAGCGACTGCTGCCCGACGACCTTCAATCAGTCAAGGTACAAATGCGCATCGGGGGCCGCAAAGTTCATGCCCATGCGCTCGCCTCCGATCCAACAGACCGCCAACGCCGAGCGGCGCGGCGCGGCGCGACGCGGCCGTGAGCTCAACTGATGAGGCGGCCGCCTGACAGTTCGACGTGGCGGGCCGGCACGCGCGTCACGCCGACGGGCCGGCACGCGCGCCACGCCGACGGGCCCGCCCATCCGCCGCCGTCGCGATCAGGGCGCGGGCTGCACGTGGATGTCGGGAAACTTCTCCTCGTAGAACGCGAGTCTGCCCGCCAGAGCCTGATGCTCATCGAAGGGCTCCTCATACGACCACACCGCGTCCTTCAATGTCTTGCCGTTGATACTGAGATTGAAGTAACGCGCGGTGCCCTTGAACGGGCACTGAGTCCTGGTGCTCGAGGGCTCCAGCTTCTGCGCCGCGACCGCCGAGCGCGGAAAGTAAAACCGCATGGGGCTGTCATCTTCCTCCACCCGGATCACGTCCCGCGAATTGGCGATCACCTCGGTGCCGATCCGCACTTCCACCGCGCCATCGACGTGGCTTTCCTTCACCTGATGGTCGGGCCATTTCTGGTGTCCAGGAGATTTCATGTTTGCACTCCTCAAGCAGAAATTTCGCGCCGGCTCGAGCGCTGACGCCCACTGCGCCACATCAGCAAACAGCGACCGATCCGGCCGGGACGCCCGCGCGATCACACACATCGTGACAGCGCCGCTTCGACGGCGGCGACGGCGGCGACGGCGGTGCGCGTAGCTGTTACCTCCGATTGCGGGCCAGGTGGGATCGTTGGCTTTTTTGAGGGACCGGGTCGCGGCGAGGGCAGCGAGGGAGGCTCCCGCGGCGGCGACCGAGGTTCCGGGTGGCAAGCTGCCACCAGGACGCCTGCGAGCAGGGCCATCAGGACCCGTGCGGCCGGCCTCGCGCCCGTCATCACGCCGGTCGTCGCGCCAGTCGTCAGGCCGGTCGTCGCGCCAGTCGTCAGGCCGGTCATCCCGCCGGGCATTGCGCCCGCCATGACGCCGGGCGCGCTGCGCTGCACTTGCCTGAGCCGAGGTATACGGGTGGGCTGCTCCGTCCTGCGCCGAAGCACCGCTCCAAGCTCGGCAACCCGCTCGCCTTTTGCCCGCTGCATTCCGCACCTTCCGCTTTGGCTGGGTTTGACCAGCAAAGCCCATGCCGGCGCGCCAGGCGAGGCTATGGCTGACGGCCGGACGGGGCGGATCCCCCTATGCATGCGGCAGCGCATCCTTGCCGATGCCTTGCGTGCTGCGGCAGCTTGACATGGCACATCGTCTGCTCACGAAAACACACACGAGCCTGTCCAGCGAAGCCCTCGTGAAAGCCATCGTCTATAACGGCCCTCGTGACGTCGAGGTCAAGGAAATGCCCGATCCGAGCATCCAACACCCGAGCGACGTCATCGGGAAAGTCACGACAACCAACATCTGCGGGTCCGACCTGCACATGTACGAGGGCCGCACCAATCTCGAGCCGGGCAAGATCATCGGTCACGAAAATCTGGGCGAGATCCTCGAGTGTGGCCCGGCCGTAGCGAACCTCAAACGCGGCGACTATGTCTGCATCCCTTTCAACGCCGCCTGCGGATATTGCAAGAACTGCGAGCGTGGCCTGACTGCGGCTTGCCTGACGCTCAACCCCGGTAATGCAGGTGCAGGCTACGGCTATGCGGGCATGGGCGAGCTGCAGGGCGGTCAGGCGCAGTACCTGCGCGTGCCTTACGGCGACTTCAATTGCCTGAAGCTCCCCGAGGACGCTCCCGACCGGCAGGATGACTACGTGATGCTGTCCGATATTTTCCCAACCGGCGGGCATGCCACGGAGCTGGCCGGGTTGCAGCCGGGCGAGTCGGTGATCATCTACGGAGCAGGCCCGGTCGGGCTCATGGCCGTGTGCTCGGCGCAGATCAAGGGCGCCGGGCCCATCATGATCGTGGACCGCCACCGCGACCGCCTGGAGCTGGCAAAGCAATGCGGTGCCACCGCCATCGACGACAGCCGCGAAGACCCGGTCGAGCGTGTCCTGGAGCTCACGCACGGCGAGGGTGCCGACCGTGGCTGCGAGTGCGTCGGATACCATGCGCATGACGCGCACGGCAAGGAGGTCCCGCAATCGGTGCGAGCCACGGGGTCGCTCGGCGTCGTCGGTGTGTTCATGCCCGAGGACGAGGGCCACCGACACACCAGCCACTGACGGCCACACCCCCAAAATTCGCTGCAGGATCCTCAAGGAGTTGAATGATGCCACGCCAGATCTCTACATTGGGCTTGAGCGATGCCCGCGCCATCATCGCAGCGGGCGAACGCAAAGCTCAGGAGCTCGGAGTCCCTTACAACATCGCGGTCGTCGATGCGGGCGGCGCGTTGATCGCGCACGCCCGAATGGATGGCGCGTGGCTTGGCAGCATCGACATCTCCATACACAAGGCCTTCACCGCGCGCGCCTTCGACATGGCGACACAGGAGCTGGGCAAGATGGCGCAGTCGGGCAAGCCCCTGTTCGGCATCAACAGCACCAACCACGACAAGGTGGTGATTTTCGACGGCGGCATGCCAGTGCGTTCGGGCGGCGCGGTCATTGGCGGCGTCGGCGCCAGCGGCGGCACGGTGGAGCAGGATCAAAAGGTCGTCGAAGCCGCAGTGGCCATGTTCAGCAGCGAGCGATAGCCGCCGAAACCGCGGTGTTCAGCAGCGCGCGCCAGCCCTCGAATGCGCGCGGTGCTCAGCCGCAAGCGCCGCCGCCGTTCAGCCCTTGCCCGTCTGGGAATGGGGTGCCTCTACCGGCTTGGACTCCGGTGAGCGGCGCTGTCGAAGGAAAATGCTGAGCACGATCATCGAGCCCAGACCCAGAAACTCGCTCTGCCAGTTCTGGAACGACTGAAACCAGAACTCCGGGGTGGCGATGAACTGCAGCAGCGTCACCGCAGGCTTGCCGTGCTCGAGCTGCGACAGGTTGTAGTCGCGCACGCCGCCGATGGCATGGATGGTGAAGGCGATCAGAAACAGGATCAGCAGCGCCGTACTCAATGAGTGTGCGTAGAGCCTCAGCACCCACCCGCCCCTGCGCACGGGCCAGGGGAGCGTAGCCTTATCGGCGGCGGCGGGCTCGGGTTGGGAATCCTCCTCCTCGCCATCCGGAGACCTGGATTCGGCAGAGCCGCGTTGATATAGAAAAGAGGTGAGCAGGACATAGAAGGCCATCTCGAGAAACTCGCTCTCCCAGTTCTCGGCCGTGGATTCGATGAAGCGTCCGCTCATCAGGAACTGTGCGTAGCTCACGGGAGGCAGGCCATGGTCTTGCCGATCGCTGTTGTACGCAAATGAGCCAATCACGCTTTCACAGACCAGGAACAGCAGGAACAGCCCGAAAATGGCGAGGGACAATCCGTTGTTGTGAGCGAACTGTCGCAGCTTGCTCATGGAGCCGGGCCCTGCGATCTCGGACCGTCACGGTAAGCGCAATGGCTCAGGCGCCCGCCTCCCGCCCACTCATGTCCCGCAGGGCTGCCGTGGCAGCCGCAGGCTGGCTGCTCTGGGCGATGTCGACAAGGCTGAGCACGCCCTCAAAGCCTCCGTACTCGTCGAGGCAGATGATGCGCGCCACCTGCATCTCGCTCATCAAGTCCTGCGCCACACTCAAATCGTCCCCGGATCGGCAGGTGATCACGGGACGCGTCATGAACCGCTCCACCGGCTCATGCGTGGAACGCCTCTCTGCGACCACGCGCACGGCAATGTCGCGGTCTGTCAGCGTACCTACGACCTTCCCGGCGGCATCGCAGATCGGCAGCAGCCCGAGCCCATCGTCGCGCATGCGGGCCGCGGCCTTCGCGACCGTCGTGTCCGTGCTCACGCACTGCACTGAGCTCTGCATTACTTCGCGGCACAACATGAGTGGCTCCCTTCAGCGATGGCGATGGCCCGAGCATTTGACGTGCCCGAAGGAACGCTACGCTCCAGTGTCGATGGCGGGCCGCTGCGGGTGCACTTCTTGCTCGGCCTCGGCAAATACCCGAGCGGAGCGATGAAAGCCCGGATCAAGCGGACCGTCTCCCTCTTGCAATGCGCAGCCCGTTACTGGAGCAGCGACAACGCCTCCAGCACCGGGGCAGCGTTGGCTTTCTACTGCGCGTTCTCGATCGCTCCGTTGCTGGTGATTTTACTGACGCTTGCCGGGCTCTTTTTCAATGCGACCGCCGCGGACGCCCAGGTCAGCCATCAACTGACGGCGCTGTTCGGCCCCTCCACCGCCAAGGTCCTGTTGGGAGCGGTCCACAGTGCGCAGCACACCGAGGGCGCGGTGGCAACGGTCGTGAGCGTGGTGACCCTGGCCATCGGCTCCACTACGGTGCTGGCTGCACTGCAAGCCGCGCTGGAGGTGATCTGGGCGAGCCAGAAGCTGGCGATCTCGGGCATTCGCGGCTGGATCCGCACGCGCCTGATGTCCTTCGGATTCATCCTGACGCTGGGATTTCTGCTGCTGATCTCACTGACCCTCTCCACAGCCGTCACGAGCCTGCGCGCCCGCATAGCCACCGCGTATCCAGCGGCGGTCGTTGCGATCGCGGTGATCGACTTCACGGTGTCGCTGGTCGCGGTCGCGGGGCTGTTTGCGCTGATCTACCGTTATATGCCCGCACGGCGACTTCCCTGGAAGATCGTGATTGCCGGTGGGCTGCTCACGGCGGTGCTGTTCGATGCCGGTCGATGGCTCGTCGGCCTCTATCTGGCGCACTCCACACAACCATCGGCTTATGGTGCGGCTTCGTCCTTCGCCGCACTGTTGCTGTGGCTCTACTACACCGCGCAGATTTTCCTGTTCGGCGCCGAATTCACCTCCTGTCTTGCAGGCCTCAGGTCCGAGGGTGTCCGGGAGCAGGACCACGTGGACAAGCTCAGGTCCGCAGCAGGTTCTCGAGCCGAATCGGCAGCATTCGAACACGAGCACCGCTAGCGCGGAACACCGCGTTGGCGACCTCCTCAGGTCTCGATCTGCGCCGTCTCACGCAGCGCCCGATGCAGGGTTCCACTCGTGCGCTGCACCCTATTGGAACATCAAACGCGACGGGGAATTAGAGAATTGTGTTTTCAACTCGGTCTCCTCGAAGGACCAGCGAGAGCTTTGACCATGGCACAGACTGTCGGAGACTTCATCGTCGAGCGGCTCCACGCCTGGGGAGTGAGAAAGATCTTTGGCTATCCCGGCGACGGCATCAACGGAGTGTTCGGCGCGCTCAACCGGGCAAACGGCAAGATCCAGTTCATCCAGGCCCGCCACGAGGAGATGGCGGCGTTCATGGCTTCCGCTTACGCCAAGTTCACCGGTGAGCTGGGCGTGTGCATCGCCACCTCGGGCCCCGGCGCCTCTCACCTGGTGACCGGCTTGTACGATGCACGGCTCGACCACATGCCGGTGCTTGCCATTACGGGCCAACAGTCGCGTAACGCGCTCGGCGGGCATTACCAGCAGGAGGTGGATCTACCTAGCCTGTACAAAGATGTGGCGGGTGCCTTCGTCCAGCAAGCCTCCGCTGCGCCACAAGTGCGTCATATGGTCGATCGGGCCATTCGCGTGGCCGTGGGTGAGCGGCGCGTAACGGCAATCATCCTTCCCAACGATCTGCAGGAAGCCGACTACGAGGAGCCGCCACGCCTGCACGGCACGCTGCACTCCGGGATCGGCTTCTCCAAGCCCAGGACAGTCCCTTATGAGCGCGACCTGAAACGCGCCGCGGACGTGCTCAACGCCGGCAAGAAGGTAGCGATGCTGGTGGGTGCCGGTGCGCTCGGGGCGACGGACGAGGTCATCGCGGTCGCCGACAAGCTCGGCGCCGGCGCCGCCAAGGCCCTGCTCGGCAAAGCCGCGCTCCCGGACGATCTGCCGTGGGTGACTGGATCGATCGGGTTGCTGGGAACCGAACCCAGCTACGAGTTGATGATGGAGTGCGACACGCTGCTGATGATCGGCTCGGGATTTCCGTACTCGGAGTTCCTGCCCGAGGAGGGGCAGGCGCGGGGCGTGCAGATCGACATCGCCCCGGACATGCTGTCGCTGCGCTACCCAATGGAGGTAAACCTCGTCGGTGACGCAGCGGAAACGCTACGGGCGCTCCTGCCGCTCCTCCGGCAGCAATCCAACACCTCCTGGCGCAACGACATCGCCAAGGGGCTCACCAAGTGGTGGCGCACGCTCGAAGATCGGGCCACGCAACCGGCGGTGCCGGTCAATCCGCAGGCCGTGGCGTGGGAGCTGTCGCCGCGCCTGCCTGAGAGAGCCATCATCACCAGCGATTCCGGCTCGTGCGCCAACTGGTACGCGCGTGATTTGAAGATCCGCCGCGGCATGATGGCGTCCCTCTCCGGAGGATTGGCTTCGATGGGTGCAGCGGTGCCGTATGCCATCGCCGCCAAGTTCGCCCATCCGGACCGGCCGGTCATCGCGCTGGTGGGCGATGGGGCCATGCAGATGAACAACATGGCCGAGCTCATCACGGTGGCGAAATACTGGCGCCAGTGGTCGGATCCTCGCTGGATCGTCTGCGTGTTCAACAACGAGGATCTGAATCAGGTCACCTGGGAGCAGCGCGTCCAGGAGGGCGACCCCAAATTCGAGGCCTCGCAGGACATCCCCAACGTGCCCTATCACCGCTTCGGCGAGATGATCGGATTGCACGGCATCTACGTGGATCGGGCGGACGCCCTGGGCGCTGCCTGGGATGAGGCGCTGGGCAGCAAGCGGCCGGTCGTCCTGGAGGTCAAGACCGACCCGGAAGTGCCGCCGCTGCCGCCGCACATCACGCTCAAGCAGGCACTGAACTTCACCAGGACATTGCTCAAGGGCGATCCGCGCGAGGGTGGCATCATTCGCGACACGACTCGCCAGGTGCTGAGCTCCATCCTGCCGGGACGCAACCACGACGATGAGTGAGACCGGGACCCCCATCCAGGGTCTCAGCGCACGGGCGTATCGCATCCCGACCGATCAACCGGAGGCGGACGGCACGTTTGCGTGGAATTCGACGACGCTGGTCGTCGTGACTGTCGAGGCAGGGGGACAGTCAGGCATCGGATACACATACGCCGATGCCTCCGCCGCCTCGCTGGCGAACACCCTGCTTGCCGAAGCGATCCACCAGAGAAGCAGCTTCGACATCCCCGCCTGTTGGAATGCCATGCAGCGCGCCGTGCGCAATATCGGCCGCTCAGGAATAGCCGCCTGTGCCATCTCGGCCGTCGATACGGCCCTATGGGACCTGAAAGCGCGCTGCTTCGACCTCCCTCTCGTACACCTGCTCGGAGCGGCCCGGACCGCGGTGCCCATATACGGCAGCGGCGGCTTCACGACCTACGCAGATGAGCGACTGTGCGAGCAGCTCTCCGGCTGGGTGGAGCGCAATGGGTGTCGTGCCGTGAAGATGAAGATCGGCAGTGAGCCTGAGCGTGATCCGCACAGAGTCCTCGTGGCTAAGGCGGCCATCGGGGATTGTCAGCTCTTCGTCGACGCCAACGGCGCCTTCTCGGTCAAACAGGCCATGCAGTTCATCGGTCGCTGCCGCGAAGCGCAGATCCGCTGGTTCGAGGAGCCGGTGACCTCGGACGATCCGGCAGGCCTGGGCACGCTACGCGAGCTGCTTCCGGGCGCCACCGACGTCGCCGCCGGCGAATACATCTATACGCTGGATGATGCGCGAGCACTGCTGAGCGCCGAAGCTGTGGACGTACTGCAGGCGGATGTCACACGTTGCGGCGGCATCACGGGAATGATGATGATCGGCGCACTCTGTGAGGCTCATCATCTGGACCTTTCGGGTCACTGCGCGCCCTCGCTTCACCGCCATGTCGCTTGCGCGCTGCCTCGCCTGCGACATGTGGAATGGTTTCACGACCACGTGCGAATCGAACAGATGCTGTTCGACGGGGCCCCCGTCGCCAGCGACGGTGTGATCCGGCCCGACCCCGGCAAGCCCGGGCATGGGCTGACATTCAAGGCCGGGGATGCCGAGAGGTTTGCCATTCACGCGGGAGGGTGAGGATGAAACAGCTGCAACGAACACGCGCGGCGCGACAGCTCAATCTGAGCTCGGCGGTGTTGGCGTTTTCCGTCCTGGCGGACAGCGCGGTCGAACACTATCGCGGCTCGTTCCAGAACCCGGCTATGTATACTCCGCCGGGCGTTGCCGCGCTGACCTTGGGAGCGAGCCTCCTCGGGGCCCTCGACACACGCCCGCGGCGACACTCGACGCGTGATGTGGTTTATGCCGCCGCAGCCTTGACCGGCGTAGTCGGCCTCGGGTTCCATTTCTTCAACATCGGCAAGCGTCCTGGTGGCCTCTCGTGGCTCAACCTCTTCTATGCTGCGCCGATCGGCGCGCCGATGGCCCTCGTTCTGGCCGGACTGCTCGGCCGGAGTGCCGAAAGCACGCGGCACACTGGCTTCTTGCGCCCCAGAAGCGCCTCACGCCGCGCCAGCGGTCGCGTGCTGGCGGGGGTCAGTGCCGCAGGCCTCGCCGGTACCGCGGCTGAGGCGGCCTTGATGCATTTCCGCGGGGCCTTTCACAACCCGGCGATGATCGCCCCGGTAACTGTACCGCCCGTGGCTGCCACGCTGCTGGGAGCGGCCGCAGTGACGGGGCATCGCAGGATGTCGCGGTGGGCGCGCTTGTGGTTGAAGCTGACCGCGCTGCTGGGCTTTGCAGGCGTTGGCTTCCACGTCTACGGGGTGTCCCGCAACATGGGTGGTTGGCGCAACTGGCGCCAGAACGTCCTGAATGGACCGCCCCTGCCCGCTCCGCCGAGTTTCACCGGCCTCGCCCTGTCCGGTCTGGCCGCCCTCAGCATGATGGACGAGCGCGGCCGCCGATGAGTCATCGCGAAGGTCAGCCCAACCTGAGCCCGCGCTATCCCGGCTATGACGTTCTCGCCAAGCGCGACTCCCCTTCCTGGAACTCACAAACGCGCCGGGTCATCGACCAGCGCCTGGCCGTGGGCCCCGATACTCATCACTTTTTCTCTGATGAAGAGTGGCCTACGGTGCGTGCCGTTTGTGACCGCGTGATCCCTCAGCCGCAGGACAAGCACGGCCGCGTGCCGATCGCAGCCCTACTCGACGAGCAGCTCCACCATTCAGGCACCGAGGGCTATCGCGATGCTCGCCTGCCACCGATGCGAGAGGCGTGGAAGCAGGCCGTTCGCGCCCTGGATGCCGAGTCGCTCCACTTTCATGGACGTCGCTTCCACGAGTTGGAGGCTCTGCAGCAGGACGCCCTGCTGAGCCGAGTACAACACGGTGATGTGCACGACAAAGCCTGGGAGACCCTGCCAGCGAAAACCTTCTTCGAAGATCGCATGCTGCACGATATCACTCGCCTCTACTACGGCCATCCGACGGCATGGAATGAGATCGGCTTTGGAGGACCGGCGGCACCGCGCGGGTATGTGCGCATGAATTTCGACCGGCGAGACCCGTGGGAGGCCTCCGAAGCCCGTCCGGGACGCGAGGAGCAAGCCCGGAGGGAGAATGCCCGCATCGGATCCAACTGATACACCGCGTGCGATTCACGGCCGCGCACCTGACGTTTTCCGTCTCGGCGGATGGGCACCGATGCGGGAGTATTCCGACGATGAAGCGGTCGATTTCGCCATCGTCGGCACCGGTGCCGGCGGCGGGACGCTCGCCTGCAAGCTCGCCGAGTATGGGTTCTCCGTCGTCGCGCTGGATGCCGGACCGTACTGGCGGCCGCTCGAGGATTTCGCCTCGGACGAGCTGCACCAGGGAAAGCTCTACTGGACGGATGAGCGCATCGTCGACGGCGACAATCCTCTGCAGCTCGGGGCGAACAACTCCGGAAAGTCGGTAGGCGGCTCCACCGTTCACTTCGCAATGGTCTCGCTACGATTCCGTCCTGAGTGGTTCAAGGCGCGCACCGCCCTGGGTTACGGTGTCGATTGGCCGATCGATTGGCGCGAGATGTGGACTTATTACCAGGAGGTGGAGCAGACCCTGAAAATCTCCGGACCTGTGCGCTACCCGTGGGGACCACCACGGCCACGCTATCCCTACCGGCCTCACGAGCTGAACGCCGCGGCACTCGTTCTTGCGCGCGGCGCCGAGGCGCTCGGAATCGAATGGACACCCACCCCGCTGGCTACGCTTTCAGCGCCGCGGGGGCTGGCGCACCCGTGCGTCTATCGAGGAATGTGCGTCATCGGGTGCGCTACGAACGCCAAGCAGAGCGTGCTCGTCACTTGGTTACCGCGCGCGCTCGCAGCGGGTGCCGAGGTCCGCGATCTCGCGATGGTCGGGCGCGTCGAGCATGACCGGAGCGGCAGAGCCGCCGGTGTGCACTATTTTCGTGAAGGACAGTGGCATTTTCAGAAGGCGCGCAACGTCGTCGTCGCCGGCTACGCGATCGAGACCCCGCGCCTGCTGCTGAATTCCGCCACCGATCGTTTTCCTCACGGGCTCGCCAACTCCTCCGGGCTCCTCGGCAGGAACCTCATGGTGCAGTCCAACCAGGCCGTATGGGGACGGATGGACGCGGAGATCCGCTCCTACAAGGGCCCCCCGTCGCTGGCGATCACGGAGCACTGGAACTATACCGATGAAGGCAAGGACTTCTTCGGCGGCTACTGCTACATGAGTCAAGGTCCGTTGCCGGTCGTATGGGCGGAAACGCTTTCCGGCCAGCGCGGACTGTGGGGGCAGAGGCTGCTCGATGAGATGGAGAACTACAATCATCAGGTGGGGCTGAAGATCGTGGGCGAGTGCCTGCCGCAGGAGCGCAATCGCGTGACCCTGACGGACCTGAAGGATCAGTATGGTCTGCCGGTACCGCGCGTGACCTACTCGTTCTGCGACAACGACCGGCGCCTCATCCAACACTCGCTGCAATTCATGCGCACCGCCCTGGAAGCCGCGGGGGCGCGGGATGTCTGGGATGAGACTGACGATACCTGTCATCTGAACGGCACGGCGCGGATGGGGGACGATCCCTCCAACAGCGTCGTGGATGCCGATTGCCGCTGCTGGGACATCCGCAACCTGTGGATCTGCGACGGCTCGGTCTTTCCCACCGTTGGCGGCGTCAATCCATCGCTCACGATTCAGGCGATCGCCTGCCGTACCGCGGACCGGATCCGCGCGCTGGCCGCCCGCGGCGAGCTGTAGAGACTCGCGCAGGAGCTCGCTGCCCGCGACCGCATTGCCCTGGTGGGGCCGGTCAGCGGCGCACGGGCGCCCCGTTGTCGGACTTGGATGCGGTCTTGGTCGGCGGCGTCCGCGACTGCTGCAGCAGGCCGGCGCAATTCGCATCTTTCGCCAGCCCCGGATCGACAAAGGCGGCGATCGCGGCGAACGGCGTCAGGGCCGCTCCGAGCACCGCGGCGACGGCCCCCTGTGCAGCGAGCTTGCCGGCGTTGACACCCACTTTGGGCTTGCGGATCTGGCCATCGATATAGATCGGTGTCCGCAGGCGCGTGAAGCGAAACTTCTTGGGCTCGCCCTTGATCTGCAGGTCCAGCTGCTCCGGTCCCAGGCGGATGTCTCCGCTTCCGGTGATCTTCACATCCGTCGTGTCGAAGACCAGGATCTTCGACTTCATCGTCCCATCCTCGACGGCAAACTGCATCACGCCGCACCGCAGTTGGGTGCGCGCGTCATTGCCCTTCAGGAGCAAGCCCAGCCCGCGAGCCACATCGATCCCGGTCAGCTCAGGGAAAGCCGCCGTGATCTGGCCGTCCGGGATCACTACAGTGAGTTGCCCGTTGGAATCGGCGACGAAGTCATGCACGGAATCCCCGACCCCGTTGAGCAGTACGCGTCCCTGCAGCACGCCGACGAACGGCGGCTTGGCATCCGGCGCCTTCCCTTTGAGCTGATTCAGCTGAAAATCGCGGATGCGCAGGTCGAACTGGGTGCGCGGCTTGGTCCCGTGGGTGTTGATGGAAACCGCGCCGTTCAGCTTTCCCTGGTTCATCTCGAAGGAAAACGGCTCCAGCGCGAGGTCCCCATCGTTCAGCTTGATGTGGAAGGAGACGTGCCGCATGGGAAGCGAACCCGCCTTGATGGAGTCCGCATCGTAGGTTACATCCGCATCCATGGCGCGCACGCGCTTCACCTGCAGGCGAGCGCTCGGGAACAGCGGCTTGTTCGCCGGCGCCGGCTCGGCCGCGCCCTTTTTGGAAGGCTTCGCCTTCTCCCCCGGCTTGGCCACACTCCCCGGAGCCTTCGAGTCGGCTCCCAAGGGCGCCTCCAGATCCGCCAGCGACAGCACCTTGGACTTCAGGTGCCCCGAGATCGAGGGGCGCTTGCGCGAGACATCCACCAGCAGATCGCCCTCCAGATCGCTTCCCCCCACCGTGCCCTCGAGCTTCGGCACATGGATCATCGACCCGTCGCGATCGATGTGCAGCGCCAGCTTGTAAGGCGGCGTGTTGGGCAATGCGAGTTGGGTGAGGTAGTACTGGTCGGCCAGGTCGCTACCGCTGGCGGTCACGTCCAGCGAGCCGCTGCCCAGATCGAACGGTTTGTTGATCTTGCCACCGGCGGTGACGCGGATGTCTCCCGCCTCGATCTGGATGTCGAACGGATAGGGACGATCCGGATCGATATTGACGAGGGGTCCTCCGGTGATGTCCGTCGCAAAGGGCTTCTCGTTGAGCGTGCCCTTGCCCTGCAGGCGAAACGCCTTCGGATTGTCTTGCGACGCCTTTTGCCGGGCGGCAATGCTGCCATCGAGGGAGAGCTTCAGGATCTCATCGTGCACCACCAGCTTGCCGTCATCGATCAGCAGATCGCGCACCGCCGGCACTCTGGCCGGCCCGCTGGAGGGGGCATTGGTCGGCTTCGTGTTCTCGAACGTCCAGTTGGCACGCCCTTGGCCGTCGCGGTGCAGATAGACCTGCGGATGAATCAGCTCCAGGCGCGGCAGGACGATATTGCCCTCGAGCAGAGGCCAGAAGCTCAGCTTCAATTCCAGTCTGCCCACCCGCAGCAGGGGTGGCGCCCGTTTCTCCCACGCCGGATTGCCCACGGTGAGATTCTCAACCGAAGCGCTCAACGAGTAGGGGTGTACGGACAACCGACCGCCAATCGAGACGGGGCGGCCCGTCTTGGCCGATGCCACTCGCTCGAGAGGGCCTTTCATCCCGTCCCAGTCGATCAAAGCGATCGCGATCAGAACCATGACGATCAGCCCGCCCAGGATGCCGCCAATCCAGGCGAGTGCCCGCAACGAGCGATGAACCACGATCTGCCGATTCACCATGGCCTTCAGAACGTCCAGATCGCCCCGACGGACAGCAGACTCGGATCTCCTCCGCGGGCGCTGATGCGCTCGTACTCGGCACGGATTCCCAGCCGGGAGATCTTGAACTGCACTCCGCCGCCGTATGCGAATCGCGTGTCGGTGTGGTCGCTGTCGAACAGGCACGAGAGGGAGGAGTTATTGCACACCTCGCCCGAGGGCTGCACGGTCTCCGAAGCGCCCTTGGCGATCGTCTGCAGCCGTGCCACGCCGACCTTGCCGAAGACATCGACGACCGGCACCGGCAGATAGCCAACCGCGAACAAGCCGGCGCCGCGCGCCCTGGAGTCCGTTCGCACGGCATCCAGAGTGCGACTGGGATGGCCGAAGTCGATGTACTCGAACTCGGCGCCCAACGCAGGGATGGGCCGCACGCCGAGCATCGCCTTCCAGCCCAGATCGTCCGCATCCAGATCGAAAAGGTTGCCCGTCGTGCGACTGTCGACTCTGACGTTCGCGCGGCCGAGCGCACCGCCGAGGTACAGTCCGAGCGGGGCAACGACATCATCTGCCAGGGCAGTGGACACTACGCACGTTGCGAGCATTGCACTGGCAACGACAGTGAGAAGTTTGCGGACCACGACGCTTTACTCCAACAGGGCTCAAAATGTGAAGTCGCCGAAGTTGGATTTGTTCCGCGCCGGAGAGGAGCCCTATGCCGGGCTCTCCGTAAAGCCGCCGATCGAGCCCATGCTGGCCAAGCTCGGGGATGAGGTGCCCACGGGACACTATTTATATGAGCCCAAATGGGACGGGTTCCGCGCCCTCGTGTTCCGCAGCAGGAACGATGTCTACATCCAGAGCCGCGACGCGCGCCCGCTGGATCGCTACTTTCCGGACCTGCACGCGGCCCTGCTCGATCGCATTCCGGAGGGCTGCGTGGTTGACGGGGAGATCGTCATCGCGAGCGCGCACGGGCTGGACTTCGATGCGCTGCAGCTGCGACTGCATCCGGCGGCATCCCGAGTCGCGAAACTTGCGCAACAGACCCCCTCTTCCTTCATCGCTTTCGATGTGCTTGCGGTGGGCAAAGTTAACCTCATGACGACCCCGCAGGAGGCGCGACGCGCGGCCCTGGAGGAGCTGCTCGGGAGCGTGAAACGCCCTGTTCACCTCACCCCTGTCACGCGCGACCGCGCAGTTGCGCTGGACTGGCTGCAGCGCTTCGAGGGAGCAGGACTGGATGGGATCGTCGCCAAGCTGGAGTCGGGTACGTACCTGCCTGGCACACGCGCGATGATCAAGATAAAGCACGCTCGCACTGCCGAGTGTGTCGTAGCGGGATTCCGCTGGCACAAGAGCGGCAAGGATGCTGTAGGGTCGCTGCTACTGGGCCTCTATGACGAGGACGGAATGCTCCAACATGTCGGAGTCACCTCGTCCTTCACGATGACCACTCGCAGGAGCCTCGTAAAGGAGCTCGCCCCATTACGCAAGAACGCTATGGCGGAGCATCCCTGGCGCGAGTGGGCAGCCGCCCCCGAATCGTCCCGGATGCCCGGCGCGCAGAGCCGCTGGAGCGCGGGCAAAGATCTGTCATGGGAGCCTCTGCGCGTCGAGCGCGTCTGCGAGGTGAAGTACGATCACATGCAGGGCGATCGTTTCCGTCACGCGGCGCAGTTTCTGCGCTGGCGCCCCGATAAGCGACCGAAGGACTGCCGCTATGACCAGCTCGAGGTCACCCAACCTTATGAGCTCGAGCGAATATTCGCGACTCGCCCCTGATTCGACTCACCGACCGCCGATCCGCGCCGGCAAGCCGCCTCACCGCCGGCGCGACAACCAGCCCACACCGACCC
>Ga0207660_10001319_pt1 | contig 16590 bp, 13 predicted proteins | sample KBSC73BmetaG_FD_184335 | JGI IMG/M metagenome (GOLD analysis project Ga0207660, IMG submission 184335) | Corn rhizosphere microbial communities from Kellogg Biological Station, Michigan, USA - KBS C7-3B metaG (SPAdes) (version 2) | ecosystem: Host-associated > Plants > Roots > Rhizosphere ... | reverse complement strand
CGCCAAACACGACAGCGATAGCTCCAAGAGCACCGAGCGCACCGCCCAGCGCGGCGATTTTCCATGTTTGCGTCATGCTTTGGGCCGTTCCGGAATCAACGCCGGCGATTTTGGAGCAGGGGCGTCACGATAGCCACTATATCATTCGCTCGTTGCCAGTCCGCTGAACCTTTTTCGAGGGCTTTCTCTGCCCGCTGGGCAAAGACGATCGCGCGCGCGTCGCCAGCGGTATAGTAGCGCTCCGCCGTCGCCAGATCCGCCATGGGTTGGTTACCAAGAGCACTGTAACCCTGCGCCGCCTGGTACCAGGCGAAAGTGTCTTCGTTATTTTCCTGCAGGGCGACCTTCAAATTATCGATTGCCGCCTGAGCGAGGGCGCGCTTTTCTGTTGCTAGCTGTGCCGCAGCCAAAGCAACCCGCAACTCCGGAGCGTCGGGTAGGAGGTCAACGGACTTCTGATAGGGCGCAATTCCGTGCTCGGGCTGGCTCATTTCCACATAGATCTGGCCCAGCATCTCGTAGAAATAAGGGTTGTTCGGTTCGTCCTTAATGAGGCTGTTCACCTCAGCAAGCGCCAATTTCAGATTGGGTTGGCGCATATACGCCATAGCGCGCGCATAACGGGCTGGTTTGCTCAAGTTCTTGGGCGGATAATACGCCAAGACATCCGGCACCGGCGCGAGATAGCCGAGCATCTTTGCCTTGATCATATCGAATTCGTGTTGGGCTTCCGGCGTATCCATGACACTGGCATAGGGCGATGAATCGGCAATGGTTTGAAGCGCAACGACACGATCGCGGTCCGCGGGGTGATCCGTTGCCATGGCGTCCGGATGGGCGGAGGCACGCGCGGCTTCATCCGCCATGCGTTCGAATACACGCACCATGCCTTCGCCGGATTGGTGGGTTTCGCGCAGATAGCGTTGGCCCATTTGGTCCGCAGTTGCTTCCTGCGGGCGGCTGAATGCGTTAAACTGCGCTTGTGCCAGTTGCTGGCCGCCTTCTATGAGAGCGATGCCGGCTTCACCGGCTCCGGCGACGATCGCCGCAACGCCAACGATCATGGACAGTAGCATCGGAACGGTGGCCTTCTGAATGGCAGCCGTGTCGCGTTCCAGATGCCCCCCGGCGATGTGACCGGTTTCGTGAGCGAGGACACCGATCAATTCATTCGGTGTTCGAAGCTGAATGAAAAGACCGGTGTTGACGAAGATGTTCTGGCCTTCAGCTGCGAACGCATTGATCGTCGGATCGTTGACGATGTATATCTTCATGGCTTTCGGATCGAGACCGGCGACGGCCAGAATGGGATCCTCGTAAGATCGCAGAACACGTTCCGTCTCGGTGTCCTGCAGCAATTGAATGCCTTGCGCTGATGCAGGAGCCGCGAAACACCAAGGTGTGCTTAGTATGCCGAGCGTGAAACCGGCCGCCCGGAGGGCGCGAGCGCGGTAAACCAAATGGCAGATCATCAAGGCTTGCACTCTCTTTCTTGATCGGCACTGATGCGACCGTAGGAGCGCGGCAGTACTGCGTCAACGATGCCAAAGACGTCGATCTCCGCGGCAGATTGCATTTTCTTCACCCGTGGATGCTGCACCTCTGTGCAGGATTTGGGTTAACGGATCACGGAACCTCATGCGCTCAAGGTTTTCTGCCTTCTTTGCTTCCTGGATTTCAGTGGGCGTTGGCCTTGCCGGCTGCGCCAGTGACCTCGGGCTAGTGCCATCGAGATCGAAGTCCAACGCCATTGTTGTCGGCGACGAACCTTATGCCGTGAACGCGGGCGCCGAAGTCTTGGCGGTTGGGGGCAATGCGGTCGATGCAGTCACCGCAATCTATTTTGCTTTATCCGTGACCTATCCCGTCGCGGCTGGGCTCGGCGGGGGCGGCATTTGTCTTGTGCACGACACTGCACGCGGTCGTGATGACGAATTCGATTTTCTTGCACGGGACTCTGCAGGCAAAGGCGCTTTCGCCGTTCCCGGAAACGTGCGCGGTTTCGCGACAATGCAGACCGCAATGGGCAATCTCCCATGGCAGCGCGTCATCGCGTCAGCCGAAGGATATGCAGCTACGGGCTTTCCCATCTCCCGGGCGCTGTGGAGCCGTCTGAACGCCGCGGAAAATATCATACGTTTGGATGCAGGTCTTGCGAGCGAGTTCATGGATGAATCGGGGCAGGTCAAACCAGCGGGGAGCAGGGTTTTCAATCACGAGCTTGCCGATACGCTTTCTAGGATTCGCACGGATGGAGCTGGCGGACTGTATAAAGGTGTCGTTGGCGCGCGCATTGAGGCTTACGCATCTGCTCAGAGCGGATCACTCGCCGGTGCGGAGTTGGCAGAATATGCGCCGCTGCGCGGCTCGCCCCGTGTCATTCGCTTCGGTGATTTTAATGTTCTATTGCCCGGCGAGAGCACAGGCGCCGGTGTGTTTGCAGGTGCGCTGTTTGAAAACGTCTTGTATGCATCGCGATCGGTTTCATCCAGTTCAAACACCGAGGCGGCCGTGGTTTCGGCCACAAAACGGACATTGAGCTCCTTTGGCGTCGCCAACCTTCCAAATGATTTGGGCGCAACTGGCTTTGCGGCAATGGATGAACACGGTCAGGCTGTCTCCTGCGCCGTGACGATGAACGGACCATTTGGATCGGGGCACACCGCACAGGGAACAGGCGTCACGCTGGCTCGCGCTCCATCAGCAAGTCAGGCGGGATTAGCCGCAGCGTTCTTGACACCGGTAATTGCAACGGACAGCGATGGGGCGGCCGTTCTCACCGGCGCAGGTGCAGGAGGACCGGTCGGCACTGCGTCGGTCGCAGATGCTCTTGCATGCCTTCGAAAAGGCGAGGTCGTCACTCGGCGCGGTGACGCACATATCAATGGCGAAGTCTACGACACGGTAAACGCGATCCTCTGTCAAGAAAGCGTTTGCTCCGCTTTGGTCGACGCTAGCTCGAGCGGATTGGGGGCAGCGCCAGGTCCTTAGGGATCATTCCGACCGAAACGTCCTTTGCCACCAGCCCTTTTTTACTGGCTCAGTCTGTTTCTCCGACTCCGTTCCGAAGCCCGCGGGGGTGCCTATTCGTTCAGCGCGGTCAACCGGCGGATGGCTCATCGGGGAAGAAGCGGACTTGGGCTCGACCCGTTCGCTGCCTAGAGACCAGACCGGCGTTGAAGCCGCATTCGGGGTTGCGATCGTTGGCCGCTCATTGGAAGACTGATGGACCGCCTCTTCGCGTGGCGTTGTATCAATTTCATCTGGTGTCCCAAAGCGATCCTGCTCAGTCGGGTTCTGCTGCTGTGCGCCGAGCTGGCTGCCCGAGTGGCCACTCCCGCCGCGGCGTCCACGTCGACGGCGACGTTTGCGCGGCGCGCCGGGCTGCCCCGGTTGCTGGTGCTCGACCCCGGCCGAGGAGATCAAAGAATCAGAGCCGGACTCGACTGAATCTTGCTCCGGTTGAGGAACGGACTGTTCGACGTGATCTTTTTCCTCTTGGCGTGGTGTGTTTGGCGTCAGCGCATTGACCTGACCGCCTCCGTTGCGGCCGCGACCGCCGCGACGCCGCCGCCGCCTTTTTGACGAACTGCCCGTCTGCGTCTGATCTCCATCCTTGTGCGGCAAGGGTGCTGTTTCACGCTCATCAACGGCTTCAACTTCTTCGACATCGCCCGTCTCTTCGATCTCTTCTTCATCTTCCGCCGGAGGCGGGACGAATTCGGTCTCGATTGCCGCTGCGAACTTTGCTCGTTCTTCAGGTGTCTTTTGTTCGGTGCGCTCGATGTCAAAAGTGCCCGCCATGAGTCCTTCCTTCGGTTCGAAGGAGATGGTCATGCCGTAGTCGGACTCGATACGCGCAAGCTCTCTGCGTTTCTGATTGAGCGTGTAGATTGCAACGTCTGAGGCGACGCGAACTACGACCGCGGAGGCCTTGAGCTTCTGGCCTTCCTCTTCAAGACCGCGCAGCAGCCGGAGTGCTGTGGATTCTACGGATCGGACAATTCCCTGACCGCCGCAATGGGGGCAGGGCACGGTCGAACCGGCAATAACGCCCGCACGCAGCCTTTGACGCGACATCTCAAGCAGCCCAAACTGGCTGATCTTGCCGATCTGAACGCGTGCGCGATCGTTCTTTACAGCCTCCCGGATGCGACGCTCGACATCGCGATCGTTGCGGCTGTCTTCCATGTCAATGAAATCGATTACGATCAGGCCGGCGAGGTCTCGAAGCCGCAACTGCCGTCCGACTTCGTCGGCTGCTTCCAGATTGGTCTTCCGCGCCGTCTCTTCGATCGAATGCTCGCGCGTCGCCCGGCCCGAGTTGACGTCGATAGATACTAGCGCCTCAGTCTGGTTGATCACGATGTATCCCCCGGATTTCAGCGTAACCGTGGGCGAGAACATCGCATCGAGTTGCGCCTCGATGTGGTGGCGATGAAAAAGTGGGACCGGCTCCTTGTACGGCTTCACGTTCTTGGCATGGCTCGGCATCAGCATCCGCATGAAGTCTTTGGCGTTGCGATAGCCGTCGTCGCCCTCAACCAAAATCTCGCCCACGTCCTTGTTATAAAGATCGCGGATGGCCCGCTTGATTAGATCGCCTTCTTCATAGACGCAGGACGGAGCGTTCGACTTTAATGTGAGCTCGCGGATCGTATCCCACATGCGCAACAGATATTCGTAGTCGCGCTTGATCTCGACTTTGGTCCGGTTCTCGCCTGCCGTGCGGATAATAAGTCCCATACCCTCCGGCAACTCGAGTGCCTGAGCAGCCGATTTCAGCCGCTTGCGATCGTTGGCGTTGGTAATCTTGCGCGAGATGCCGCCGCCGCGCGGCGTATTCGGCATGAGAACACAGTAACGGCCGGCCAACGAAAGATAGGTTGTGAGAGCTGCGCCCTTATTGCCGCGCTCTTCCTTAACCACCTGAACCAGAATGATCTGGCGGCGTTTGATGACTTCTTGAATCTTGTAGTGGCGCTTGCGCATCCAGCGCTGAGGCGGGCGTTGAGCTTGAACCGGCTGTGCCGACTGATCCGCAGGTGTCTCGCCGGAAGGCCGGCTATCGTTCTGCGCTTCTGGGTCTGTGGTTTCGGATACTTCTTCATGCGTGGCTTCACCGAGGCCTTCGTTCGGCGCTGACTCATCGTCCTGAAATTCGTTGAGGCCGGCCGCGCGATCGCCATCGAGGTCTTCGTGACTTTCGTCTACCGACCGGTTCTCGAATACGGCGTCGTCATCTTCCTGTGCGCTATCGCGCATGCCTTCCAGCGTCTGCTCCGGCGCATCGCGAGGCGCGCTTTCTTCATCAGACACTTCTTCGGCTGGCTCGTCGGATGCAGAAACTTCGACAACTTCGTTTTCGTCGAATTCTGTCTGTGCTTCCGGCTTTGGCCCAGGCGCGATGTCGAACGACTCTACGTCGTCGTCAGAACGACGGCGCGCCTCGGCTTCCTGCTCAGCGAGCAGAGCGAGACGGTCTGCGACGGGAATCTGATAGTAGTCGGGATGGATTTCCGAGAAGGCGAGGAAGCCCTGGCGGTTGCCGCCATATTCCACGAATGCCGCTTGCAGCGACGGCTCAACGCGCGTCACCTTGGCAAGGTAGATATTTCCTTTGAGAGGCCGCTTGCTCGCGGCCTCGAAGTCAAATTCTTCAACTTTCTGACCGTCGAGAACGACCACCCTGGTCTCTTCCGGGTGGCTGGCATCGATAAGCATACGTTTGGGCATTGGATTCTCCGCGCGTGCGCAACCCATCCGTCGCGCGTCGTGGCGCTGACGTTGTGTTGAGCCGCTTTGTTGGGGACAGGCGGCGAAGCGCTTCTGCCCGCGGTCCGGCCGCTGGGTCTGAAAGGCATGCACGCAATCTGTCGGTCATTATCGGTCGCAATCTTTCCGGCCGGAGCCGGTACAGTTCAGTTGAAGCGCTATCCGCTTCGTAGATTGCTGGGCTGCAATGGAAGGCTCCCGCACCAAATTCCCGCATGGGATACTTAGGGTGGGGGTATCCGGACCACTGCACCCTGAAGCCAAAATTCGAGGCCTCAGGCGGCGCAGCATTGAATCACTTGTATGTGCCCATTGCCTTTGGAGCAAGGGGATCGCAAAGGATTGTAACGACGCACAAGGCTAATACACCGTTAACGCTGGATTCCGGGCATTTCTCGCCAAGGCGCGTGCCGGAAGCACCCTAGGACCAGCTTTCCTTAGGCTAAAATTCCACCAATCATTGATTTGTGTAGCAGGGCTTGGGGGGGGCTCTGAGTGACGGCGCAGCGCGTGCGGCGCAGAGGGCGGGGTAGGTATGGGCGTGTTCAAAGTGGCTTTTCTTGCTGTTTCCGGCCTGTTTTTGCTGGAAGTTAGCACTGCTGCCCAAGACCAAACGGGCCCAGCAGGTGCCGGAAACCGTCGTCGTTACGGGAACGCGCATACCGCGGCCAACCTACGATCTGCCTAGTCCGGTCACAAGTCTTGGCTCTGATGGGCACTGTTACAGTTTGAAAGTTAGCTGATCTCTCTGACCAGCTTGCGCAGCAGATCGGAAAGCTCAATAGCGTCTTGCTCGTTCAATTCAATAGGATCGCCAAAGGGTTCGCGCACTTTCAAAGAAAGCGCCCCTCCTTCGTTTACCCAAACATTGATATCGCCGCTTGCAGCTTCGTAGACGGTCGCGCCCATTGCCGCACTCCACAAGTTACCGATGAGATGCCATACTAGCCCCATGCCCAAAGGACCCCAAGGCCAGAAACGCAAGACCGTTGCCGTGATCTGCATCGTGGCGACCGTGCTGTTGATTGGGCTGTTCATCCGGTACGAGACGACAGCTTCTCCCTGCGATGGGGCAAAGGTTTGCTATCTCTATAATGTTGGGAATGAGAATGCCAAAAGGCCCTAACGGTCAGAAACGCCCCGCCGATGTCATCGGCAACGCCGTCCACGTCATGCGGATAGCGACGGGGGAAGTTGAGGAGACAGCCGCCAAGTCTGGTCGGACCAAATCTGGGAAGGCTGGAGCCAAGGCTCGAGCTAAAAAGCTGTCTTCCGAGGAGCGGAGTCGGATCGCCAAGAAGGCGGCGGCGGCGCGGTGGAAGTAGCCGATCTAAGTTATCTGTAGATATTTCAAGAGCGGGTCTGCGGTTCGGATGCGGTTCATTTTGTCGCCCGCAATTACAACAAAATTCATTTCTCTGGCCTGTGCACAAACCCAAATATCATTGTCATCAATCGCAAGCGCCTTCCCGGTAAATTGATCCGCCCAGTCCCCAACGTGTTGTTTCCGAAACTCCTTCTTCGGCGTAGGCAAATAGTGCTTGGCCAGTGTCGATTTTAGCTCGGCATATGCGGAAGCTGTGTGATTTGAAATGTCGAGACGAGGATAGGCTTGTGCCTTCATCATCATTTTGTCTGCATCGGGCAGAATTGAGCCGACGAATTTTTCGTACAGTGCGAACCCATATTGCATTTCTGCCAGCGCGATCACGGAGACATAGATCGGCGCAGAACCAAGCGCCACAATCCGAGCACTAGTTTCGTGGTGCTTTTGGTGCCCTTGATCAACGAGGGGCGTCAGTGCCGAGGTGTCTAGTAAGTATGTCTCCACGCCAGCTATTCCAGAAATTCGCGAACTGCGTCTGCTTCAGCGGCCGGCAGCGGTTTGAACACCTTTGTCACCCATCCGCTCGTCGCGAGCTGGTATTCGTCGGAAAGATAACGATAGAGCGGTAGGTAAGATTCAAAGTCGTCTGGAAACCAATGACTCCATTCGTGAGTGACAGGTCTGTCAGACCCTCTAAAATATTCCAGAAGCCTTTTTTCCAATCGAGGCGGCAGATCGTATGCGCGCAACACGGACGCATCGATCTCAGATAGCAATCTTGCAAGGTGTTCGTGCGTTTTAAAAAGCTGATTGCTGGTATCAGCAACTGCCTCTTCATAAGCGCGAACGCTTTTTTCGATGGCGTCCGGTAAGACGACAGGAATAGGAATATTCCGAACTGCATCGACCAATGGGCGTGACTCTGTAGATGTCGAATGCTCTTTCGTGAACGCACTCGCCACCGGGCCGTTCAGAATGGCGCACATCACTTCAAGGGAAGGGGACGAATCATTAGGCCAAATTCCAAAGAGCTGTTGCGATGCATAGAGGCCCTTGCGATCCACAAAAGCTGCAAGATTCCATGCTCCGCGACTTTTGCGCGCGGCATTTGCAATTAACTTCGGCTGACGCCACGGGTAAGAAATCACATCTGAACTGGGCTTAAGGTATTGCGGTCTGATATCAAGATATGAGGCGCGCCCATGAGAATATTGACAGATGTCACTCACGTTACCCAAGCCGCGCACAAACCCGGATTGCGGGGTGCGGCTTATTGCTTTGGTCTGGTGAAGTAGTTTCCACTCAAGACCTCGATGAATGGTCGCGATGCTATTGAATCGAGGATTACCTGAGAGATAGCGCCAAACCTCATCTAGTTCTGAAATCCAAAGTTGGCCAGTCGGCTCAGTCTCCGTACGCAGAGCAGTTCTGGAGAAACTAATCGCTCCCGTTGAGAGAAAGTTCTCGCGCGCACTTTGAGTAACCCCAGACGACCGAATGAACGTACCGACCTTGGATGCGTCGGAACTGCGGAGATCGCGGGCGATTAACAGCGCCGAAGCAAGGCTTGACGCCTTGAATGTGCGCTCGGGCAAGCGCACGATTTCGATGTCGTGATAGAGACGCTCCACCCGCTCACGCATCTTTTTAAATTTCTTTCCGTCAACAAAGATTGGCGGCAACACAAAACCCAGAGCGTCAGGCTTAGCATCTAAAATCGCGTCAAGTGCGGCGATAGATTTAGAATGCGATCTAACTAGCGTCTGAGAATATTTAGTCCTCTCGGTTACTTTGAAATCCTCAAAGGGCGGATTGCACAAAACGACATTTGCACCGGCCGCTCTCTTCACGAGAGTGTTGTTCGCAAAAAGGTCCGCGTTTGTAATTGTCCATCCATTCGCATTCGGATAATCAGCCAGAATGAGGGATAGCCTCGCTACTTCGCTGGCAAAGACGTCGAGTTCATCGCCCCAGATGCGTGATACGAGAAACTCATGGCGCTTTTTATCTGTCCAATCAGAAGGCAATAAGTTTTTTACCTGACTCATTGCCGCAACCAAAAATACTCCGGCACCTGCGAACGGCTCATAAATTCGAATGTCACCATTCGGATTGATCTGTTCGAATTGCAGTCGGTCTACAATGTACTCCGCAACTTTTCTTGGAGTGCTATGCGTGCCAAAGATTTCCCGCGTCTCTTCGGTAACGAGGGTATTTTCGTACACGAAAGCCAGATCATCGGCTGAAATGTTTCGGAAGCTAATACCACCCCTAATTCTCTCCCAACCTGACGCGAAACGCTGATCCCCCTTTCGACCCCCGCGCGCTTCTAGAAGCTGATAGTGCCCGCTAATAGTGCTGAGAACAGTATCAATATTATGCGGGTCCCATTGTTGAGAAAGAGGATGGTCTCGGTCTTGAAGGATTTTGGCAGCCAGCAAACGGAACACTGTGCGAAACACAGATCGTTGATCTACCGCACGCCCTTTTTCGTGTTCTTCTGATTCCTGAATGTCTCTCAAGGTATCGGCTAATAGGCGATCCAGCTTGCCGTGAAGCGCGCCTTCAATCTCTGGCATTAGGCCAATATCAACAAAGTCAATCTGTACGGGGCCAGAAGCGCGCCCAATGGATTTGGCACGATGAATTGATCCCGGGCTCCATGCCTCACTATTTCGCTGAAACAACTGCACAACATTGTCTTTTTGCGCAGTCGCGATTTGGAGAGCGTTCCCTTTCGCGTTTATCCGCCAGAGCGACACATCGTCTTTTGCAACGTGAAAAATGAAAGGCGCTCCGAGCGCGCGGTGTGAACTGACAAAATCGACGGGGTCTCTAGATTGTGATGTGATCACGCCGAAAGCCGCATTGCGATATGAAGGTGGCGTTCTCGTAAACGCCGCTAACTCAACTGTTCTTTCTGTTCGAGTTGCAGCAAACACATCCGAAAAAACGTATCCGCTTACGATAGCGTCGCTGGCATATTGCAGATTCGAGAATTGCTCGCGCAGGATTGGAATGACATTCATGATTTATCACCCCCGACACTCCGTCTTTCAACAGCGGCTAACGGGAATCTCAACGCCCCCTGCGGTTCCTCCGTCTGTTCAACCATCAGCGCCGCTCGTAACGCGGCAATGACTGGGCCGCAGGGCACGATGATTGCGGCTCCGGTCAACTGCGGAATTTGATTTTCAGCAGCAAACAAAAGATTCCAGGTTCCCGGATAGATGACTGCCACTTGTCGTTCGAATCTTGTCCAAGAATGTTGTTCGCACTCGTCAAAAAGTGCTCGAGCCAAAGAGTCCAAATTTCTGATTTGCACGCCAAACTGATCGACAAGAATTTTCACGATTGCGAGCGCCAAAAGATCGCCGGGAGAAAAGCAGGGCTGATGCCCTTTCCGAACAGCCAATGGCAGCAATGCCCCTCTCCAATAGCGGAGGGTCTCTTGCGGAAGCTGAAGTGCCTCTCGAACTTGACCAAGCGTCAGTTTCACAGATGGCCTTTGATTCGAAGTTGTTGTTGACCACAAGTTATAGTGGGGCTAACCACAACTTCAAACGAATAACGAGACCAATGGAGAACTAAACAGAATGCTTGCTATCTAGAAAAACGTCGCTATATTAATGGCATGAACAGGTTGCCCTTCGAGAAACGCCGCCAAATCCTCCACCTGATGGTCGAAGGGAACTCTGTCCGGGGGATCGCCCGCCTTGTGGACGTGTCGCCGGTGACCGTCCTGCGCCAGCTTGAAATCGCCGGTCTGGCCTGCGCCCGCTTCCACGATGAGAACGTGCGGAACGTGAAGGCTCGCCGGGTCGAGTGCGATGAGATTTGGTCGTTCAACTATTGCAAGCGCGCGAACCTTGCGAGCGCCAAGGCCGCACCGGAAGGCGCAGGCGATGCGTGGACGTGGACGGCGCTGGATCGCGACTCCAAGCTGATTATCTCCTACCTCGTCGGCGGGCGTGACGCTGGTTACGCGACCGAGTTCATGCAGGACGTGGCGGATCGCGTCGCAAATCGCATCCAGCTTACAACCGATGGGCATGGAGCCTATTTGCAGGCCGTGGACGGCGCTTTCGGGCTTGATGTCGATTACGCCATGCTGATCAAGCATTACGGCGAGACGCCGGAATCCGGCCCCGAGCGCAAGTACAGCCCCGGCGTTTGCACGGGCATTACGGGCAAGAAAATCACTGGCAATCCGAACGCCAACTATGTCAGCACGTCGTTCGTGGAAAAGCACAACCAAACCATGCGCCAGCACATGAGGCGCTTTACGAGATTGACGGCGGCTCACAGCAAGAAGCTGGTCAACCACATCCACATGGTCGCGCTCTACACGACTTGGTATAACTGGGTGCGGATCAATTCAGCGGTGAAGGTCACACCCGCGATGGCGGCTGGTATCTCAAACCGTCTCTGGGAAATGGACGATCTGGTTCACATGGTCGAAGAGTTCGAGAAATCGGAAGTCACGATCCACATGCCGCTCCTAGAAGAAGGAACGGACGTGTGGCGTCCTGTGCAAGCCAAGCGTCTCGCCGAGGGCCAGTATCGCATCATCGGAAATGCTCCGGCGGATGAAATCTGGACCTTTGCGCCGGGAACGGTCGTGACGTGCGAGAACAAAGTTTTCAGCGACGGTCAGAAAGGTCTAGTTCCTGTCGCCGCCGTCAAACTGTAACAGTGCCCTCTGATGAAATCCAGCGCAGCGGCACGACAAATCTGGCGGACTATCTAAAGCGGGTTCCGGCCCTTGCCGGGTCGCTGGGTGACTTCCAGACCAGCGGATACAACACACCTGCGGCGAACGACCTGTCATCGCTCGGAGGACTGAACCTCCTCGATCTGCGCAACCTCGGTTATGTGCGCACGCTCGTGCTTATCGACGATCACCGCACGGTGAGTGAATCGACCAGCAGCGCTGCAGTCGACACGGATTCCATTCCGATCTCGAACCTTGACCGCGTCGACGTCACGACGGGCGGCGCGTCGGCGATCTATGGCGCCGACGGCGTGTCCGGAGTCGTAAACTTCATCGTGAAGCGTGATCTGGAGGGCATCCATGCCAAGAGCCAGATTGGAACATCACAAGACGGCGGACGCGGAAAATATATTGCGACTCTCGCGGTCGGTCACAACTTCGGCGACGACAAGGGCAACATCACAATCCTGTACGAGGGATTTGACCAGGACAGCTTCTATTTTACGCAGCGCGACTTCACCGATGTCGGTGGCTTCACGGCGTTCGTTCCACGGGGTCTCGCGTGGCGGGTTCTATGGCTGGCTGACACGTCCGCGCAGCGCGCGGGAGATCAGCAACGAAGAAGTGGCCAGGAAGGTTCGAACGAGCTTCCTCGCGAGCGACCGGCAGACAATCGCGTCGGAACCGGATGTCGTCGAGAAGAGATATCTGCACATTCCCGACCGTTTTGTGCAATCCATCCAGGTGGACGTCGAGATCGCCAGGGGGTGGGACGTCTATGCCGGTATCGACAACATATTCTATCAGAAGACGTCCATCGGCGAAAATACCCTGCCCGTCGATCCCCTGGGGCGGTTCTTCTATGTTGGCGTCAAGGCGGACCTCGATTTCGACGGCCACGGTCTCTGAACGGGCGCCCGCCTCTTACCGGAGCCGTGTCTCACTCGGTTGTTTGTGCTAACGAATCGTAAATGGTTCGTCATCGAATCTCCGGATTCGTAAGGACAAGCGATGCTCAGATATTCCAGCGCTCTGATCGCAGCTGCCGGTGTGCTGGCCGGTGTATGCGCGAGCGCGACATACGGACAGGGTAGTGGGACCCCGCCAAACTCCGTCGACGACATCATTGCAAAGGTCTTACGCGACAATCCCGGCACGCAATTGCCCAATGCTTCATCCCCCGCCAAACCCAAGAGCCAATCCCAATTGCCGGTCGTGATGAGCGCGCGTATTGGCGACCACTCCGATCGCACGCGGTTCGTCGTGGAACTCTCGGATCCGATGAATCTCCGAACCTTCACGCTCAACAATCCCAATCGCGTCGTGATCGATATGCCGGCCGTGCAGTGGCACCTCGACGGCCCGCCCAGGCCATCTGGTCACGGTGCGATACGCAGCTATCGCTATGGCTTGTTTCGCCCAGGAAATTCGCGGTTCGTGATCGATCTAAATCAGCCGGTGTCGGTTTCGGATGCGCTCGTGATCCCGCCTGAGAACGGGTTTGGCTATCGGGTCGTCATCGATCTGTTTCCCACGGCGCAGGCCAAATTCGACCAAATAGCGGGTTGGCCGGCCGATTTGAAGGCACGAGAAGCAGCTGCGGAACACGTGGCTTCCGCGCCGCCGCCATCCGCGACTCCGACGAATGTCAAAAACAAGATCATCGTGATCGACCCCGGTCATGGCGGCATCGACTCCGGAACAAATGGGGTCAACGGTTTGCTGGAGCGTGACCTCGTTCTGGATGAGGGGCTTCGCGTCGCCAAGGCCCTGCGACGGAACCCGGAATACACCGTCTATATGACCCGAGACAGCGATGTCTTCATTCCGTTGCGCGAGCGGGTCAACATCAGTCGCACGCGCCACGCTGACTTGTTCATTTCCTTACACGCCGACTCGAACCCGGATTCAAATGTGACCGGATTGTCGATCTATACCCTTTCCGAGTCCGGCTCCGACAAGGAGGCTGCCGCGCTGGCACGCAAAGAGAACCAGTCAGACATCATCGCAGGCGTCGATCTCGGCGGGGAGAACTCTGCTGTTGCCCCAATTCTCCTCGACCTTGAACAGCGCGACACCATGAACAAATCGTCGCGCTTTGCGCAACTCGCGCTGAATGCTCTTTCCAGCACAACTGATATTCTCCCCCGGCAGCCGCATCGGTCCGCAGCCTTTGTGGTGCTCAAAGCGCCTGATGTTCCCTCTGTTTTGATAGAGCTGGGTTACCTCTCAAACGCAGATGATGCCGCACAGATGAACACGGCCCGCTGGCGGAACGGCGTTGCGGACGCCATTGCTGCTGCCGTGCAGCGGCATTTTGCCCCGGCGACGGCGTCCGGTCCGGCTTCGGCCACATTGGTATCCGAGTGACGTGAACCGCGGATCACGTCATAATCGCAGGCTATGAGCGAAAGCCCCGAACACGAAACAAAGGACCGGGCCGAAACAGGATCAACCCGACCGAGCAGGGGCCTGGATGATCCGGTTCCGGAGCAGGGTACGCCTCGGGCTCCGCTTGGTTACGAGCCGGAAGACGAGCCGACGGTGCGAAGGAGTGGCTGGGCGCGATTGCTCGCCTATTCTGGACTGAGCGTTACGGCATTGGTAGCCGTGGGCGCGCTGGCGGTAGCCTTCTATCTTTGGTCAGTGACGCGCGAACTGCCGAGCGTCGAGACGCTGCAGAACTACGCTCCGCCGGTCACAACACGGGTGTATGCCGGCGACGGAACGTTGCTCGGCGAATACGCGCGAGAGCGGCGCATATTTGTTCCAATCGCGTTCGTGCCCAAGCTGGTGATCGACGCGTTTACGTCGGCGGAAGATCGCAATTTCTACAGCCATCCAGGCATCGATCCGGGCGGCATTCTCCGGGCTGCGGTGAAGGACGTATTCAACGTCATTCAGCACAAGCGTCTTGAAGGCGCCTCGACCATCACGCAGCAGGTCGCCAAGAATTTTCTTCTCAATAGCGATGTGAAGTTTTCGCGCAAGATCCGCGAAGCGGTTCTGGCGGTTCGGATCGATGCGACCTATTCCAAGGAAAAAATCCTCGAGCTCTATCTGAATGAAATCTATCTCGGCGAGAACTCGTATGGTGTAGCCGCCGCAGCGCTGAACTATTTCGGAAAATCACTCGACGAACTCGACATCGCGGAAGTGGCGTTCCTGGCCGCTCTGCCGAAGGCGCCGAGCGCATTCGATCCCGTTCGAAACCGGAAGCGCGCGACGGAGCGGCGCAACTGGGTCATCGGCCAGATGGCGGACAATGGCTACATCACCGATGCCCAGGCCAAGGCGGCAATCGCCGAGCCACTGACGACGCAAACGCGACCGATGGGGAGTCAGGCGCAGGACGTCGACTATTACGTCGAAGAGGTTCGCCGGCTGCTGTATTCCAAATACGGCGAGCAGGCCCTCTATGATGGTGGGTTGCAGGTACGAGCGTCGCTCGACACGCGGCTGCAAAACTACGCCGTGAGCGCGCTGCGTTCCGGACTTGTGCGCTATGACCGCCGTCACGGTTGGCGCGGCGCGACCAGCAACATCGGTGAGACGAACGATTGGAAAACTAAACTCGCCGCAACCCCCAATCAATCGGGTATCGACACGTGGCGTGTTGCGACAGTCTTGGGCTTCGATGACGGGGACAAGTCCGCTCGCATCGGATTGGCAGGTGGCGATGAGGGTACGATTCCCTTGGCCGGGCTTGTCTGGGCCCGCAAACAATTGCCGGGCATGAGCGTCGGCGCGGCGCCCGTCAGGCCGGAAGACGTGCTGAAAACCGGCGATCTGATCTACGTCGAGCCGGACGGTCATGGCACTTACGGTTTGCGGCAGGTTCCGCAAGTGAATGGGGCCATCGTCGCAATGGATCCACATACCGGCCGTGTGCTCGCGATGTCAGGTGGCTTCAGTTACGCGTCGAGCCAGTTCGATCGCGCTATGCAGGCCATGCGGCAGCCAGGATCGGCATTCAAGCCGTTTGTTTATGCCGCAGCCCTCGATGCCGGTTATACGCCATCGAGCCAGGTGATGGACGCGCCGGTTGTTGTGGACCAGGGGCCCGGACTGGGTCTCTGGCATCCGGCGAACTTCGGTCACAAATTCTTAGGCCCGGTGACGCTGCGGCGCGCCATTGCGCTCTCGCTCAACAATGCGACCGCGCGTCTCGCTCAGGAAATCGGGATGGATAAGGTCGTCCCATACCCTGAGCGGTTCGGAGTCTACGATCATCTGCCGCCCTATCTCGCCAACGCGTTGGGCTCGTACGAAACCACGCTCATCCGAATGGTTACGGGCTATTCCGAATTCGTGAACGGCGGAAAGAAGATCAGTGCATCGCTCGTCGATCGCATCCAGGACCGGAACGGCGAGACGATCTGGCGGCACGATGGCCGCAATTGCGATGGCTGCAACGTCGTTCAATGGCATGGCCAATCGGAACCGCTTCTTTCCGACACCCGCGAACAGATCATCGATCCCCAAACCGCCTATCAGATCGTTTCGATGCTTCAGGGTGTTGTACAACGCGGCACGGGCCGTTCGATCCTTGCTGTTGGCAAGCCGCTGGCCGGAAAGACTGGTACATCGAATGAAGCCAAAGATGTCTGGTTCGTCGGCTTCTCGCCAGACCTCGCTTGCGGCGTTTATGTGGGCTTCGACAATCCTCGCACATTGGGCCGTTACGAGCAGGGCGCGACCGTCGCGGCGCCAGTGTTCCGCGACTTTATGACCGGTGCGCTCGCAGATCAGCCGCCCACGCCGTTCCGAGTCG
>Ga0207660_10001315_pt1 | contig 16614 bp, 11 predicted proteins | sample KBSC73BmetaG_FD_184335 | JGI IMG/M metagenome (GOLD analysis project Ga0207660, IMG submission 184335) | Corn rhizosphere microbial communities from Kellogg Biological Station, Michigan, USA - KBS C7-3B metaG (SPAdes) (version 2) | ecosystem: Host-associated > Plants > Roots > Rhizosphere ... | reverse complement strand
CGGCCGGCGCCATCCGTGGCGATCCTCACGCAGCACGATCTCGATCGCGCCACGGGATTGAGCCTCGAGAATTCCATCAACACGGTGCCCGGAGTGTTCATGCAGTCGCGCACTCCGTGGGGCGGCGCGCGCATCACGATTCGCGGCTACTACCCGAGCACGAGCGGCAACAGCCCGAACTCGAACGGACTCGGCTACCAGGTCTTTCTCAACGACATTCCCGTCACCGATGCCACGGGCACCACGGTGCTGGATGACATTGATTACTCCCAGCTCGGCGGCGTCGAAGTCATCAAGGGACCCGCATCGAGCCGCTACGGCAGCGCCATTGGCGGCGCCGTGCTGCTCACCACCGCGCGTCCCACGCCCGATCAGACGAGTGTCAGCCAGCAGATCCTGGGTGGCAGCAACGGACTGTTCCGGAGCAACACGTCATTCCAGACGGCCACGAGCAGCTCCGACATTGCGCTGAACTACGGCCATCAGCGCTACGACTCCTTCCGGCCGCACAGCGCTTCGAGCAAGGACTACGCGCGGGCCAGCGGCGACTTCAACGCGGGCACCAATCAGCTCGTGTCGGCGTACTTCTCCTACAACCGCTCATTCGAGGAACTGGCCGGCGAGATTGACAGCACGGCGTTCTACGGTCGCGTTCCCGAGAGCAATCCGGCCTATCTCGCCAACGACTCGCACATCCAGGTCACCAGCTTCATGGCCGGCGTCACCGATCACTATCGCTTCAGCGATCAGTTCACCAATCAGACGACCGTGTTCGGCATCGGCCGCACGTCGGCGCAGCCGTTCGCGCACGGCTTCACGGACGTGAACCAGTTCAACTTCGGTCTGCGTTCCGCCTTCAGTTATACGGGACACGCGGGTCGGGTGGGCGTCACCGGCACGCTCGGCACGCTGCTCCAGCGCTCGAATCTCTCGACGAACGGCGTGTTCATCATCCCGGCGCCGCCCTTTCCCGAGCGTCCCACCGATCAGGAGAACTACGCCTCCGTGGCGTCGTTCTACACGGAGTGGAATTTCACCATGCCCAGCCAGGTGACGCTGACCGTGGGCGCGAGCCTCAACAAGAACCGCTTCGGCATTCGCAACATGCTGGTGAACAATCAGCTCTTCGACACCACGCACGTGCAGGAGCGGTCGTTTGACGCGGAATTCACGCCGCGCGTCGCGCTCACCAAGCAGCTCGGCAGCCGTGCCTCGCTCTATGCCAGCGTGAGCTCCGGCATCACGCCGCCGCTCCTGAGCAACACCGTCGCGAACGATGGGAGCGTGGATCTCTCGCTCAAGCCCGAGCGTGCCGTGCAGTACGAGATCGGCGCGCAGGGGAGCGTGCTGGACAGCCGGCTCACCGGCCAGGTGGCGCTGTACGACGTGGAGAACACGAACAAGCTGGTGACCGAGACGAGCAACTCCGTGACGTTCACGACGAACGCGGGGAAGCAGCGCGACCAGGGCGTCGAGCTGTCGCTCAGCTACGCCGCCATCGAGAACACCGGTCAGCCGCTGTCGCTCGTGCGCCCCTGGATCTCGTACAGCTACACGAACTCGAAGTTCATTGATTTTTTCAGCGACAACAATCACGACGCCAGCACGGTGGACTTCTCCGGGAACGCCGTGCCCCGTGTGCCGCGCACCATGGTGAACGCCGGCGTGGATCTCGCCACGAACACCGGCGTCTATCTCAACGGCACATATCAGTACGTGGACAAGGTGCCCGTGACGTTCGACAACTCGACGTATGTGCGTTCATACGATCTGCTCGGCGCCAAGGTGGGATTCAAGCGGCAGGTGACGCGCAACTGGCAGCTCGACGTCTTCGCGGGCGGCGACAACCTGACGGGGAGCACCGCGTACAGCTTCCTGTTCGTGGGGCCGAATTACGCCGGTTTGGCGCAGGCGCAGGATGGGGGGCGCGGAGACGGCTACATCATTCCGGCGCCGTACAAGGCGAGTCTGTACGGCGGACTCACGCTGAGCTACGTGTTCTGAGCGGGGGCCAAGGGGCTGCCCCATGGGCTGCCCCTTAGCCCCACCGACCCCGGGCTTCCGGAACCACCCTCCTGGCGACCGTATATGTTCTGCGCCCCGGGAATCGGCGCCTATGCAGGCGTCGCTCCCCAAACCGGAGGAGGTTACCATGAGAGCATCTCTTGTCTGTGGCCTCGTTGGCGTAGCGGCACTGCTCGGCGCATGCTCGGGCGACTCGACGGGACCCGTCAGCGGCCAGCCGATCCGTCTGACCCAGGCCGAGGCTACCGCGCTCGACTCCCAGGTCACGAAGCTGGCGCCGGTATTTCCCGAGCTTGCGTTCCTGGGTGATTCGGTATCGGTGGTATTGCAGGCGGGCGCCGAGGCGGATCCGGTGGACATCACGACGGATCTCGGGGCCGGCCCGTTCTACGCCGTGGGTCTGCAGCGCGCATTCTCCAACGGCGCGACCAGCTTCACGACGTTCGACTTCATTGCGTTCAACGATCCGGCGAACCCCACGGACTTCATCATCGTGGATGGCTACGCACCGGGCGACGGGCCGACGCCACCCCAATCAGCCTCGGGATCCTTCGGTGACGCGTCGAGCGGCGTCTTGTTCACGGGACATCTCTTTCACGTCTCGGGCAACTCACTGCTGGCGTGGCGCGCAACGGCGGGCACTGCATCGATGGCGACCGGCACGACCGGCGGCGATTGCGTGGCATTTCAGGGCACTGCGGGCGTGACCTGCACTCAGGCCGCAATGCAAGCGAGCATCGATATCACCCAGTCGGAACCGCAGAGTGCGAGTCAGGGTGGCGAATCGCGCAGCGCATCGCTGTCATCGGCGAGCGTGGCTGGAGTGCTGTTGAATTTCGGGTTTCCGTGAGGGTGGGCGGACGGCGTGGCAGTCAGTCCTCCGTGCGGTTTTCGTTGACTGCCCACTGGGCCCGAGCCACCAGATAGAATGCAGCGACCGCGAAACCAAGCGTGAGTGCAAAGTTTACCAGCGTCCTCAGCGACCGCACTGCACGCCAGGTGCCACCGGACACAAAGTGCGCCGTGAGAGTCACGACGATCGCATTTTCCGATCATTTCTGCTCCGAACCCCGTCTCGGCCAATTCTCACCGCTCACCCACAACCATTCCGATCGGAGGTCGGCCGTTTCACAGCGAATAATCCGCTTCTCGAGTCGCACACTGACGGTCAGATACGGAAGCGAATTCGCACCCACCTGACGGTCAACACAAGCAACGTCACGAGATCGGCAAGAGCGACGGAGGCAAACAGCGTGGTCGCGAGTCGAGTCAATCGCACCGGCCGGTCGAGCACGCGGGCTTCGCTGGGAGACACAGCAAATCCGTAAATCGTACCGTAGCGTCCCGATATATCCACGCCTTTCGCCTTTGCCATTGCCGCTCCCTACCTGTCCGCCACGGCATTCCAGTGTTCGTCGAGCGCGCCGACGCCTTCGCCCGCCGCGAGAATCAGCGCAACTCCCGCGATCCAGAGCAATACGATCGTTCTCCACGTCCCGGCGCTCATTCACTCCTCCTGGAGAAGTGCCTTCGCATCTCGAAACATTTTCGTTCGTTGTAAGAGCAGAGCACACGCCACCGGTACTATCGCGGATCGCCTTTCACGGAACCCGCAAACTCGATTGCCCCATCACTGTCCGAAATACGAATCATGCCTCCAGCTGCGCCGAGGACCAGCACTACCCAGCCGCCGTGCACGCGTCTGTCGGTCGTCACAGGACCCGGGTGATCCCGTATCCAGGCCTGCACCTCGTCCGGAGAAAGGATGTCACCCACTGAGTCCCATCCAGGCATTGGATGGTGCTCTCGGAGGAAACGTTCCGCGATCTCGCGGGCTTGTTCACGGGAAATCATGCGGTTCTGGCCGTGCGACAGGGCGTTATGCGCTGAAAGGGGATGCTGATCGCGGACGCTCATCTTTCAGCAGTTTTCTGTCCTTCCATCAGTCTTCCGACAGCTGCAAGGACCCAAAGCACCACGCAAAAATCTGCCGAATCGATAGCGGAAATTGCCAGGGCTGGAACCCATTTTGTGGTCCAGGGAACATACCAGATCAATAAGGCATGTAGCGCCGCGACGATGCTCACAGTGGTCCAAAACCACACTTGCCCTCTGAGTCGCCACCGTAACGCGATAAGTAAAGTCAATACCGCGATGCAGTTCAATATTGGCAACGCCATATTCAGTCTTCCGAAATGATCGCAAACCAAAATGACTGGCAGGCAGAAGGCCATCCAAAGCAACACGCCCCACCACGGTAACCACATCTTCCGAGCGGCTTTGATGTCGTTCCTGAAGTCAGTGCTCAGGGACATGCTTGCATCACCACGTGCCCGTGCCCCGCGGACGGGAAGGAATCACCGGGCCCCAGCGGGTCGCGCCGGGATGTCACTTGATCTTCGGGGCATCGCACTGGAAGGCGATCCACTGGCCGCGGCGGTTCCGCTTGCGCTTTGACTCGAGCCAGAAACATGGGTCGCGGTTTTACTTCCCCTCCGGTTCTTTCCCAGACTTGCGTTTGCGCTCGTCCGCGTCAGTGTCAGCCCTGAGGTATGCGCCCATAGTGCAGCCTAGCATGCACGCTCCGGCAACAGTGACGATCGTGTTGGTGATGTCCCAATGCGAAAGATCATTGATGAGGAGCGAACCGCCAGCGAAGACGGGCAGCGCCGCGACGAAGCCCGTGAATATTGAGCCGGCCATCGTCCGCTCCAGCGGTCGCAGCAGCTCGACGATGGCACCCGCCGCGATGCCGCCCCCGACATAGAGCGCCACCACCGCGAACGCATTCACATGATGGTTGGTCTCGCCGACGGGAAGTGTTACGGATCGGTTGAGGATCATGAGAATGCCGATCCACGCCGAGAAGAGGAGCGCCATGCGCAGGCCCCACGTGACCCCCCAGCGAATGTTGGCGACCAGACCACGGGGCGCAGCACCGTGGTTCCCGGGCGACGACGCGTGCACGGAATGGTGTGGCTGCTCGTACATTTATGCTCTGTGACAGGCGAGCCCATGGTGATTCGTGGTCATGTCTATTCTAGGCATGCTCGACATTCACGCAACAGCGCGCTACGCACGCGCGAACGATCTGGATCGCCTGACCATGTGGACGGTGTTTCTGGATCCGTCCAACCGGGAATTTCAGGGTGTCGAGTTGTTCAGCGTGCCGCCAAGTGAGCTGACGCTCTACAATTCGCTCGGTCGCGTTTCGTGGGATCGATGACCATGCCGACGCGGTCGTTGCGCCGGCGATCCAGTGCTTCACCGGGCTCGGTCCCGATTCCGCTATCGCACTCGACGAGCGGCTCGCGGAGAAGTCGTATCAGCTGGATATCCGTCTGCACGTAATGGACATCGGACTTCCGCGTACAAGGGAGTGCAGACATGGACTCTTCCGATAAGAAATAAGGTGAACCGGTGAAATGGCTTGACGACGTGCAAGGCCAGTTCGCGGGCCGACCTTTCTTGACTGAGCGCGAGCTGATGGCCGAATTTGACCTGCCGCCGTCGGTTCATGCAGCGGATCTCCGTGAAGCGTTATGCGTCTTTTCCGAAGAATACCGCATTCCGATTGGCGCACTCAGGCGTGATGACCCACTCGAGTGGTTCACGACGCCGCCAACCACACGCAATCCTGTCGCCTGGCTCTTGAACCGGGCTGCCTTTGAAGATCGGCTGAGCGAGCTTCGCTATCATTTGCGGATGACTGGCAGGCGTCACGGGAGTACTTCGCAGGGTGCGGTTCCGAAAACCATTCGTGAGTATGCGCTGGCGTGCCTGGGACTCAGCCCGTGATGGCTGAAGGTTTCTCGAACGGTCAGCGGCGCTATGTCGTCGCGCCTGAGAAGGTACTTACGCCCGAGACGCGGATGCCGGGGGCGTGAACGCCACGCGCACCCAGAAGCGATTCGCACTCTTCTGCACTTGACCCCGGGCCGCTCACCTTCGGTACTTCGCGTATAACCAGAGCATTGTGAGCGCAATCAGGACTCCGGTGTCTGTCAAGACGATCCCAGTGAGGAGATTGACGGTGATCCGAGTTCTTCGATCCAGGCCGCGCAGCACTTTCGCCTGCTCGGATGTAATCCCGAATCCAATAATGCTGCCGTCGTTCGGCCAAGTAACTCCATTAGCTCGGGCAATCGCCGTGTACTGGTGATCCCGTTCCCTGTAGAGCCGTCTCGCATGAAGCACGCACCCCAGCGCTACTACGCCCCCAAGTGAGACACACACAATGCAGAGCAGCACCAGTGTCCGCGATGTCCAACTCGACATGTAATTGTCCTGTCAGCGAGTGTATGCGCGGTATCACGATCTCCGGCCTACGGCGCCCGTCCCCTTATTCAGCTCATTCAGCGCGTTGTCCATGATGTCGGCGCTCAAGCTCTTGCAGCCGGAATTGAGCGTCAGGCTCCAAGTTGAAGCAGCGTAGGCTGAGACATCCTCATTCTGCTCAACCAGAAGGCCGGTGTCGAACTCATTTCTGGCGACCCACGCCCAAGCAGTCTGAACCCCAACCGGCGAAGAACCAATTCTTTCCACACGTTCAGACGATGGCTCACTCGCGTCTGTCTCCGCAACTCCTCCCGTGCTTCTCAAGCTAGAATCACATCCCCCAAGGTTGCGGATGCCACGACTTGATTTTCAGCCCTTCGATCGCGAGAGAATCGCTCGCTGCGACTTCAATGCGCGTGTACACTCTTAAGGGTTCACATGGGAAGACCCAGCTCTGTCGGATTTCATTGCAGCGCCAGGAGTTGTCCCAATCCATGCCTGGGAGAGATAATCGCCCGAGCCGCTCTCGATGCCCATCTGATGCAACCAATGTGATCGTGACGGCGACAGGCTTCCGGGGTTTTGCGTAGAACACCCAGTCATGTGCACTGCAAATCGAGCTGTCCGGAAGGGAAAAAAAGACATCGAACGTTGGCCCCGAGGCATGAAGCGGCGGGTTCAATGGGAAGACGAGCGGCGTGCGCGTTAACACAACGGGATGATCGAGTACAACCGCCGGGCGAGGCCCGCCACAGGATACGAGGAGACCGAGCACGGCCAACGCAGCAGCATTAGTCATGGCCTGGGAAGTCGTCGCCGTCCGTAGAGCACAATGTCAAGAGCACAATGTCGGCGCAATATTAAGAATAAAGTCGAGATGACTAATCTCGCTCAACGGCGAAGCCACGCTACCCCGAGAAGTACCATCACCCCTATAATCCAAATCAAGAAGGGGACGAAGCCACCGAGGAATGCCATCTCCCTTCGTGAAATCTCGCTTCGCATGTACCTGATCATGGGCACTACGTTCACGACGAGGAATAGTCCAAGCCAGAGTCGCAAGGCGATAGCCTTGGGAGGGCCATGATACACGATCCCCATTGCGAGCAGCAAGCACAGGGGGAAGAGCCATACTGGCAGGAAAGTTCGCCAGTGTCGCCTGAACGCATCCAGTGAGTCACGACCGAGAGTTCCCATGTCGTTTATGTGCGCATCTCTGGTGTTCTGGAAATCTGCCATGTGCCAACGCCAGGAGTCAGACTTGAGCATGCCATGCAACTATGGAAATGTCGGATCAGCTCAGGCCCAGACGTCGGACGTGCTCTCGTGCGCCGTCGCGTGGATGCAATGCTCTTGACCTCCCAGGAAAGCTGGCCCAGTCAGCGGTAGCCAGCCACGCCGTCTGCAACAACGTCTGCGGCAGCCTTTAGGAGGCGACACGCATTGATGATAGCTGGCGTTGCGAGAGTCACGCTTGAACCGCCCCGGGATTGTCGGAGGCTCCAACTCGTGAGTGGCCATTGTGGACGCCGCGGAAGTTTGTCGCGGTAGGGAGCCATGACGGGTCCGTTGCCGAGGACTGTGCAGACGCTGGCAGATGCCGATGCGCAGCCCGTGCGTCTTGGCGGCACGTATCCGATTGTGCAAGTACATCCAAATTCCCGCGGGTGGTGAACACGCAAATTCCCGCACGCACGGCCGCCGCACGGTGATCGCCCTACTGGTCGGCGCGAGTTGCCGCGGCTTCCTCTACCCGTTGCGATAGCCCACTGGCGTCGTAGAGGTGTGCTGCTCGCTCTTCGCGCAGCCCACCATCTCGTCCACTTCCTCCTCGAGCAGACGCTGCACGACCTGCTGGATCTCAGCCGGGGCGCAGGTCTCCAACGTCTCCCAGAGCGGGTTGCCCATTGGGCTTGACGCCGCTCCCTCGGTGGCGATCTTCCGCATGGGCGGTGGCTCCTTTTCGTGACCGGGACAAGCCCGGTGGGTGATGGATCTCACCCGAGACGGGGTCATCGCCTTCTGCTCATTTCCTCACTTTCACACAATTGCTCCCGCTGTTGACACTTCGCGCGATGTTTCCCGGTTTCCCGCGAAGAACCTGAAGCGGCGCTTCATTCACATACAAGCCGAATCCCCGTGCAGTTCGACTACTGGCTATTCCGCCGAGCGTGGTCCAGCACTTGTCCGGTTTTGCAGCCAGGTTATGAACGCGAGCACCGTTGCGACGAGCAGCGCGACAATCACCCACCAGAATCCCAACATCCACCGTCCGTGCGATGTTAATCGGGGCAAGATAGAGCTCAAAGGCCAATTGATTCCGATTTGTGTCCCTGTGCTAACTATGAATCCCACGACCAAGGCGCGAATCCAGAGTTGGCCGTACGATCTGGGGCGGTGATGGACTGCAGTACGCTCGTCTGTCATTCAACACCTCAAGGTTGAAGCAGCCCAGCTTTGCCAGATTGACCCCGCACCTTTTCGCCAGCGGCGTCGGCTTTGCCATGGTCCGCTAGAGCTGTTGAATGAACAACGGCGCCGCAGCGCGCAAGGAAAAGGATGCGTGAGAGCATGGAGCCTCGCTGTGAGTCGAGACCTACTGAAGCGAACAATGAATTCCTTCGCCGGTGCCAGTCGTCGCTGCCGCTGTTACAGCAGTGCCTTCAACACCGAATCCGTACAGTGCTCCGATCCCCGTCGCTACCAGCACCGTACCAGCTACCACCACGGTTCCCGTTCTGGCACATTTGGACATCGGTGCCGCATAGGGATTTTTATCGCCCTTCCCACAACCATAGTCGCAGAACCAAGAGTCGCTGTTGGTAAAGAAGGAATTACTAGATGGATCTATCGGTGGCACAGGACCTACCTTGTCACACCCGTACCCGCAGAACCCACGTGGCGCTGACAACGGCACGCACGTTGGAACAAGAAGCCACATGTCACCGGCGTAGACCGGAACTGAGATCGACTCCGAGTTTCTGTTGCTTCCGCAACCGGACCGGTACGGCTCCGCGCTCCATCCATTGGTGAGTGATACCGAATTCAAGAGAAAGTCATTGGCTTGCTCTAGACACGCCAGCGCGCCAAGTAGTTGCACATCGCACGTGTACGCCTGATCACCAGGGAAGCTTCCGACTCCACCGCCGACGAAGGAGTCGCCACCATCCGCACAGTTCCACCACTCATCGTCACAATCATCGGTAGTGAAGTACATGCCGTTCGCATCTCGATTGCTCACCGCGTTATTCCCGCCATACTCGTACGGATTGATCCCCGCATCCACACCCAGCGGATCTTCACTGACAAATCGCCGGCTCACCGGATCATACCAGCGCGCGCGCACGTAGTAGAGCTGCGTCGAATCGCCCTCCCAGACCAAGCCCTTCCAGCGCAACCGATTCGTATCCGCCAGCGTGGTCAGGGCGCCCGCCTCCAGCGCACCCCACGGCGCGTAGGTCTCGCGCTCGGTGATCGTGCTGCTCCCCGTAAAGAGCCCAATGACGTTGCCGTTCACATCCTGCACGACTTGCTGCACGGTGCCGCTCCCGGTCACGAGCGCAATGGGTGCATCGGTGCCCGGCGCGTAGGCATACTCGCCCACGCGATGCGTGGCCGTGCTGTCCAGTTCCGCCAGGAGCTGGCCCTGGTCCCAGAGGAAATAGCGTTTGACGCCGTGCCCGCTCCGGCGCACGAGCTGCCCGGAGGCGTTGTACGCATAGCTGATCGTCGCGCCGCCGGCCCGCACACTGTCCATGAGGCCCTCAGGCGACCAATAAAAGTGCACGGTGTCGCTCCCCGTTACTCGCGTCAGGCGGTTCCCGTCGGCGTCATACGTGTAGTGCGTCGCCCCCCACGCGCTCTGGCGATCCCCGCTCGTGTATGTGCCAGTCGTCGTGGACATGCTGGAGCTGTCAAAGTCCGTGCGGAGATTGCCCACCGAATCGTATTGGAACGAGTTGGCCTGTTCGGTGAGGGCATAGGTGGAATCAATGCATTGGAGCCCGAAATCCCCGTTGGTGACGCAGGTCGTGTCGTTGTTGAGCGTCAGCAGTTGCGCGACGGACAGTTGGCCGAGTGGGTCGTAGGTATAGACGTGCATGAGCTCATTGGCGCCGTTCCTCGTCTTGCCATCGGCCTCGAGCATCTGGCCCAGCGAGTCATAGCGGTAGGAGCGCGAGAGCACGGTGTCGAGCGCCATCTGCGTGAAGCTCACCCGGATGGGCAGATGCACGGAGGAGTACAGGGTGCCTTCCTTCACACCGCCCGGATAGGTGAGGGTGTCCGGCAGCCCTTCCGCATTGTACTGCATCCGGAACCGATTACTCCCCACCTTGATGGAGTCGAGCTGTCCGGTCGCCGTGTTCCAGAAATAGCGCCGCCCGGTGAGCGTGATGGTTGACGGGCTGGTGAGGCCCAGCGAGTCGAGCTGCTGGAGCGCGGTGGGGCGATAGTAGCGCCGGAAGCGCTCACTGCCCGCGCCCGTGGCAAAGCGCGTGACCACCGAATCCGTCCAGCCCGTGACAGCGTTCGTGAACGCCGAATCGCGGGACACCGCGTTCCAGCCGACTTGCACGGTGCCGGTCGTGTTGTAGGCGAACGAATCAGCCACCGTACTGCTCACATTATCCGCGAGCAGCCGGTGCAACGCATCGTAGCTCCGCGCGACGATCTGCCGCCGCCGATTGGTCGTGCTCGTGAGGAGCCCGTCGCGGTTGTAGCGATATTTCGTGACCGCGCCCGTGGGATCCGTGCGCTGCACGCGCCAACCCAGCGCATTGATCGAATCGCGATAGACCTGCCCCTTGGCGTCGGTCACCGTCGTGCGAAAGAGGGGATCGTAGGCCGCGATTACGACATGATGCCCGGCGGCCGCCACGCGTACCACGCGATTCGTGGAATCGTAGACCGTGGTGTCGCCCACGCTGCCGCTTGCCATCTGAATCGAATCCCGCCCATAGCCGTCGAACGTGGTGCGCGTGTACTGCACCGGTTGTCCGGTGCCGGCCGCCAGCGTACTGTCCAGATTCCCGAATGGTCCCCCGTAGTGGAGCTTGTAGATGTGCCCGCCGGGATCCGTCACCGCGGTGTCGCGCCCGAACATGTCGGCGTAGTAGTGCGTGGTCAATCCCGCGACGGTCGCAAGACTGTCGCGCCCATGCAGGCCGTACTTGAAGGTCTCGGTGGGCTGGCTGCTGCCGGTAATCTGGGTCGGGAGCGCGTAGGCGCCATAGGTGATCGTGGAGGGGTTCTGGCCCGCCGGGGCGCTGTAGGTCATGAGCCCCTGGCCGTTGTACGCCGCGCTGTCCTTCGCGCCTGATGGATACACCACGCGCACCGGCAGCGGACCGCTCCGCGAGATGGTCGTCACGCGACCCAGGGCATCCGTGGTCACGAGCGGTTGGCCCCAGCGGTCCACGGTGTACGTCGTAAGGTGTCCTTCGGGGTCTGTGACCCTGGCGACGACACTGTCCGGCGCCACCGGCACGAAGGGCACGCTCGCCGTCGTGCCAGTCGGCACGCCCACGGTCTGCCACGGGCCGTAGCGCACCACCGGCGACTGCAGCGTGGTAGTGCCGCCGCCCGCGTCGATCGGCACGCGCGGCGAGAGCAGTGAGTCCAGTTTCCACGACGTCGCATTGTAGGCGAACGTCGTCGTGTCACCGCGCCGGCTGATGATCTTCGCGAGGCGGCGCGACGCGTCATAGACAAATTGCGTGCTGTGGCCATCCGGATCCTGAATCGAACGCAGCGTGGAGTCCGACGCGACCGTGACGATCGTGGCCCGCCCGAGCGCCGAATCGCCCAGCGCCGCGCTCGGCTCGATGATGCGGGCCAGCCCATAGCTGTTGTACGTGAGCGTGATCACCGCCGCGGTGCCGCTCGCGTGCGACCGCCGAACCGGATCAGTGATCGACGTGAGGCGGCCGAAGCTGTCGTAGCGATAATTCACCGCATTGCCGAAGCGGTCGCGCACGCTCTCCATTTGCCCGAGATAGTTGAACAGCACGGAGCTCGAGTCGGGGTACATGCGCGTGTACGTCAACAGCATGCCGGAGCCGCTCACCGTGAGCGTGGAATACTCGCCCGCGGGCGTGGTGTAGCCGCCGGTGCACGGCGAGGTGCCGGACCAGCAGCGGAAGACGAGCGCTGAGCCATCGCCCTCGGTGATGAGCGCCGAGCCATCGCTCGCGGTAACGAGATGCTCGATGCCCGCGAGCGTCCAGCCCCGCGCGACCAGCGAGGTGCGCTCATTGTCCACGAGCAGGTCCGGGACCGAGAGGCTGTCCACGACACTCTCGGTGTGATCCGTGTACTGCGCCGTGACAATGAGCACCACGGGATAGAGCTGCGTCGCCGAGCCGCTCAGGTCGAGCTGCCCCGCCAGTCGCACCGTGCGTGTGGGGTGCGTGGAATCCGCCGTGAAGTGCAGGCGCGTTTCGCCATTCAGGAACGTGAGCGACGCGCCGTTGTGCTTGGCCTCGAGCCAGTACTGCTGCACGGGATACGCCCCTGATCCCAGCGATACATCCTCGTACACCACCGGGCGCACGGCGACGTGGTCGCCGCCATTCACATCCGCGGACTTCACTCAGTACAACAGGCTCAAAGGTATGGGCTTCAATGCTAGTGCGGCGTGCGACCAGCTTGGTCCGAACCAAAGGCGTACATTCATCAATTCTGGGTCAATATCCGCGCCTGGCATCGCCCCTGTCGCGACATTGCGGGTCGGCCACTCTTCGCCAGTCTGTTCGGAAACCCAGTCCTGTACGGCGGAGAGTACTGCAGTACACGCGGTGAGTAGCCTTTGTTCAATCGGTCGACCGTCCTCTTCGTCTACAATCTTGGCGGCAGTTGATGCTCCCAGCTCGTCTCCCTGATAGCTCAGGTGGACCGTGCTGCCAGTTAATGTCAGCATGAAGCCGCGAGGCATATCCTCGGCGAGCGCCTGGCACACACTACTTGCCAGCTTGCGGGACGATACATGCATTCGGGACACTCCTATAAGGTCTACCGAGAAAGTCTTCGTGAGTCGCGCTGAAGCTCACCACTGATCCTGGGGGCGCGTGAGTGGGGTTGATGCTTCCGTGTGGAGGGTAGCTCTGGACCTTTCCGTCTACTCGACGACCATTGACGAAGACGTCGACGGACCACGGGCCGTAGTTGTAGAGAGGATTATCCATATAGATGCCCCAGCTTACGTAGCCAGCGCTGTTTGTCTGGACATGAATCGTTCCGTGTGTGCCGGGGAACGTAGTAGCTCGGCACGACACTGTGTCGCTAAGGTAGACCCCGGGCAAGTACTTGCCGCTCTCTCGGATGCACGGGTACCTGGTGAGGCAACCCAAGGGGGTTCCGAGGCCGTGGCCGGGGAAGCACGGCCCCGCGGGGCCACCACAGCCCCCAAACAGCCCACTCGGGTCGCTGCCATTCACCGGATCATCACCCACGAACACGTACGCATTCAACCCACCCGCGATCCCGATCGGATCCTCGCTCACGAAGCGGCCCGTGTTGGGATCGTACCAGCGATTCTGTGCATAGTAGAGCCGCGTCGAGTCGCCCTCCCAGAGCAGGCCTTTCCAGCCCACGAACGCGGAATCGCCGAGTGCGCCCGAATCAGAACTGATCGCGCCCCAGAGATCGTACGTGCGCCGCTCGATCACCCCGCCAGCCGAGGTGAGCACTCCGATCGCGTTCCCCATGGCGTCGAGCTCGACATCCCGAATGGCCGACACCGCCTTGGCGCCGAGCACGATCGCGAACGGCTGCCCGCTGCCACCGGGCAGATACGCGTACCCGGCAATCCGGTTCGACGCTGACGAATCCAGCTCGGCCACTGGTTGCATCCCGTCCCAGAGATAGTAGCGATCCGGTGTCTCGTTCTTCGTCCGACGAACGAGCTGCCCGAGCGCATTGTAGTCGTAGCCGATGGTCGCGCCGGTACTGGCGACCGTGTCGCCCATCAACTGCCCGCTGGCACTCCAGGCGTAGCGGATATCGGTCGACGCGCCATACTTCCGCGTGATGTTCCCGTCGAGATCATGCACGTACCTGAGCCCCGGCGTCCACTGCGTCTGGATGCGATTGCCCACCGTGTACGTGGTGCTGTCGAACTGGTTGCCCTGTGCCCACGCGAGGTGGTGTCCTATCAGATTGTCCGCGAGATCGTAACTGTAGCTGTTCTCGCTGCCCGCGGAATCCGGACAGCTCAGCCCGTAGTCCACGTTCACGGATCCGCAGCCGTTGGCGTAGCCGAAGTCCTGCGCGGACAGCCGACCCAGGCTGTCATAGCCGATGGTCAATTGCGTGATGGTGAAGTGGTAGAGCTGGCCGCCCATGATGACCCCGTGGGGATCGTTTCGCGCAATGCCGATCAGCCGGCCGAGCGAGTCGCTCAGGTACGCCCGCCAGAACGCCGAGTCGGCGCTGGGAAGACTATAGGTCGACTCATACACCTGGTGGAGCGTCGTGAACGAATCCGTGCGCGTGAGCGCGGAGCCCACCGCCTTGCTGATCTGCTTGAACTCCGCATCGTAGGTGAACGAGGCGGTATCAGAGCCCGCGATCGCCTTGAGCAGCGCCGTGCTGGTGGGATCATAGACGAACTTCCGGGACGGAAACGTGATGCCCGACGAACTCGCGATCGCCACCGAATCGAGCTGCTGGTTCGACGTCGGCCGATACGTAGTCCGGAACCACTGGCCACCGGCAAAGCGGGTCTTCACCGAGTCCAGCCAGCCCGCGCTCGAGAAGAACATCGAATCGCGGGAGATGCCGTTCCACGCCGCCACGATGCGCCAATTCGCCGCATAGCCCAGGCTGTCCACGGTGGATTTCGTCCCCGTGCGTGTCAGTGGGCGATGCACCGCATCGTAGGTGACGGCGAAGCGCTGGCTGCGGCGATTGGTCACGCTGGTGAGGAGCCCGTCCACATTGTAGCGGCGCGTCACGAAGCGGTGCAGCGTGTCGGCCGGATCAAAGAGGGTGTCCACCCGCCCCAGCGCGTCCACCGACCGGCGGAAGACTTGCCCCTTGGCATCGCGCACGCGCAGGAGAAAGAGCGCATCATACGTGTACAGCACCGTATCCGCTTGCGCGCTCGTGTACGTCCGGATCGGCCGGTTCATGAGGTCGTAGAGGACGGTTGTCTGCGCCTGGCCATTGCCCCACACGACCGAGTCCCGCCCGTAGGCGTCGAAGCGGCGCTTCCGCCATTGATTGCCCGGCAGGAGTGTGCTGTCGGCGTTTCCGGTGCTCGAGTCGTAGTGGATGCGCATGACGTGGCTCAGCGGATCGAAGATGACCGTGTCGCGCCCGTGGTGATCGTGAAAGTCATATTCGATCGAGCTTGGCTGGCCGGCGTACTTGATGCTTGCAACATTGCCAACGCTGTCGAGCACCATCCGCTCCGCAATCTGATTCGGGCCCCAGATGCTGTCCGGCGTGGCGAAGCCGCTGCCATAGGCGAGCACCGTGGAATCGCGCCCGGCCGGATAGATGGCCACAGGCAGTCCGGCGCTGTTATAGCGAATGGAATCGACACTCCCCATCAAGCTCGGAATCTTCGTCGGCAGAATACCGGAGCGGGTCACCGTGAGCGAGTCGCCGAGCGCATCCCAGGTGGTCACGGGTTCGCCCCAGTGATCCACTGAGAATCGGGTCCGGTGACCCGCGGGATCGGTCACCGAGGCGACGACCTGGGCCGTGGCCAGCGGAACGGCGGGCGTCCCGCTGGTGGTGCTCGTGGGCACACCGAGCGGCTGCCACGCCGAGTCGAGAACGACGGGCGCTTGCATGCTCGTGGTGCCGTTGCCCGCGTCGACCGGGACCCGTGGGCCGGTGACCGACGCCAGCTTCCACGAGTTGTCGCCCCGATAGGTAAATCGGGTGGTGTCGCCGCGCCGATCGATGATCGTGCTGAGCCGCGACGAGGCGTCGTAGCCAAAGTGCGTGGCCTTTCCATCGGGGTCCTGAATGGCCTGCAAGGTCGAATCACTGCCAATGGTGTAGGTCGTGGCCCGCCCCTGACAGGGCGCGCCATTCGCCGCGGGCTCCTGGATCTTGGCGATCCCCCAGCCGCTCTGATACGTCACGCACGTGTAGGTTGGGTTGCCGTTGTACACGCGGATCGGATCGGTGATGTGCTGCACCCGGCCCGCGGAATCATACGTGAATTGAATGGCGTTCCCGACCCGATCGGTCACCGAGAGCAATTCCCCATTCACATCGAAGACCTGCTTGGTCGAATCCGGAAAGGCTCGCTGGTAGCGGGCGATGTACGGGTTGTACGTAAGCAGGCTGTAGTCC
>Ga0207660_10001309_pt1 | contig 16627 bp, 19 predicted proteins | sample KBSC73BmetaG_FD_184335 | JGI IMG/M metagenome (GOLD analysis project Ga0207660, IMG submission 184335) | Corn rhizosphere microbial communities from Kellogg Biological Station, Michigan, USA - KBS C7-3B metaG (SPAdes) (version 2) | ecosystem: Host-associated > Plants > Roots > Rhizosphere ... | reverse complement strand
CGACCTTTTCCTTCATGTCGCCGGGAAGGAAGCCGAGCCGCTCGCCGGCCTCGACCGCGGGTCGGGAGAGGATCAGACGGTCGACGCTTCCGCTGATCAGCTGAGACACGGCCTGCGCGACTGCGAGATAGGTCTTGCCGGTGCCGGCGGGGCCGAGGCCGAAGATCATGTCGTCGCGGGCAAGCGCCTCCATGTAGGGAGTCTGCATCGCCGAGCGCGGGACGATGGTCTTCTTGCGCGTGCGGATCATCACCCGCGGTGCGGAAGTGACTTCCTCCTGGATGATTCCGTCGAGGTGCGGCTGGGCGGCCATCCCAAGCACGGCCTCCACCGCTTCGGCGTCGACGTCGTGGCCATGATCGAGCCGGTTGTAGAGTCCGATCAGAACGTCGCGCGCGCGCGCCGCGGCGTCGGGATCGCCCTCGATCTGCACCCGGTTTCCGCGCGCGGCGATATGGACACCGAGCCTTTGCTCGATGGTGATCAGATGACGATCATAGTCGCCGAATAGCGGCCCCAGCAGGTAGGGCTGCTCGAACTCGATCTCGAGCCGGGCGCGATCGGGCACTGCGGCGAGGTCGCGGCGCGCCATCAGGCGGCCGCTTTCTGACGTACGGCGCCGGTCATGCTATTCGGTCCCGCGGCGACCAGCGTCAGGTCGACCAGATCACCAGGAAGCGCCTCTGTCTCGACATGCACCGACTGGAGCCATGGCGAGCGGCCGATCATCTGGCCTTCGTGTCTGCCCTTGCGTTCGATCAGGACCTGAGTGTCCACACCGACTTTCGAACGGTTGAACGCCAGCTGGTGATCGTTAATCCGAGCCTGCAGGCGCTGGAGCCGGTCGTCCATGATTTCGCGTGGAATCTGGTCCTCCATGGTCGCCGCCGGAGTGCCCGGCCGGGCGCTGTACTTGAACGAATAAGCCGAAGCGTAACGCACCGCATCGACGATCCGCAGCGTGGCCTCAAAATCATCTTCGGTCTCGCCGGGGAACCCGACGATGAAGTCGCTCGAAAGCGCGACGTCCGGATTCGCGCGGCGCATCTTGTCGATGATCGCGAGATAGGTTTCGGCGCTATGGCTTCGGTTCATCGCCCTGAGAATTCGGTTGCTGCCCGACTGAACGGGGAGATGAAGGTAGGGCATCAGCCTGTCGACCTCGCCGTGCGCGGCGATGAGATCGTCGGTCATGTCGGCGGGATGACTGGTCGTGTAGCGGATCCGCTCCAGCCCATCGATGCTTGCCAGCGCCCGGATCAGGTCGGCGAGCCCGCGGCCCTCATGCGTCCAGGCGTTCACATTCTGGCCGAGCAGGACGATCTCGCGCGCGCCGACATCGACCAGCGCGTGCGCCTCCTCGATGACATCCTTCCACGCCCGCGAAATCTCGGCGCCGCGAGTGTAAGGGACGACGCAATAAGTGCAGAACTTGTCGCACCCCTCCTGGACGGTGAGGAAAGCGCTCGCCTTCCCGCGCTTGCGGGGCGGGAAAGCATCGAACTTGCTGAGCGGCGGAAGGTCGGTGTCGACCGGGCGAGCGCCGAGCGCGGCTTCGGCCACCATCTCGGGCAGTCGATGATAGGCTTGCGGACCGACGACGATGTTGATCATTTGCGAGCGCCGCTTCGCTTCCGCGCCTTCAGCCTGCGCGACACATCCGGCGAGCGCGATCAGCGGCTTCGAACCATCCTCGCGCCGAAGCCGGCCGACGTCCGAATAGGCCTTCTCGGCGGCCTTTTCTCGGATGTGGCAGGTGTTGAGCACGACGAGGTCAGCGTCGTCCGCGTCCGCGGCGCTCATGCCTTGCGCGCCGAGCAACTCGGCCATGCGCTCACCGTCATAGACGTTCATCTGGCAGCCGAAGCTTTTGATTTTGAAGGTCTTGGGTCTCATTCTGCCCCGCCTATAGGCGAGTGGGCGTGCGAGGTTAAGCCGAGCGTCGTGGCGATCGCCTCGTGTGCATCATGGGTCAGCTGCTTGCGCCCGAGCGTCGGATCGAGCGGGCCGAGGACGTGAACGGTCACGGGCAAAGTCCCGCGCCGGCCGAGAATGCGCTTCACATTGTCCGCGCCGGGTTCGGCAAACCATCCGACCTCGGCTCGCGCCGATCCATAATCCACCGCGACCGGCCGAACCCGGATGTCACGCGCAGTGAAACTGGTGGCTTCGAGAAGAGTCGAACGGAACGGCAGGAGGTGAGTGCCGGGCCCGGTAGTGCCTTCCGGAAAAAGCGCGATCGGCTTTCGTCCGTCGAGGGCCTTGGCAATGCCGACCGCCTGGTCTCTCGCGCCCTTTCTGTGCGTGCGCTTCACATAAACCGTGTCGTTCTGGTCGGCGAGCCAGTGAATAAATGGATGACCCAGCTCGTCTTTCGAGACGAAAGCGCTTCGAAGCGCTCCGCCGACGACAAGGATGTCGAGCCAGCTCGTGTGATTGGCAATCAGCAGCGAATGGCGGCCGGGTCGGTGCCCCGTCACTCGCACCCTCAGGCCCAGGATCCAGGCCGCGGCCGACATGAAGCGGTGCGGCCACGGCGAGCTTCGGAAGATCAGCCTTGTGAGGAAATGAATTGGCAGGACGACCAGAAACAGCAAGAGAATGGCTGCGATCCGAAGAATGGCGCGGCTGTTCAACCGGACTGCATCAGCGTTCGCGATCGAGCGACACTCCGTAGAGCTCCATCCGGTGGTCGACGAGGCGGAAACCGAGCTTCTCCGCGATGCGCTTCTGGAGTGCTTCGAGCTCGTCGTCGGCAAACTCGATCACATTGCCAGTCTCGACGTCGATCAGATGGTCGTGGTGCGATTCCGAAGCGGCTTCGTAACGCGATCGGCCATCGCCGAATTCATGGCGCTCGAGAATTCCGGCTTCTTCGAATAGCCGCACGGTCCGATAGACGGTGGCGATCGAGATGTTGGGATCGATCGCGGCCGCTCGCGCGTGCAGGGTCTCGACATCCGGATGATCCTCGCTGTCGCCGAGCACGCGCGCGATCACCTTGCGCTGCTCGGTGATCCTGAGGCCCTTGTCGGCGCACAGCGCCTCGATATCGATGGTGCGCGTCATGCGATGAATTTAGGGACGAGGCCCATGCGGGTCAAAGGCGACTTCGCAGTCGTCGCTGAACTCGCCGGCAATGACACTCACTTCCGAGTGCGGCGCCGCTTGGTCCCGAGGCCGATCGATTTCGCGAGAGTCCGGCGCTGCTCGGCATAATTGGGCGCCACCATCGGATAGTCGGCCGAAAGTCCCCACTTCTGCCGATACTGCTCGGGTGTCATGTTGTAATGGGTCATCAGATGCCGCTTCAGCATCTTCAGTTTCTTTCCGTCTTCCAGGCAGACGATGTAGTCCGGCTTCACCGAGGAGCGGATCGACACCTTTGGCTCCGGCTTCGGCTCCGGAGCGGACGACGCGCTTGAAATACCGCTCAGGGCGCCATGGACGTTCTGGATCAGGTTCGGCAGGTCGTTCACGGCGACGCTGTTGTTACTGACGTGCGCCGCGACGATGTCGGCGGTGAGAGTGAGCAGCGTGTCTTCGGCAGCTTCGTTGTCGGCCATTGGATTGGTCCTGAAAAAGTGAGCAGAGGTTCGTGCAGAAGACTGCACGCGACTGGGCGCATTAGGCCTGGCTATTGGTGCGCGCAAGTCCAACCAAGAAATGGAAAAGATTAGCTTCTTTACTAAAGTGAGTATGCAAGGGTGATTGCATCGTACCTCTTGCCGCTGATCGCATGATAATAGTTGCGGCGTCGTCCCACAGGAGAAAATCCGGCGGCGCGATACATTTCGATCGCCGGGTTGCCGTCGCGAACCTCGAGGTGAACCCGGTTCGCCCCGTCCTTGCGCGCCCGATCGATGAAATCTTCGAGCAGCAGCGTTCCGACTCCGCTCCGCTGTTCGCTGGGCAAAACCGCGATGAGCAGCAGTTCCGACTCGTCGGCGACGGTGCGGAACAGTGAAAATCCAACGACACACTCGGTTGCCCGGTCGAGCGCCGTTATCAGGAAAACCCCGGCCATCGGGAGGATTCCGCTGAGCTGGGAGCGCGTCCATGCCTCGCCGAACTTGTCGCCGAACGCGCCGTCCATCACTGCCATCACCGCGTCGAGCCGATCAACCGTGCCCGGGACGATCCGCACCTTTTCGGCGAGCGCGGGGGTCGCCATCACGCGGCCTCCCGAACGCGGGCATCGGGCGCACGGGCATAGAGAGGCTTCGGCGGCAGCGTTCGGAGCGCTTTCGGCAGCATCAGCGCCTGGGCCGCGGACGGCCAGGATTCGCGCGCCACTCCCCAGCCGCGCGCTTCGACCAGGGCCGCGGCTCCCGAGCCCACGACCAGGTGCGCAGTCGCGAACTGTGCCGCCTCGGCCGGAGCCAGATTGCGAAGGGCGGATGTCGGCTCGGACGTCGCTGCGTCGAACTGCTGAACGAACAGCTCGCCATGGCCGCCCGCCACCGCGGCCGCAACCTCGCCGCCGCCTTCCGCCGCTCCGGCGGCCAGCAGTGCGAGCGAGGACATGCCGTTCAGCTCGGCGCTCCAGCCGATCGCCAGGCCGTGCGCAGCCGCAATGGCGACGCGGATTCCGGTGAAGCTCCCCGGGCCTATGCCGACGAGTATCTGGTTGGGCCGGCGCCCATCGAGCAACTCGGCGATCATCGGTACCAGCCGCTCGGCGTGGCCGCGGCCGATGAGTTCGTCACGCTGCGCGACGCACGCGCCGGCGCCGTCGAACAAAGCGGCGGTGCAGGCGACGCTGGAAGTGTCGAACGCCAGAAGCATGGGTGGGATAGTGGGCACATGCAGCGCAAGGCCGCAAGTGCCTGAATTAAACCGCCTCTACGCTTTCGACTTCCGGTACATAGTGGCGGATGAGACTCTCGATCCCGCGCTTGAGCGTGATGCTCGACGAGGGGCAACCCGAGCAGGCGCCGTGCATCGTCAGATACAGGCGGCCGTCGCGATACCCCTTGTAGCCGATGTCGCCGCCGTCCTGAGCGACCGCGGGACGGACGCGGGTCTCGATCAATTCCTTGATCTGGTCGATAATTTCCGCGTCTTCGGGATTTTCCTCGAAGTCCGGTTCGTCGGCGACGTGGATTCCGGCGGCAGTCCCGGGCGCGAACAGCGGCGCGCCACTAACGAAATGGTCAAGCAACGTTTCGAGCACCAGCGGCTCGAGGTCGTTCCAGGAAACTTCCGGAGCGGCCGTCACCGAGACGAAATCGCGACCGTAGAAGACGCCCTCGACCATGCCGCTGTCGAACAGCGCGCTGGCAAGCGGCGAGGCACGCGCCGATTGCGCATCCGCAAAGTCGCGCGTGCCGGCTTCCATCACCGCCTGTCCCGGGAGGAACTTGCGGGTCGCCGGGTTCGGAGTCTGTTCGGTGCGGATCAGCATGGACGCGATGTGGCCCCGAGAAGCGTTGCAATCAAGAACTAAAGGGCGGCGCGCCGGCGATGATCCAGCGTGTGATTCCGATGCCAATAGCGAGGCAGATCAGCGCGACCCACCATTTGCCGCGGCGTATCGGCGAAGTTCCGGGCGCGACTTCGGCGCGGCCGGTGATCATCGGCAGGGTCAATTTCTTTCCGCGAAGGCGATAATAGACGATCGCCAGCACGTGCAGCGCGATCAGCGCGAGGATCACGTTGAACCACAGCTCGTGAATGTTGCGCGCCTTGTCCGACGTGTCGGTGCTGACGAGGCCGGCAAGCGGTCCCATGTAGATGCCGTCCTCGTCCTCGGAGATCAGGCCGAGACCGACCTGCACGGCAACGGCGAATAGCAGAACAAGGACGCTGAGTGCGCCGAGCGGGTTATGGCCGATGCCGACCCATTTGCCGCGCCAGTAGGTGGTGATCGCGCGCGGCCCCCGGACAAAGCTCGAAAAGCGCGCGGTGGAGCTTCCGACGAAACCCCACAGGATGCGGAAGATCAGGAGGGTCAGGATCGCGCACCCCGACCAGATGTGCCAGTCCGTGTGGTGATGGTGGACCGTCCACCAGCTGAAAGCGATCAGGACGGCGAGCAGCCAGTGGAATAAGCGGACCGGCAGGTCCCAGACGACCTGCCTCAGTGACTTTCCTCCGTCCGATATTTGTCGTGGCACGCCTTGCAGGCGCCGCCGAGCTCGGCAAAGCGCGCGTTCATCGCTGCGACGTTGTTGCCGCCTGCGACAAGCTGAAGAGCGCGCGCCGCGGTCTGGAACGCGCGAAGCTTTGAGGCGAAATCGTCGGCGTTTTGCCAGATTTCGGGCTTGGCGCGGGTCTTCGCCACATCCGGTCCGGTACCGGCCGGGAACCAGGTCGATGCCTGCTGCGACAGTTGAGCGATCCTCGCGGCATTGGCGCGGATAGTAGGAATATCGGATGACCCCAGCGCTCGGTGAAGGGCCTTGTTCGCGTCACCGATCGCTTCCATCCCTTCGTGCCGCTCGTGCATCACCTGGAGCGCGCGATCCTTCGGCAGCGGGACGGCCAGCATGACCATGGTATTGGTCATGCCGTTTTCGGTGACAACGCTCGCCTTCGCGGTCGCCGGCGGCCGATTATCCTTGCTGATATTTCCTTGAGCGCTGTTTGCCTGGCCGGACTTCCATCCACCACAGGCCGCCAGGGACAAGCACGCCACCGCGGCGGCAAGAAGCTTCGAACGCATGTTGTCTCCTAGTGTTGATCCGGCACTTTCCAGCTGTCGTCGATCATTTTGATGATTCCGGAGAAATCTTTGTTCCCGCCGCCGCGTTCGACGAACTCCTCGTAAAGTTCTTCGGCCTCTTCGCCCATCTCGACGTCGACACCGGCCTGTTTGGCGGCTTCGAGCGCGAGCTTCAGGTCCTTGAGCATCAGCGCCGCGGCGAATCCGCCTTCGTAGCCGTTGTCGGCCGGCGTCTTCGGCCCCACGCCCGGAACCGGGCAGTAACTCGTCATTGACCAGCTCTGGCCCGACGCCTGTGATGAAATGTCGAAGAAGACCTGCGGGTCCAGACCCAGCTTCTGCGCCAGCACGAACCCTTCGCAGGTCACTGCCATGGTCGCGCCGAGGATCATGTTGTTGCAGATTTTCGCCGCCTGTCCGGCGCCCGGGCCGCCGGCGTGGATCACGGCCTTGGCCATCGGATCGATGAACGGCTTGGCCCTGGCGAACGCCTCGTCTGAGCCGCCGACCATGAACGCGAGCGTGCCGGCTGCAGCCGCGGCAATGCCGCCGGACACCGGCGCGTCGACCATCTCGTAGCCCTTGCCCGAAGCCTCGTCCTCGATAGTCCGTGCACTACCGACGTCGATCGTCGAACAATCGATGAGGAGAGCGCTCGCTGGCGCGTTGCCAAAGACGTGGTTGCGATAGACGTCGAGCACATGCTTGGCGGCCGGAAGCATCGTGATGACGACATCCGCGTCCTTCACCGCTTCCTCGGTCGATCCGGCGCGGCCGCAGCCCTGATCGCAGGCCTTGGACAGGGCTTCCTCGCTGAGGTCGAAGGCACGGACGTCGTGCCCCGCCTTCGCCAGGTTCGGCGCCATTCCGCCGCCCATGTGACCAAGTCCGATGAATGCGATACGCGCCATGACTAACGTCCCTTCCAATTGCCCGGCCGCTTCTCGGCGAACGCAGCCATGCCTTCCTTCTGGTCCTCGGTGCCGAACAGGCCGTGGAACAATCGCCGCTCGAATTTCAGGCCCTGGGCAAGCGGCATTTCGAAGGCGGCATTGACCATCTCCTTGACGGCCATTGCAGCGAGCGGGGGCATGGCGGCGATCGCTTCGGCGGTCTTCATCGCTTCGTCGAGCAGCTGATCGGCTGGAACCATCTTCGCGACGAGGCCGGAGCGTTCCGCCTCGACCGCGTCCATCATTCGGCCGGTCAGGCACATCTCCATCGACTTCGCCTTGCCGACCGCCCAGGTGAGCCGCTGCGAGCCGCCCATGCCGGGCGTCACTCCGAGCTTGATCTCGGGCTGGCCGAACTTCGCCGTATCGGCTGCGATGATAAAATCGGCCATCATGGCGAGCTCGCACCCGCCTCCCAAGGCATAGCCGGCGACAGCGGCGAGCCACGGTTTGCGCGTGCCGGCGACCTTTTCCCACGCGCCGAACCAGTCGGGCACGTACATGTCGGCGAAGCCCTGCGGCTGCATTTCCTTGATATCGGCGCCGGCCGCGAACGCCTTTTCCGAGCCGGTGAGGACCAGACAGCGCTGCGATTCGTCCGCATCGTAAGCGGCGAAGGCCGCGATCATCTCCCGTTCCACATCGCGATTGAGTGCATTGAGCGCCTGCGGGCGGTTCAACGTGACGAGCGTGACCGCACCGCGGCGTTCGATGAGGATCGTCTGGTATTCGCTCATCGGGCACTCCCTTCTGAAAAGGGCGTCCATTCCTCGCTTGGCGGGAGGGGGGCGAACAGCACATCGAGCATTTCGTCGGTGACCTCCTCAGGCGTCGGCGGATCCCATTGCGGATCACCGGTCTTGTCGATCAGGACGGCGCGCACCCCTTCCCGGAAGTCGTGGGTCCTGACGACCCGGCCGGCGAGCGCATATTCGGCGCGCATCTCGTCGGCAAAGCTCGTGCGCGCCGCCCCTTCGGCGAGCAGCCGAAGCGAGACCTTGCACGACAGCGGGCTCTTCGTTCCTAGTGTGGCCCGCTCCGCCTTCGCCCACTCGCCGCCGTCGGCTTCGAGCGCTGCGAGCACGTCTTCATACCGGTCGGACGCGAATAGCCGTCCGATCTGGGGCAGGCTCTGCTCGATCTTCGACTGGCCCGGTGTCGACGAAGCCGAACCGAGGATGCCCTGTGCGCGGCCAGGAGTATTGATGATCCGCTCGACCAGATCGGCGACGGAAGCCTGCTCGACATAGTGGGTCGCGAGATTGAGGTAGAGGCACTCCCCTCCATCCAGCCGTGCGCCGGTCAGCACCATGAATTGACCCACGCGGCCCGGTAGCCGCGACAGATACCAGCCGCCGCCGACGTCCGGAAACAGGCCGATGCTCGTCTCGGGCATGGCGAGGCGGGTGTTCTCGGTGGCGATGCGATACCCGCAGGGGAGCGAGATTCCGACGCCGCCGCCCATGGTGATCCCGTCCATAATCGCGATCGTCGGTTTGGAATAAGTGAAGAGTAGATGGTTGAGCCGGTATTCCGCGAAGAAAAAGCGCTTAGCCTCCTCGGCATCTGTGTCGCCGCTGCGTGCGAGCATCACCACGTCGCCGCCGGCGCAGAATCCGCGGCCCTCGGCATGGTCGATGATCACGATTTCGATCGCCGGATCGGTGCGCCACTTGAGGAGCGCCTCGCTCATGACCTCGCACATGCGCGTCGTGAGCGCATGGATTGCCTTCGGCCGATTGAGGCGCAGGCGGCCGACGCCGCCTTCGACGCTGATCAGGACATCGTCCGTCACTGCCGGAGCATGTCCCGGCTGATGATCACGCGCATGATCTGGTTAGTGCCCTCGAGGATCGAATGGACCCTGAGGTCGCGCCAGAAACGCTCGATCGGATAGTCCATCAGATAGCCGTAGCCGCCGTGCAGCTGGAGGGCCCGGTCGACCACCGAGGAGCCTGTGTCGGTCGCGAGGCGCTTGGCCATCGCGGCGAACTTCGTCTTGTCCGCGGCATTTTCGGTCACCTTCACCGCGGCAACATAAAGGAGCTGACGCGCGGCTTGCAGTTCCGTCTCCATATCCGCCAGCATGAACTGTGTGTTCTGGAAATCGGCGATCGGCTGGCCGAACTGCTGACGTCCCTTGGTGTAAGCGATCGCTTCGTCGAGGCAGCGCTGGCCGCCGCCTAGAGAACAGGCGCCGATGTTGATGCGTCCCCCGTCGAGGCCCATCATTGCGATGCGGAAACCTTCTCCCTCAGTCCCGACGCGGTTGGAGACGGGCACCCGCACCTCGTCGAAATTCACTTGGCTCGTGGGCTGCGAATGCCAGCCGAGCTTCCGCTCCTGCGCGCCGAAGCTCACTCCCTTCATGTCCTTTTCGATCACCAGAGCGCTGATGCCCTTGGGGCCCTCCTGGCCGGTACGGACCATTGCGACCATCACGTCGTTTGCGCCGCCGCCAGAGATGAACGCCTTGGAGCCGCTGACCACATAATGATCACCGTCCAGCACGGCTTTGGTCTTGAGCGCCGCCGCGTCCGAGCCCGAGGACGGCTCGGTCAGGCAATAGCTGCCCATATGCTCCATGGTGATCATCTTCGGCAGATATTTCTGCTTGAGCTCGGCCGAGCCGAAGCGATCGATCATCCAGCACACCATGTTATGGATCGAGATGAAGGCGCTGGTCGAGGGGCAGCCATAGGCCATCGCCTCGAAAATCAGCGCGGCCTCGAGCCGGCCGAGGCCGATCCCGCCGCTCTCTTCGCTGACGTAAATCGACCCGAAGCCGAGCTCGGCGGCTTCGCGGATCGTGTCGCGTGGGAAAATGTGCTTTTCGTCCCACTCGGCCGCATTCGGCGTGATGGCGTCGGCGGTGAACTTGCGCGCCATCTCCTGGATCTGGAGCTGGTCTTCGGTAAGGTCGAATTGGCTCATCGCCGCGCCTCCTAGGGCGGCCTCAGACTGTCAGCAACCCCGCGCCGGCCTCACCATTGCTCGCCAAACGGCCGGACCGTCGCTTCGAACGTCCAGGCGGATCGCGGCTGCTTCGCCAGCCAGATCGCGGTCGCGGCTATGTCGTCCGGCTTGATGAAGAAATCGTCCGGCTTGTCGGGCATTCGCTCGCGTGTCCGCGGCAAGTCGACCACCGCGTCGATCACCATCAATGAAACGTGGATACCTTGCGGCCAGAGCGATCGCGCCATGGACTCGGCGAGGATCCGTTGGGCTGCCTTGGCCGGAGCAAATGCCGCGGTTTGCGCGCCCCCGCGAAGCGACGCCGTCGCTCCGACGAAGATGATCGAGCCTTCGCCTGCAGCCTTCATGGCGGGGATCACCTGCTTGCTCGCCGCGAGCGCGCCGAGCGCGTTCACCCGCCACGCATTCTCGAATGCCTCGAGGCCGATGCTCTCTACATCGCCGCGAACGCCCGACCCGGCATTGTAAATGAGAACCGCGGGGTCGCCGAGGTCCGTGCGAATGGCATCGAACGCGTGCTTGATGCTGCCGGGGTCGGTCACATCGCATGAATATGCCCGCGCGTCGCTGATTTCGCGAGCCAGCGCTTCGGTGAACTCGGTTCTGCGGGCGAGCAGCGCGAGCGCCATACCTTCGCGGGAGAACGCTTTCGCGAAGGCCGCGCCATTGCCTTCACCGACGCCGACGACTGCGCAGACCGGCCTGGCCATTCGTTAGGCCGCTTCCTCCTGAAGCAATCCTTCGAAGCGAAGCACCTGGCGGACCGCCGGTCGCTGCATCATCCGCTTGCGGAAACTGCGCAGGTTGGACCACTGGTCGAGCCCGATCATCTTCTCCGTCCAACCGCTGATCACGAACAGATAGGCGTCGGGCAGAGTGAGCTGCTCGCCCATCAGGAACGGACCGGCGCCGAGCCGGTTGTCGATATAATCGAGCTTCTTCTTGAGGTCGGTGATCACGAACTGCTTGAATTCGTCGGTCGCGTTCGGGTTGAACAGGAAGCCGAACCTCTTGTGCAGCTCGGTGGTGATGAAATTGAGCAGCTCGAGCACCTGGTAGCGGCGGAATTCGCCGAGCGGCGGGAGGACCTCGGGCCAGGCGGCGCGGTCGCCGAGATACTGCAGGATCACCGCATTTTCGGTCAGCACCTCGCCGCTGTCGAGCTGGAGGGCGGGCACGGCGCCCTTGGGGTTCACGTCATAATAGGAGCTTCCGTCCTCGAGCGTGTGGGACTTGAGGTCGACGCGCTTCGAGTCATGCTCGATTCCGGTCTCGTGGAGGATGATGTGGGGCGCCTGGCTGCAGGCTCCGGGCGAATAATAAAGGATCATTGCGCGCGCTCCTTTCATTCCGAGTTGCTTGGTCCGAGGCCGTTCACATCGGGATTGTCCGAGCCGTTTTGAAGCTGGCTCGACGGAGTCGTGCTGCTCTCATCCGCGGGAAGCGTCTCGATATCGGCATTTCCGGCGGAAACCTGGTTGTCGGGAATGCCTTCGTCCATCGAAATGACGTTGTTCTGCGCCTGTTGCTGCTTATTGCCGCACGCGCCCAGAGCGAGGATTGCGACGCCGGCTGCGACGAGGATCTTAGCATTTGGCATAGGTATAGCTCGCTGCTGGATTGCCTTCAGTACGTGTCAGCTTGTCGCCGTTTCGTTTCAAGGCCTCATACCGGGTCCAGCTCTGCCCCTCGCCGGTGAAATGAAAGGTGCCGCCGATGGACGAAGCGCTGGACTGCACGTCGGCCGTCGGCACTGCGCGCGATTCGTAGAAGCGGAGCTCGCCGGCATTGACGACCAGAAGGCCCTTGGCGCTGGCCAGCGCGGACGTGCAGTCGCCGGGGGTCAAACCCCAGCGGCCCTGCAGCGCGGCAGGGATCGCTGGGGTTGCGTTCGTGGCTGCCGATGCCCCGGCGGCGATGCTGGCGTTGTTCGGCGGGCCGCCGGCCGGCGTCGGCATGGCCTTGTTCACCGCTTGAGGGACAGCGGAGACCGCATTCGCGCCATTCGCGACAGGCTCCTGCCTGCTGCAGGCCGCGATCGAAGCGATGAGGGCGAAGCTGATGAGGGGCAGGCGGTACCGCATGCCGCCCTCAACGCGGTCACAGCCAACTGGTTCGCCGGGCCTACCCGCCTTGCGCCTGGCAGGCCCTCCGAGTTCAGCCGAAGGTCGGGATGTGGAACGCGGCCTTGTCGCTGGCGTCCACGATTCCGTCGGGCCAGCGCTGGGTGACGACCTTGTTCTTGGTCCAGAAGCGCAGCCCTTCCTGTCCATATTGGCCGATGTCGCCGAAGCCGGAGCGCTTCCAGCCGCCGAAGCTGTGGTAGCTGACCGGCACCGGGATCGGAACGTTCACGCCGACCATGCCGACGTTCACACGATGGGTGAATTCGCGCGCGGCGTGGCCGTTGCGGGTGAAGATCGCGACTCCGTTGCCGTACTCGTGCTGGCTCGGAAGCCGCACCGCTTCATCGAAATCCTTGACCCGCACCATTTGCAGCACCGGTCCGAAAATTTCGTCCTTGTAGCTCTTCATGTCGGGCGTGACGTGGTCGAAGAAGGTCGGACCGATGAAGAAGCCTTCCTCATGCCCCTGAAGCATGAAGCCGCGGCCGTCGACGACCAGCTCGGCGCCTTCGTCGATGCCCATCTGGATGTAGTTCTCGATCCGCTCCCGGTGGGCCTTGCTGACGACGGGACCGTAATGCGCGTCCGCATCGGTCGACACGCCGACGCGAAGGCCTTCGATTGCCGGGATGAGTTTCTGGCGCAGCTTGTCGGCGGTCTCGTCGCCGACCGGCACCACCACCGGAAGCGCCATGCACCGCTCGCCGGCCGAGCCGAAGGCGGCGCCGGCGAGGTCGTTGACCACTTGGTCAAGATCCGCGTCGGGCATGACGATGCCGTGATTCTTCGCCCCGCCCATCGCTTGCACGCGCTTCCCGTTCGCGGTTCCCCGCGCGTAGATGTACTGGGCGATGTCGGACGAGCCGACGAAGCTGACGGCGCCGATGTCCGGATTGTCGAGGATTGCGTCGACCATTTCCTTGTCGCCGTGGACGACGTTGAGGATCCCGTCGGGCAGCCCCGCTTCCTTCATCAGCTCGGCGAGGCGCACCGGAACGCTCGGGTCGCGCTCCGAAGGCTTGAGGATGAACGCGTTGCCGCAGGCGATCGCCATCCCGAACATCCACATCGGGATCATCGCGGGGAAGTTGAACGGCGTGATCCCGGCGACGATTCCGATCGGCTGGCGCATCGAATAGACGTCGATGCCCGTGCCCGCGCCCTGGGTGTATTCACCCTTGAGCGCCTGCGGGATCCCGCACGCATATTCGATCACCTCGAGCCCGCGCTGGACGTCGCCGCGCGCGTCGGCGAGCACCTTGCCGTGTTCGGACGAGAGCAGGTGCGCGAGATCGTCCATGTTCTTTTCGACGAGGTCGCGGAAGTTGAACATGATGCGGGCGCGGCGCTGCGGGTTGGTGGCGGCCCAGGCGGGCTGGGCAGCCTTGGCCGCATCGACCGCCTTCTGGAGGTCGCTCGAGGTGCCGAAGCGGACGTTCGCCTGGACCTGGCCGAGGTTGGGGTCGAACACGTCGCCCTGCCGCTCGCCGGACGCGAACGTGGAACCGCCGATGAAATGGTCGATGCTGCGCAACATGGGAATACGCCTCAATTTGCTGGTTTGGGGTTGGCGGTCCCCTAGACCCGGCGGCAAGCAAATGCCAGTTGCGGAAGCGGCAAAGGGGAGAGTCGAATGCGTAAGATCGCGATCTTGATATGCGTCAGCCTGCTCGGTGCCGCGCCGGCGCCGCGCCATGCCTCGTCGTCGGTCGACGCCAGGCTCCGCGCGATCGTCGCTCCGGTGAGCGCCGCGCAGCTGAGGCAGTATGACGAGACGCTGGTCAGCTTCGGCACGCGGCACACGCTCTCGTCGCAAACCGATCCGAAGCGCGGCATCGGCGCGGCGCTCAATTGGGCGGAGAGCGAGTTCAAGAGCGACGGGCTTGAGACCATCCGGCCGTGCGACACGTTCACCGGCGACCGGCTGCCGGCGCCGACCCGGGTTTGCGATGCCGTGGCCATCCAGCGCGGGACCGAGCGGCCCAATGACGTCGTCATTATCACCGCGCACATCGACAGCCGGGTCAGCGATCCGCTCAACGCCAATGCGTTCGAGCCCGGCGCCAACGACGACGGCTCCGGTTCGTCGGCGGTGCTCGAGGCGGCTCGGGTCCTGTCGAAGCACAAGTTTCCGGGGACGATCGTCTATTCGCTGGATTCGGGCGAGGAGCAGGGACTCTATGGCGGGAAGGTGATCGCGGCTTACGCCAAGGCGCAGGGCTGGAACGTCATCGCCGACCTCAACAACGACATCATCGGCAACACCTGCTCGTCGGACGGCGTGTGCGATTCGACCCATGCCCGCGTACTTTCGGAAGGGCCGCGTTCACAAGGCCAGGTCGAGCTGATGGCCGCCACCCACAGCCTCGGCGGCGAGAATGACGCGCCATCACGGAATATTTCGCGCTTTCTCGATAGCCTCGCCGACCGGCTGCACATCGGCCTCGACGTGCGGCAGATCTGGCGCACCGACCGCTTCCAGCGCGGTGGCGACCATATCGAGTTCCTGAAGCTCGGCTTCCCGGCCGCGCGGATCACCGTCGCGATCGAGAATTACAACTGGCAGCACCAGGATGTCCGGGTCGAGAACGGAATCCACTACGGCGATACGATCGACCATGTCGATTTCCCGTACCTCGCCAAGATGACCAAGCTGAACGTTGGCGCGCTCGCCGCAATCGCCAGCGCGCCGCCGCCCCCGGCGTCCAGGGTCGAGGGCGGCGTGAGCACGGATACGACGGTGACGTGGACGCCGGTTGACGGCGCGGTGAGTTACGTGGTTCGTTGGAGGCGGACGGACGGAAACCAGTGGGAAGTCTCGCGCGTGGTAAGACCGGCGAACTGGAACTGCCAGCCTCCGGGACCTGTGATTATGTTGGGTGCGCGAAATCCACCCGTTTGCAGCGCCGTCCTCCCACACATCCGGATCGACGATTGGGTGTTCGGGGTCGCCTCGGTGAGCAGGGACGGGTTCGAAAGTCCGGTCGCCTCGGCAGTGCCGGGCGGCGCGTTCAGGCCATACGTGGCGCCGCCGGCCAAGCCGCGGCAGTAAATGGCGAAAGCGAGCGTTCGGGACACCGACACTCCGGTCGAGCAGCAACCGCTCGCAGCGATCGCGCTCCGGCTCCTGACCGCGCTTCTCCTGGCGATCATGTTCGGCCTGGTGAAGCTCGCCTCTACGCGCGGCGTGAACGTGGTCGAGAGCCTGTTCTACCGGCAATGCGGGTCTGCGCTCGCAGCGACGGCGTTCGTCGCAGCCGGCCCAGGTTTCCAATCGCTCCGGACCAAGCGCGTCTGGGCGCACGTCGGGCGGATGGCGCTCGGCGTTTCCGCCATGGGAACGAACTTCCTCGCCTTCATCCTGCTCCCGCTCGCCGAGGCGACGACGATCGGCTTTTCCGTGCCGATTTTCGCCGTGGTGCTTGCCGCGCTGATGCTCGGCGAACCGACGGGCAAATGGCGCTGGAGCGCGGTGGCTTCGGGGTTCGCCGGCGTGCTGATTATCGTTCAGCCGGGAAGCGGAAGCGTGCCGCTGCTCGGCGCGTCGGTCGCCCTCGTCGCGGCGCTTTTGACCGCATCGGTGACGATCGTGATCCGGCGCCTGGGCGCGACCGAGCGGGCGGCGACCACGGTTTTCTGGTTTGCCGTCAGCTCACTCGTTCCGCTCGGGCTGCTGATGCTGTGGTTCGGCGGCGCTCATGACCGTGAAACCTGGATCATCGTCGCCGGCCTGTCCCTCGCGGGCGGCCTGGCGCAGCTGACGCTGACCGGCGCGCTCAGGCTCGCGCCGGTCGCGCTGGTGATGCCCATGGATTACACCAGTTTGCTATGGGCGGTGCTGCTCGGGCTGTGGATCTTCGGCGAGGTTCCGAGCCCGTGGACCTGGGTCGGCGCGCCGATCATTA
>Ga0207660_10001308_pt1 | contig 16635 bp, 9 predicted proteins | sample KBSC73BmetaG_FD_184335 | JGI IMG/M metagenome (GOLD analysis project Ga0207660, IMG submission 184335) | Corn rhizosphere microbial communities from Kellogg Biological Station, Michigan, USA - KBS C7-3B metaG (SPAdes) (version 2) | ecosystem: Host-associated > Plants > Roots > Rhizosphere ... | reverse complement strand
CCAGACGTAGAGGCGTGTGGGCTTTGAAGGATCGTAGTTGTCCGGAAGGGTAATGCCATAAGGCTGCACCGAGCCATCAATCTTCGAATAGTAGGCATGAATTTGCTTTTTCCCTTCGTTCCAGGAGGGTTTGCCGGACTCAAGTTCCTTCGCGCGGGCGATTCCCTGATCGAGAACGTCGAGCGCGTGGTCGATGCCGTTTTGAGTGAAGAACTGATCGGGGAATTCGAGCAGCATGCGGCCGGCTTTCCCGTAGACTTCCACGTCGCCAGTGAGATCGGGATCGGCGTACTTCGATTTCAGTTCGCGAACCAGGGACTCGATCTGCTCGGTTTTCGCCTTCACCTGCGCGATCTCTTCGGGCTTCGGCTGGATGGGAGGCGCGAAGCCGCGGCCTCCGCGGCCGCGGCCCTGTGCGGGAGGTTGCGGCGCCGCGGGCTGTTGGGCGGTGAGCGGAAGCAGCGCGAATCCGACTGAGAGCGAAACGGCGAGCGTGGCGAATTTGTTCATCTCGATCAAATACTCCGTGAGGTTATGGTCGCGGCTGGGTAATGCCGGAAGCAGGATATCAAAGCGCCGGAACATTCAGGCACGGCGATGAATAACCCGGTCCGCTGGCAACTGTGGCGGTTTCCCCGAACCCTACCGGCAAATGCCCCGTTCCGAAACGCAACCAGCATTCCCGAAATCCGTCGCAAATTTCGTCCGTCCGGAAGAACAGGACATATTTAATGAAATTCGAATCCGGCCATCTCGCCGAACTCTCGCCCGCCACGCCGCTCGAACACACCCTCGCTCAGGAAATCATCCATGCCGCATGGCATCTCCGCCGCTGCGCCAGTCTCGAAATCGCTCCTGCCGAAAACCTGACGGACGAAGAACTCGACCGGCTCCAGACCTCCATCGACCGCGCCCGCGCCGCCGCCCAGCGCACATTCCACCGTTCGCTCAAGGAACTTCGCCGCCTGCAGGCCGAACCTGCATCCGGCCGAGGTCATAATCAGGCAGGCCATGGCGGCAGACGCCGCCACGATGAAAAATCTGGAGGAACGGCAGTTGCAGGCCGCTCAGGAGCAGGAAAAGAATTTTGCACAACAACCCAATCACTGCCGGAAAAAACGGCCGTAATTCCCCGCAGCGCCCCCTGCCCATGCGAATCAGGTGAAAAATACAAGCGCTGCTGAGTATTCGACCTCCGGCAGGATCGACGATACCCCTGGGAACTACCTGCCCGTGTCGCTGCCTGCGCTCACCACTCGAAATCCGCATAAAGCGGCAGATGATCGCTCGCCAGCAGCGCTGTTCTTGTCCTGTGCAGCCTCGCGATTCGCGCGCACAACGGCGGATCGTAATAAATATGGTCCAGATGCCAGAACGGAATCACCCCCGGATACGTTCTTCGCCGGTCCAGATGCTGCCGGATATCCGCGCCCTTGAATTGATCCAGCAGCCGCCGCGTGGTCACGCCGCGCGTCCACTCATTGAAATCGCCCAGCAGGATACGCGGGCCGCGCAGATCCGGATTCAACAGAATTTGCGGCGTCAGAAGCATCTCAATCTGCCGCCGCCTCTCAAACCACGACGTACCCATGTGAACGGCGAACAAATGCGCCAGCCGGCCCTGAATCTCGAGATCCACACGGATGCATCTCCGCTCCGTCCGTCGCAGCACGCTGATATCGAAATTCGCATGACGGACGATCGGGAATCGCGTGAACACAACATTGCCGTGCTCGTGTCCGCGATACCGCTCCGCCGCGCCGAAGACATGCGCGTAGCCGGATTCGGCGCGAATGTCTTCCACATGCGCCTCGAGCACCTCCTGCAGGGCGACCACGTCCGCATTGATTTCGCGCAGGACCTGCCCAACCCGGGCTGGCCGGATTCGCCAGTCGACGCCCTTCGATTTGTGAATATTGTAGGTCGCAGTTCGAAAGCGAATCGGCATTAGCGCGCGCTTATTCCTGTTTTGCGATCAATGCGCCCAGCCATTCATAAAGCCGGTATTTCCGATGATCGCGCCACTCCTCCCACGTGATTTCCCGGCTCTCCCTCAGATCCTTTTCAAAGTCCTCGCTCAATCGCGCGGCAACTGCGGCATCGCGAACGGCCAGGTTCACCTCGTCGTTCAGTTCAAAAGAGCGGTGATCGAAATTGGTCGATCCCACGACGGACCACACGCCATCGGCAATCAGCACCTTCGCGTGAATCATGGCGGGCTTGTACTCATATATCTTCGCCCCGGCCTTCAGCAACGATCCGTAGAGCCTTTCACTCGATCCCCGCGTCAGCATGTGATCGGAGTGCGTTCCGGGAGTCAGTATCCGGATATCAACTCCGCGCTCCCTGATCGCTTTCCGAACCGCCTTGCGCGCGCTGCGATCCGGCAGGAAATAGGGCGTCGTAATGTAGACGCGCTTCCGCGCGCAGGCGATCAGCATCTGAAACAGAATCCGCGCCCTTGTCGACCCCGCCGCGGGCGTACTGTTGACGATCATCGCGATGGACCCGGCCTGCTCGGAGCCATCATGAAAATAGTCATCGCTGGCCAGAATTTCGCCGGATACCCGCAGCCAGTTTTCGGCGAAAACCGATTGCAGGCTGGTCACCGCTGGCCCGGTCACGCGGCACACCGTATCGCGCCATCGCGGGTCGCCGGCGGTGCGCTTGTACCAGTGGTCGTCTATTCCGGCGCCTCCGATGAAACCGATCTCCCCATCGATGACCATCAGCTCGCGATGCGTGCGGTTATTGATCTGCGGTATCAGATCGATCCGGAGCGAGTGATACCACTCGACGCGTCCGCCGGCTTCGATGAGTTCCCGGAACCAGCTCTTGCGAACACTGAAGCTGCCGATGAAATCGATGATCAGCTTGACCTTCACGCCCGCCCGCGCCCGCTCCGTGAGAGCATCGCGAAATTTCGCGCCGATCTCGCCCTTGTGGAAGATGTAGGCCTCCAGATTGATCGTTTCCCGCGCGTTCGCGATCGCGTCCAGTTCGGCCTGATAGAAACAGGGTCCGTTCGTGAGGACTTCGACTCGATTTTGCGAATGAAGCTGGGCGTCGGTAAGGGTCGCCAGCAGTTCGGTAAATTCGCGGGAATCGAGCGGATGATCGGGCGCGTCGATCACCTCGTAAGGCAGATCGGGGCCGAAAAAGGCGAGGAAAAGGATCAGCGCCTGAACCGCGAGCGCGATCACCGCAAGGATTGCGAACGCGGTATACACGGGCCCCTGCTCCCGTCTCCATCCTCGCCGCCGGATACCCGCCGGGTCAACGCTAAATACCTGCTAAAATAAGACTTACCGCACAATTCATGGCTAACCAGGATAATCCCCCACAGGGTCCTCCCGCGCCTCCGCAAATGCCTCTTCCAGGCGGCGCCGGCGGCGACAATCTCCTGCCCGTCAATATCGAAGACGAAATGAAGCGTTCGTACCTCGATTACGCCATGAGCGTAATCGTGGGACGCGCCCTTCCCGATATTCGCGACGGCCTGAAACCCGTTCATCGCCGCATTCTCTATGGCATGAACGAGATGGGCCTTACGCCCAATCGCCCCACCCGCAAGTGCGCGAAGATCGTCGGCGAAGTTCTCGGCAAGTTTCACCCGCACGGCGATGCCCCGGTTTACGATTCGCTCGTCCGCATGGCGCAGCCGTTCAGCATGCGTTATCCGCTGGTCGATGGCCAGGGCAATTTTGGCTCGGTCGATGGCGATCCGCCCGCGGCGATGCGGTACACCGAAGCGCGCCTCGCGCGGATTTCCGCTTCGCTCCTCGAAGATATCGATAAGGAAACGGTCGATTTCCGGCCCAATTACGACGATAGCGAGCACGAGCCGGAAGTCCTCCCCACGCGCATTCCGAACCTGCTGGTCAACGGTTCCTCGGGCATCGCGGTCGGGATGGCCACCAATATTCCGCCCCATAACCTGACGGAAATCATTGAAGCCACCATCCAGCTCATCCGTCACCCCGATACGCAGCTCCCGAAGATTCTCGAAATCGTCCAGGGTCCGGATTTCCCCACCGGCGGATTCATTCTTGGCCGCCAGGGCATCATTGACGCCTATACCCGTGGCCGCGGCTCGTTGAAACTCCGCGCCAAAGCCGCAATTGAGCGCGTCGGCAAGGACCGCGAGCACATCATCGTCACGGAAATTCCGTACCAGGTCAACAAATCGCGCCTGATCGAGCACACCGCTTCGCTGGTAAACGAGAAAAAAATCGAAGGCATTTCCAATATTCGCGACGAAAGCGATCGCGACGGGCTCCGGATTGTCTATGAACTGAAGCGCGACGAACAGGCTGAAGTCGTACTCAACAACCTTTATAAGAACACGCAGCTGCAGATCAGCTTCGGCATCATTAATCTCTCGATCGTCAACGGGCAGCCGCGCGAGCTCGGGCTCATCCAGACGATCAAATACTTCATCGAGCACCGCGCCGATGTCGTCCGCCGCCGCACCGATTACGAACTGCGCAAAGCCCGTGAACGCGAGCATGTCTTGCTCGGCTTCCGGCTCGCTCTCGACAATATCGATCGCGTGATCGAGCTGATTCGCGCCTCGCGTTCGCCGAGGGAAGCGCGCGAGGCTCTGGTCAACGCGTCAGCGCAGTTCAGATTTAACGACGTGTACCTCCGGGCCGCCGGAGCCGCCGAACCCTTGCGCCAGCTGACCGATCGCCAGGCCCAGGCCATCATTGAGCTGCAGTTACAGCGCCTGACCGGGATGGAGCAGGAAAAAATCGCTGCCGAGCTGGCCGATATTCAGCGCCGCATCACCGAATACCTCGAAATCCTCGGCTCGGAAAAAGTTCTGCGCGACCTCATGATTAAGGAGCTGAGGGATGTCCAGAAAGAATTCGGGGACGAGCGCCGCACCCAGATCATCGAGGACACCGGTGAAATCCGCCTCGAAGACCTGGTCGCCGTCGAAGACGTCGCCATCACGGTAACCCACGGCGGATACCTCAAGCGCACGGCCGTTGATACCTATCGCCGGCAGGCCCGCGGCGGCAAGGGCCGCATCGGCATGGGCACGCGCACGGAAGACTTCGTCGAGTACTTCCTCGTGGCCTCCACCCACGATTACCTGCTCATCTTCACCAATAAGGGCCGGGTCTACTGGCTCAAGAATTACGAGATTCCGGACGCGTCCACGGTTGGCAAGGGCAAGCATATTTCGAACCTCATCAACCTGCAGCCGGATGAAACGGTGAAGGCTTTCCTCCCGGTTTCGAAATTCGTGCCCGACAAATACATCGTCATGGTCACAAAGTTCGGAGTCATCAAGAAATCCGAGCTCACTGAGTTCAGCAACGTGATGTCCCGGGGCATTATCGCGATCGGAGTCGATGAGGGCGATGAATTGATTGCCGCGCGCATCACTTCCGGAAACGAATACATCTTCCTCGGTTCGCACGAAGGGCAGGCGATCCGGTTCGATGAATCGAAGGTCCGCGCGATGGGCCGTCCGGCTCGCGGCGTTCGCGGGATGGATTTGGCTGAAGGCGATTTCATCGTCGGCGCCGAGGTGGTGGGCGAAGAGTGCCTCATTCTGTCGATTTCGGAACTCGGATACGGCAAGCGCACGAAGCTGACCGATTACCGGCTCACCAATCGCGGCGGCAAGGGCGTGATCAACATGAAGACCACGAAGAAAACCGGAAAGGTAATCGCCATCCTCTCGGTGACCGATGAATCGGATCTGATGATCATCACGCGCGATGGCAAAATGATCCGTATCGATTCCGGCGAAATCCGGCAGGCGGGTCGCTCCACGCAGGGTGTTCGCCTGGTACGCATGGAGGAGAACGATAGCGTGGCTGCGGCGAGCGTCATTCCCGAGTCTGTCGAAAAGAATGGCGAAGAGCCGCAGGGGAATCTGACCTTGCAGTAACCGCCGCGCCAAATCGATCGCGGACCGCTTACACTGAAGGCAACAGGGGCCGAACAATTCGTTGACGGCCCCTTTATATTTTTATGGTTTCAGCCCCGGAAGCACCGGACTCCTGTCTCGCGGGCGGAGGGGAAATGGGCGCGCTCATGCGCGCCTTCGATTGGAGTGCGACCTCGCTCGGACCCGTTCAAAACTGGCCTCCGAGTCTGAAAACGGCAATCAGCATCTGCCTCAATTCACAAGTCCCGATCGTCCTCTGCTGGGGCCCCGAACTTATCACCTTATATAACGACGCCTGCATCCCCATGCTTGGGACCAGGCATCCGGCGGGCGCGCCTGGTCGGCCGGCGCGCGAGTGCTGGGCTGAAATCCAGGACGCCATCGGGCCGCTGCTCGAGCACGTGATGACCGCGGGCGAGGGCGGCCAGGCAGACGATGTTTGCCTCTTCATCCATCGCGGCTCTTATGTCGAGGAAAAGTCCTTCCGCTTTTCCTCGAGCCCCATTCGCGAGGAGTCCGGAGCTGTGGGCGGCATCTTCACTGTGTTGGCCGAGACCGCGGAACCCTCCTCCAACCGGCAGCGCGGCCTCCACGAAGAGGCGAGGGAGCAGGTCGAAGCCGCGCGCAGGCGAGAGCTTTTCCTTGCCCGGGCCGGCGCTATCCTCGCTTCCTCGCTCGATATCGATCGCACTCTCGCGGCCATCAGTGAGCTCGCGGTTCCCGGGATTGCCGACTGGTGCGCCGTCGACCTGATCGAGGCCGAGGGACCGCCTCGCCGCGTCACCGTCCGCCACAGCAACCCCGAGCTTCTCGCAAAATGCATTGAGCTCCGCGCCAAATATCCCCCTGGCGAGGATTTTGGATTCGGCGTCGCGCTTCGTTCCGGCAAGCCGGTTCTCATGCGCGAAGTCACGGACGAAGATCTCCGGAAGACGGCCCAGAGCCAAGAGCACCTGGCCGGCTTGCGGGAACTCGGCATTTGCTCATGCATCCTCGCGCCGCTCATTGTTCACGGCGAGCGGCTCGGCGTCCTCAACCTGGTCCGCTCGGAGCGCCCGTTTGAGCCCGAAGACACGGCTTTCATCGAGGAGATCGCTCAGTGCGCCGCCTTCGCCGTTCACAGCGCCCGTCTCCACCAGGCGGTATCGGAAAATGCAGAGCGGCTCGCGGTGGCCACCGCCGCTGCCGGCCTCGGGATTTTCGAATGGGACATCAAAGGCCGAACCGTGAGATGGGAAAATCAGCGAATTTTCGACATCTTCCAGCGCTCACGCGAGCGCGGCCCATTGTCCTATGACGAATTTTTTTCCTCCGTTTGTCATCCCGAAGATCGCGACAATTTCCTGTATGAGTTCCAGGCCGCCCGGGCCGAGCGCCGTCCCGCCATGATTCAGATCCGGCTGCGCCGCGACGATGGGGAATGGATCTGGGTCGAGTTCAGTGGCCAGTTCGATTTCACCCCGGATGGCCAGCCGCGCCGGTTCATCGGCGTCGTTGCGGACGTAACCGAGCGCCGCCGCATCGAAGAGCGCCTTCGTGAACGAGCGCGTCTCGAGAGCGTCGGCCTTCTTGCAGGCGGCGTGGCTCACGACTTCAATAACCTGCTCACCGGCATCCTGGGGAATTCCAGCCTTGCGCTGGATGTGCTGGACGCGTCGGATCCGGCCCGGCCCATGATCGAATCCGTTGTCGCCGCCAGCGAGCGCGCCGCGGCGCTCACCCGTCAGATGCTGGCCTATTCCGGTCGCGGGCGGTTTGTGATTTCGCGCATCGATCTGTCAAAGCTCGTTCGGGAAATGGCGAATCTGCTGCGTACATCCATTGATCGCTCGATCGATCTTCATCTGAAACTCCCCTCCGCCCTTCCGCCCATCGAAGGCGATGCGGTCCAGATCCAGCAACTCGTGATGAACCTCATCATCAACGCCGCCGAAGCCATGAAGGACCGGAACAGTGAAATCGCCGTCCGCACCTCCATATGCCACCTCGATGAATCGCATCTGGCCAGCCAGAATCCGGCATTCGAAATTACGCCGGGCGACTATATCTGTCTCGAAGTCGCGGATCAGGGCATTGGCATGGATGAAGCCACCATGGCGAGAATCTTCGATCCGTTTTTCAGCACCAAGTTCACGGGCCGAGGCCTGGGACTATCGGCTACCCTCGGCATTGTCCGCGGCCACAAGGGATCTCTCACCGTTGAAAGCCGGCCAGAGCAGGGAACTACTTTTCGCATCTACTTCCCGGCGCTGCACGCCGGGCCTGCCACTGCCCCTTCCGCCCCGCTGGCCCGCCCCTTCGGAACCGTTCTCGTGGTGGATGACGAAGAGATCGTTCGCACTACCGCGGCCCATATCCTCGAGACCGTAGGGCTTGAGGTGATCGCAGTGGCCGATGGCGCCGAAGCCCTCGCGGCCTTTGAGCGAAACAGCGGGCTGATCGACCTCACCATCCTCGACCTCAGCATGCCGGGAATGTCCGGCGAGACCGCGTTCGAGTTGATCCGCCAGCAGTGGCCCGAGGCCCGCATCGTCATATCCACCGGATTCATGGATGAAAACGTTTTCCGCCGCTTCCGCAATTCGGCCGCGGGATTCCTGGAGAAACCCTACACCGTCGCCGGAATTTCCAAACTCCTGCGGGATCTCGGCCTCGCCGTCAAAACCCGCTGAACATGCTGTTGGCTCAGTAGCGCGCGAGGAACGTTTCCAGGCTGCGGCGTTCCGCAGACACTTGAGCGATGCAGAGGTCGATCGACTCGAGAGTCTGATCATAGGCGCGTTGCGCACCAGGAACCTTACTCGCGCGCGGCGCAAAGAAGCTGGTATATTGCGTGCGCTCCTCCGGCGTGCACATTCCTTCGCCGGCGCGCGGCAGGAAAGAAGCGGTGGGGAAACCGAAGACTTCAGGATGGTCCTGCAGGATGCGATCAAAGTTCTGCTCGATCCAGCGCAGACGATATTCGCGGCCTGGCAAGTCACCGCCTCCGGCAAAGAGGAGATTGATACCGCTGGTGAAATCGATTTTGCCCGTCATGAGGGCTGCATGAGCGACATCGGCTGCGGCGGGATCCCGGAAAGAAGTGAGCGCGTTGAGAATGCGCCTCTGGCTCTGGCGGTCCTGCGTTTTGAGCGCGGCATCGAGGAATTTGCGGGCAAGCGCGGCATCGCCGTAATAAGCGGCGGTGGAAAGCACGGGACTCACGATATCCGGACTGAGCGAGGCCGGCCGATCAAGCCAGCCGAGCGCCAATGCGCGAGCCTCATCAGCGAGCTGGTGATCGCCGCCTTCGATGGCGACCACCTCGAGCAGCGGCCCGCGGAGAAGACGCGTCTCGTCAGATTCACCGGGTTTAGGTCGCCAGCCGAGTTCCCGGGCCCTGGCTTCCCAGGTTTTCTGAACGAACCGCTGGTAGTTCGGTCGGAGTTCTTCCGGAACCAGCGTGTTCGAGATACCCGCGACGAGATCGATCGTGCGCTTGACCACGTCGCGCTCGGGATCATTGGCGTAATTCGCGGCAATCGTCATGGCGTCGGCGGCGGACATCCGTCCGCCCTTTGCGAGAGCAGCGGCGTTCGTCACGAAATCATCGCGTTCGGGTCCCGTGAGGTTTGCCCTGGAAATGGAGGCGAGCAAGGGCGCAGAGTACTCGACGCGGTAGTAGCCTTTGGCCCCGCTGTTCATCTGCAGCCAGTCGGGGCAGGACGAGGCGTTCTCGAGAGGCACATCGGCGGTGGAGGTTGTGAGCAGCGGACACTGCTCGCCACCGGGGTAGCGCATGCAGACGGGGATGCTCCAGACGGAGTTCGTAGACCCGCGGGAGCCGGTCGGCAGGTAGCGTTTCTGGTGGAGGTGGACGACGGGTTTGGGACCCTTGCAATCGACTGAAGCCGAGACGATCGGGACGCCGGGCTGGTTCAGGAAGGTTGAGAACGGCGCGGTGACGTTGCATTTACCCCCGCTGGAAACGGCATCCAGAAAATCGCCCGCGGTGGCGGTCTTGAAGGCGTAGCGGCGTATGTAATTCTGCACGCCGGCGCGGAAATTTTCCGGGCCCATCCAGTTTTCGAACATGCCGATCACCGCTGCGCCTTTCTCGTACGTGATACCGTCGAACGCGTCGCCGATATCAGCCTTCGAGCGAATGGGCTGTCGGATCTGGCGGGCGGAGATGAGGCTGTCCTCGCCCTCGGCGAACAGCTTCGCGTCAACGTCGTTCATCGCGGTTTTCCATTCGGGTTTCCATTCGCGAAGGATTTTCTGTTCGGTCCATGTGGCAAAGGCTTCGTTGAGCCAGATGTCGTCCCACCAGTTGGTCGTGACCAGATCGCCGAACCATTGGTGCGCAAGCTCGTGAGCGGCTACGGAGGCGTACCCGCGGCGGCGGGTGATGGTATCGTTTTTCGGATCGGCAAGGATGAGCGTCTGTCCGTAAGTCACCATACCCGCGTTTTCCATGGCGCCGAATCCGTTACTGAATGGGACGGAGACCTGGTCGGATTTCTCATAAGGGTACGGGATACCGAAGTAGTGTTCGAGTCGGGTGAGGATGGTGCTGGTTACCTCGGCTGCCCACGCGGCTTCGGCAGAGCGGCCTTCAGGCACGACGATGCGGACCGGAACATGGTTCCGTCCGGCGGTTCCGGCGGGAACAAATTCAAAGGGCCCGACGCCAAAGGCGATCAGGTAACTGGGAAGCGGCTTCGTTTCTTTGAAAGCATCAACAACCATCCCGCCCGCGGTTCGTGTGCTCGAGGGCGGCGTGTTACTCACTGCGCTGGTTCCGGCAGGATGCGTGATCGTGAGCTGCCACGGAACTTTGTAAGAAGGCTCGTCGAAGCAGGGGAAGGCGTCGCGGGCGTCCGTGGCTTCGAACTGAGTAAGCAGGTATTTCTCCCCTTTGTCGGTCGCGGCAAAGATGCCCGCTCCATCGCCCACCCGAATGTGGCCGGCGTAGTGAATAGTCATTTCGGCGTTCCCGACTGGCGAAGGCTGGGGAAACTGGAAGCCGATGAAGTCATCTCCGCCGGGCACGACGGTAGCCGGAAGCGATTTCTCGCCGGCTTTGAGGGATGCGCTCTGAACGGTGATCTTACTGGCGTTCAACCAAAGTGTGGACAGAGGCTCCGGGATGGACAACCGGATGTGGATGGTACCGGTGAAATCGGTTTTGGTGGGATCGAGATTCAGCTCGGCGCGATACGAGAGTGGCTGCACTTTTTCTACCTCAGAAAGGCGGAGCTCCGGGGGCGCTGCGGCGGCGGAGGATACGGCGGCGAAAAGCAGGGCAAGGAGCGAGTAACGAAGCATGGCGATTCTTCCTCGGGTTGGACTTCTGCGGGAACGGGACAACGCTCGGCTGCTGAGATTGTAAGCCACGCGGCCGAGGGGTTCCCACCGACCACAACTTTCGAGTAGACTAGAGAGCCACGAGGCGCTCAGCCGTCCAGGAGCCTCTTAGAGAACAAAGGAAAAATAATGACACCACAAGCCGCGCCCATTCAGACGTACGTAAGTGAATATGATGCGATCCTCAGGACAATGCAGGGCTACCTGGACGGAGTGCGAGAGGGCAGGAGCGAGTTGATGCGCCCTGTTTTTCATCCGGCCGCGACCTTCTTCGGGCATTATCCCGGAGGCGTTATGGACGGGCCGATCCAGCCCCTCTTTGATTGGGTCGATCAAAATGGGCCGGCCCCCGACGTTGAGTTTCGCGTCGCAACCGTGGAGATCCTCGGAAAGATTGCTTCTGTACGCGTTGAAGTGGAACGCTTGTCGGGGACGCTCGCCGGGGCAGGAGTATCAATGTCCGATATCTTTAATTTGATGCTTACCGACGAGGGCTGGAGAATCGTGCAGAAAGTATTTCACTGGCACATGTAAACGCCGATGCAGAGAGTGCCGCTTAGCTTCATCTGATTATTGCGATGCCGTTGTAAGTTCCACGTAACCGTGCCTGGCCAGAAACCGGAAATAGCCGAGAAAATCGAAGTTCATCGGCCCTTGTTCCAGTTGTATCAGTCGCGCGACCTCCGCAATTGACCGTTTACCGTCGCACCAGGAAAGCAGGGTCAGGGGCGCGGGATTATCGCCGAACCCCGGATAGCCTTCGCGTTGCTCTACCGGAAGATCGTCCAGCGTAACTGGTCCAAAGCGCTTCCGCCTCACGATGAGCCGTTTCGCCTCGGCGCTGATTGTGTTCGCCGCCGCCTTCGGTTTCACCGGCGTCGCCGCGCCAGGTTCCGAGGCCCGCTGTTTGGCCGCCTGTTGCAGCCGCTCACACTGTTCGCTTGCGAACCTGCGGATACGCGCAATAAACGGGTCCAGACTGCTTCGGATACTTTCACGCTTCGCCGGCGCCGCCAATCGGAGCACGGAGAGAAGCGCCTCGCAATCGCGATCTGCGTTGTACATCAAATGGTCAATGCCGCCGGAAAGCTGAATGCCCAATGCTTCACCGGTCTGCGCCGTCCCGATGCGCCCCAGGAAAGTAGCGGCAACCTGGGTCAGGTTTTCATCACTCCGATCCACCGTGATTTCCGCCAACCACGGAATTTCCTTGTCGGTCGCTGACGCAAGCGAATATAAGAAGGTCGCGACCACCGAACTGAGATCTCGCAACGAACGCTCGTCCACATGTTTCAAGCTGTCTTCGCTGTTGTGATGCAGACTTTCCGCTCCCGTACTCCCCGTTGCTGTGATGGTCGCAACGCCAATGCCCGGATCGCTCAGATACGAATCCGATCGCGGGCGATAAGGAATCCAGCGCGGAAATCGTTGCGGCCATCCGGCGTAATAGCTTTCGGCTGCATGAAGGATCAGCGCGTCCTGATACGACCGGCTCACATCCGGATTCACGGCGAAGGTGTAACCTCCCGTTTCGTCGTAAGGTCCCGCCGGAGTGTCCAGGCACATGGCTCCGACGGTACGTTTCATCTGGTCCATGTGCGTGGAGACGTAAGCGGACGAGCCATAGTCTTCGCTCATCACCAGAATCCGTATGCTGCGCTTCGGCCGCGGCAGTCGACCCGCATCGATCAATCGCCGCAGCGTCGCAACCGCTTCGAGCATCGCCGCGACCCCGGTGGAATTATCCTGTGCCCCCAACTCGAACGCGTGGCCCACTTCGAGCACTTCTTCGCCGGGATCGCTGCCGGGAATAACGGCCGTAATAGCCGGATACTGGCCAGAGTAATATCGCGTGTCGGCCAACGCTTTTACGCGAATTGTTTTCCCTTGCGCGAGTAAGTTACTGAGATAAGCGCCTGCCCGGGGCGTGATGGAAAACCCGACCAGCGGACTGCTCGCCTTCGTAAATCCCCAACCCGCATCACCCCAGGCATTCACCCAGTAATGGCCGTTGATCAGGTCTGGATTCTCTGTTGCATAACTGATCATTGCGGCAGCGCCCAACTTATACAGCGCCGCTTTCAACGCGCCACGTTGCGACAGGCTGGGCGGCGGGTCCGTCAGCACCATCTTGTTCTTTACGTCGATGCGCTTCAATTGCTCCATCGTTGGCGGCTTCAACTCCACCAGTTCCGCCGTGATGCCGCCCGCCGGAGTCGCGCCGCTCCACATCACCAAAGACGCAGGCTCCTGATGATAGTCCGCGAGAACTCTCATGTCTTCGGGAACTGCCGGTTCCGCGACTTCGAGCCTCGCCGCCTTCACGTCCCAGGCGAGCGGCATGGTCCAGAAGCCGTATTGCGTAACGCCGTCTGCAGGCGCGGGCAGCGACTCCACCTTGCTCAGACCGATGTCGCGCATCGTCTTTTCCAAATAGCGCGCCGTCTGCTGAAAATGCGCGAAATCGGCCCAGCGATCGGTTCGATACACGCCGATCAGAAACTCCATCGCTTCCGCGCCGCTGTTTTCGGCCCGAATTTCATGAACGGTTTTGGCAAGTTGGGGATCGACCTTCAGCGTTTGCCCCCATCCCGTGATGGGTATCAGCAGAACGCAGATCGCACCCCATTTGCGAGCGTTCATCTGCCCGCGTTTTGCGCCGAGAAGAGGATTTCTCCGAACTTCGAAGGTACATGGAAATTCTTGCCGGTAGGAGACCACGCGAGTTTCGCCGGCGTGGGCAGCTGATCAATGCGGTAGAGATTTATTCGCCATCGATCGCCCGGTTGGGGCGGCGTGTGCGGCGCCGGCACGACGTCTTCCAGGGGCAAAGCAATTTCGCTCGTCCATTCACGATCGCCCGGCTGCCCGTCCACGGTCCCGTCCACATGGACCGCCCATTTCAGGTGTTCGCTGTTCCAGCTCTCGTAATGGAGCGCCCTGCCGATATCCAACAAAAAGGCGTCGAAAATTGCGCCGAGCGGATTGATCTCCAACTCGATATAACTCGTCTGCCGCGGGTCCGCCTGGACGAACACTTCATTCACTTCCTCTGTCCACAGATGCGCATCCCGCCTGGTCAGCGTGGCCCAGATATTTTGATCCTGATTTCGAAATGCGAAGTAGAGAAACTTCTCGTCATACAGAACCTTGCACTCGGTCCGGATGAGCGCGGACGAACCGTCGCTGTTATTCACAAGCGTCACCGCCGGCGCGTCCGCCCAGGCCGGGTCGTCCAGCTTTCCGTCAACATTGATTGGAGTGTCCGTCCGCTTCGCTTCGTACGTCGGGAGAGCGGAAGTCGACACGGCCGCAGGCTGCGTTTTCGCGCCGTCCAGAACCTGGAGAACCGCCGTGTGGATCGCCGGACGCGCCTGCGCGATCAGATTATTCCTACGTGTCGGATTCACCCGATTCGTCAACAGAATAATGAAGGCGTCGCGGTCGGGATCGATGTAAATCGAAGTCCCCGTGAAACCCGTGTGGATGATCGCGTTCGGAGAAGCCAGGTGGCCAGCGAACGACCCTTTCACTGCGGTGTCCCACCCGAGAGCGCGCGACGTGTCCGGCGGCGTTGACTGCCGTCGCATAAACAGCTTCAATGTTTCCGCACTCACGATGCGCTTGCCGTCGTAGATACCGCCGTTCAGATACATCTGGGCCAGAATAGCGAGATCGTGCGCCGAGGAAAACAGACCCGCGTGCCCGCTGACGCCACCCATCAGAAATGCGTTCTCATCGTGCACCACGCCATGCACCCGCGTGTGTCGCAAGACGTCGTCTTGTTCGGTAGCCGGAATGCGGTTCCATAATTTCGGCGGGGGATTGTAGCCCGTGTCCTTCATCCTGAGCGGCCCGAATACGTTTTCCTTCAGGAAGGCATCTTCGCGTTCGCCCGTCAGCCGCTGCACAATCTCGCCCATCAGGATCATGTTGTAATCGCGGTACTGCATCTTCTCGCCGGGCTTGAAAGACACCGGCAGCTTGTATACCAGGCTCATGATTCCGGCGCGGTCATGAGCTTGTGTCCACAACACGCCGGGAGAAGTCAGACCTGAACTATGGCTCAGAAGATTGCGGACGAGTATCTCGTCGTGCCCGGGAACGCCAGCGAACTCCGGGATGTAATGGACGACGGGCGCGTCCAGGTCCAGCAGCTTGCGGTCGTACAGAATCCCGGCCGCGGTGGTTGTCCCGGTCACCTTCGTGAGCGATGCCAGGTCGAAAATCGCATCTTTCGGCATAGGCCGGGCGTCTGGCGACGAAGCCATCCTGCCGAACGCTTTCCACGCCACTAACTTCCCATGCTGGCCAACCGCGAGCACCGCGCCGGGAAACGCCTTCCTTTCGACCCAATTCTGTACTTCCTGAAAAGTCGCGGCAAACCGCTGGTCCTGGCGGCTGGTGTCGACGTCTAATTTGTGGGCGGGACGGAACCCGGCGACGCCGGGAGCGGCCGGCATCGTAGCCGCCTGCGCATGGTGATAAGCGGGCGCAACAAGAAGCAACGCGACAACCGGTGAGAAGATCAATAGACGAAGAAGTGCGCCGCCCATCGTGAAGAGTCTGTTCATCCTGTCTCCTTTTTGCGCACGCCGTTTGAGGCGGGCCGGACCTTACTGGTAAATCAGGTATTTTGCCCGGATTTGCCGGAACTCGTCCAGTTGCGATTTCGATTCGTCCAGAATCCGCCGCCCGCTCTCTCCGGCCTGAAACCTTCGAAGCACGTCATCGCTGCCCAGCAATCGCGGCGTCAAAGTTACTTTGCCGGGGTGAAACTTCAAGGTGGCCGCAACGAGTTCCATTCCCATTGATACGGGGTCGAACACTTTCCGATCGACAATCTGAATATCCAGCCCCTGGCATTCCTGGTCCTTGTAGATCGCGGCCTTTGGGCGAAAATGCCGGGGTACAAATCGCACGCCCGGCAGATGAAGACCATTCAGGTATTCCGCCACCTCGCGCGCCCGAAACCAGGGCGCACCGACAATCTCAAACGGCGTGTCCGTGCCTCGACCCACGGAAACCGATTGTCCTTCGAGCAGACACGTACCCGGATACAGAATCGCTTCGGTCAGGTTGCGGATGTTCGGCGACGGATTCACCCACTCGAGGCCGGTCTCATCGAACCACATCGAGCGGCGCCAGCCTTCCATCCTGATCACGTGAAGGTCGGCTCCCAATTTCTTTTCGGCATTGAAATACCGCGCCATCTCGCCCATCGTCATACCGTGCCGGATTGGAAAGCCGGGCATGTACGTGACAAACGAAACGTACTTCGCTTCGAGCAGCGGGCCCGCCACATCGACTCCATCGATTCCATTCGGCCGGTCGAGAACATAGAACGGAATGTGGTGCTCGGCGGCCGCTTCCAGCAG
>Ga0207660_10001307_pt1 | contig 16639 bp, 14 predicted proteins | sample KBSC73BmetaG_FD_184335 | JGI IMG/M metagenome (GOLD analysis project Ga0207660, IMG submission 184335) | Corn rhizosphere microbial communities from Kellogg Biological Station, Michigan, USA - KBS C7-3B metaG (SPAdes) (version 2) | ecosystem: Host-associated > Plants > Roots > Rhizosphere ... | reverse complement strand
TCCGACCGTGCCCGCGACGTAGTAGCAGTACTCGCGATACTCGTCGATGCTCTGGATGCGGAGGCCCTGCGGATAGGCGAGCACGAACTTGCGCATGCCCGCGATCATCTCGAGCACCCAGCGCCGAACCACCGAACGCGTGCGCTCCGGTAGTGCCTCGAAGCCGCGAAAGACGAGATCGGTGTTCGCTGCAAGACGGAGATGCGCCGCGTCGCCACGCAGATCGGCCAACGCGGTAAGGAACGATGGAACGCACGCCGGATCATCGAAGCAGCGCGCGAACATCGCGAGCCGATAGGCTTTCGTCTCGGCGGGCGCGTCGGGTTCGTCTTCCAGCGTGTCCGCGATGCGACAGAGGAGATACGCGATCCGCACCGATGCGCCGAGGTCGCCCGGGAGCACACGAATGCCGAGTGCGAATGTGCGCGAGACCGTCGGAAGAATTTCTCGACAGAACTGCTCTGCTTCGATTGTTCGTGCGTCAGACCGCTCCATCCACACTCTCGCTCGCCGCACGCGAGCGTGCGCGGTTACACTTCACCAGCGGAAGGCGCAAGATAGTGGGCGGACCGCTCACGCGTTCACCAGAGCGATGACTCCGATCGACGCTCCACAAGAATTTCGCGGCGTGTTCCTCACGGATGACGACGCGCGCGCCGTGTACAGCGAAGCCGCCGGCATTGCGCGCGTATGGCCGCGCGCGATCGCGGTTCCCGTCGACGTGGGTGATCTTCAAGCGCTCGTACGCTGGGCGGCGGCGACGCGCACACCGCTCGTGCCCCGAGGATCCGGGAGCAGCATGCCTGGCGGCGCGATCGGCGACGGCGTGATCGTGGACATGAGCCGGTGGCGCGCGATCAGTGAAGTCGACGTCGAGCGCCGGACGATCGAAGTCGAACCCGGAGTGCTGCGCGCCGAAGTGGATGCGGCGGCGCGGGCGCGGCGCCTTCGCTTTCTGGTGGATCCGTCGAGCGGCGCGTTCTGCACCGTCGGCGGTATGGCATCGACGAATGCCGCCGGCTCGCACTCGATGCACTTTGGTCCCATGCGGCGCTGGATCCGCGCGATCGATTGCGTCTTCGCCGACGGGTCGCGTGCGAACGTTCGTCGCGGCGAGCCTGCGCCGGCCGCGGTTGCGCCAATCGCTCGGTTTCTCGAGATCGCGCCCGAGCTGGCGGAGATGGAAGCCCGCGCGCCGTCCGTGCATCCTGGCGTCATCAAAGATTCATCGGGCTACGGACTCGCCGCGTACGCCGCGTCGGGAGAGCTCGTCGATCTGCTCGCGGGCGCCGAAGGAACGCTGATGCTCATCGTCGGGCTCGAGCTGGACCTCGCGCCCGCCGCGCGCGCGACGAGCAGCGTGTTGGGCGCATTCGCGTCCTTGGAAGATGCGGTCGTCGCGGCTGGTCGCGCGCGCGCCGCGGGCGCCGTCGCGTGCGAGCTGCTCGACCGCACGTTCCTCGACGTGGCCGCGTCCGGCGGCGCGGCGCGTGCGGTCCCGGCGGAAACGGAGTCGGCGCTCCTCGGGGAAGTCGAGGGCGACGACGCGAGCGCGGCGGCCGACGCGGCGCGATCGATCGAGACGATCTTTCGCGAGTCCGGCGCCACGACGGTGCGCATCGCTCTCGATGAGCACACCGAGACGGAGCTGTGGGAGCTGCGTCATGCGGCGAGTCCCATTCTCGCGCGGCTCGACCGTACGCTGCGCTCCATGCAGTTCATCGAGGACAGCGCGGTGCCGCCGGAGAATCTTCCGGCCTACGTTCGCGGCGTTCGTCAGATTCTCGCCGCGAACGATACGCGCGGCGTGATCTTCGGCCACGCGGGCGACGCACACGTCCACGTGAATCCGCTCGTCGACACGAGCCGTGCCGACTGGCGCGAGCGCGTCGCGCGGATTCTCGACGCGACCGTCGCGCTCACCGCATCGCTCGGTGGAACGCTCACCGGCGAGCACGGTGACGGACGTCTGCGCACGCCGCTCGCCCCCGCCGTATGGAGCGAAGACGCCCGCGCGCGATTCGCCCGCGTGAAGGCCGCGTTCGATCCACTCGGGATCCTCAACCCGGGCGTGAAGATTCCAGTCGCGGGTGAAGCGCCGCTGGGCGACATCAAGTACGATCCGGCGCTTGCTCCGCTGCCGCCGGCGGCGCGCGCCGCGCTCGAGCGCGTGGACCGCGAACGCGCGTATGCGCGCTTTCGTCTCGAGCTGCTCGACGACGCGCGCGCGACTTGAACGCCTCCGCCCGACCGGGTTGATTTCCCGCTTCCCTCCATCTCATTCGCCCCTCTTCGCGTTCTCGCATGCCGACGTCCACGCCGCGTTACTACACCGAGCCGGTGTTCACCGTGCTCTCGCGCCCGAGCTTCACCGAGCCCGCGCACTTGCCCGTGACGTGGATCGGGGACAGCACCGACGGCGAACGTCTCGCGGAATTCGCCGGTCGGCTCTGCTACATGAGCCAGCACAATCCCGCGAACCGCGAGACGCGCGAGTATCTGGAGAACATCAAGAAGCAGGGACACGGCAGCGTCCTCGAGCACGCCAACTACTCCATTCTGCTCGAGGGTGTGAGCCGCTCGCTGACGCACGAGCTGGTGCGTCACCGCGCGGGCTTCGCATACTCGCAGCTCTCGCAGCGCTACGTGGACGAGTCGGAGGCGAGCTTCGTGGTGCCGCCGGCGATCGTTGGCGAGGAGGCGCTGGAGCGCGCGTGGCGCGAGCAGATCGAGCGTGCGCAGCGCGTGTATGTGGATCTCGTCGCGCAGCTCATGGAGCGTTACGGCTGGGTGCAGGACAAGGTGCATCGCCGCAAGATGGCGCGTGAGGCAGCGCGCTCGGTGCTGCCGAATGCGACGGAGACGAAGATCGTCGTGACGGGCAATGCGCGCGCGTGGCGCACGATGTTGGAGCTGCGCTCGAGCGAGGGCGCGGAGCTGGAGATTCGTCGCGCGGCGGTGGCGCTGCTCCGTCTTCTGCAGGGCGAAGCGGCGGGCCTCTTCTCCGACTTCGAGATCTATCAGGCGGCCGATCGCCGCGAAGCGGCGCGGATTCGTTATCACAAGGTGTGATAGATCACGGTGCGCGCGTCACGACGCTGTGCGACGACGCTCGCACATCACGCGCAGCACGAGAAAAAATCATTGCGCGAAAAAATCGTGACTCGTATTTTGCGCGTCGATTGCAACTGGCACTTGTCTTGCGCCCTCGCGTTGCCAGCGGAAATCGCGACGCACCTCTCACGAGCAGCTCGAGATTCTGGCGGCGAGACGCCGCGGACGATCACCAGAGACGGATGACGCGCATCGGGTTCGCGTACAACCAGAAGCCGGAATCGGCCGCGGCGGCGGAATCGGGATTCGTCAGCGCAACAGCGCCCGAGCCCCGCGCCGAAGAAGAGCCTCCCAGTAGCGCAGCGATCAGCGACGTCTACGCGGAGTGGGACTCCGCCGACACCATCGACGCCGTCGCCGCCGCGCTCTCCGCCTACGGCGACGTGATCCGTCTCGAAGCGACGGAAACGTTTCCCGAGCGCCTCCGCGCCGAACGACCCGACATCGTCTTCAACATCGCCGAAGGACTCTACGGCGCGAATCGCGAAGCCCACGTGCCCGCGATCTGCGAGTTCTTTGACGTCGCGTACTCCGGCAGCGATCCCTTCACGCTGTCGCTCTGCCTGCACAAGGCGCGGACCAAAGACGTCCTCACGGCGTATGGAATTCCGAATGCGCCGTTCACGCTGATCGAATCGACACGCGATCTCGACGCGCTGCTGAGCGGCGCGTCCACGCGACTGCCTCGGCCGACCCAATCCACGCCGCTCTTCGTGAAGCCGGTGCAGGAGGGTTCGTCCAAAGGCATCACCGAGCGCAACCTCGTTCGCTCGCGCGACGAGCTCGAAGCGCAGACGCGTTTCCTGCTCGAGACCTATCAGCAACCCGTGCTCGCCGAGGTGTTTCTCCCGGGCGCCGAATTCACGTGCGGTGTGCTCGGCAATGGCGCCGCCGCGCGCGTGCTGCCAATCGTCGGAATGAACTTCGGCTCGCTGCCGGATGGTGCGCTGCCCATCTACGGCTTCGAGGCCAAGTGGATCTGGGACACCGTGAGTCACCCACTCGACATCTTCGAGTGCCCCGCGCGTGTCGACAGCCGCCTCACCGCGGCGATCGAAGACGTCGTGCTCCGCGCGTATCGCGTGCTTGGCTGCCGCGATTGGTCGCGCGTCGACGTGCGTCTCGATGCCGACGGCGTTCCGAACGTCGTCGAGGTGAATCCACTGCCGGGCATCCTGCCCAACCCCCAAGACAATTCGTGCCTGCCCAAGGCAGCGCGCGCTGCGGGGCTCAGCTACGACGAGCTCATTCAGTCCGCGCTGCTGCACGCCGCCGAGCGTCATGGCTTGAGTCTCGAGCGCGTGTCTGCCGTCACCGCTCACGCGGAGGTCGCGTGAAGATTGCCATCCTCTTCGACGGCGCGTCCGCCTACGCCAGCAAACCCGACCAACTCATCCTCGGTACCGTCGACGCGATCGAGCAATCGCTCGCCGCCGAAGGGAACGAGGTCGGGCGCCTTCCCGTGTATCTCGACGGCAAGTGGATCGAGAAGCTGCGGCGCGGAAAGTACGATCTCGCGTTCAATATGTGCGAGGGCATCGACGGCATCGCGGCACTCGAGTCGGCCGTGATCGCTGTCCTCGAGCTCTTCCAGATTCCGTTCACGGGAGCGTCGAGCTACAGCGCGGCGGTCTGCCTTCGCAAGCACATGATCAACGGGCTGCTCGAGCGCGCGGGACTTCCGGTGCCGCGCTTCGCGGTGATTCGCCGCGGCGACGTGCTGAAGAGCGTCGGCTTCCCGGCCATCGTGAAACCGGCGGCGGAAGACGCGTCGATCGGCGTCGAGCAGAAGTCGGTCGTGCGCAACACGCGGCAACTCGCGGCGCGCGTTGAAGCGATGCTCGAGAAGTGGGAGGAAGTGCTCGTTCAACGCTACGTCGACGGCCGCGAGGTGAACGCCGGCGTGCTCGGCGACACGGTGCTGCCGATCGCGGAGATCGACTTCAGTCGTATGCCGCAGGGGCGCTGGCATATCGTGACGTACACATCCAAGTGGGAGACGGGTAGTGTCGACGACGTCGGCGCCGAGCCACGGTGTCCCGCGCGTCTACCGGCGAAGGTCGCGAACGAGGTGCGGCGCGTCGCGCTCGCGGCGTGGAAGATCGCGGGAGGCTGGGGGTACGGCCGCGTCGACATGCGCATCGACGCGAACGGCCAACCATGGATTCTCGAAGTGAATGCGAATCCGGATATCGCGCCCGACGCGGGACTCGCGCGCATGGCGCGCGTCGCGGGCATGGACTATCCGGCGCTCATCCGCTCGATCTGCGAGTCCGCGTTGACGCGTGCTCGCGAAGCGCCCAAGCCCGAAGACTGGACGCTCGCCCAGAAGCTGTCGGGCGTGGAGGTCGCGCAGCACCACTACGATCTCTTCGCCGCCGTGCAGGAGTGAAACGGAATGACATGCAGGTGAAGCTCGGGGCTCTGCAGCGGGGCCATCGCAACCGCATTCGTGAGATTCTCGACGCGACGTCCATGTTTCGCGACGAGGAGGTGGCGGTCGCGCTCGAGCTGTTCGATGAGACCTTCGCCGCGGGACCGGCCCGCGCGCCGTACGATCCGGGCGACGGCGTGGCGAACTACGAGTTCGTGGGGTCGTTCTCGCGCGAAGGGCAACTGGTGGGCTACGTCTGCTACGGCGCGACGCCTGGAACGGATCGCGTCTACGACCTGTACTGGATCGCCGTGCATCCGGCGTTTCAGGGCTCGGGCGGCGGAACGCAGCTCATCGACGAAGTGGAGCGTCGCCTCCGGCAACGCGAAGCGCGTCTGATCGTCGTGGAGACGTCATCACGCGCGGAGTACGCGGCGACACGCCACTTCTACGAGGCGCGCGGTTACGAAGAGGCAGCACGCATCATCGACTTCTATGCCCCGGCCGACGACCGGGTCGTCTACACCAAGCGGTTCGTCGAAGCGCAGGTTCTCTCCTCCACTCCAGACCGAACGCGGAGTCGTCACCCCAATGAGTGACTGGCAGAAAATTCTCCACCAGAGCGTGGATACCCTCGACAAGCTCGCCGAGAAGTTCGGCCGCGACGTGATCGACGTCGAGGCGCTTCAGCCAGCGTTCGACAATTTCCAGATGCGCATCACACCGAACTCCCTGAGCACGATCAAGGAGATCGGCGATCCGATGTGGCAGCAGTACATCCCGACCACGCAGGAGCTCGACATCGTCGACGGCGTGATCGACTCGCTCGACGAAGACGGCGACTCGCCAGTGCCGAACATCACGCATCGGTATCCCGATCGGGTGCTCTTCCTCGTGAGCCCCGTGTGCGCGACCTACTGCCGCTTCTGCACGCGACGCCGCAAAGTCGGCGATCCGGAAAAGATCCCGCTCAACCAGTATGACTCCGCCTTCGCGTACATCGCCGCGCATCCCGAGGTGCGCGACGTGATTCTCTCGGGCGGTGATCCGATGATGCTCTCCGACCGCCGGCTCGAGTACATCTTCCAGAAGCTTCGCGAGATCCCGCACGTCGAGATCATTCGCCTCGGCAGCCGCATCACGAGCCATCTGCCCAGCCGTATCACACCGGAATTCTGCGAGATGGTGAAGAAGTACCATCCGGTGTACATGAACACGCACTTCAATCATCCCGCGGAGCTCACGCCCGAGACGAACGCCGCCCTCGCGCGGCTCGCGGACGCCGGCGTTCCCCTCGGCTGCCAGACGGTGCTACTGCGCGGCGTGAACGACGACCCGGCAATCATGAAGGAGCTGATGCAGAAGCTGCTCAAGGCGCGCGTGCGGCCGTATTACATCTACATGGCCGATCAGGTCGCGGGGGGCGAGCACTTCCGCACGAACGTCGAGAAGGGATTGGAGATCGTGAAAGCGCTGCGCGGCTGGACGAGTGGCCTCGCGGTCCCGCACTTCGTGATCGACGCGCCAGGTGGCGGCGGCAAGGTGCCCCTGCTTCCGGAGTACGTGGAAGAGATCAATGAAGACGAAGTGATCTTCCGGAACTATGCGGGCGAGCGGTACGTCTACAAGCAGCCGCGGCAACCGGCGGTCGTGGCATCGGCGTGCGGCGATGCGGCAGCCGCTGAATCAGACATCCTGCCGATTCAGATCGGAAAGAGCGCGAAGCCGCGAAAGAAGGCGGTGACGCGAAAGCGGAAGACGGGGACGTGATGAAGGCTCAGCGGCCGTTCTCGCGGTCGAGGTGGATCTTCCGGCGAATGGACACCGCTTCCTTCGCCGTCTCCGCCGCGATCGCCAGCGTTTCCTCGACGCGAATGAGCTCGCCCGTGCTCAGCTCCGACACATGGGGAATGTCGCAGATCTCATCGCGCGCGGACTCCAGTTTGTCCTGAAGCTTCTGCAGCTTTGGGTTCAGCGAATCACCACTGCGGTCGTTCGACATGGCGTGCCCCGTTTGCTCACGGGAATTCATGGCAGAACATGGGCCGCGGACAGCGAACGGGGCCATCCACATGGATGGCCCCGCCACGGAGCTTCGAACACCTGGGCACCCGCTAGTGCGCCACGAGCTCCTCTTCTTTCTCCTTCGCGTGCTCGTCGATCACCTTCTGCGCTACTTCGTGGGGTGCTTCCTCGTAGCCTTTGAAGGCGTGGTGGTAGCTCGCGCGGCCCTGCGTCATCGATTGGAGCGAGCTGCCGTAGCCATACAGCTCCGCCTGCGGCACGATCGCTCGAATGACCGTGCCCGCGTCGCTCGGCTCCGTTCCGAGGATGTGGCCGCGGCGTGACGAGAGATCGCCGAGGACGTCGCCCATGTACTCGTCCGGTGTCGTGATCTCGAGCTCGTCGAGCGGCTCGAGCAACACCGGCTTGCACTTGGCCGCAACCGCCTTGAATGCGAGAATGCCCGCCATCTTGAACGACATCTCGTTCGAGTCCACGGTGTGGTACGAGCCGTCGAACAGCTCGACGCGGAAGTCCACGAGCGGATAGCCGGCGAGAATGCCGCGGACCGCGGCTTCCTGAATGCCTTTGTCGACCGCCGGGATGTACTGCCGCGGAATCGAGCCGCCCACGATCTCATCCACGAACGCGTAGCCTGCGCCCCGCGGCTGCGGTGCGAATCGCACCCAACAGTCGCCGAACTGTCCGCGGCCGCCCGACTGCTTCTTGTGCCGGCCCTGCCCTTCGGCTTTGGCCTTGAGCGTTTCGCGATAGGCAATCTTTGGTTTCGTGAGCTCCGCGGTCACGCCGAATTTCCGCTTGAGCTTCGCCATGTTGACCTCGAGATGCCGTTCACCGAGTCCGGAGACGAGTGTCTCGTGTGTCTCGGTGTTGTAGTGGACCTCGAAGGTGGGATCCTCGTCGTGCAGACGATGCAGTCCGGCCTGGAGCTTCTCCTCGTCCGCCCGGTTGGCCGCGTGCACCGCCATGCTGACCTGGCCTTCGGGGAACTGGATCAGCGGGAGCCGCACCGGATGCTGGCGTGTGGAGAGTGTGTCGTTCGTGTGCGTGTTGCGCAGCTTCGCGACGCAGCCGATGTCGCCGGCATGCAGGCGTGGTATCTCGATGCGATCGCGTCCCTGCGAGACGGACAGATGATTCAACTTCTCCACGCCGGCGCGCGTGGCGTTGTACAACTCGTCACCGTTGTTGATCGTGCCCGAGAACAGGCGGAAGAAGGTGACGTCGCCGACGTGCGGCTCGGACATCGTTTTGAACACGTGCGCGACGCACTGCGCGTCGTCGTCCGCGTGAATCTCGACGGTCGCGTCGCCCTCGGCGCCCTTGAACGCGTGCAGCTCCTCCATCTCGAACGCGCTCGGCATGAGCTCCACGACGGTCGACAGCACGGCCTGCATGCCGTAGTTCAAGTCGTTGGAGACGCAGAAGAGCGGGAACAGCTCCATGCGCTTCATCGCCTCCTTCATGCCGGCGATGGCCTCGTCGCGTGAGATCTCGCCGCCCTCCAGATAGTGCTCGAGCAACGAGTCGTCGGTCGCCGAGATGGACTCGATCAACTCATTGTAGTAGCGATCGAATTGCTCGCGCGCTTCGTCGGGAATTTCCGTCTCCTGATACTCGCCGGTCTTCACACCGCGCTTGAACTGGTGTGCGCGTTTGGTGAAGAGGTTCACCACGCCGTGGAAGTCGGCGCCCTGGCCGATGGGCACTTCGACGGGAATGACCTTGCTGCTCAGCCGCATCTTGATCTGTTGGTAGATGCGATCGAAGTCGGCGTGTTCCTTGTCCATCATCGATACGACGAAGAGCACCGGATCGCGTCGCCGCACCGCTTCGCGGAACATGCGCTCGGTGCCTGTTTCCACACCGGCGGTGGCCGAGATGACACACAGGGCGCCGTCAGCCGCCGCGAGTCCGGCGAATGCGTCGCCCTGGAAGTCCAGGTACCCTGGTGTGTCGATGAGATTGATCTTGGTGTCCTGCCACTCCGCGAATGCGCAGCCGAGGTTGATGGAGTATCCTCGCTCCACCTTCTTCGGGTCGGAGTCGGTGAGTGCGGTGCCGTCCTTCACCGATCCGTGTCGCTTGGAGCTTCCTGACACGAAGGCGAGCGCATCGACCAGACTGGTCTTGCCGCTCGCCCCGTGACCCACCACCGCGATGTTGCGGATTTCCGATCCTTTGAACTCCCTCATAGTCGACTTCTCCCGCGCCGAAGGCCGTTACTCCTCTTACGGCAGAGTGCCGATGCGCGGGGCCTGATTCAGCCACGCGCGAAGGGTGTCGTCGCCGATCGAGTCGTCCAGTCTCGCGGAGTCGACTGCGAGTGCTCGGGCGGAGCCGCGACCATCGCTGATGCAGGTGAAGACGATGGCATCGTCCATGGAAGCGGCGATCCAGAGTCGTCCCGTGTCATCGGCGAATACGCGATCACCGTCGTACCGGCGACGCGTCGTGCTCCTGGTACTGCACTGGGCGGACAGCCTCGACATGCGATCCTCACCCTACTGTTCATAGCCTGGCCCGTGCGAGCGGGGGCGTCAAGGGTGAAGTATCGGGGAACCAGTCGAGATCGCCTACCTGGCTGTAAAGGAACGGCTGAGCTCAGACCCTCCGAGCTTGAATCCCCCCTGTATCCGGCCGTGTCGCCACTGGAACGAACTGAGGCAGGTCGACAGACGGCTGGATCGGACAGCTCGCCGCCGCGATGCCGACGTCCACCGGGATCGGATCTTCGGCAGACGCCGTCGAGAGCATAGAGAGAAGTCTATTGATGACTCTCTGAATGTTCCTGCGGGTTCCGCGACTCGTTCCGCTCTCGCCGCCGGCGCGTCGCTGCGCGGCTGATCCCCGACAATTCGCCATCTACCGCAGCGATCTCGGTGAAGGACGGATCGGCGCGTCAGGGCCCTTCGAACGGGTGTCTGGCGCATCGGCGTGGGGCTGGCGTTCTGAACGAGCGGCTGTGTGACCTACATAACGAAAGAAACCCGCGGTGGCAGACGCCACCGCGGGTTTTCAGACTATTCTGACGAATCAGGATCCGTGCTCAGTCTCCTTCGGTTTCAAACGCCAATCCGTCCGCCTCTCTCAGCCGCTCGATCACTGCGTCGAGCGGAGCGAACACCGGAGCAGTGATGCCGACGATCGGACCGATGGAAACGTTGATCGCGCGGCGTGCACCTTCTGGCCAATCGGGCATGGAGAGCCCGGCAACCAGCCTTCTGATCAATTGTCCGCACTCGCTCAGCAACTGCGTCGCCGTCGAATGCAGCGTCTCGAGCGGAATCTCGAGATCACGTGTCACCAACTGCCCTGTCGAGTCTCGCCAGGCAGCATCCCCAACCGCTCCCCGCTCCGGCCACACACCGAGATGTCGAATCGATTCGGTATGTCCGTCGTTGTTCCGATGTGATTCGACGGCGGCCGCGAGTGCAAGCGCCAACGACTCCGCGTTCGCTTCCCCGTACAACGTCACGATGTCTCGCGACGGCCGCTCCGACGAATGCAGCGGCGACGGGACGGAGTTCACATGCGCCAGCACCGGCGAGTGATCGGGGTTCTCCTCGAGCATCACGAGGATGTCCATGCCCCCCTCCTGAAATTGTCCCTGCTCGACCATCTCTTCTTACCTCGACGATCGTTGCACGCTCCGAGTTTCACGGCGTGACGGACGATCGCCACGACTCAGACCCGTCGACGACAACAATGTTCCTTGTAGAACCGTCGCGTACCGGCTTCGGTCACATGGTCCAGCGGTCGTCCTCGCTCACTTGCGCTCAGGCGTCACGCATTCCGCAAGAGCGGAGGGGCAAGGCGCATGCCCACTACGAGTGCCGCCCCCAGGACCACGGCGTACACGAGTCGGTCGCCGAGCGGCAGCACACTCGCGAGGCCACTCGAGGCCGCGCGGGCCGCGATGCCCGAGGCGGCGAACTGCGCGATGGCAACGAGGAGCGCGGCAACGAACACGTGCGCGAGGCGTGCGGCGAGCCACACAAAGATCGCGCTCCACACGAACACTACCGCGACATGGACCAACAGTCCGATGCCGACCGACGCGGTCGGACCGAGCGTCGACGCGCGAGGTTGGACGAACGCGCCAATCGCCGAGAACAACAGGCCAACGCTGCCGAGTCGATGGCCGATCGCGATCAGCGCGCCGGTCGTCGCGCCGGCGGCGACACCACCGACGGCAACCGTAGGAGAAGTCATCTGCGCGCGCACGCACCAAAGCAAGCGGTGATCGATGAATGACTCAAGTGCATTCTGTGAAACACTTGCTCGTGTGGGGCCCCGGGATATCTTCCGCCGAGTGAACCCGGCGACCCATCCCACAACCATCCTGGTCGTCGAGGACAGTCCGGACATCGTAGCGCTTCTGCAGCGCGTGCTCACGGAGCACGGCCACACCGTACGCTCGGCTCATGACGGCGAAGCTGGACTCGTCAGCGCGCTCGAGCTCGAACCGGATCTGCTCATCCTCGACGTGGGGCTGCCGCGTCGGAGCGGCTTCGAGCTGGTGCAGGAGCTTCGCCGACGCGGCATGCGTGCGCCCATGCTCATGCTCACCGCGCGCGGCGAGATCGCTGACCGCATCACCGGCCTGGACGCCGGCGCCGACGACTATCTCACCAAGCCGTTCGACCCCGACGAGCTCGTGGCGCGCGTGCGTGCCCTGCTCCGCCGCTCGGCGGCGCACGGCCATGTTCCGCGTCTCCGCGTCGGTGATCTCGTGCTCGATCCCGTGTCGCGCGACGTCGTTCGCGGCGCGCGCCGCATCGTGCTCACGCAGCGCGAGTTCTCGCTCCTCGAGTTCTTCATGCGCAACGCGGGCAAGCCGCTCAGCCGCGCGAACATCGCGGCGTCCGTGTGGCATCAGTCGCCCAACGACGTCGACGACACGAACATCATCGACGTCTACGTGGCATATCTGCGCAAGAAGATCGATGTGGAGCCGGACGAACCGATGCTGCACACCGTGCGCGGCGTCGGCTACGTGCTGCGCTCGTAGGCGCCGCAGAGCTGAGAGCCCGTGGCCGGTCGGACGCTGATTGCAACTATTGAATGACGATTCGGCAATAGGACGTCTCAGGCATGCGAGCCTCCAAAACGAGAGAAGCCCCGGCAGATCTGCCGGGGCTTCTCTCGTTTTGGAAGTCACGCCAACCTTACGGCGCCTTGTCGACGGCGATGCAATCGGGGTTGTTCGGGCCCGGATCACAGGCGGTGCCGGCTGTCTGATTGTACCCGCTGAAGTGCTTCACGCGGCGCCACACGATGCCCGTGCCGAGATCGACGTGCGTGATGACCGATGGATCAGAAACGAAGTCAGCGACCGGCGTTGCTCCCGGCGACGGTGAGTAATACACCGCGAGGAAGTTCAACATGTCCGAATTTGCCGCGAAGTAGCTGCTTGCGCTCTTCAGGACAGACGCGAACAAGTCGGTCGAGATGATGACTTGCGTCGAAGGTGAGAACCGCAACGTCGGAGTGAAATCCACACCCATGCCGGTGCCGTTGAGCCTCGCCGAGGCATGGATGCTGACCGACTGACTGCCGGACAGCGTCACGCAGGGACGATTCCACTCAGTCGGCCCGTAGGTGGAACGCGCGGGGTCGCAAACGGAGTTCGGGGGGAACGAGACCGTGAACAGCCCTCCGACGGAGAACGTTCCGCCCTTGGCCGTCACCTTGAAATCGGAAGATCGCACGCCGAAGGCATCGCCCGTCTGGGCGTAGTCGAACGGCGACGTCCGAGGGGCAATCCTTCGCGCAGCGGGAGCGCTGGGCGTGGTTGCCGTGTCGCTACAGGCAGCCACGACGAGCAGCACGGCTGTCGCGCCGAAGCAACGCAGGAATGAACGCATTGTATGTCGGATGATGAACGGTAGGACGACTCCAACCCATCGCGTTAGGTCGGAGAAGCCGCTCACGAAGATACGGCGCGCTCATTAGTAGCGCCAGAGTGAATACAAAGACGGTGACGCGCGTCACCGATGTGTCAGCGACTCGTAACGTCTTGTCATTTCTGGGTATCCGAGCCGCCTCACCCGTTCGCGGTACCGGCTGACGTATTGGTCGATCCGCTCCGGAGCGAGCGGCATCAATACATCGGCGCACGCCGCCGTCAACCACGCCGCGTTGTAGAAATCCGCAGCCTCAGCCAGGGACACCGCCGTCTCGAATCGACGCAGCGCATCATCCGGGCGGCCATCCGCCGCGTCCACCCGAATGGTCAGCGCCTCCGCCAGCTCCCGTCCCTGGAACCAGTCGGGACGCGCCTCCATGCGCCGCAGCACTTCCGCGTTCGCTCGCCGCGCTCCCTCCATCCGCTCCAGGCCGAGAAAACACAATCCCGTCCCCGCCGTCGCGCCGATCTCGATATCCGACTGCCCGATGCGCTGTGCCAGCGGGATGGTGGCGTCATACAGTTCGGCTGCTGACTCCCAGAGCCCCAGCTCACGCTCGATGTGCGCGAGATTGTACAGCGCCGTGAGTTGATACTCGCTGTGCTTCGCCGCCGCAAAGAGCGCCAGCGCTTCTCCGAATAGATCTCGCGCGCGGTCATACTGGCCGATCTTCTGCGTCATCACCCCGAGGTTGAGCGCCGCCAGCCCCCAGATGTCCGGCATTCGCGCCGCGCGTGCCACGGCGATGGCTCGACCGTACGCATCCGATGCCTCGTCGAGATGCGCCTCGAACTGCGCGGCGATGCCCATGTTGCACAACGCACGTCCCTGCCCGCGCACATCGCCAATCGCCTCGAAGAGCTCGAGCGCGCGCAGATACACGCCGTGCGCTCGCTTGGGCGCCTCCGCAATCAACGTGTTGCCGAGCCGATTCAGCGCGTCGCCCAGCAGCGCATGATCGCCGATCTGCTCGGCCATCTCCACGCCCTCGGTCGCCAGGCGCTCCGCCAGTCGCGTCTCACCCAGTCGGCCGTGCGTCTGCGAGGCCATCGTCAGGATGGCGACGCGCTCGCGATCGAACCCGAGGCGCTTTGCCTCGGCGTCGAGCAGGATGAGCGCCTCGAGCGTGATCGGCGCCGGTTGCCCTGTCTCCATCCGCGCACGCTCGCGCATCCGACGCAGACTCAACGCACGGCGCTCGTCCGACTGCCCCTCGAACCATTCGATCGCGAGATCGCACAGCTCTTCGACTTCGTCGTAGCGGCCGCGCGTCTCGGCCACGTGGGCCAACGCGACCCGAATCTCCGCCAGCTCGGCGGGCGACGTCGCGTTGCGCGCGGCCATCTGCAGATACGCGCCGGCAGCGCCCGGCGCATAGACGGCTTCCGCCGACTTCGCGGCGATCTGCGCCCAGCGATAGGCATCGGCCGGTTCGCGGGCGGCGTCGAAATGCATCGCGATTTCGGCCGCGCGATCCGGACGCCGACGCTCGAGCGATTGCGCCACGCGCGCGTGGAGCTGCGGCGTGCGGTCGCGCGAGAGCGCATCCACCAGCACTTCCGCGATCTCGTCGTGCGCGAAGGCATAGCCGCCGAGGCGTCGCTCGTACGTCGGTCGAATGAGTCCGGCGAGGACGGCCTCCGACAGCGCGAGACGAACGGCAGGCTCGCTGCCGGCACCCGCGCCCACGAGCAATCCGATGTCGAACTCACGGCCGATGATCGCGGCGGTGGTCAGGACCGCCTGCGTGCTCGATGAGAATTTACTCACACGCTGCGCGATGAGCGCACCGCGGCCGGCCGGCACGCGCAGTTCCGAGACCGGGCTCCATTCCCAGCGAGTTCCGCTGTACCAGATCGCGCCGTCCTCGATCAGCGCGCGCAGCAACTGCGCGATGAACAGCGGATTGCCTTCGGTGTGTCGGTAGAGGAACGCGAGGAACTCGCGGCCCACCTGCTGCCGGTGGAACGCGGCCTCCAGCCACTGCTTCACCTCGTCGCGGGTCAGACGCGACAGCACGAGCTCGCGCACGAACTCGTGGCGGCTCAGGATCTGGCGCTGTGACGCGTCCGAACCGCTCTCCGGCCGCTGTGCGAGACAGATCATGATGCGATCCGTATCGAGCTGCGTGAGCAGATGCTCGAGCGCATCCCACGACGTCGAGTCGGCCCACTGCATCTCGTCGAGCACCACGATCAGCGGACGCTCCGCGGCCAGCCCGCGCACGTACTCCGCGATCTCGGCGAGCAATCGATACTGGCTGCCGGTCGGCGTCGCGGACGGCGTCGATCGACTGAGCATCGGCTCGAGATGCGGTAGCTCGTGCCAATCGCGGTCGGGCGCGGTCGGGAAGCGATGCGTGGCGCGCAGGAGTGCGCTCCACACTCCGTAGGGTTGTGGAATGTCGAAATACGTCGACGACGCCATCGCGAACACTCCGCCGCGGAGGCGCACTTCGGACTCGAGCTGGCGCAGCAGCGTGGCGGTTCCCGTCCCCGTCTCTCCAATCACGTTCACGAGCCGCGGCTGCCCGGCGCAGGCTTCGTCGAGCCAGCGCGTGAGCGAGGCGAACTCGGCGACGCGCCCGGCAAAGCGATCGATGGACAACGGCCGATGCAGCGCTTCGTGATGCGGCAGCGGCGCGGCCATCGCACCGTCGCGCCCCTGCGACTCGATACGCGCGAGTGCCGTGCGGGCGATGTCCAGCACGCCGGAGAACTGCGTCCCGTGCTCGGGAGCCGCCGCGGCGCCGATCGACAACGTGATCTGGTCGAGCCCGTCCCCGAACGAGTGAACCCGGACCGCGGCGCAGATACGCTCGCCGACGGACCGCCCGTCCTCCGCGGTCGCGCCCGGCAACACCATCACGAGATGGTCGCCGATTCTGCCGATGTGGTCGTCCGATCGCAGCGTGTGTCTGATGATCTCCGCAACGGCGCCGAGGCCGGATTCTCGAGTGGCGCGTCCAACGATCGGCGGGTCCTTTGGATCGACTTCGGCGACGAGGATCGCCACGGAATGCTTCGGCGCGGCCCCGGAGAGGGCCTCCTGAGCCGCGGCTACGAACTCGTCCGTGGAGCGATAGAAATGCGGCAAGACGACCGGTGGGAACGGCCCGAGACGCGGAGCACGCGGCGCGGGGCGACTCTTCCAAAGCTATGACACGCCAGTCCCTACACGCTAGGCACCGAGACGGTGGACACGCCCGCAGACG
>Ga0207660_10001303_pt1 | contig 16658 bp, 16 predicted proteins | sample KBSC73BmetaG_FD_184335 | JGI IMG/M metagenome (GOLD analysis project Ga0207660, IMG submission 184335) | Corn rhizosphere microbial communities from Kellogg Biological Station, Michigan, USA - KBS C7-3B metaG (SPAdes) (version 2) | ecosystem: Host-associated > Plants > Roots > Rhizosphere ... | reverse complement strand
GTGGTCGGGTAGCCGTGACCGGCCGGCACGACGCCGACGACGGTATACGTGTCGCCGTTGAGGCGAATGCCTTTTCCGACGATGGCCGGATCGGCGCCGAACTCGTTGCGCCAGACGCCCTCGCTGAGCATCACGACCTTGGCGGCGCTCGCGCTGTCCTCGCCCGTCTTGAACGCGCGGCCGAGGAGCGGCCGGACGCGCAGGATGTCGAACCAGTTCGCGCTGACGTTGACGCCGACGAGCAGCTCGGCTTCGCCGTTCGGCCGCACGAGGTTGGCGGCGACGCCGCCGTACATCGCCACGCCGTCGAGCGTGCGGCTCAGGGTGCGGAAGTCCTTCAGCTCGGCCGGCGAGCCCGCGTCGCGGTCGCCGTGCTCGTAGAACTGGAGGCGCACGAGCCGATCCGCGTTCGGGAACGGCAGCGACCGAAGCAGGACGCTGTCGACGACGCTGAAGATGGCGGTGTTGGCGCCGATGCCGAGGGCGAGGGTGACGATGACCGTGGCGGCGAAGACCGGCGCGGCGCGGAGTTTACGGAATGCGTATGCCAGATCGCTGATGAATTCCCGCATGTACTCGCTCCGCCGCTGCGCGGCTTCGATGGTTCGATCGATGTAACCCATGTAGCGCCGCGCGTCGTCGAGATCGCCGAACTCGCGCAGGGCGCGGGCGCGCGCTTCGTCCGGCGAGAGCCCCTCGGCGACGAGGGACTCGATGCGCATGTCGAAGTGAAAGCGCAGCTCCTCGTCGACGTCGGCGTGGATCTGGCGCGCGCTGCGCCAAGGAACGCGAAAGAGCTTGCGGCCGGCGCCTGGCGGTTCGTTCACGGCGCGGGCTCCAGCACCTTGAACACGGCGGCGGCGTACTGCCGCCAGGCGTTGGATTCGCTGGCGAGCGCGCGTCGGCCGGCGGCGGTGAGCTTGTAGTAGCGCGCGCGACGATTGTTCTCGGAGAGACCCCACTCGCCGGCGACGTGCCCGGCGCGCTCGAGGCGGTGCAGCGCTTTATATAGAGGGGCGTCCTCGATCTCGAGCACGCCGTCGGTGCGCTGGTGGATCCAGCGGGAGACGGCGTAGCCGTGCATCGGCCCCCAGGCGAGGGTGCGAAGGACGAGCACGTCGAGCGTGCCTTGGAGGAGGTCGAGCGCTTTGGCGGCCGGCATGGGTTCCCCGTACGTGGTATGGGGAATGATTGCAGCCGGTTCGTCGCGGCGTCAAGCCGCGAGTTGTTCGGATTCGGTCTGCGCGCGCGCCGGTGCGAGGCGCGCCCGTCCCGCGCGCTATCTGAAGAACGGCACCTCGTTCACGAGGTGAAACATGCCGTGCGACACGAGCAGATAGCTCGACTCGGGGCGGCGGTGCAGATGCATGTCGACGGAATCCGCGCCGATGCGGCCGTGGATCACGAGGTGATCGGTGTCGGGCATCTCGTAGGCGAACACCTGCGGCATCGGCTTCCAATTGCGCATCGCTGGCGTGCCGATGATGTCGTCCGGCGCGGCGCGCCGGAGGATCAGCTTGTGCCTGGCGCTGTCGACCTGAACGCCGAACGACGCGAGGCCGTCGGAGGCGAGGCGCACCGCGGCGCCGAATCCATTGAACGCGAAGCGGCGCCAGCGGGTCGAATCGGTGATCAGTCCGGGTGACACGACGCCGTTCTTCGCCACCTCGTCCACCTCGAAGATGCCGGCGAGGCGCGGTAGAGGACGGCCGATGCCGAATTGGTGATAACCCTGCCACTCGCCGCGCACGTCGCCGTAGACGACCCAGGCCATGAACAGCGCGGCGACGATCGTCGCGCCGCGCGCCCAGGCGCGCGACGTGAACACGGGTCTCACGCGAGCCGGCCCGGTGTGCCGATTGAACAGGAACAGATTCGCCACGCGCCGCGCGTCGGCGGCCGCGAGCACGGCGAGGAACACGAGCAGGTGAAACGAGAACTGCTTCACCGGAATGTCGAAGCTCATGTTGAGCATGAACACGTTCGTCATCACGCCGACGCCGACCAGGGCACCGAGCGTGGTGGTACGGCGGAAGAGCAGGAGCGTGGCGGCGAGCGCCTCGCAGCAGCCGGCGAAGATCTCGTAGGGAACGGACAGCCCGAGGAAGAGCCAGGCGTATCCGCCGGGGGAGGACTCGCCGATGTAGTGCGTCAGCTTGACCGGATCGAGATGCGAGAACTGATTCGGAAAGATCTTGTCGAACGCATAGCCGTAGAGCACGACGGCGAGATAGAGTCGCATGTACACCCACAGCCCCGCGGCGAGCCGCGGGTAGGCGCGGCCTTTCCGATCGATCGCACTCCACACGCCGGCGGCGACGATCGACAGCGCCAGCGTGCAGCCGACCTGAATCCAATCGAACAGTTTGTCGCCGCTGCCCGACGGCTGGAGGTTGAGCGGATGCGACAGATGGATGACGTGTGTCGCCGTCCACGGCACGATCGCCATCCAGCACGCGTGGATCCACGCGCCCGCGCGATTGAGATACGGCAGCTCGTCGAGCGGGAATGGCAGCGCGTAGAGGAGCACGTACGCGACGAGGAAGCGGAAGCCGACGAGGCGCGCGCGGCCCCACGATTCATTGAATGCGTCGTCGTGCGACTCGGGCGCCGGCGCTGCGACGTCGGGCGTGTAGGCGGTGCCGAGCGGCGCGCGAGTCGGGCTGCTGAGCGATCCGACCGACGAGCTGTCGGGGGTGTCGTTCGACATGGGTTGGCTCCGGAGGCGGGGCGGGCGTCGGGCTAACCTGTCGAGTGGTACGGGTGCGCGCAAGGAACTCTTCGTCACCCGCAGCGACTACGGGCCGTTGCGCTTCAGCTCGAGGCGGCAGGGCGACGTGTCGATCGTCGTCACCGTGACGTCGACGCTGTCGGCGGAGCGGAGGTGGCCGTAGAACGGCGGACCTTCGCCGGCGGCGTCGAAGATCAGGCGGCCGACGATGACGTCGTTGTCGCGACTGCCGACGAGCTGCATCGGTCCGGTCGACGCGCCGATGGTGCCGCCCGCACAACTGAACGACGCCGGCGGCTGGGTGGTGTACGTGCCGGTGGCGGTGACGGAATCGGCCGTCCAGCGCATCGTGAGGGCGAGCGCGAGTCCGCTCGCCGATCCGGTCCACGTACCGTCGAGCGAGGTGCCGGGCGGAACGACGACGGGATCGGCGACGGTCACGACGCCGGCGTCGATCGGGATGTTGAGGGAGGGCGAAGCCGCCGACGTCACAGTCGGGACGGCGACGAGCGCGTACTGTCCGGGCGCGATGCTGTCGCCGAGGATGGCGCGCAGCTCGACGCGCCGGGCGAACCCGCCGGTGTCCCCTGGGGCGAGGCTGCTCGTGATCTGCTGCGTCGGGCAGGCGGGGTTCGCCGGCGCGAGGGCGGAGTTCCAGATCACGACGCCATTGCGGACGACGTGGATGTCGACGCTGCCATTGCCGACGCAGTCGTCCGCCCAGTGGATGGTTTGCGATTGACCGGAGCGGTTGGCGACGGAGAGGGTGGTGACGAGGGTGCGCTGGAGGCTCGAGTCGACGGCGAGAGACACCGTGGCGTGCAGCGGCTGGCCGGCATCGCCGGTGGGATCGGCGGTCATGGAGCAGGCGCCTGCGGCGAGGAGCGCTGCGGCGGCGGCGAGGGACCGGCGCGTTGGCAAGGTTGTCATGATCAAACAATCATAGGACGGCGGGCGGGGTTCCTGGGTGTGACTGTGACTGATTAAGAATTCCTGTCGTCACCGGCCGCCCGTGTGTATTGTAGGGGCGCCTGCCGGCGCTTGGCGACTGCGTGGCGGATATGTGAGGAGATCATGGAGATGTCGGGCAGACTCGTGTGGCGTGTGCGTGCGAAAGACGACGTGGCTCGCGACGACGTATTCGACGCCGTGCTGCTGCCGCCGGACGCGTGGTCGTGGAAACCCGAACGCCTGTTTGGCTTGGGCGTGCCGTACGCGAGCGAGCGTCAGGACGGCCCGATGATGCTGGTCGTTCGAGCACGTCCGGGGGCGTGCCCGATCGTCGTCGAGTGCGAAGCGTTTGGCACGGATGGGAAGCGTCTCGTTTACGGGCGCTCTGCCAATTCAGAATCCGTAATCATCCGGATGCCGAACGGGATTCGCGTTGGGGAGCTGCCGGCGGGAGAACCGGATCCGTTCGTCGTGACACCCTGAGAGCAAGATGCCAAACGCTCGAATGCTTCGAATGTTCGGCACCAGCATCGCCATACTGTCCACGTTGGCGGCGAGCGGACGCCTGGCCGCGCAACGCGCCGAGCGTCCGACCGGCACGATCGTCGTCAGCAACATGAACGAAAACACGGCGACGCTCGTCGCCGCGGCGACGGGTCGCACCGTCGCCACGCTGCCGACGGGTGAAGGGCCGCACGAAGCCGCCATGTCGCACGACGGTTGGACTGTCTGATCGCGGCGATCGGCTGGTGACGTCGAACATCGCCGACGATCTCGCCGAATGAGCGCGCTGCTCATGTCGGCGTTTGGCGTGGTGGCGCTGCTGCTGTCGGGGCTCGGGCTGTACGGCGTGATGTCGGCGGCGGTGCGGCGGCAGACGCGCGATATCGGCGTTCACGTCGCCCTCGGGCGACAGCGCGAGATGTTAGAGAGTTGGTATTGCGCGATGACGTCGCTGGTCCTGGTCGGCCCCTGCGCAGCGTACTTCCCCGCCCGGCGAGCAGTACGAATCGATCCCGTGCGCGCCCTGCGGTCCGAGTGACGGCATGGCTGCAACGCGCCGATTCAGGTCTCGAGAGCGGCAGCGACGATGAGTTTCTTTGCGGCCAGCTCGCGGCAGAGAAAGCCCGTCACGTAATCGGGAGCGGTGTTGATGGTCAGTTCGCGCGACGCCGCGAGCTCGGCGATCGTGACCTCGAGGGCAGTCCACAAACGCGTGTGCCGGTATTCATCGAAGGGGTTCGATGGCATGACGACCTTCCGTTGTTGACTTGCGGATGGTGAGTCTTGCTCACGCGTGGAATGACGGCTCCGGGACAGCGTGCGGCGGGTCGGAGGCGAGCACGTTTCCGCCGAAATGACCGAAGTATTCCTCGACGCACCAGAGGATCACCCGGCGCGTCAGCGCGGAGCGATCGACACTGGGGCGGGCGGGCGAGTCGTCGATCAGCGCGGTCAATCGTCCGATCACAACCGCGGGCGGAACGCCGCCTCGTCGCTCGAGCCCAACGAAGCTCCACACGGCACATCGCAAGTCCTGGTCGTTCATCGGCGAGTGTGCCAAGGCAGTCGAGATGGCCTCGCGCAACTCTCTGGCGTCGGCCAAGTCTTCGACGGTGCGGAGGGGAACAGCGTTTGCCGAGGTGTGCATGGGGCCTCCTGACATCCACGAGCGGGCTGACTGCAAGTGCTCGGGGAACCGATCGCGCGTCGCTGCGCGGGCGGAGGCCAAAGGGAGCGGAACGGAGTCGCTCGCCAGCTGTGCTCACAATATAGTCGATGCCGCCGGCGTGCGCTCGACGGCGCCGGCGGCACGCCACGGGTACGGGCGCGCGGAGAGCGGCTTCGCGGTCGTGCAGATGGTGGCCGAGTTTCGCGCGCTTCGCGCCAGCGTCATCCATTTGTGGACGGCGCACGTGAAGGAGGCCGGAGCGACGGAACTCGAGGAGCTGATTCGGTTCGACGAGGCGATCGACGAGGCGATCGCCGAGTCGTTGGTGCGGTACTCGAAGGAGATCGACGATACCCGGCAGCAGTTTCTCGCCGTGCTCGGCCACGATCTCCGCAATCCGCTCGGCGCGATCGCGATGTCGAGCAGTTTTCTGCTCGAGTCGGGCGCCCTCACACCAGACCAGGCGAAGCTCGTCCAGGCGATCGCGAATGCCGAACATCGCATGACGCACCTCGTGGCGGACTTGCTCGAGCTGGCGATGAGTCGCATGGGCGACAGCATGCCCGTGGTGCGGCACGAGACGGATCTCGGCGCGATCGTGCGAGACGTCGTCGCCGAAGTCAGCGCGTCGTATCCCGCGGCGCGCATCGAGACTCGCCTGTCCGGTTCATTGACCGGGCAATGGGACGCCGCGCGATTGACGCAAGCGCTGGCGAGCCGGTACGGCGATCGGCATCGTGCTCGCGGCAGTGAGCGGACGATTCATCGCGTCGCTGCTCTTTGGCATCTCGCCGTGGAATCCGGTGCTGATCGGCGGGACGGCGAGCATCCTCGTCGCGACTGGAGTGGCTGCGGCGCTCGTTCCGGCGTGGCGGGCGAGCACGGTGGATCCGATGCGCGTGCTAGGCGGCGAGTGAGAGCGGCTACCTGGCCACGATCGCCAGCACGCGCAACGGGCTCCCGCTCCCCTCGACGATCTTGAGCGGCGCCGCGATCACCACCGCGCCGGTCGGCGGGAGCTTTTCGAGATTGCACAAGCTCGCCAGACCGAACTTGCCGTTGCCGTGCATCGTCGTGTGGTTCGGGAACGGCGGATCGAACGTGCCGGCCTGACCGGCGTCGGTGCCGACCGTCTCCACGCCCACGCCAAGCACGTCGCGATCCTTTGCCAGCAGCTCCGAGGTCGTCTTGTGAAAGCCGGGGCTGTGCGCGCCGTCGGACTTCACGTTGAGAAACGCCTTCGGGTCCGCGCGCTTGCTCCAGCCGGTGCGCAGCAGCACCCAGGCTTTGCGTGGGATCTTGCCGTGCTTCTTCTCCCACGCGATGACGTGCTCGGGCATCAACAGAAAATCCTCGTTCTTCGCGACGTCGGCGGTCACGTCGATCACGCAGGCCGGCCCAATGAATTTGCGCGGCGGAATGGTGTCGCAGCGGTTGTCCGGAAAGTCCTTCCCCGTCACCCAGTGCACCGGCGCGTCGAAGTGCGTGCCGGTGTGCTCGCCGAGGTGGATGGTGCTCCAGTACCAGCCCGGCCCCTTGTCGTCGTAGCGCGAGATGATGTCGGACGAGAAGCCGGGCGAGGCGCCGAAGATCGGCGGCAGGCCGATCACTGGCGTGTCGGGGCCGAGCGGCTGGGTGAGGTCGACGACTGACAATGCGCCCGTGTCGAGCGCGGCGACGAAATCGGAGAGGACGGACATGATGCGTTGGTGAACGGAGGAGGAATGAGAGCTTCTATACGCCGGCAAAGGTGCGGAACACTTCGGTCAACAGCCAGTACACGCCGACGCCGAGGATGACGATGGGGATGCCGAAGCGGATCCAGTGATATACCCACATTGGCACGGGCTCTTCGCCGGCGCCGAACAGCTCCTTGAGCGCCGCGCCGCGATGGAGACACCAGCCGACGGTCAGCACGGCGAGCAACGAGCCGAGCGTCTGCATGCCCGAGCCGAACGTCAGGTCCCACGGCACGAACACGGCGTTGTTGATGCTCGGCGGAATTGCGAGGATGAAACACGCCGCCGTCATGACCCACACGGCGCGCGTGCGCGTGAGCCGCGTGTTGTCCGTGAGGCCGGCGACGAGCACCTCCACCGCGCCGATGTCTGACAGATACCCGGCGCCGAACAGGCTGATGAAGAACAACGCGCCGAACAGCCAACCCGCCGGCATCGCGGCAAATTCCTTCGGCAGCGTCTCGAAGATCAATCCAGGTCCGGACGCGGGCTGCAGGCCGAACGCGAACACGGCGGGAATCACCGCGAGACCGGCGATCAGCGACGAGCCGGTGTCGCCGATCACCGTCCAGATCGCCGGGCGCGCGAGCGGCTCGTCGGCGTGCAGGTACGACCCGTACACCACCATGAACGTGCCGCCGAGCGAGAGGGCGAAGATCGCGTGGCCGATGGCGGCGGCCATGACGTTCGCGGTGAGATCGTGGAAGCGGAACTCGAGGAGATACCAGTGCACGCCGGCCATGGCGCCGGGCAGCGTGAGCGCGCGGATCATGACGAGGATCGTCACGACGGTCATCGCCGGCAGGATGATGATGCTCACCAGCTCGATGCCCTTCCGCACGCCCTCGAGCACGACGAGTGCGCAGGCGACGAGCACGATCGCCGTGCAGATCATCTGCAGCACGAACGACCGCAGCACGAAGCCGTGATCGGGCGGAAGAATGGCAGCGGCGTCGAACGGAATGTGCGCCAGCGCCGCGACCTGGCCGACGGTGTAGTAGAGCACCCAGCCGATCACTGCCGAGTAGTAGCCGGTGGCGGCAGTGACGACGAAGAAGAAGAACCAGCCGACGTATTTGCCGAACGGAAATCCGCCGCGCTCGAACGCGCCGACCGGCCCGCGACGAGAGTATCGGCCGAGCGCGAATTCGGCCATGAGCGCCGGAATGCCGATGACGACCGAGACGAACGTGTAGAAGAGCACGAACGCGGCGCCGCCGAACTTGCCGACCATGTACGGAAAGCGCCACACGTGCCCGAGTCCGATCGATACGCCGACGATCGTCATCAGCCCGCCGAAGCGCGACGAGAACGTCTCGCGGGCGCCGCTCGGGCGAGGCTTATCCGGCTCGAGTGACGTCGGCGAGGGTGTCGAGGGCCTGGTCGACGTCATCGATGGTCGAATAGAAGTGAGGGGCGAGACGAATGACGTTGCCGCGCGCCGACGCAATGACGCCGCGGTCGCGCATTACAGTTTCCACATGATGCGAGTCGCCGACGACGAACGCGGTCGTCGCCGTCTTGCAGCGCATCTCGGGCGGGCCGTGGAGGGTGAGTCCGCGCGCGCGGCCGCCGTCGATCAGCCGCTGACCCAACTCGACGAGCCAGGCGCGGATGTTCGCCGGACCGACGGTGTTGATGATCTCCATGCCGGCGCGCGCGATGTAGGCGTTGATCACCGGCGGTGTGCCGGTGTCGAACCGGCTCGCGGTGGGCGACCAGTCGAGCGATTTGGTATGAAAGGCGAACGGATTGGCGCGGCCGAACCAGCCGGTCACCGCCGGACGCAGCGTCTCGACGATCTCGGGCCGCACGTACAGAAATGCGATGCCCGGAATGCCCATGAGAAATTTCAGATTGCCCGACGCGAGAAAGTCGATGCCGAGCGTGGCGACGTCGATGGGGATGGTGCCGAGCGATTGATAGGCGTCGACGAAGGTATAGGCGCCGGCGCGGCGCGCCAGCTTGGCGATGTGCGCCGTGTCCTGGAGCGCGCCATTCATATAGTAGGCGTGGCAGGCCGACACGAGCACGGTGCGATCGTCGATCACGTCGTCGTACGTTGCGCCATCGACTGCGCCGTCGTGCACGGGCGCCCACGTCACGCGCGCGCCGCGCGGCTGCTGGGCGAGCCAGACGTGCGCGATGGTCGGAAACTCCGCCTCGCTGACGACGATCGTGCGCCGATCGTTCGACAGATCGAGCGCGCTCGCCACGGCGCTCGCCGCCTCCGACACGGAGCTGAACACGGCGACATCGCGCGGCTCGGCGCCAATGAGCGTCGCGAATTCGGCCTTGGCCAGCGCGACTTCGCTCATCCAGGCGTCCCAATCCATGCCGCTGCCATTCCAGGACTCGAGATACCGCTCGGCCGCCGCGCGCGTGGCGTCGGTCTGAGGCGCTTGCGAGCAGTTGTTCATCGGGATGTGCGTGCGCAGCAGCGGAATGCGGCGGCGCCACTGCTCGATGTCATACGGCGGCGTTGCGGACATCACGACGCGGCGGCGCGCTTGCGCTGCTGGATCCAGCGCTTGAACCGGAAGGCGTTCTCCGGAAGCTGGAGGTCCATGCCGTAGTGCTCGGGACCGACGGCGTCGACCTTGGCGACGATGACGCTCAGCGCATCGCGCTCGAGCGCCTCGACGAACGCTTCGCCGAACGCCACGGCGGAATCAACCGACGCGACGTGCTCGATGCCGGCGCCGCGGGCGATCGCCGCGAGGTCGGTGACGCCGGACGTGGTGTGCGACGTGAAGCCGCCGGTCGACAGAAGGCTGCCGTTATCGAACACGATGTGCACGAGGTTGCGTGGACGATAGCGCGCCAGCGTGGCGAAGGTGCCGAGGTTCATGAGCACGGAACCGTCGCCGTCGAGGACGATGACGCGCTCGTGCGGCAGGTGCATGGCGAGGCCGAGCCCGATCGACGACGCGAGCCCCATGGCGTGCTGCAGGTAGAAATAGTTGTCGCGATCCCCGAGGTCGTAGAGCTCCTGCGCGCAGGCGCCCATGATGGTGACGACGAGCTTGTCCTCCAGCTCGGGGTAGATCATCTCGAGACAGCGGGCGCGCTGCATCAGCTTTCCATGAGATCGCGCGTGAGCAGCAGCGCGACCGGCGAGAGGGAGCTTTGCGAGAACGTGAATGCCTCGCGGATCTGCTTGCCGACTTTTTCCGGATCGCGCGCGTACTCGAACGGAATGCCGAGCGCGCGGAGCACGCCTTCGGTGACGATGCCGCCGCGGGTGTGCCACGGATAGGGTTCGCCCCAGTGTCCGCGCAAGGCGACGAGCATGCAGAGCGGCACGTGATAGAGCTGGGCGAGCGACACGATGCCGTTGATCGCGGCGAGAAAGCCGTGGTTCTGCATGAGGAGCACGTGCGGCGTGCCGGCGAAGTACGCGCCGGCGGCAATGCCGATGGCTTCTTCCTCCTTGGCGACCTGCACGAGCTGCACGTCGGGATCGTCCTCGGCGCGGCCGAGCAGCAGGCCGAGCCAGGTCTCGGGCAGGGCGGAGATCGAGCGGATGCCGGCGGCCCTGATGCCGTCGAAGATGATCTTGCTGTTGTCGTACGAGACGGTCATGCGGCGGGAGCCGTTCGCGCTTTCCGCAACAGCCAGCCGTACACCCAGACGATTGCGGCGATGAACAGGATGACGCCGAGCCAGGGCGCCGCCGCGAAGGTTTCCGGGACGAGGCCGATCGGCGCATCCTTCGCCAACGCGACGATGAGCCCCGCGTTGATTACACCCCAGATGCTCTCGCCGACGATCAGTCCCGATGCCACCAGCGTTCCCATTCGCTCGGCGCGCGCCGGATTCGGCGTGGACTGCACGCGTCCCGTGTACCAGCGGCTCACGATCGCACCGACGACGACGGCGAACGTTGCCGACATGGGCAGGTAGATGCCGATGCCGACGGCGAGCGGCGGAATGCGCAGCAGCTTGAACGCCCCGAGGACGGCGTCGAGGATGATGAGGCCGATGCCGACGAGCGCGCCGACGCCGATCATGCGCCAGTCGAGATTTCCGCCGATCACCCCCTGCGCGAGCGCGGAGATGAGCGTCGCCTGCGGCGCGGGCAGCGGGTGCGGCGCCATGACGCCGATGTTCGGCGCCCCGGCGAAGCCGTACGCCTTGGCGAGCAGGTTGAGCACGAACGGAATCACCGCCGCGCCTGCGCCCACGCCGACGATCAGCGCGATCTGCTGGCGCATCGGCGACGCGCCGACGAGCTGACCGGTCTTGAGATCCTGCAAGTTGTCATTTGAGATCGTCGCACAGGCGAAGACGATGGCCGTGATGAACAGCGAGAGCGCGACGAGCGCCGGTTTGAGGCTGGCCGCCGGCGCGATCACCACCGCGAGGAGCGTGGCGCACACCACGATGCAGAGGATGCCGACGCCGGAGATGGGGCTGTTGGAGGAGCCGATGAGCCCCGCCATGTACCCGCAGATGCCGGCGATGATGAAGCCGACGATCAGCACGAATGGCACCGAGATCAGCGCGAGCTCCAGCGCGTTCGGCGCCAGCGCGGTCGCATGGGCAAACTGGTATGTGATGATCCCGGCGACGATCAGGCAGGCAATGGCGAGGGCGATGATCCACGGCGGCGAGAGGTCGCGTTCGCGATCGTCGGCTACGTTCTTTGCGCGCGACGCGGCGAGCGTGCTCACCAGGCCGCCGACCACCGGCCGGCTGAGCGTGGCAAGGGTGTAGATCGCGGCGATGCCGATTGCGCCGGCGCCGATGAAGCGCACCTGCGTGCTCCAGATGTGGCCCGTGTTCGCGGCGAGCGTCACACCGGCGGCCGCGGGCTGCATCGAGGTGAGGATCGGCACCGCGATCGCCCACGAGATGACGAGACCGACGAGCATCGCCATGCCGACCGACAGTCCGACGAGATGCCCGGCGCCCATCAGCGCGAGCGACCAGGCCATGTCGTAGCCGGTGGATGCCGCGCCGCTCAAGGTGAAGTAGCCGGTAACTTCCGCGGCGGCGACGCGCGTCGCGGTGATGATCGCGAGACCCGCCGAAGCCACGGATCCGATGATCACCGCGACGAGCCCTTCCCTCGCTTCGCCCGTTTCGTCCTGCACGTCGCCGCGCGTGCCGGAGCCCACGCGCAGCACTTCGGCGGCGGCCACGCCTTCGGGATATGGAAGGTCGGAGTCGGTAACGAGCGCGCGGCGCAGCGGAATGGTGAACAGCACGCCCAGCACGCCGCCGCTCACGCAGATGAGAAAGGATTGCCAGAACGGAAACCCCGTCCAGTACCCGACGATCACGAGTCCGGGCAGGACGAAGATGATCGACGACAGGGTGCCGGCGGCGGAGGCGACCGTCTGCACGATGTTGTTCTCGAGGATCGACGAGTCCTTGACCGCGCTCAACACGGCCATCGAGATCACCGCCGCGGGAATGGACGACGCGAAGGTGAGGCCGACCTTGAGGCCGAGGTAGATGTTGGCGGCGGTGAACACCGTGGTGATCAGCGCGCCGAGGATCAGGCCGCGGAGGGTGAGCTCTTTGGGTTTCATGGCCGCCATGGTACTCCGCGTCGGTCGATCATCTCGAATCGCCCCCGTTAGCGGGCGAAAACAGGGGCGCTACGCGCGCCCCTCACTTCAGATTCCGCTCGAAGAACGCCCACGTCCGATTCCACGAATCGATCTGCTCGGGAGAATCGACGCGCTTGAGTGTTTTCGGATTGACGCGGCGGCTGAACACGTGGCCGCATTCCGCCACCTTGTGGCCGGCGAGCGCCCGCGATTCGACGAGGGGATCGTAGCTGACGACGTAGGGCGGATCCTTGTAGATCTTCACTTCCGCCAGCTTCGGCTTGAGAGCCATGAGCGTGTACGCCATCTGCTGGTCCTCGCGGAAGAACACGTCGCAGTCGTTCGTCGCCACGTCGACGTGCATCGGCACCTTCAGGTTCTCGACGTGAAACACCGGCGACCGCTTGAGGTACTCGTCGATGCAGTCGTGGTCGTGCTTCGGCCCGCAGTTGGACTCGAAGGGCATGCCCTGAATGCCTTCCTCCGGCGCGTAGTTGCGCGCGTAGCTCGGTCCGTGGTCCATCAGCCGGAAGACGAGGTTCGTCACCGGAACGATGGCGGCGCCCGCCTTGAACGGATTGTCGTTCCGAAAGAGGATGTGCGACGTGATGAAGCCGCCGTGGCTCCAGCCCATGATTCCCATGCGCGCCGTGTCGACGTACGGCAGCGTGCCGAGGTAGTCAACGGCCGAGAGGACGTCGTCGATCTCCTTGCCGCCGTAGTCGATCTTCTTCATCCACTCGTCGCCATACCCCGTGGAGCCGCGGTAGTCCGGCGTGATCACCACGTAGCCGCGCTGCACCGCCTCGGCGACGAACGGATACATGCTCGCGCCCCAGTCGCCGTGCACGCCGCCGTGCACCCAGACGAGCGCCGCGTGCTTGCCGCGCTGGTCGAGCGGCGCGAACACGTAGGCGGGAATCTCCAGCCGATCGGCGCGGCTCTTGTAGTGGATCTTAGAGAACTTGTAATGTCCTGGGGCGTTTGCCGCGTACACACTGTCGGTGCGCCGTTTGGCGGTCGCGTAGCGTTCGCACTGCGCGGGCGCGCAGCCCTGCAGGTCTGCCGGGTCCTTGCTCACGTACAGCTCGCGGGCGCGGGTGGAGTCCATGTGGCCGCGCCAGAGCCTCGATGATCCGGCGCCGCGGCCCCGAGCCGCGGCCGCGGGATTCTGGGCCCACACGGGTACGGCAATCAACAGCGCAATGAACGCAAGTCGCTTCATATCGGTTCCTCGTGGAATTGGAAGCTGCGCCGCGAATGTAGGCCCGACGCCCGAAGACGTCTAGCGTCTTCGGGAGTTTGCCTCAGGGTCGTGTCGTGGCGGATGCCGTCGGTGCACGGCTCCCGTTCACTCGAGGCGGAGCGCCTCGACCGGCTCGACACGTGTCGCGGCGCGCGCCGGAATCGCACAGGCCAGCACGGCGACGGCGCCGAGCACGATGAGCGCCGCGCCATACGAGAGAGGGTCGTGGGCTGACACGCCGACGAGCAGCGAGGCAACGAGGCGCGACATGCCGGCGGCGATGAGCAGGCCGCCGGCGAGACCGAGCAGCGTGGTCGCGAGTCCCTCGCGCAGGACCAGCAGGAGAATCGCCGGCCGCGAGGCGCCGAGCGCCGAACGAATGCCGAACTCGCGCGTGCGGCCGACGACGCTGTAGGACATCACGCCGTAGACGCCGAGTCCCGCAAGCAGGAGCGCGAGCGCGGCGAAGGTGACGATGAGCGTCATGGCGACGGCCTGGCGGCGGACGAGGTCCGAGAGGACCTCGCGCATCGTGCGTCCGCCCTCGAAGGGCACGCGTGGATCGAGTGTGTGCGCGACTTGCTTGATCGAGGGGATGAGCGCCGCCGCGTCGCCGGTGGTACGAACGACGTACGAGCAGCAGTAGATCTGATTCTGCTCGTTCGAGACGTAGACCGTCGGATCGATCTCGCCCATGGCATCCTGCTTGACGTCGTCCACGACGCCGACGATCTGGCGATACAGCGCCGTGTCAGCGCGGTTGCTGATAAAGTCGCCCAGGCGGATGCGTGTGCCGATGGGATTGGTGTCCGGCCAATAGCGATGCGCCATGCTCTCGCTGATGACGACGACCGGCATAGTGCCGAGGCGATCGCCGGCATTGAAGCCACGGCCACTGCGGACTCGCATGCCGACGGCGGGGAAATATTCCGCCGAGGCAGTTGCCAGAACGACGGTGGGTGCATCCGAACCATCCTCCGGCCTGCCTTCGACGCGGAAGGGGACACCGCGCCACGAGCCGTTCCACGGCCCGGTGACGGAATAGCCAGCGGCGGTGACACCCGGCAGCGTGTGGACGCGCTTCAGGAAAGACTCAACGAAGGCACCCTGCGATGCGGGATCCTGATATCGGCCCTCGAGGCCGAGAAAGAAGGTCACCTGATGATCGGTGGTGGCATACCCGAGATCGGCGTGAACGAGCGTCTCGAAGGTGCGGATCAACAAGCCGGCGCCCACGACGAGGACGACGGCAAAGGCCACCTGCGCGGCGACGAGCAGCCGCGACGTGCGCGAGGCTGCCGACCCGCGCGAGACGGCGCGGCTGGTCGAATCGCCGAGTGCGTCGCGCACGTCGACGCGCGTGGCGGCGAACGCGGGCAGCACGCCGAACACGATGCCGGACAGGATGGACGCGGCAAACGCGAAGAGCAGCACGCCGCCATCGATGCGCACGTCGCCGAGCTTCGGAAGCATCGGCGCGGCGATCTGCATCAATGCCGCCTTGAGCATGACGGCGAACGCGATGGCGATGATGCCGCCGACGATGCCATAGAGAAGGGTTTCGGCGAGCACCTGACGAATGAGCCGCCCACGCCCAGCGCCAAGTGCGGTGCGGACGCCCAGCTCGCGCCGCCGCGATGCGGCACGCGAGAGAAAGAGTCCGGCAATGTTGACGCAGGCGGCGAGCAGCACGACGAGCGCGCCGCCCATCACGAGCCGGAGTACCGGACCGGCACCGCCGACCACTGCTTCATGCAGCGGCTTGGGGATGACGACGCCGCCGTTCTTGATGGCGGGATACGCCGCCTGGATCCGCGGCCGCAGAACGGCAAGCTCGGAAAGAAACTGCTGGAGCGACACGTCGGATTTGAGTCGCACGACCGACCGATACGCGCGCGAACGTGCGTACTGGGGACTGAGCAGAATGCCGCGCAGGTTCAGCGGTATCAGCATGTCGGCGCTGAACGTCGGCCCGACAAAATGCTCGGGAAGCACGCCAATGACCGTGACGGGGCGGCCATTGAGCTGAATGCTCCGTCCGACGACACTCGGACTGCCGCCGAATACCCGCTGCCACACGTCGTAGGTGATCATCACCGCCGGCGACGCGCCCCTGACGAAGTCGTTGGCCCGGAAGGCGCGGCCTTGGACGGGGTGAATGCCGAGGACGTCGAAGAAGTTCGAGTCGACGGAGACCGACTGCCATGGCTCGGCGGAATGGTCGTCCGTGTACGTGAAGCCCTGGTAGTTGCCGAACAGCGTGATACCGGCGATCGACTTGCTCTGCGCCTCGAGCGCCGTCAGCTCGCCGGCGGAGAGCTTGTCGTAGTCGCCGTCCACCGCGGATGGCGCCGTGTACAGGCGATAGAGCTGTTCGGGCGCGCGGAACGGCAGCGGCGTGATGAGCACGCGGCGCACGACCGAGAAGACGGCCGTGTTGGCACCAATGCCGAGTGCGAGCGTGAGGAGCACGACGGCGGCAAAGACCGGCGTGCGCCGCATGCCGCGGAGCGCGATCAGCAGGTCGGAGCGCAGGTCCTCGAGGAAATGCGAGCGGCGGACGTCGGATTCGATCTGCATGTCGAGCTCCTCGCAGTAGCGGCGGGTCGTTTCGAGATCCCCAAATTCGTTTGCGGCGCGGGCGCGGGCGGCGGCTTCGGGCAACCCCCGTTCGACCAGGTCGCGCGCCCGCATGTCGATGTCGAAGCGAATCTCTTCGTCGACGTCGGCGTGGATGCGGTGCGCGGAGCGCGGCAGT
>Ga0207660_10001300_pt1 | contig 16670 bp, 15 predicted proteins | sample KBSC73BmetaG_FD_184335 | JGI IMG/M metagenome (GOLD analysis project Ga0207660, IMG submission 184335) | Corn rhizosphere microbial communities from Kellogg Biological Station, Michigan, USA - KBS C7-3B metaG (SPAdes) (version 2) | ecosystem: Host-associated > Plants > Roots > Rhizosphere ... | reverse complement strand
CGAAACGGCCGAGATGCCCGGCATGTACGCCGGCGGAGATTATGATCTCGCCGGCTTCTGCGTCGGCGCCGTCGAGCGCGATAACGTGCTGACGGGGGCCGACATCCAGCCGGGCGACGCGATCCTTGGCCTGGCAAGCTCGGGCGTTCACAGCAACGGGTTTTCGCTCGTCAGGCGGATCATCGACCAGCGAGGGTGGGATCTCAGCGAGAGCTTCCCAAGCCTCGGCAAGACGCTCGGCGCAGCGCTTTTGGAGCCGACGAAGATCTACGTCCGGTTGCTTCTCCCGCACGTCCAGCAAGGCCAGGTGAAGGGTCTCGCGCACATCACCGGCGGCGGGCTTCTCGAGAATATTCCAAGGGTTCTCCCCGAAGGCTGCCACGCTGTGATCAATGCGGCACGGTGGCAGCTGCCGGCGGTCTTCACCCTTCTGCAGGAAGGCGGCGAGCTGGCGCCCGGGGAGATGGCGCGAACGTTCAACTGCGGTATCGGCATGGCTGTGATCCTCGGGTCCGAAGAGGCAGACGCGGTGACCCGCGCATTGGAGGGCGCCGGCGAATCGGTCTTCGAGATCGGCCGGATCGAATCAGGCGAGCGCGGCTGCACCGTTCATGGACAGGCGGGCACGTGGAATTCGCCAGAGGACTGGTCCGCAACCCACAATGCGTGATCCGAAACGTGTGGCCATCCTGGTTTCCGGACGCGGGAGCAACATGCGGGCCCTCGTCGAGCAGGCGAAGAATTACGAGGTGGTGCTAGTCGCATCGAACAAACCCCAGGCAGCCGGGCTCGAATGGGCAAAGGAGCGCGGCATTGAGACTTGGTCGCTCGAGAGCAACGGCGTGGACCGCGAAACATACGACCGCAGGCTTTCCACGACGTTGGAGGGCCGCGGCGTCGGCACGATCGCGCTGGCGGGGTTCATGCGAATTGTTTCACCTTGGTTCGTCGAGCAATGGGCGGGGCGAATCCTCAACATCCACCCTTCCCTCCTCCCGAAATATCGCGGTCTCGACACGCACGCCCGAGCGATTGCGGCCGGTGACACGGTCTCCGGCTGCTCGGTGCATGTGGTAACGGAGGAGCTGGATGCCGGATTGGTGCTCGGCCAGGCCGAGGTGCCGATCCGTTCGGACGATACGCCCGAGACGCTCGAAACCCGCGTTCTCGCGGCGGAACATCAGCTATATCCGAAGATCCTGAACGAGTTCGTGCTGAGATGACCGATCCACTGAGCAAGGTCCGCGAGGCGGCGCTGGAGCTGCCGGGAACCGAGGAACGGCTGTCGCATGGCCAGCCGACCTTCTTCGTCGCCGGCAAGCAGTTCGCGCAGTTCCGCAACAATCATCACGGCGATTCGAAAACGGTCGTGTGCGTGAGGGTCGGCAGCCTCGACGAGCAGGCAATGCTGCTGGAAGCTGACCCCGCGACCTATTCGAAACCGGCCTACCTGCCGAGTTGGATCTCGATCAATGTCGCGGGGGCCGACGTCGACTGGGACCATGTCGGCGATCGCATCGCGGCGAGCTGGGAGCTTGCCGCGCCGCGGCGCATGCTCGAGGCTGGCGGGCGATGAGCGAAACGGAATCGGAACGGCAACGCCGCCGCTGGATCACGTTCGGAGAGCTCATCGCGCTCGCCGCGTTGATCGTCTCGGCGGCAGGCGTGTGGATCAGCTGGAAGAGCAGCGAAACGGACAAAACGACGAAGGTCGTCGAGCAGCGGCCCTCGATCCCGCTCATTCTTCGCGCCAAGCGGGAGGACGACGGCGCCAGGCTCGAGATCAGTCCCGTCGAGGACAGCCAGGCGCTCGAAGGCGTGAGGCTCAGCTTCGCGGGTGCACCGCCGGTCACCATCGGTAGCGACGGCGAGTTCGACGCGACCGACGTCCAATCCGCGCTGAAGGGCCGCGACGACGAGCCGAAGGACCGCACGCTCTCGGTGCCGGTGCGGATCGACGCGCGATATGTCGACGCCGGCAAGGAGCGGCGCGCATCGGGCACCTACACGCTTCGCTACATGTGGAAGGGCGGCGGCCTGTTCGGTGGCCGCTCGCTGCACCTGGTGGGCCTCAGCCGCTGAGCGCTGGACAGCAGCGCCGCAATATGCGGCAGTGCCGACGTGGACCTGGAAGCGATCATGGGGGCCGCAATCTTCGCGGCGGACATTGCCGTCGCGGTGCGGGCGCTGCTCCGACCTCATCGCGAGCCCGCATCGAGGCTCGCCTGGATCCTCGCTGTCTTCGCGCTGCCGATCCTCGGCGTCGTGCTCTACCTGCTGCTCGGCGAAACGCGGATCAGCGGACCCCGGCGGACGCGCGGCAAGGAAATCAACGCGCGCCTCCCCCGCCCTCCGGGCAATTACAAATGCGACGGCGAAGCGGGCGGCGCTCATTGGGCCCCGTTCGCGTTAGCGCGCACCGTCAATCACCTCGATTCGACGAGTGGCAACAGTGCTCGGCTAGCCCCGGACAGCAATGCCGCCATCGACGAGATGGTGGCGGACATCGACGCGACTCGCGAGGCAGTTCACGGCTGCTTCTATATCTGGCTGGCCGACAACAACGGGCTGAAGCTCAAGGACGCCTTCATTCGAGCGGCCAAGCGCGGCGTCCGCGTGCGGCTGCTCGCCGATGCGCTTGGATCGCGGCGCCTGATCCGCTCCGACCATTGGCACGAAATGCGCGACAGCGGTTGCGAAGTGCGCGTGGCGCTGCCGGTCGGAAACCCGTTGTGGACGGTAATTCGAGGCCGCGTCGATCTCCGCAACCACCGCAAGCTGATGGTCGTCGACAACCGCATCGCCTGGTGCGGCAGCCAGAATTGCGCCGACCCGGAATTTCGGATCAAGCCGCGCTATGCGCCCTGGGTCGACATCATGAGCCGATGGGAGGGCCCGGTCGCGCTCCACTGCCAGTATCTGTTCGTGTCCGACTGGATCGCCGAGGGCGGTGAAGAGATCAGCGGATTGCTGAAGGAGCCGTTGCCTCGCGAGGCCGGCGCGATCGTTGCCCAGGTGCTCGGGACGGGACCGACGGCGGAATTCGATGCGATGCCCGCCTGCTTTTCGGAGCTCATCCACTCGGCGCGAGAGGAGCTGGTAATCACCACGCCCTATTTCGTGCCCGACGAGCAACTGCTGTTCGCCCTTACCTCGGCGGTGCGGCGCGGCGTTCGTACGCTGATGCTGTTCCCGAAGCGCAACGACAACTGGATCGTCGCCGCCGCGAGCCGCAGCTATTACAAGGACCTGATCGACGCGGGTGCCGAGGTTTACGAGTTCAAACCCGGCCTGCTCCACTCGAAGACCATAATCGTCGACGGCTCCGCCGGACTCATCGGAAGCGCCAACCTCGACCGCCGGAGCTTCGAGCTCAACTTCGAGAACAACATCCTGTTCGAGGACCAGGCGTTCGCGGCCGCTGTCAGGCGGAGGCAGGACCAATATCTTGCCGATTGCGACCCGGTGACGAGGGACGATGTCGAGCGCTACGGAATCGCGCTGCGACTCTGGCAGAACCTGCTCGCGACGCTCAGCCCGATGCTCTAGCCGATGATCTCGTCCGGGCTGAAGAAGAAGTCGATCTCGATCTTCGCATTTTCGTCGCTGTCGGAGCCGTGGACGGAATTGGCTTCGATCGATTCGGCGTAGCTCTTGCGGATCGTGCCTTCGGCCGCGTCGGCGGGATTCGTCGCGCCCATGATGTCGCGGTTGCGCTTCACCGCGTCCTCGCCTTCGAGCACCTGGACGACGACCGGGCCCGAGGTCATGAACGTGCACAGGTCGTTGTAGAACGGTCGCTCCTTGTGGACCGCGTAGAAACCTTCCGCCTGGTCGCGGGTCATCCGGATTCGCTTCGACGCCACGACACGCAGGCCCGCATCTTCCAGCATTTTTGTGATCGCGCCGGTGAGATTGCGTCGGGTCGCGTCGGGTTTGATGATCGAAAAGGTGCGCGTCACGGCCATGCCGGGCGGTCTCCTGTGCTTTTGTTGATGGATTTGCCGCCGCGCCTAGCCGCCGTTCAGTTTAGCCGCAAGCCTCAGGCTTTCTTCACCCAGCTGCCGTCTTCCTGGGCCCAGTAGCGGCGCTCAACTCCCTCGCGTCCCGCGAGCGACTTCCACGCCTCGCGAGCGGCATCCAGCGTTGCATTGTCGAAGAGGAAAAAGCCGCGGTCGTAAGACAGGATTGAATCGCGCCAGCTGCCATCGGCAATCAGAGCGTTCCTCGCGACGTTCGGCGCATCGGGCGTGGTCGTGAGCAGGATCGGCTGGCGCGCATCGTCGGCACCGCCGGCGAGCGCATGCGGAAGAAAGCTCGTCGGGCCCTGGTCCCACAGCATCCGGTCGAGCTTCGCGAGGTAAGCCTCGTCCTCGGCAATCACGATCAGCCGTCCGTCAGACGACAAGATCTTCTCGGCGATGCTTGCAATCACCTGCTCGGCAGAAGTGCCGGCGAGCTGGTAGAAATCGACCTGCACGGCCCCGAGCGCTTATTTCTCGAGCACGTCCGCCACATATTGGTCGAGCAGGCGTACTCCGAAGCCCGTCGCGCCCTTCTCGTAGGTCGAGCTGGCCTTGTCGGCCCACGCCTTGCCCGCCATGTCGATATGGGCCCACCGGATGCCGCTTTCGACGAAGCGCTGGATGAACTGCGCCGCGGTGATCGATCCGCCCTCACGCGGGCCGACATTCTTCATGTCCGCGATGGGTGAATCGATGAGCCTGTCGAAGCTCTCCGCGAGCGGCATGCGCCACAGCTTGTCACCCGATTCATCCGCGGCTTTTGCGAGTTCGCTCGCAAGACCTTCATCGTTCGAGAAGAGCCCCGCCCATTCATGCCCGAGGCTGATGATGATCGCGCCGGTAAGAGTCGCGAGGTCGACTACCGTCGATGGCTTGAACGTCTTCTGCACGTAGGCGATTGCATCGGCCAGCACGAGCCGGCCCTCGGCGTCGGTGTTGATGACCTCTACCGTCTGGCCGGACAAAGTCGTGACCACGTCGCCTGGCCGCTGGGCATTGCCGCCCGGCATGTTCTCGACGAGGCCGCAGATGCCGACGATGTTCGCTTTCGCCTTGCGCAGCGCGAGCGCCTTGAGCGTGCCGGCCACCGCGCCCGCGCCGCCCATGTCCCATTTCATCGCTTCCATGCCCGCAGCGGGCTTGATCGAGATGCCGCCGGTGTCGAACGTGACGCCTTTGCCGACGAACGCCGTCGGGTCGCCCTTGCCGCCACCGTTCCATTTGAGGATCAGGAGCCGCGCTTCGCGCGCGGAGCCCTGGGCGACGCCGAGAAGCGCGCCCATCCCCAGCTTCTCCATCTGCACGCGGTCGAGAACCTCGATCTCGACGCCAGATCCGTCGAGCGATTTGCGGACGCGATCGACGAACGATTCCGGATAGATGATGTTGGCGGGCTCGGTGACCAGCTCGCGAGTGAGGCCGACGCCTTCGACGACCGGCGCCCAGCGTGATTTGTAGCGCTGCTCGGCCCCGCCGGCTGCCCCGATAATTACGATCTCCTGCAGCGTCGGCTTCTGATTGTCCTTGAGCTTGGTGCGATAGCGGTCGTGGCGCCACGAGCGCAGCGCAGCCGCGAGCGCGACGCGGGCGGATGCGTCCGCGTCATAGCCGAGGCCGCTGATATCGATGACCGCCTTCTTCTCGCCCGAGGTGATCAGCCGCGCGACCGCGGTACCGCCCAGCTTTTCCGCGGCGTCGGCGGCGCTTGTGCCAGCGCCGACGCCCACGACGAGCAGCCGCCGCATTGCGCCTTTGTCATCGACGAACTGTTCCGACGCGCTCGACGCTTCGCCTTCGAAGCGTTGCCGATCGAGCGCCGCGCCGACCGTCTGTTCCGCCGCGCCGAGCGAACTGAGGCTCGCCCGGTCCTTTCCGGCGACCGGCAGCACAAGCGCATAATCTCCCGTGGGCCGGCTGTCGGCGAAAGCGATCTGCATCTGTGGCAATCCCTCGTTAAAGGCGAACGACTGTGGCGCCTTTAGGATGCAAGGCAAAGCTTGGCAAAGGAGCGGCGATTGCCGTCGTGGCCGATTGTCGCGGGCTGTCCGAGATGCGATAGGCTGGTCGCAAGGCAGCAGCTTCACGGGCGGACGGGCGGAACAGCGTTGACGACGAGATTTGTCTGGTGGTCAGCGCTCCCGATGCTGATGGCGGCGCCCGCTGCCGCGGCTGCCCAGCCGGTTGCGCCGCAGGCTGCGCCTGCTTCGACCCCCCAGGACCAGATCGTCGAGTTTACCGCCGACACGGTTACCTACGACGACAAGACCGATGTCGTGACCGCCATCGGCGAGGTCCGGATGAACCGCGACGGCAATTATGTCGCCGCGGACAAGGTCACCTGGTACCGTCAGACGGGCCAGGTTTATGCCAGCGGCAACGTCGTCCTGCTGACTCCCCAGGGCGACAAGCTGGTCGGCGACACCGTCCAGCTCACCGACACGCTGCGCGACGGCACCGTCGCCAACCTGATGGTGGTGCTCGAGAGCGGTGCCCGGATCGCCGCCACGCGAGGGACGCGCTCCGGTAACGTCACGACGCTTGAAAATGCAATCTATTCGCCCTGCCCGGTAACCACCGCAACCGGCTGCCCGAAGCGGCCGAGCTGGGCGATCACCGCGGCAAAGGTGGTCGATGACCCGTCGACCGGCAGGGTGCGGTTCGTCGGCGGGCATCTGCAGCTATTCGGGGTCACGCTGCCGCTGCTGCCGATTTTCAACGTGGCCACCGGTAACGAGGGCGCGACCGGCTGGCTGACCCCGCAGTTCAGCATTTCGAGCCGGAAGGGGTTCGAGATCGCCGAACCCTATCACTGGCAGATGGGCCCCAACCGCGACCTCACGCTCACGCCGCATTTCTATACCGGCGTGCTTCCCGCGATCGAAGCACAGTATCGCCAGCTCGACCGCTGGGGCGCGTTCGAGGTCGGCGGCTTCCTGACCTATGGCACGATCGAAAGCATCGATCCCAATGTCACGTCCACGCGCAACGGCGTGCGCGGCTATTTCGAGGCCAATGGCAAGGCGCAGCTCGATCCCTTGTGGAGCGTCACGAGCTCCTTCCGCGTCGCGTCGGACAAGACCCTCACCCGCCGGTACGACATCACCAATGACGACCGGCTGCGCAATGTCGTCAACGTTGAGCGGATCAGCCCGGATTCATACATCACGATCGCCGGCTGGGCCTTCGAAGGCCTGCGCGCGGAGGACCGCCAGAAGCAGATCCCGATCGCTCTGCCTGCGATCGACGCGCGGTTTCGCGAGGAGGACGTGCTCGGGGGCACGCTGCAGCTCCAGGGCAACAGCCTCTCGATCCTCAGGATTGACGGGCAGGACACCCAGCGGGCCTTCGCCAGCGCGGAATGGGACCTGAGACGCCTCACGCCCTGGGGGCAGCAGCTGACGCTCACCGCTTACGCGCGGGGCGACGTCTACCACACGAATGATGCCGAGAGCACGAGTGTCGCCATCTATCGCGGGACGAACGGCTGGCATACGCGTGCGATCGGTGCGCTCGCTGCCGATGTCCAATGGCCGTTCGTCGGCCCGCTGCTCGGGGGCATCCAACGCCTGGTGCCACGGGTCCAGCTGGTGCTGACGCCGCCGACTCCGAACATCGACATTCCCAACGAGGACGCGCGATCGATCGATCTCGAGGACAGCAACCTCTTCGCGCTCAACCGCTTCCCGGGATACGACCGCTGGGAGGACGCTTCGCGCGTCACCTACGGCCTGGATTGGTCGCTCGACCGCCCGAACCTGTCGATCACCAGCACGATCGGGCAGAGCTACAGGCTGGTAGATCGGCCAGGGATTTTCCCCCAGGGCACTGGCCTCACCGACCGTTTGTCCGACATCGTCGGGCGGGCGGATGTCCGCTACGGCCGCCTGCTCGACCTCACTTACCGCTTCCGCATCGACAAGGATCATTTCACTGTCCGGCGCAACGAGATCGACCTCACCGTCGGGACGAACCAGACCTATGCGCAGATCGGCTATCTCAAGCTCAACCGGAACGTCGATCCGACCATTGAGGACCTCCGCGACGTCGAGGAAGTCCAGGCCGCCGCCCGAGTGCTGCTCACCCGTTACTGGTCGATATTCGGAGCGACGGTGATCGACCTCACCGGCAAGAACGAAGACCCGCTCTCCATCAGCGACGGATTTCAGCCTGTGAGGGACCGGCTCGGGATCCAGTATGAAGACGATTGCCTCGAGGCCGGAATCACATGGAAGCGGGACGATGAGCGGATCGGCAAATTCCGCACGGGGAACACTTTCAGCATTCACTTGGCATTGAAGGGCATTGGCCGCTAAGGTTGTGTTCAGCGGGCCTGGATAAACGGGCAAACCACCAGCACCGGGCTGCAAATCAAGGGAATTTCTAGAACCGTGGCACGAGCTTTCCGATCGAATTCCACGCGCGCACTTTGCGCCGGCGCAGCCGTTCTCCTGGCCCTCGCGAGCGGCGCAGCGGCCCAGCAGAACTCCAACCCGCCGCCCACTCCGCCGGTGAACACCACGCAATCGTTGCACCTCCCGGAGAACCCGGAAGTGTTTGGAACGGCGATGCCGTCGGTCATCAAGGCGACAGCGATCGTCAACGGCGACGTGATCACCGGCACCGACGTCGACCAGCGACTCGCGCTGCTCGCCATTTCCAGCGGCAACGAGATTCCCCCCGATCAAATCGACGTGCTTCGGCAGCAGGTCCTTCGCAATCTTATCGACGAGACACTACAAATCCAGGCTGCCAAGGCCGACAAGATCGAAGTCAAGGGTTCCGACATCGACAAGACCGTCGAGCGCGTCGCACAGAACGCGAAGCAGACTCCCGACCAGCTTGCGACGTACCTCGACTCTCACGGTTCATCGATCGCGTCGCTTCGCCGTCAAATCCAGGGCGAGATCGCCTGGGACCGGCTTCAGCATGACAAGATCGAGAGCGGGATCAGTGTCGGCGACGACGAGGTCAAAGCCGTCCTCGACAAGCTCCAGGCGTCAAAGGGCACCCAGGAATACCGGGTCGGCGAGATTTTCCTTTCGGCGACGCCCTACACTGAGCAGCAGACGCTCCAGAACGCCCAGAAGATTTTGGACCAGCTGAAGAACGGCGCCTCCTTTTCGGGCTACGCCCGTCAATATTCGGAAGCATCGACCGCGGCCGTCGGCGGCGATCTCGGATGGGTTCGTCCCGAGCAGCTTCCGGAACCGATCGCGGCGACGCTTCGGCAAATGGGTCCGGGCACGATCAGCAATCCGATCGAGGTCCCCGGCGGCGTTTCGATCATTGCGGTGCAGGACACGCGCAAGATCCTGACGCGCGACCCGCGCGACGCGGTCCTCAGCCTCAAGCAGGTCTCGATCACCTTCCCCAAGGGAACGACCCGCCAGCAGGCCGAACCCATTCTCGAGCGCTTCGCCGATGCCGCGAAGACCATCGGCGGATGCGGTGGCGCGGAAAAGATTGCGGCGGATTTCCACGGCGAAGTCGTTTCGAGCGATCAGGTGAAGATGCGCGACCTTCCGCCTGCGCTGCAGGAGATGATGCTGCCGATGCAGGTTGGACAGGCGACCCAGCCGTTCGGCTCGCTCGACCAGGGCGTGCGCACATTGGTCATTTGCGGCCGCGACGAGGTCGATCCGACCGCGCCGAGCTACGATGATGTGTACAACCAGCTCAACGAAGAGCGGGTGAACATGCGCGCCCGGCGCTACCTTGCGGACTTGCGGCGCGACGCGGTGATCGAATTCCGCTGATCCGCGATTTCCGATAAGGGCCGCGCAATGTCGTCAGCGCCGCCAAGCCCCCTCGCGATCTCGCTCGGAGACCCGGCGGGGATCGGCCCGGAAGTGATTGCCAAATGCTGGGACTCGCGCGGCGAGTTCAATCTTCCCCCGTTCGTGGCCATCGGCGATCCCCGCTCGATCACCGCCGTCTGGGACGGCCCGATCGAGCTCATCGAGAACCCCGCCCAGGCCGATTCCGCCTTCGACGTCGGGCTGCCGCTGATCCAGCTCAACGCCGGCGACGCGGACACCCCCGGGCATCCGAGCGTTGCCGGCGCCCATTGCTCGCTCGATTCGCTCGAGCTCGCCGTCGGCCTCGCGCGATCGGGCTCCGCCTCCGCCGTGGTCACCGGCCCGGTAGCCAAGGAACAGCTTTATTCGATCGGCTTCCAGCATCCGGGCCAGACCGAGTTCGTCGCCGAGCGCTGCGGAATCGCCGCGGCGAATGTCGTGATGATGCTCGCCGGACCGACGCTTCGAACCATTCCGGTGACGACCCATCTTCCGGTTTCGCAGGTGGCGAGCGCGCTCAACAGTGCACTGATCGAATCACGCGGGCGCGCGGCGCTTCGGGGCCTTCAGCGCAATTTCGGCATCCCCGAACCGCGACTTGCTGTCAGCGGCTTCAATCCCCACGCCGGCGAACACGGGCAGCTCGGAACTGAGGAGATCGAGATCATCGAGCCGGCGATCGCCGCGCTGGCCGCGGAAGGTTGGCGCGTCAGCGGGCCTCACCCCGCGGACACGATGTTCCATGCCAGCGCCCGCGCCAATTATGACGCGGCGCTTTGCATGTATCACGACCAGGCGCTGATCCCGATCAAGGCGCTCCATTTCGAAGAAGCCGTCAACGTTACGCTCGGCCTGCCGATCGTCCGTACCGCGCCCGACCACGGCACGGCGTTCGACATTGCCGGACAGGACCGTGCCGACCCGCGCCCGATGGCAGCGGCAATCCGCATGGCGGCGGAAAATGCCCTGCTCCGCGCCGAGGCGGCTTGAGCGACCACGTCGAGCCGCTGCGCGCGGTCATCGCCCGCCATGGGCTCAGCGCGAGCAAGGCACTCGGCCAGAATTTCATCCTCGATCGCCAGCTTCTGGCCCGGATTGCCGCGATTCCAGGAAAGCTCGCAGGCGAGCGTGTTTATGAGGTGGGCCCGGGTCCCGGCGGGCTCACCAGGGCCTTGCTCGAGACGGGTGCGTCGGTTGTCGCTGTGGAGCGCGATCGGCGCTGCATTCCCGCGCTTGAGGAGCTTGGACGAGAATATCAGGATCGGCTGAAGCTCCTCGAGGCGGATGCGCTTGAGCTCGACGAGCGCGCGATCATCGGGGATGGAGCCCATGTGGTCGCCAACCTCCCGTACAACGTCGGCACGGCCCTGCTGCTCAAGTGGTTGTCCGGCGATTGGCCGCCTTGGTGGCGGTCGCTCACCCTGATGTTCCAGAAGGAGGTCGCCGAACGCATCGTCGCCGCGCCTGGAAGCGATACTTACGGGCGCTTGTCCGTCGCGGCGCAGTGGCGCTCGCGCCCGCGGATTGCTTTGACCGTCAATCGTTCGGCGTTCGTCCCTCCGCCGAAGGTCACATCGGCGGTTGTCCACGTCGAGCCGGCAGCGCAGCCAGAAGAGGTCGACCCGGGAGTCATCGAACGGCTGACCGAAGCCGCGTTCGGGCAGCGCCGCAAAATGCTGCGATCAAGCCTCAAGCCGCTGCCGGGCGCAGTCGATGCCGCGGAATCGCTGGGGATCGACCTTCAGCGACGCGCCGAAACCTTGAGCGTCGAGGAATGGGTAAAGCTGGCGCGAGCGGTCAGCTGAAGCTTAGTCCTTTTTAGGGCTCTCCGGCGCTTTCGCCGAAGCTACCGCCGGTCCGCGGCTGATCGCGGCCGACAGCTGCGCCACCTGCGGACAGCCCTTCGCTCCGCAGATCTGCTGAAGCTTCTGGAGGTTCTGCTGCGCGCGCGCGGTTGCGCCCATTTGCACCATCGCTTCGCCCTGGACCGCGATGGCATCCGGATCGTTCGGTTCGATCAGCAGCGCCTTGTCGGTCATCAGGACTGCCTTGCCGAACAGGCGTTGCTTGTCGGCGACCTTGGCGATGTCGATGAACGCCCAGCGGTTGCGCGGATCGACCGCCAGCGCCGTCTCGAGCAGGTTTTCCGCGTCTTCGAGCTTGCCCGCGGAGATGAGCGCTTCGGCCTGATGCATCAGCTGAATCGATTTCGGCTGGATCTGATCGTCCGCGCGCTGGGCTGTGACAGGCGCGCCGAGCGCAACCACCGCAAAGCCTGCGAGCAAAAGACGCGGGAAGGCGTTCATGAAATTCTCCATTTCTCGTGCGGTCCGCCTAGCATGGACGGCGAAGCCGCGCGACGAAAAAGCCGTCCGTTCGGTCATGCGCCGGAGTGAGCAATCGCCCGGCGCCGTCCGGACGTCCGGCAGCAATGGCCGTTTCCTCACTAATCCACGATGAATGGCGCTCAAGGAAGCTCGCGATCTGCGCTGCCCCTTCGCGGGACAGCAGCGAGCAGACGGCATAGACGAGGCGTCCGCTGGGACGGACCAGCTCGGCGCCGATATCGAGCAGGCGTTCCTGGGCGGCAATCAGCCGATCGAGCCGGTCAGCGGTCAGCCGCCATCGCCCTTCCGGATTGCGGCGCCATGTGCCGCTTCCAGAGCAGGGCGCGTCGACGAGCACGACGTCGGCCGTGTCGCGCCAGTCGGCGAGCTCGTCGAGCTCGTTTGGGGGGTTGAGCAGACGGGCTTCGACGGCCGCGCCCCCCCTTTCGGCCCGAGGGCGCAATTTCGAGAGCCGCGCGCGATTGCTGTCCGTCGCGAGGATCATGGCGCCAGGGGCCGCGGCGGACAGCGCGAGCGACTTGCCGCCTGCCCCGGCGCACAGGTCGACGATCCGCTCACCGCTTTCGGCGCCGCAGGCGAGCGCGATGAGCTGGCTGCCCTCGTCCTGCACTTCGAGCAGGCCGGACATGAAGGCCGGATGGTCGTCTATCCGGCTGTCGGACGGCAGGCGTATCCCCCACGGGCTGATCGTTGTCGGTGCGGCGTCGGGGAACTGGTCCAGCAGCTCGTCACGCGAGATCTTCGTAATGTTGGCCCTGAGGTCGAGCGGAGCCCGTTCGAGCAACGCCGGCCACTCTTCCGCCGTGACCATCGCTGAGAGCTCGGGGATCAGCCACGCCGGAACGGAGCTCGGCGGCGCTCCCGTCTCACCGTCGTGCAACGGATCCGGGCCGCGCGTCTGGCCGAACAGGGCGAGCAGTTCCGGCTCGTCTTCCGCGAGGCCGACAATCGCACTCCGGCCGCTCGACGGCCGCTCGGCGGTGTGGCGAATCGCGCGGAAGACCAGCTCGCGCACTGCTCGGCGGTCCTTCGATCCCGCGTATCGCCGGTGCTTGAAATAACGGGTCACGATCGCATCCGCCGGCGGTCCGTCTTCCCGCACGGAGGCGATCACTTCATCGAGGACTTCGATCGCGGCCTGGAGCCGAGCGGCCGGTGTCATCGCGTCGGATAATTCGGCGCCTCGCGCGTGATCGCGACGTCGTGCACATGGCTTTCCGATAGTCCGGCATTGGTGATGCGGACGAACCTCGCGCGCTTCTGCAGCTCGGCGATGGTTTGCGAGCCGGTATAGCCCATGGCTGCCTTCACCCCGCCGACCAGCTGGTGGATGATGTCGCGCACGGGGCCCTTGTAGGGCACCTGTCCCTCGATGCCCTCGGGAACGAGCTTCAGATGATCGCGGATGTCCTGCTGAAAATAACGGTCGGCCGAGCCGCGGGCCATCGCGCCGACCGAGCCCATTCCGCGATAGGATTTGTAGCTCCGGCCCTGGTAGAGGAAGATTTCCCCGGGCGCCTCCTCGGTGCCGGCAAGCAGCGATCCGACCATCACGCTCGATGCGCCGGCGGCAAGGGCCTTGGCGATGTCGCCGCTGGTCCTGATGCCACCGTCGGCGATCACCGGCACGCCATTTGCCGCGCGGGCGGCCTCCATCACTGCAGTGAGCTGCGGCACGCCGACGCCCGCGACTATCCGCGTGGTGCAGATCGATCCCGGGCCGATGCCGACCTTGATCGCGTCAGCGCCCGAATCGACCAGCGCCCTCGCCGCGTCGGCCGTCGCAACATTCCCCGCGATGACCTGGACCGAGTTCGAGACCGCTTTCACCCGCTCGACCGTCCTGCCGACGTCTGTGTTGTGGCCGTGGGCCGTGTCGATGACGATGCAGTCGCAGCCCGCGTCGATCAGTGCTTCCGAGCGCTCGAAGCCCTTGTCGCCGACCGTCGTCGCCGCAGCCACGCGCAGCCTGCCTTCCGCGTCCTTGGTCGCGAGCGGCGCCGCGACCGATTTCTCGATGTCCTTGACGGTGATCAGCCCGACGCAGTGATTGTCGCCGTCGACGACAAGCAGCTTCTCGATCCGGCGCTGGTGGAGGATGCGCCGAGCCTCCTCCTGGCTCGTGCCGAGCGGAACGGTGGCGAGATTGTCGCGGGTCATCAACTCGCTGACGGGCTGCTTGGCGTTCTCCGCGAAGCGGACGTCGCGGTTGGTGATGATTCCGCACAACTTGCCCGATTTCTCGACAATCGGGATGCCGCTGATCCGGTGCGTCGCCATCAGCTCGAGCGCTTCCGCGAGGCTCTGGTCGGGGCTCATGGTGATCGGGTTGACGACCATGCCGCTCTCGAACCTTTTCACCTGGCGGACGACGAGAGCTTGCTCCTCGACCGTCATGTTGCGGTGGAGAACGCCGATGCCGCCAAGCTGGGCCAGCGCGATGGCCATGTCGGCTTCGGTCACCGTGTCCATCGCCGACGACAGGATCGGGATGTTGATCGGGATCTCGCGCGTCAGGAATGTCTTCGTGTCCGCCTGGCTCGGCAGGACCGAGGATTCGAGCGGCTGAAGGAGGACGTCGTCGAACGTCAGTCCAAGCTGGATGTCGGACGAATTGGGAGCGGCGTCGTTGAACTGGGCCATATCGGCCCATGACAGAGCGGCGGCGATTCGCCAAGCCTTCCGCTAGGCGCTCGCCCTCGCGAGCACCCGCGCGGCCGCCTCGATGTGCATGCGCTCGATCATCTCGTTGCCGAAGCGTTCGGCACCGCCGTGGAAGGCGTCGACGAGAGCCCGGGCGCGCTCCACTTCAGCGGCGGTCGGTGCGAACGCCTGGTGGCAGGGCGCAATCTGGTTAGGGTGGATGAGGCTCTTGCCGTCAAAGCCGAGACTGCGGCCGTCCCGCGCTTCCGATTCGAATCCCTCGCTGTCCTCGAGATTGTTGAAAACCCCGTCGAACACGGCGACGCCGGCTGCCCGCGCGGCCAGCACGATCAGCTGGAGCGATGCCGAGATCGGCTCGCGCGCGGCGTCGAGCGGCAGGCGAAGGTCGGCGCGCAGGTCGTTGGTGCCGGCGATCAGGGCCGCCGATTCCTTTGCGATCTCCGCGGCGGCAAGGACGCCCGCGGCTGTTTCGATCATCGCTAGCACCGGCTTCGATACCGCTTCGGCGAACTCGTGAGCCAGGTGCGCCGACGTGGCCCGCGGAATGACCGCCAGATCGGCCTTCGAACCCGCGACGGCATCGAGGTCGAGCGAGTGCCACTCAGTCCCGACACCGTTGACCCGGATGGCGACTGGAACGGGCCAGGGCGTTGCCACTGCCTCCACGGCGGCAGCGCGCGCAGCCTGCTTGTCCTCGGCTTTTACCGCATCTTCGAGGTCGAGGACGACGAGATCGGCGCCTGCCTCGCGCGCCTTGGCGATTGCCCGCGGGTTCGACGCCGGCAGGAACAGCACCGACCGCACGGCGAACAGGTCGGCGGGCTTGTCGTTTTTCGCTTCCGCTCGCGTCATGGCCGTCGCATCATGCCCTGAATAAGCGAAAGCGGGGAAGAGAAATGCTGACGACGTTCGCGGCCGCCGTTGCGGTCCTGGTGCTGCTTTACGTGATGATGGGCGTGAAGATAGTCCGCCAGGGGTACCGCTATACGATTGAACATTTCGGCCGCTTCGTGAGGGTGGCGGAGCCGGGGTTCAATTATGTGACGCCCTTCTTCTACCGAGTCGGGCGTCGCATCAACATGATGGAGCAGGTCCTCGAAATCCCCGGACAGGAGATCATCACCAAGGACAATGCGATGGTCGCGGTCGACGGCGTCGTCTTCTTCCAGGTGCTCGATGCGGCCAAGGCGGCCTACGAAGTCTATGATCTCTACAGTGCGATTACCGCCCTTTCGACGACGAACCTGCGTACCGTGATGGGCTCGATGGACCTCGACGAGACCCTCTCCCGGCGTGACGAGATCAACGTCAAACTGCTGTCGGTCGTCGATCAAGCCACAGAATCCTGGGGCGTGAAGATCACCCGCGTCGAGCTTCGCGACATCCGCCCGCCGCAGGACATCGTGAATGCGATGACCCGGCAGATGAAGGCGGAGCGGGAGAAGCGCGCGGTGATCCTCGAAGCCGAAGGGTCGCGGCAATCGGCGATTCTCAAGGCGGAGGGAGAGAAGCAGGCGGCGATCCTCTCTGCGGAGGGAAGCCGCGAAGCCGCGTTCCGTGAAGCCGAAGCGCGCGAACGGGCAGCACAGGCTGAGGCTGCGGCCACAAAGGCGGTTAGCGACGCGATCGAAGGTGGCAGCGCACAAGCGATCAACTATTTCGTGGCCCAGAAATATGTCGAAGCCGTCGCGGAGTTCGCGCGCTCGCCCAACGCCAAGACGATCCTCTTCCCGGTCGAGGCGACGCAGCTGATCGGCACCCTCGGCGGCATCGCCGAGCTCGCCAAGGAAGCCGTCGGCGGACAGTCGAGCGGAGCGCGGCCGACTAGCGGCAAG
>Ga0207660_10001280_pt1 | contig 16882 bp, 15 predicted proteins | sample KBSC73BmetaG_FD_184335 | JGI IMG/M metagenome (GOLD analysis project Ga0207660, IMG submission 184335) | Corn rhizosphere microbial communities from Kellogg Biological Station, Michigan, USA - KBS C7-3B metaG (SPAdes) (version 2) | ecosystem: Host-associated > Plants > Roots > Rhizosphere ... | reverse complement strand
GTGACAAGTCGGGACAAAAATTATTGGAGCGGGAAACGAGACTCGAACTCGCGACCCCGACCTTGGCAAGGTCGTGCTCTACCAACTGAGCTATTCCCGCGGAGCCGGCAATGATACGTGGGCCGGAGATTCGGATCAAGCCTGCGGAGCGCCTCCGTCTCCCGGCATGCGCCCGCTTTTCAGTACCGGCCATGCGGCCTGCATGTAGGCCAGCCCGGACCAGATGGTCAGGACGGCCGCGAACACCAGCAGACCCTCGCCCACCTTCCACGCACGCAGCACGGTGGCGTCCTTGTCGCGTTCCCATAACAGGATCAGGATCGCGACAATCTGCATCACCGTCTTGAACTTGCCGATCCACAGCACCTTGACCCGGCCGCGCTCCCCGACGAACGCCATCCATTCGCGCAGCGCCGACACCGCGATTTCGCGCCCGACGATCACGGCGCTGGTGACCGCCAGCAACCAGGTGGGATGACTCTGCACCAGCAGGAACAGCGCGACCGCCATCATCAATTTGTCGGCGACCGGGTCCAGGAACGCGCCGAAGGCGGACTCCATGTGCCAGCGCCGCGCAATCCAGCCATCCAGCCAGTCGGTGATCGACGCCAGCGCGAATACCGCAACGGCCGCGATGTTGGCAAAGCGCAGCGGGACCGCGTTGATCGCATCGTGCGAATAGAACACCAGCACCATCACCGGCAGCAGCAGGACGCGAAACAGGGTCAGCCAGGTTGGCAGGTTGATGCGCACGCGTCCGCTCCGAATGATCCGCACCAGTGTCGCATACACGCGCGAGGGCGTCATCGACCGTGGTGCAGCGACCAGGGACGATCGCAAAAATTACCCGTGCAGGAACGCGTGGATCCTTTCGGCCAGTTCGCGGTTGATGCCACGGATGCGGCAAAGTTCCTCGACGCCGGCCGCCATCACGCCCGCATGACCACCGAACGCCTTCAGCAGCGCCGAACGCCGCGCCGCGCCGATGCCGGGCACGTCTTCCAGAACGCCCCGTTCGCGCGCCTTTTCGCGGCGCTTGCGATGGCCGGTGATCGCGAACCGGTGCGCCTCGTCGCGCACCGCATCGATCAGGTGCAACGCCGGCGAATCGGGGCCGGGCTCGAGTTCGCGCCCGCTGTCGCCCAGCACCAGGGTTTCCTCGCCTTCGCGGCGCGACGGCCCCTTGGCCACGCCCACCACTTCGATGCCGCTCAGCCCCAGATCCTGCAGCACCGACAACGCCTGCGCCACCTGGCCCGCGCCGCCGTCGATCAGCAATACGTCGGGCGCTTCGCCCTCGCCACGCGCCAGTGCCTTGAAGCGTCGCTCCAGCGCCTGCCGCATCGCAGCGTAATCGTCGCCGCCCGTGATGCCGCGAATGTTGAAGCGTCGGTAATGCTGCTTTTGCGCGCCTTCGGGTCCGAACACCACGCACGACGCGACGGTTTCCTCGCCCATGGTGTGGCTGATGTCGAAGCACTCGAGGCGTTGCGGTGTTTCGTCGAGCTGCAGCAACTCACGCAACGCTTCGAAGCGTGTGTGCAAGGTTTGCCGGCTGGTCAGCCGCGCCAGCAGCGCGGCCTCGGCATTGCGCTCGGCCATCTCCACGAAGCGAGCGCGTTCGCCGCGCACGCGCCACTTCAGCACGATCTCGCGCTCGCGTTGCGCGGACAACATTTCGGAGAGTGCCTGTGCGTCGGTGGGCTCGTGATCGCACACCACTTCCACCGGCGCCGGCTGATCGAGGTAATACTGCGCGAGGAACTGGCCCAGCACATCCTCCGGCGCGGAGTCGAAGGCAAGCTTCGGAAAATGCGCGCGCGACCCGAGGCTGATGCCGTTGCGGAAAAACAGCACCGATACGCACGCGATGCCATCCTCGACGCGACACGCGAATACGTCCATGTCCGCGGTGGCGCCGTGCACGTAATGCTGCGCCTGCAGGCCACGCAACGTCGCGATCTGGTCGCGCAGGCGTGCCGCGCGTTCGTAATCCTGGCCTCCGCTCGCGGCATCCATCCTCGCCGCAAGCTCGTCGAGTACTGCATCGCTGCGTCCTTCCAGGAACATCACGGCATGCCGCACATCCTCGGCATACTCTTCCGGATCGATGAAATCGACGCACGGCGCGCTGCAACGCCCGATCTGGTAAAGCAGGCAGGGGCGCGAACGGTTGCGGAAATAGCTGTTCTCGCAGGTGCGCACCTTGAACAGCTTCTGCATCAACGCAAGGCTTTCGCGCACCGCGTGGGCGCTCGGGTACGGCCCGAAGTAGCGGCCCTTCTCGCGCTTGGCGCCGCGATGGAACACGATGCGCGGAAACGGATCGTCCGACACGAAGATGTACGGATAGCTCTTGTCGTCGCGCAACATGATGTTGTAGCGCGGCTTCAGCGATTTGATCAGTTGCGCTTCCAGCAACAGCGCCTCGCCCTCGGTGCGCGTCAGCGTCACCTCGATGCGTGCGATCTGCGAAACCATCGACGCGATGCGCGGCTCGAGGTTCGGCTTAAGGAAGTAGTTGCCGACCCGCTTCTTGAGGTTGCGCGCCTTGCCGACGTACAGCAGCGCGTCGTCCGCACCGAACATGCGGTACACGCCGGGCGAGGTGGTGAGGTTGCGAACGAAGGCCTTGCCGTCGAAGGCCGCTGCATCGGACTGCATGGCGGTATTGTATCCGCGCCGCGACCAGGCCCCGCTCAACCCGGGACGCTATTCACCCACCGCCACCCGCTCGCAAGTACCGTGTTCCGGATCGATGCGCAGGATGGCATGGTCATTGCGGTCCGCCACCCACAACGCGCCCGCCGCGTATGACAATCCCTGCGGCTCGTGCAGCGGATGGTCGAACTCCAGCGTCGCCAATTCGGCACTGTAGGGATCGAGCACGCACAGCCGGTCGTTGCAGGTGTCGGCCACGTAAACGCGATTTTCGGCGACGGCCAATCCGGAGGGAAAGGCCATTCTGACCTTGCGGCCCGTGCCATCCGTCCGACCCGGCTCCCACGGCGATGATCCCGCCAGCGTGGTCAATGCGAGATCCGCGAAGCGCAGGCGGCGGATCGCGTTGCCGCCGGAGTCCGCCACCAGCAGTTGCCCGGGCATCAGCGCAAGCGCACCGGGTTGCGCCAGCGAAGCCTGGCTGCCGATGCCATCGCGAACATCGTTGCGCCCGTCGCCGGCCAGCGTCGCCGCGCGCTCCGCGGCGAGATCGACACGCACGATCTGGTTCTGCCCCGTAGCGGCCACGTAAAGAATGTCGCCATCGGCGGCCACTGCATGCGGCGCATTGATCGATACGCGCAAGCCGGAACCTTGCGCCTCGACGTCGCCGTAGGCCGGCCGGCCGGCCCCGAGCACCGTATCGACCTCGCCGGATTCGAGCCGGATCCGGCGCACGCAATGATTGCCGGTATCGGCGACATACAGGCAACCCTGGCTGAGGGCGAGGCCTTGCGGCAACTGGAATCCGCATGCCGAGGATTGTCCATCCCAATTCCCGGGCGTTCCCGAACCGAATTGCCGCAGCACGCGACCATCGTGGCTGCATTCGAGTATGCGGTGATGCCCGGTGTCGCTGACGAACAGGCGCCAGTCGTTCACCAGCACGTGCGCAGGAAATGCCAGCGGACCCGCCGTATCCGCGCGCACGTTTTCGAGCAAGTCGGGCGGCGCTCGCACGTGCGCGGGCGGCAATCCCTCCTGCAGGCGCGCGACGGCTTCCTCGATTTCCGCCGCGCGACCTTCGCCCACGAAGCGCGCGGCAAGCCGCCCCTCCACATCGATCAGCAACGTGGTCGGCCACGCGGGAATCGAATACAGCATCCACGCCAGCCACTCCGGATCGTTGGCGATCGGCGCGCGCAGGCGGATGCGCTGCAACGCTTTCAGAACCACCGCGTCCGGCTGCTGCGAGGCGTAACGCGGCGTGTGCACGCCCAGCAACACGAACTCATCCGGATGCTTCCTTTCAAGCTGCCGCAATTCACCCAGCAGGTTGATGCTGCTGGTGCTGGTGGCATTCCAGAACACCACCAGCACAACCCGTCCGCGCAGCTCCGCAAGCCGAAGGCGCCCGCGCCCATTCACCCAATGCAACGTCTCGGGAATCTCGGGAAGCGGATCACGGGAGCCCCTGGTTTTGAAAGGAATGTCACCCGGCACCATGGCGCGTTCCCTTTTCAGCCGGCAGCGCGGCCAGACGCAAGGCCAGTGCATCGACACCGCGCCGGATCAATGCCAGCACATCACGGAAATCATCGCTGGTGCCGGTGTACGGATCGGGCACGTCGCCGTCCGCGCGGGCATCCGGCGACGCGAGTCCCGCAGCCACCAGGAAACGCTCGGGCGCAGGCATGTCGTTGGGCACGCGCCGGCGCAACTCGGCCAGTGTCGCGCGGTCGACCGCGAGCACCATCGCGAAGTTGGCGAAATCATCTTCATGGAACTGCCGCGCACGATGCGGTGCGAGGTCGAATCCCTCGTCACGCGCAGCGGCGACCGCGCGCGGATCGGCACCCTGCCCGACGTGCCAGTTGCCGAGCCCGCGCGAGGCCACCGGTACGTGCAAGCCGAGTTTGGCAAACTCCGCACGCGCGACATACTCCGCCGTCGGCGAACGGCAGATGTTGCCGAGGCACACGAACAACACGCCGGGTGGCGGCTGGCTCACTTCACGGCACTCCCGCGGCAAGCGCGCGCTCGGCGCGCGCAAGATCTTCTTCGGTATCCACGCCCGGCGGGAATGCATCCGGCGTGATCCGCACCGAGATCGCGTGGCCGTGCTCCAGCGCGCGCAATTGTTCGAGCGACTCGGCACGCTCCAGCGGCGTCGCGGGCAAGCGCGCGAACGTCTTGAGGAAACCAGCGCGGTAAGCGTAGATCCCGATATGCCGCAACACTTCGAGCCCCTCCGGCACGACCGTGCGATCGCGTGCCAGCGCATCGCGCGCCCACGGCACCGGCGCGCGCGAGAAGTACAGCGCCCGACCGCGCACGTCGCGCACGACCTTCACGCAATTGGGATCGAACCACTCGCGCGCGGATTCGATCGGCGCCGCCAGCGTGGCCATGTCGGCACCGTCTGCGACCAGCGCGCCGGCCACCGCGTTGATGCCCGACGCCGGCGCGAACGGTTCGTCGCCCTGCAGGTTGACCACCACTGCGTCGTCCGGCCAACCGAGTGAAACCGCGCATTCGGCGAGCCGGTCGCTGCCGCTCGCGTGATCTGCGCGGGTCAGGCATACCTCGATGTTCGAATCGGCAAGCGCCGCGACGATGCGCGCATCGTCGGTCGCAACCACGACCTGCGCGGCTCCGGCCGCGCGCGCGCGCCGCGCGACATGCGCGATCAGCGGCTCACCGCCCAGCAGGCGCAATGGCTTGCCCGGCAGGCGCGTCGAAGCGTAGCGCGCCGGAATCGCGACGATGAACGCTTGCGGCTCGTTCACGCGTCCCTCGCCGGAGGACGCGGTCGCTTCACCAGTTCGCCACCGCAATTCGGGCAGACGTATTGCATGGATTCCGTGCAATCGGTGCAGAACGTGCACTCGTGCACGCAGATCCATGCCGGCTCTTCCGGCGCCAGCTTCGCACCACAGCGCTCGCACGCGCCGCGCATCTCCAGGGTCATTCCGCGCCCTCCGTTTCGCCCACTTGCGCAGGCCGGCCACGCACAAGATTAACCCGGACGCATGCGCTGCCCAGCACCTCGGCATCGTCGCAACGCCACACCCCGACGACCGCGCTTGCTTTCCAGTCGGAGGCCAACGCCGGAAGCACGACTTCCGCGGTCGTGGCATTGCCCGGGAAGTGATTGGTCACCAGTACCGCGAGGCCATCTTCCGCGGCGTAGCCCGGCAACTCCACCGCGCGTTGCGGCACCAGCGCTTCGCCGCCCGCGGTCACGGGACGCACGCCCGCCGCGCGTGCGGTGCGATGCAGCAGTTCGGCGCCAAGCAGCTGGCGATCGCCTTCCAGTCGCAGCCAACGGATGATCCCGACCATCCACTCGCGTTCGTCCTCGTCGTCGGACGCGGGCGCCAGGCCGATGACCTCGCCGATCCGCAGGCGCGCACCATCCGGTGCCTGCAACCGCATGCGGTATCCGCCTTCGCTCTGGTCGAGCACCTCGCCGCGCAACATCTGCGGACGCGCCGTATCGCTGCTCGCCAGCCACGCCGATGCGAGTTCGTGCCTGCCGACGGTAATCGCCTCGCCATGCACCTGGCGAATGAACGTCGCGAAATCCAGGTTGCCGGCCAACGCGTAATGCAAAGCGTGCATGCCGACCATCAAATCGAGCACGTGTGCCGCCGGCAACCGCGTGTGACCGCGCATGGCGTGGGCCCAGCTCGCCTGCAGCCGGCGCAGCAGCGCGACCTGCACCGTCAGCACGCCACCACCCGGCCGCGGCAAGTCGAGCACCCCGACCCCCTTCGGCAACAGCGCGATGCGTTCGTCGAAAATCCGTTCCACCGGGTTCACGTCGAGCGCCAAGACCCCCGTGCCGGCGGCAAGCTGCTCTTCCGCAACATATCCAGGGCCCGCGTCGGCACCGGTATCGATGCTCACGCCCTGCGTACCGTCGCGCGCCAGCCCGCACTGCCCGCCCACGCAGCGGATCACCGCGCATGCATCCTTCAATTCACGCGCGGAAAAACGGTAGGGATTGCTGATTGCCAGCAACAAGGTTTGTGCATACGCGCTGCGCGCGGATAGCGGCCCGCTTTCGGCAAACGCATCCTCGACCAGCTGATCCGCGAGGCCGAGTTCCCCCGCAAAGGCATACAAGGCGTGGACGAGCCCCCAGACCCCCGCGGGTGGCGTCCGGTATTGGCGATACGCCCAGATCAAGGCACGGCTTGCATGCACCAGACCGGCCACGGCCGCGGCCGCGGCAACCTTGCCCTTGAACATCGGCAACTTGCCCGCTGGTGCGCACAGCTCCTGCAAACCGATGGCGTAGCCACAGGCGAGTTGCCATTCCAGACGCTGCGCAGTCGCGGCGCGTTCAGCGCTCGCCGCAGGCAGCGGATGCGAATCCGTGCCCAGTTGCTGCTCGATCCCGCGGCACAAACTCTCCACCGGAGCGCGCAAATGCGCCAGCGCGGCGATGCGTTCGCCGCCGTTCCACGTCACCGCCAGCATGCCATCGAGAACCTGCCCCACTTCCTGCAAAGCCTGGGCCGGGTTGGCCAAGGGCAGGCCCGCGACCGCTTCGCGCGTGGCCTTCTCGCTGGCGCGCTGCGAACGCCCCGGCGGGATGCGCGCGGGCAAGTCTTCAGTCAAGCGTTGGTACGCGTCCATCCCAGCGGATCTCCCCCTGTCGGATCCCGCAGAAGTTCATGATCGTGTTTTCCATGCATTCTAGCCTTGAACCGAAACCATCGCTGGCCGAACATGGACGAATGAAAACCCGCATGCACGACCCGGGCCACCAGTCCCGCCATCCGGGCTTCCGGGCACTGGCCGAACAGGCATTGACGCGCGCGGCCGGTGCGCCGTTGTCGGCGGGCAACCGTGTCGACGTGTTGATCGACGCGCAGGCGAATTTCGATGCCTGGCTCGACGCCATCGCAAATGCGCGCGCCAACATATTGTTTGGCAACTACATTTTCAAGGACGACGACACCGGCCGCGGCTTCGTTGCGGCACTCGCCGAACGCGCCCGTGCAGGCGTGCGCGTCTGCGTGCTGCACGATTGGCTGGGCTGCCTCGGTCAATCGCGTTCGCGCTTCTGGCAGCCGCTGCGCGATGCTGGCGGCGAAGTCCGCACCTTCAATCCTTTCGATCCGCTGAGTCCATTCGGCTGGGTCAACCGCGATCACCGCAAGCTGCTCACGGTGGACGGCCGCATCGGTTTCGTGTCCGGCGTCTGCGTCAGCGGCGCCTGGCTCGGCAATCCGGCGCACGGGCGCGATCCTTGGCGCGATACCGGCATCGCGCTGCACGGGCCGGCCATTGCCGATCTTGAGCGCGCCTTCGCGGACACGTGGGCGACCTTGGGAGGCGCGCTGCCGGCCTCCGCGCTGGCCGATGCGGCGTCGATCGAACCCGCAGGCGATGTTGCGTTGCGCGTGATCGCCACGCAACCGTCCAGCACCGGCACCTACAGGCTGGACCAGTTGATCGCCGCGCTGGCGCACGAACGGCTGTGGCTGACCGACGCGTATTTCATCGGCGTCGCACCCTACCTCAGCGCGCTCACCAGCGCTTCGCAGGATGGCGTGGATGTGCGCCTGCTGGTGCCGGGCGCGTCCGACATTCCCGCGGTCGCGGCGCTGTCGCGCACCGGTTATCGCGCATTGCTGGAAGCCGGCATCCGGGTTTTCGAATGGAAAGGTTCGATGCTGCACGCCAAGACCGCGGTGGCGGACGACCGCTGGGCGCGTGTGGGTTCCACCAATCTCAACATCGCAAGCTGGATGGGCAACTGCGAAATCGACGTCGCGATCGAAAACGAAGGCATCGCCCGGCAACTCGCCCAGCAATACGAACGCGACCTGGAAAACGCCACGGAAATCGTGCTGTCGCGCCGCCATCGCGCACGCCCCGCGACGCCGCCCCCTCGCCATGGCCTGCACGGCCACGGCAGCGCAGGCCGCAGTGCGGTGGGTGCGATGCGCATGGCAACGACATTGGGCGCGGCACTCGGCAATCGGCGCGTGTTGAGCAACGCCGAAACCCGGCCGCTGCTGGGTGGCGCCGCGCTGCTGCTGGTGATCGCCGGCATCGGCGCGTGGTGGCCGCGCGTGCTGGCGTGGCCGCTCGCCGCGCTCGCGCTGTGGATCGCCGTAAGCCTGGCCGTGCGCTGGATGCGCATGCGGCGGCATCCAGCGCAAGCTTCGCATGACGACGCGTGCGACACTTCCGATTCTGCCGCACCGCGCGAGGCGGGCGATGGCCACTGACATGCTTCCACCCGATCCCCGCAAGGTGCTGACGCCGTCGGCGCTGAACCGGCTGGTGCGCGAACTGATCGAAGGCGCGCTGCCACTGATCTGGATCGAGGGCGAGATCAGCAACTTCGTGCGCGCGGCATCCGGGCATTGGTACTTCTCGATCAAGGACGCCGCTGCCGAGGTGCGTTGCGCGATGTTCGCGCGCGAAAACGCACGGCTGAAATTTCGCGCGGCCAACGGCGCACGGGTGCTGGCACGCGCGCGGGTGACCGTGTACGAGGCCCGCGGCAGCTATCAGCTCATCATCGAACACATGGAAGACGCGGGCGAAGGGGCGCTGCGCCGCGCCTTCGAACAACTCAAGGCCAAGCTGCAGGCGGAAGGCTTGTTCGACGAATCACGCAAGCGCCCGTTGCCCGCATTTCCGCGCCGCATCGGCGTGATCACGTCCGCCAGCGGCGCGGCGGTACGCGACGTGCTGTCGGTCGCGCGCAGGCGCTTCGCGCTGGCCGAAATCGATGTGTTGCCGGTGCTGGTACAAGGCGCCGAAGCGCCGGCGCAGATCGCCGGGATGTTGCGCAAGGCCGCCAAATCAAATCGCTACGACGTATTGCTGGTGACCCGCGGCGGTGGTTCACTGGAAGACCTCGCGGCCTTCAACGACGAAGGCGTGGCGCGTGCGATCGGGGCCAGCCCGGTGCCGGTGGTTTCCGCGGTCGGGCACGAAATCGATTTTTCCATCAGCGACTTCGTCGCCGACCTGCGCGCGCCCACGCCATCCGTCGCGGCAGAGTTGATCCTGCCCGATGGCGATGCCTTGCGGCGAACGCTCGCCCAGTGCGAAACGCGCCTGCGGCATGCATGGCAGCGCCGCGCGCTGGGCACCGCGCAACATCTGGACCATCTTGCGATCCGCCTTAACACGCAAAGCCCGCGGCAACGCCTCGCCACCGGCCGCGAACGCATGGACGTCATACGCGAACGCCTGCTGCGCGCGCGCGCACTGGTGCACGAACGCGCGGCCTCGCGCATCGCGCAACTGCACGTCCGCTTGCTCCACCAGCATCCGCGCTCGCGGGTGGAGCAATTCGCGCGGAACAACAGGGAACTCGCTCGCCGCCTGCGCGCGGCGTGGGCGCGCGACACGGAACGGCGCAGTCTGCACCTCGCCGAACTTGCCCGGGCATTGAACGCCGTCAGCCCGCTGGATGTCCTCAAGCGTGGCTACGCGATCCTGTTCGACGAATCCGGCCGGGTGCTGCGTTCCGCGACAGGCATGCGCGCCGGTGAACGTGTCCGCGCCCGGCTCGCGGATGGCGAACTCGGACTCAAGGTGGACGCCGCCGATACGCAACCTTGACGCGCGCGCCTGTAGCGTTGGCGGGCCACCTCCCAGGGAACGCCCGCATGCCCGGCAAGCCGAAACTGAAAAGCCGTTACCCGTACTACCTCGCCAACCAGCCGGTCGAAACGGGGGCCGATCTGCCCGTGCTGGACAAGTATTCGGGCAAGGTCGCCACGCGGGTCGCCATGGCGGACGCCAAGGCCATCGACGCCGCCATCGGCGCCGCAGCAAAAGCCGCCGCGCCGATGGCCGCGATGAAACCCTACGAGCGCCGCGCCGTACTCGAGCATTGCGTCAAGGCGATGCGCAAGCGCAAGGACGACCTCGCGTACGCGTTGTGCGTCGAGGCGGGCAAGCCGATCAAGGATTCGCAGGGCGAAGCCGAGCGCCTGATCGACACCTTCCGCATCGCCGCTGACGAATCCACGCGCATCGACGGCGAAATCGTGAACCTGGAGATTTCCGCACGCACCAAGGGCTATCGCGGCTTCGTCAAGCGCGTGCCGCTGGGGCCATGTTCCTTGATCACGCCGTTCAATTTCCCCTTGAACCTGGTCGCGCACAAGGTTGCGCCCGCGATCGCGGCGGGCTGCCCGTTCGTGTTGAAACCGTCCGAACGCACGCCGATCGGCGCGCTGATCATCGGCGAAGTACTGGCCGAAACCGATTTGCCGAAAGGCGCGTTCTCGATCCTGCCGTGCAACATCGAAGATGCCGATCCATTCATCGAAGACGAACGCCTGAAGCTGCTGTCGTTCACCGGGGGCCAGATCGGCTGGGAACTCAAGGCGCGCGCCGGCAAAAAGAAAGTGGTGCTGGAGCTCGGCGGCAACGCTGCCTGCATCGTCGATGCGGACCAGAAGCCACGGCTGGATTACGTGGTATCACGTTTGATCTCCGGCAGCTTTTACCAATCGGGGCAAAGCTGCATCGGCGTGCAGCGCATCCTGGTCCACGCATCGCTGTATGAGGAAGTGAAAAAGCGCTTCGTCACGGCGACGAAGAAACTGAAAGCCGGCGATCCCAAGGATCCGGAAACTTTCCTCGGGCCGATGATCGACGAAGCCGCCGCGAAAAGACTGGAAGGCTGGATCGCGGAAGCGAAAAAAACCGGCGCCAAGATCCTCTGCGGCGGCAAGCGCAAGGGCAACATGCTGGATGCGACGGTGCTGGAAGATGTCCCGCATGCCGCGAAGCTCAATCGCATGGAGGCCTTCGGGCCGGTCGCGGTGCTGGAGCCGTTCGAGGATTTCGATGCCGCGCTCGCCACGGTCAACAACTCCGATTACGGGCTGCAGGCCGGCCTGTTCACCGACAACCTCACCCACGCCATGCGCGCGTGGGACGCGCTGGTCGAAGGCGGCGTGGTGGTCGGTGACATCCCGAGCTTCCGGGTGGACAACATGCCCTATGGCGGCGTGAAGTTCTCCGGTTTCGGCCGCGAAGGCATCCGCTACGCGATCGAAGACATGACCGAACGCCGATTGCTGGTGATCCGCGATCCGGTCTGACGCGCTCGGTGGGCAACGGACGGTATTGAAGCGGTGCGCCGCGCCCCCACTTCGGACCGATGACCGACCCTGTCGAACCCAGGCGCCCTGCCCGCCAACTCGCTGCGCTGGGCGCGTTGTGGCCGTACATGCGCAGGTATCGCGCGCTGGCCGCGGCATGGTTGGCCTCCCTCGCACTGTCGTCGGCCGCGACCCTGGCACTCCCGGTCGCGGTGCGACAGATGATCGACCGCGGTTTCGCCAGCCACGACGCCGCGCTGATCAACGGAACCTTCGTCGCCCTGTTCGTGCTGGCTCTCATCCTGGCGATCTCGACGGCCGCGCGCTACTTCTGCATCACGTTGCTCGGCGAACGCGCGATCGCGGCCCTGCGCGACCTCCTCTACTCGCGCATCATCAGGCTGGACGTGGCCTTTTACGAAAGGACCCGCGTCGGCGAACTCGTCTCGCGGTTGGGCACAGACACCGAAGTCGTGCAGACGCTGATCGGCTCCAGCATCTCGATCGCGTTGCGCAGCGTGGTGATGGTGATCGGCGCGGCGGCGCTGATGGTGTGGACCAGCCCGCGGCTGGCCGGCCTGACCGCGTTGGTGATTCCGGTGGTGATCGTGCCGATCGCGCTGTATGGCAGGCGGTTGACGAAACTGTCGCGCGCCAACCAGGACCGCATCGCCGACACCAGCGCGATCGCCAACGAAACCCTGAACTCCGTGCACGCCGTCAAGGCCTACGCACGCGAGGGCATCGAAAGCGCACGCTATGCCTATGCGGTGCAACGGGCGCTGCGCGCGGCGCAGAAACGCATCACCGCACGCGCGATCCTGACCGGTGGCGTGATCATGCTGGTCTTCAGTGCGGTCACGCTGGTGCTTTGGGCCGGCGCGCGCGGCGTGCTGGCCGGCACGATCAACGCGGGCCTCGTCACCCAGTTTGCGCTGTACGCGGTGATGGCAGCCGGCTCGGTGGGCGCGCTCGGTGGCGTATGGGGCGACGTCCTGCGTGCAGCAGGCTCCATGGGACGGATCAGCGAACTGCTGGCCGAGCGCGCCTCGATCGCGGATCCCGCGCAACCGGAATCGCTGCCACGGCCCACGCAGGGAGCGCTCGCGTTCGAGCACGTCGAATTCCACTATCCGTCGCGGCCCGACACGCCCGCGCTGCACGATTTTTCGCTGCGCATCCAGCCCGGCGAAACGGTGGCGCTGGTGGGGCCGTCGGGCGCGGGCAAGAGCACGGTGTTCAATCTGCTGCTGCGCTTCCACGATCCGCAGCGCGGCCGCATCACGCTGGACGGCGTGGATTTGCGCGCACTGAAGCTCGATGAGCTGCGCGGCGCGCTGGCGCTGGTGCCGCAGGAAACCGTAATCTTCGGCGCCAGCGCCGCCGACAACATCCGTTTCGGGCGCGCGGATGCCGGTAACGAGGATGTGTCCAATGCAGCGCGCTCAGCCGAGGCGTTCGACTTCCTGAGCGACCAGCCGCAGGGATTCGATACGCAACTGGGCGAGCGCGGCGTGCGTCTGTCGGGTGGCCAGCGCCAGCGCATCGCGATCGCGCGCGCGATCCTGAAGGATGCGCCGGTGTTGCTGCTGGACGAGGCGACCTCGAGCCTGGATGCGCAATCGGAAGCCGCGATCCAGGCCGCGCTGGAACGCGCCGGCCGGGGCCGTACCACGCTGGTGATCGCGCACCGGCTGGCAACGGTGCAACGCGCCGACCGCATCGTGGTGATCGAACAGGGCCGCATCGTCGCGGACGGCAGCCACGATGCGCTGCTGCGCGAAGGCGGCCTGTATGCGGAATTGGCGCGGCTGCAATTCGCGGCGTAGAGGCGCGATCGTCCATCGTCGCTGCGACCCGGTGCGGAAGGTGCCGTCCGCGGCAAACCGCTCCGAGGTCCGGCTTTCCGCGCAACCCTTGCCAGGATCGCTTCGATTTATGCGGGCTATGCAGCCGGCGCGGCCGGAGCTTGCGCTTCTTCCGGCATCACTTCCGAAGCCTGCATGCCCTTCGGGCCCTGCACGATCTCGAACCTGACGCGCTGGCCTTCCTTCAGGCTGCGGAACCCCTGCGCGCGTATCGCGGAAAAATGCACGAACACGTCAGTGCCTTCGCCGTCGGGCGTGATGAACCCGAAGCCCTTGGCATCGTTGAACCACTTCACCGTTCCCACTGCCATTTCGAAAGACCCCTTTCGCAACGTTTCGTTTTGCGGCCTGTGGCTGCCGCGTGGGTGAGTATCAGCCGGGCTTTTGCCACGTGCAAGCATCATTTCGTGACGCGGTTCGCTCAAACCGCGAGAAGTTCACACACGATCGCCGGCACCTGCCCGGCCGCCGTGGCGAGATGGGCGTGGATCTCTTCGAGGCTGATGGGCGCTCCCGGATCGGGGCCGCAACCTGCCGCCCAGTTGGCAACGACGGCGATGCAGGCGTAATCCATGCCGCGCTCGCGCGCCAACGCGGCCTCCGGCATTCCGGTCATGCCGACCAGGTCGCAGCCATCGCGGCGCATGCGCGCGATCTCCGCGCGCGTTTCCAACCGCGGTCCCTGGGTGGCGCCGTAGCAACCGCCGGCCACCACGCCAATGCGCGCGCGGTGCGCCGCATCCACCAGGCCGCGTCGCAGTGATTCCGTGTAAGGCTCGCCGAATTCGGCGTGCAGGACCGCTTCGCCCTCGGCGTCGCAGAAGCTCGAAACGCGACCCGTGGTGTAGTCGATCAGCTGGTCCGGTACCGCGAGTACCCGCGGCCCCAGGTCGTCGCGGATGCCACCCACCGCGTTCACCCCGATCACGCGCCGCACGCCGAGTCCGTGCAACGCGTCGACGTTCGCGCGGTAGTTGATACGATGCGGCGCGATCGTGTGGCCTTCACCGTGGCGCGCGAGGAACGCGACGCGCTTGCCCCCCACTTCACCCACCACGATCGCCGACGAAGGTTCGCCCCAGCGAGTTGAAACCTGCTGGCGCTGCGCGTGCTGCAATCCGGGGAAGGCGTACACGCCGGTGCCGCCGATGACCGCGAGATCGATCGCCACGGGATTCATGCCCCGCCCTCCGGCAACGCGTAGATGGCCGGCAGGTTGCGCCCCTGCCCGAAATAGTCGAGCCCGTAACCGAACACGTAGCGGTCGGGCACTTCCACGCCCACAAAATCCGCTTGCAATCCCGGCACGCGGCGGTCGTGGCGCTTCTCGCACAACACTGCGATCAGCACGCGCTTTGCGCCTTGCGCGACGCAGTAGTCGCGCAAGGCGCAAAGCGTGTAGCCTTCGTCCAGGATGTCGTCGGCGAGGACCACCGTGCGCCCGGCCAGCCGTGCCTGCGGACGCCGCCGCCACTGGATCTCGCGGCCCACCGTGGCGTCGCCGTAGCGGGTCGCGTGCACGTAGTCGAATTCGAGGTCGCAACCGATGGCCAGCGCGAGTGGCGCCGCGAAGAACATCCCACCGTTCATCACCGTCAGGAATACCGCGCGTTCGCCTTCCAGAGCCCCGGCGATGTCCTTCCCCATGCGCGCGATCACCGCGTCCAGCGTCGCATGATCATGAAGGCGTTCGGCGCGCGGCAACGCCGCCGCCAACGGATGTTCGATGGCACTCATGCGCGGGCCGCTTCCCGTGCGGCCAGGGTCGCCAGCGCCGCGACGTAACGCGCGTGTTGCGGGTCGGTCGACAGCGCTTCCCAACCGGGTGCCACCATGCCGCACAACGTCGCGGCTTTTTCCTGCGAACACGGCGCGCGACCACGCACGGATTCGATCGCCGCGTCCACCATCGACGGATGGCATACCAGCACCAGATCGCAGCCGGCATCGAGATGCGCTGTGACGCGCTCGCCGATGCCGCCGGCCGATTCCGCGGCGGCCATCCCGACGTCATCGCTGAACACCACGCCGCGATAGCCCATCTCGCCGCGCAACACGCCATCGATCCATGTTTTCGAATAACCCGCGGCGAGCGGATCGACTGCGGGGTAGGTGACGTGCGCAACCATCACCGCTTCGGCGCCGGCCGCGAAACCTTCGGCGAACGGGACCAGGTCATTCGCGCGGATCGCGTCCAGCGGACGCGGATCGACCGCGGCCTCGAGGTGCGTGTCCTCGGGAACGGAGCCGTGTCCGGGATAATGCTTGATCGTCGCGGCCATGCCGGCCAGCCGTATACCGCGCACGTAGGCGGCACCGAGTTCGGCGACGACCTGTGGATCGGGATCGAACGCCCGTTCCGCGATCACGCGGTTGCCGCGCGCGAGGTCCACCACCGGCGCGAACGAAATATCGATGTCGCAGGCGCGCACTTCGCTCGCCATCACGATGGCGTGCTGTTCGGCCATCGCGACGCCGGCGGCGCGATCACGCCGGTACAGCGCGCCGATGCACGCCAGCGGCGGCAGGCGCGTGAAGCCGTCGCGGAACCGCTGCACCGGACCGCCTTCGTGGTCCACGCTCAGCACGAAGCCGTCGCCGCGCAACTCGCGGATGGATGCCACCAGCCGCGCGAGCTGGTCGCGGTTTTCGTAGTTGCGGGTGAACAGGATCGCGCCGCTCACTTCGGGCGCCAGCAGGCGCGCGCGTTCGTGCGCGGCGAGTTGCTTGCCTTCGAGTCCGACGATCAACATGAAGAATGCCGTGGATTGCGGCAGCCGTGCCGAAGCTGCCGATGATAAAGCACCCGTTCCGCGCATGGCCTACGACACGGCGATCGGGACCTCAAGGAGTCGGCAGCACGCGGCAAATGAAACCCTTCAGGTAGTCGGTTTCGGGAATGGCGGGGTGCACCGGGTGATCCGGCGACTGTTGCAAGGATTGCAGCACCTGGACATTGCGATCGAGGTGGCGCGCGCCCTTCTGCACCGCATCCAGCAACGCGGTGCGCGGCATGTGGTACGAACACGAGCACGTCACTAGGATGCCGTCCTTGCCGAGCACCTGCATCGCCAGTTCATTGATGCGCCGATAGGCCAGCGCGCCTTCCTTCAGATCCTTCCTGCGCTTGACGAACGCCGGCGGATCGAGGATCACCACGTCGAAATGTTCGCGCCGCTCGCGCAGGTCCTTCAGGAAATCGAAGGCATCCGCGCGGTCCGCGCCAACGCGCTCGGCCAACCCATTGCGCGCCGC
>Ga0207660_10001270_pt1 | contig 16940 bp, 19 predicted proteins | sample KBSC73BmetaG_FD_184335 | JGI IMG/M metagenome (GOLD analysis project Ga0207660, IMG submission 184335) | Corn rhizosphere microbial communities from Kellogg Biological Station, Michigan, USA - KBS C7-3B metaG (SPAdes) (version 2) | ecosystem: Host-associated > Plants > Roots > Rhizosphere ... | reverse complement strand
ACGGCAGGTTCGGATTCGCCTTGAGCCTGCGCACGACTTCCATCCCGTCCATCCTCGGCATCATGACGTCGAGGAGGATGAGATCGGGACAGACCTTCTCGACCTGGTCCAGCGCTGCCTGCCCATCGTTGGCGCCGAAGACTTCGTACCCGCGCGCTTCGAGACGCGCGCGGAGGAGCTCGATGTTGTCCTCGTGGTCGTCGACGACGAGAATCTTCTTGCGGTCCTTACGCTCCATTGTTTTTGCCGAGGAACCTCTGGACTTCCGCGACTACTGCCCTCGGCTCGCACGGCTTTGCCAGATATCCGTCGCAGCCGACCTCCATCGCCTTCTCGCGGTCGGATGCGAGGGCGTGGGCAGTCAACGCGATGATCGGAATCTGCTTTGTCGAGGGATCGTGTTTGAGCACCTGGGTGGCCTCCCAGCCGTCGATGATCGGGATGGAGATATCCATCAGGATCAAATCCGGCTTTTCTGACCGCGCCTTCGCTATTCCTTCCTCTCCGTTCAGCGCTTCGGTTACCTCGTAACCAAAGTGCTTCAGGATGGTGGAATAGACAATACGATTATCCTCGTTGTCTTCAACCAGTAATACCATTTTACCTGAACTGCTCATTCAGTGACCTCGCACGGCTATTGCTGGGTGGGTTCAGGGCAAATTTCTTACCATCCCCTGAGCCAGGCTTCCATGGTCAATTTCTCCAGCCCGCCCAGAACGACTTCCGCGATTCCCAAAGCGCCCCCGCCCGGGTCCATTCCCCAGCCAAAGTCAGATGGTTTTCCGGGCGAAACGGTGCCCGACTGGAACAATATCGGACTGTTCGCGGCGGGAATCGCCGTCGGAGCAATCCTGGGAGCGAGCGCCGCACTTCTGTGGGCGCCCGCGACCGGAGAAGAGACCCGCGAGCGCATCGGCCGCCGGGTTCGCCGGCTACGCGGCGATGACGACGATGTCTGGGATCAGCTCGCCGCGGAGCTGGAGCGAGCCGCCGCGGAACCGGAAGAAGAAGTAGAAGCGGACCTGACCGAAGCGCTCAAGACCTAGTCAGCGCGCAGTCCGGCGTCGGCCTCCGCCTTGAAGTGGCGATCGTTGTAGTCGGCGTTGGGCAGCTTCAGCGCCGCTTGCCACTCCGCGCGGGCCTTTGCCTTGTCACCGGTGTCCCGGTAGACGCCGGCGAGATCCACGTGATGGACGATGCGATCCGGCTCACTGGCGACCGACGCCTCCATGTAGCGTTTTGCTTCTGCCCAGCTCGCCGAATCGAAGATCTTCCCGCCGAGGAAGTTCTTGGCGATCATGCGGGTGAAGCCGTTGAGGCGCATCACTTCCGCGTTCCACATGCCCATTACGTGGAGGCAGCCGGCGTGCTTGGGGCTGATCTTGAGGCACTCGAGCGCGTGGTCGCGAACATCCTTGGCGTACTTGATGCGCGCCCGGGGACTCTGGGTCAGCGCGTTCTTGCCGAGCGAGCGGGCGAGGTTGAAATGACCCTCGGCATCACCAGGGTTTACCTCCACGGCGCGGCGCGCGTACAGCTCGGCGTTCTTGAAGTAATCCTCGCGCTTTTTGTCGTTGGACTCGTAGGATCCCAGATCGACCGCCGACCGCGATGCCTTCCATAATGCTTCATAGTTCTTGGGATCGACCTTGATCGCCTCTTCATAATGTTGAAGCGCAGCGGGAGCATTCATGGCGACGTATTCTTTGTCGCCAAGCGTCACGTGATCGGCGGCAGTCTGGGCGCCGGCTACGGAGGCAGCGAGCAGCATTCCTGCTGACAGATACTGAAGAGCGCGCATTTGGACTCCAAAAACGAGGTGATGTTGTTCAGTAGAATTACCCCGGCTGCGGTTAAATGATCGTACCCCGACTGATCGAACGCAAACGCGATGGCGGCGGCCTCGAGGCGGCCGAAATCCGCGAGCTGGTGATGGAGTACGCGGCGGGCAACGTACCCGACTATCAGATGTCGGCGCTCCTAATGGCGATCTATTTTCGCGGCCTCGATCGGGATGAGATGGCCTCGTTCATGGAGGCGATGCTGGAGAGCGGCAAGAAGCTCGATCTGTCTCGGCTCCGCAGCGCCCGGATCGACAAACATTCGACCGGTGGGGTGGGCGACAAGACATCGCTGATTCTCGCGCCCCTCGTTGCATCCCTCGGGGTTGCGGTGCCGATGATGTCCGGCCGCGGGCTCGGTCACACCGGCGGCACTCTCGACAAGCTGGAGTCGATTCCCGGCTTCCGCGCATCGCTGACGATGGTGGAGGCCGAGCGCCAGATCGCCCGCATCGGCTGCGCGATGCTCAGTCAGACCGATGAGATGGTGCCGGCGGACCGCAAGATCTACGCGCTCCGAGATGCGACGGCCACGGTCGAAGTGATCCCGCTGATCGCCGCCAGCATCATGAGCAAGAAGCTCGCGGAAGGCCTGAGCGGACTGGTGCTCGACATCAAGCGCGGCTCAGGGTCCTTTCTGCCAAAACTGGAGGACGACCTGGAGCTGGCGAAGGCCATGATCGATCTCGGTGCGAGCCACGGCTGCCCGGTGGTCGCACTCCTTACGGCCATGGACCGCCCACTCGGCTTCGCCTGCGGAAATGCTCTCGAAGTCGCGGAGGCGCTCGATGTCCTCAAGGGCGGCGGACCCGGCGATCTCATCGAAGTCACCTTCGCGCTCGGCGCACAGATGCTGGTGCAGGGAACGGTTGCCTCGACGCTCGAGGCGGCGGACGCGATGATGCGCGATGCGATTGCGTCGGGGAGGGCGCTGCTCAAGCTCGAGGAGATCATCGAGGCCCAGGGTGGCGATCCGGAGGTGGTACGCGACGCATCGCGCTTACCCTGGGCGCCCTACACCGAAGCGTTCGTTGCCGGTCGCGACGGAATCGTCCAGTCGGTCGAGCCCCGCGCCATCGGGTACGGGATCATCGCGCTCGGTGGGGGGCGGACGAAGATGGACGACCGCATCGATCCCGCCGTCGGGTTTGTCGTCGATGCGAAACCGGGAAATCACGTCGCGAAGGGTCAGACGCTCGGCACCGTTCACGCCCGCAACGAGGCGGACCTGGAGGCGGGTCTCCGAGTCCTCGCGCAAGCGATAACTATCGGTGACGACACGCCGTCGCCGCTCCCGCTGGTCTCGCACGTCGTGACCGGGAGGGGGGTCGTCGAACTTTCCGCGTGAGAGGGCAGCGCGAGAAAGGCAAATGCAACTGAACGGGTGCCAGAGATCAGTGGCAGAGCGCTGAGTCGGTAGTTCACGACGTCGGGACGTCACTGGGGTTGCGACGCACCGGCAATGGCTGATGCCGAAAGTCGAGTAAACGTCCCGACGTTCTGAACTAATCTCTGGCGGCTATGCCACTGACGTCTGGCACCCGTTCCGTTGCAGTTCTCTGTTAGTCCCCGCCCCCCCGCCTGAATCTCAGCCACCCGAAAATGAACCCCCCGAGCAACTCTCCGGTCAGAACTCCCCACAGCGTGCTCGTCTTGTCGGGCCCGAAGAACGCCCGCGACGTGTACTGCAGTGCGACGACCGTTGCGGTGGCGACTATTACGACGATCAGGAACTTCGAGTTGTGGGCCGGCCGGCGATACGAATCGTCGGGCTTCCGGGAGGGATCGTTGATCATTCGTGTGGCTGCTCCATTGTGGCGCCCGCGCTCGCCAGCAGGTCTCGCAGAATCGATCGGTGACACTTTACGGCATTCTCGCAGTAGCAGCCGATCGAGAGATCAGTTTGATGTGACATCGCCGCGAGGAGGGCGATCAGCCGGGCGGCGGCTGGCCGCCGCATCTGGGCTCGATAGGCTTTCTCGTACCGCGCCCACCGTTTCTCGGTGAAGGGCTGCGACAGCGCCCAGGACACGAGATCGCCGCTCGGTGCGAGCTCGGGGAGCCAGACATCATAGTAGTCGCGGCTGGCGTATTCCTCCTTCCGGACACCGCGCGGCGGCCTGCGCACGGTGCCGATCCGAAGCCCTTCGCCAGGAACCCGCGGCGAGCCGAGTTTGACGACTCTGAGGCTCATTCCTTGTGAGCGGCAGCGAGCTTCTTTGGAGCCGTCATACGCCACGCGTCCCAGAGCAAGTCCTTTAGCTCGTCCCAATCGACCTTGCGGTCGAGATAAACCCCGACCCATCCGCTCGGACCGACATATGGCGGCGAGAAGAACCGGTCCGGAGCCGCATCAATCATCAAACGCTGATTCACCCGCGAAGCCTTGCACCAGATGGCATTGCGGCCGTCGCCGTGATGATTGTCGGCCTTGGCGTACATCGCAAACAGCTTGTTTTTGACGCGGAAGGTCGGCTCACCCCAAGCCTCGACCTCGTGTGCCTCGGGAAGGCTCAGGCAAAGCTTTCGCACCTTGGTGAGGGGATTGGGACGGGCTGGACGACGAGAGGTTCGGGTGGTCGACGGCATCGATATTTTCGGTCGGCTTCGGTTCCACCGTGCCAACGCGGATTTGTTAACTGGAGTGCTCCAAAATCGTCTAGCGTGAGTAGCAAGAAAGGTAATTTCTTCGCCGATTTCCGGCGGCGCGCGTCTATCCGGCGTCACCGGTAACCCCATATCTCCGCCAGACATGTCAGCTCCGTTTCTGTTCTCGACCGGTATCGAAAACAGTTACCCGCTCCTTCCTAACGGTCGCCGGGTCGATGAGATGGAGAAATGCGGTCACTACGACCGCTGGCGTGAAGACTTCGCGCTCGTACGCGAAATTGGCGCCCGAGCCCTGCGTTACGGACCGGCATACTATAAGACCCATGTCGGCCCGAGCCGCTACGACTGGAGCTCCGCCGACGAGCCAATCCAGCATCTGCGCGCTGAAGGGATCGAGCTCATTGCGGACCTCTGCCACTTCGGCGTTCCCGATTGGCTGGGCGGCTTTCAGGATCCCGCGTTCCCCGTTCTATTCGCCGAATACGCCCGTGCATTTGCGCGCCGCTATCCGTGGGTTCGCTACTACACGCCGGTCAATGAGATCTTCATCTGCGCCAGCTTTTCCGCGCTGCGCGGATTCTGGAACGAGGCGCTGTCCGACGAAGGCGCGTTCGCGCGCGCGATCCGCAATCTTTGCATGGGACACGAGCTCGCGGTGGAAGCGATCCTCGCCGAGCGCCCCGACGCGATCATCGTGCAGAGCGAATCGATCGAGCACGTCCACCCCGCCGGCAAAAAGGCGGAGGATCAGGCGGCGCGCGAGAACGGATTCAAGCATCTATCGCTCGACCTCACGCTCGGCCGGCCGCTTGGCCCGGGGATGGCGAGCTTCCTCAATGACCACGGCGTGACGTCAAACGATCTCAGCTTCTTCCGCGAAAAACGCGGCGTCGGTCAGCGCTGGCTCGGCCTCGACTACTATCCAGCGTCAGAGCACCGCGTCACTTCGACGGGCAGCCGCAGCACCCAATGGAAGGGTCTGGGCTTCCGTCTGCTCGCCGCCGAGTACTACTCGCGCTACCGCATTCCGCTATTTCATTGCGAGACCGATCGCGTGAGCTCGCTGGCGGTCGATTGGCTCGCTGGACAATGGGAAGACATCGTCGCCCTGCGGAGCGCCGGCATTCCGGTGATGGGCTTCACGTGGTTCTCTCTCACCGACCAGATCGACTGGCAGCATGCGCTGCGCGTGGAGAGGAACGAGGTGCATCCGGTCGGGCTCTACGACCTGAAACGGCAGATCCGACCGGTCGGCCTGGCCTACAAGGAATTGATCGCCGGGAATCGGGAACTGCTTTCTATTCCGACGCCGATGGTTCGCAAGAACATCTCGGCGTAGGGTCTCGGTCGCTTCGACCGGCCACCACATGAAAGAAAGCGGGCAGCTCCAAGCTAGACAGCTGCTATGCTGAGAGCTCTCGGGAAGCATCGCGTCTCGGCGTCGAAGTCCGCAGTTGATCGGCCAAAACGACGTAGAGGTGCCTTGCTGGTGGCTTAACTGCTGGAACGCTTGCAGCTGCCCGCTTCAGTACGGTTGGATGCCGACGCAGCGGCCGAGGCTATCCGCCGAGACAGGAGTGCAAAGCGATCCGTTCGCGATTATCCTTTCTCGGTAATTTCCGAGGCAACCAGATGCCCCTGCAACGCCACTGGCTTCGCGCGCTCGGCGCTACGCTCCTCGTCGGCGCCGTCGCGGCATGCACTCTCAACACCGACATCGACGGTCCCGGCGGACTGGTGAAATACAGCGGCGACCAGCAGACTGCGCCGGTCAACACCCAGCTGCCGACGGCGCTGGCGGTGACTGTAGTCACTCAGTTTGGAGAGCCGATCAAGGGCCAGACGGTCAACTGGACCATCGCGGCGGGAGGCGGAACTCTCAGCTCGAATGTGAGCGTCAGCGACGACGCCGGTGTCGCCGCGGTGACCTACACCACCGGCCCAACCGCCGGTGCCGTCGTCATCCGTGCCCAGGTCCACGGAGTCCCGCCGCTCACGTTCCACGAAACCGTCAACTGATTTCGCTTTGAAGCGCTAGCTGGCCGCCGCCTCTTCCGCCTGGTCGATGTGCCGATGCTGGTGGCGGGCGACGATCACGATCGCCGAGTACGCGTTGTAGCGCATCTTGCCGCCGAACGGCGAGACTATTTTGACACAGTCGATCAGCAGTAAATCGGCATCTCGCACGAACGTCATCAGCTCCGCCTGCAACCGCACGAACTCAGACAGCAGCATTTCTCGCGATTGACCGCCGCGCGGGACGAAATCCGCGGTCGTCTTCACCCTGCCGATTCTGAATTTGCCGATGTGTCGCATCGGACCGATCATCAGCGACATGAACCATCCCAGGGCATCGCGATGGTAGCGCGCGGAGCTCGCGCCACGTCCGAGCCGCCGGGCTTCGACAAGTGCGTCGCGCAGCAAAGGAACGTAGGCCGCGGATGTCAGATTGAGGTGCTCGACGCAGTCCGCTGCGGACCATTTCCCGGACGCCGGTTTCTTGTTCCAGGCTTGTTCCGAGATGCGATCGCTCAGCGAACGCAGTCGAGATTGCGCGGACTCCAGAGATCGAATCACCGTGGCGAGCTGTGGTTGCATGGCTATCGAAAACGAGGAGTTGCGGGAGCGAGTACGAACACATCGCCGGCTACCTGCAGTCTGGTACTGATCAAGTCGTTGGAGTTGGTTCCGGCGTAAACGTTGAAGATTCCAGGCTCGACGATGCGCCGCATCTGACGGTCATACAGCGACATCGCCTCCGGTCCGAGCCTGAAGACGACCGTCCGCGTCTCACCAGGCTGCAGCATGATCCGTCTGGCGCCCTTCAATGCTTTGACCGGTTGCTCCACGCTCGCAACGCTGTCGCGCAGGTAAAGCTGGACGACTTCCTCGCCGGGCCGATCTCCGCTGTTTCTCACATCCACCGATGCGGTGAGCGATTCTCCTGCCCGGATGCTCGATGAGGAAAGACGGAGATTCGAGTAGGCGAAAGTGGTGTAGCTGAGACCGTACCCGAACGGAAACAGCGGTGTCCACGGCAGGTCCAGATACTTCGACGTGTAATGGTTCGCCGGGTCGGCGGGACGTCCGGTGTTGCGATGGTTGTAATAGATCGGGATCTGGCCGGTGGCGCGCGGAAAGGTGACCGGCAACTTGCCGCCCGGGTTGTAGGTGCCGAACAGAACGTCGGCGACAGCGGTACCGTGCTGACTCCCGAGGAACCACGTCTCCAGAATAGCCGGGGCTTCCGCCGCTAGCTCAGGGATGGCCAGCGCACGGCCGTTCATCAGCACCGCGACGACCGGCTTCGATCCATTGCTGGACTGCCGCGCCGCGTGGATCACCGCCAGGGCGAGATCCTTTTGCGATCCGGGTAGCTCGATCGATGCGCGATTGGATGCCTCACCGCTCATGTCCGCTCGCTCGCCGAGGACGAGCACCACCGCGTCGGCATCCGATGCCGCGCTGCGAGCGAGCGCAAAACCAGTCGTATCCACTGTATCGACGGGGGCGCCTCGCACCGAGATGATGCGCGCCGAGGGTCCGAGCGCGGCACGAATGCCCGCGGCAATCGTGACGGCTTCATCGGGCTTTCCCTCGGCCGCCCAGCTCCCGAGCACTGCTGCCTTGTCGTCAGCCAGCGGTCCGATCACGGCGATCGACCGTCGATCGCGGCGCAGGGGAAGAGTTTTGTCGGCGTTCTTGAGCAGCACGATCGCCTCGCGCGCCGCCGTTCGCGCCGCCTCGATCTGCTCGGGTGCGAGGGTGTAACGACGCTCGCGCGCGGCATCGCTGAAGCGATAGGGATCGCTGAACAATCCGAGCGCGTACTTGAGGATGAGCACGTGCTTGACTGCGGAATCGACGAGGGCCTCGCGTACCCGGCCCGTTCTCACCAGCGCGGCGAGGCTGTCGGCGTACACCGCATCGGACATGTCGATGTCGATTCCGGCGCGCATTCCGAGTGCGCCCGCTTCACCGCGATTGCCAGCCACGCCGTGTGGAATGAGCTCTGAGATGCCGCCCCAATCGCTGATCACGACTCCGCGGAATCCCCAGCGGCCCCGCAGCACATCGCGCATCAGCCAGTCGCTGGAGTGCGCCGGGGTGCCGCCGATGTCGTTGAACGAAGCCATCACGGTTGCCGCCCCTGCTTTCACTCCGGCTTCATACGGCGGCAGAAAAGTCTCCCACAGCGTCCGCTCCGACAGCTCGACGGTGTTGTAATCGCGTCCACCCTCGGCCGCACCGTAACCGGCGAAATGTTTCACCGTTGCGAGCAGGGCGTCGCTCGATCCGAGGCCGGTCCCGCCGGCTCCATGCTGGAAGCCGCGCACCTGGGCGGCGGCCATCACCGTACCGAGATACGGATCCTCGCCGGCGCCCTCGACGATTCGTCCCCAACGTGGATCGCGCGCAATGTCCACCATCGGTGCAAAAGTCCAGGTGACGCCGTGCGCGGTCGCTTCCACTGCCGCCGCGCGGGCCGAGAGCTCGACCCGCGCCGAATCGAAGCTCGCCGCCTGGGCGAGCGGGACCGGGAAGATGGTGCGAAATCCGTGGATGACGTCGAGCCCGAACAGCAGCGGAATCCGGAGCCTCGATTCCGTCGTCGCGATGCGTTGGAGCTCACGGGTATAGTTGGCGCCGAAGACTCCGAGGAACGACCCGACGCGGCCCGAACGCACCATCGCCTCGCCACCCTGCGGCACGCGCGGGCCGGTCTGGGTTCCGAAACCCGGCAGCTGATTCAGCTGGCCTACTTTTTCGTCCAGCGTCATCAGCCGCAGAATCGAGTCCGCTGCCTGTGAGGCGCGCGCAGATACGAGCGGGGAGCCCGGAGGCGCTTGCGCGCCCGCGGTAGCGCCAGAAATCAGGAAGACGAGAGTGGCGGGTAGTACGCGTGGTGCCCGCATGCGCATGGCTTATCCCGGGAAGAATTTGCCGGACGACTCCGGCGTGGTCGCGGTCGCAGTGTCCGTCGAAGACACCGCGAGATTCTTGGCGAGCCGCACTCCAGTTTGCTCGTAGCCGTGGTCCTTGTAGAACTGGTGTGCTCGCACCCGGCGGGTAGCTGAAGTCAGCGAGATCTTCTCGGCTCCGTGAGCGATCGCCCATCGCTCGGCGTGCTCGACGATCGCGGCGCCGACACCCTGCCCGCGAGCGTTTTCTTCGACGACGACCGCGGTGAGCCACGCGGTCGGCTCGCTGGTGTGCAGTGCCTGGAAGAGATGAACGGTGACCGCGGCGATGACTTCGCGATCAGCGGTTTCGGCGACGAGAACCGTGCTGCCCGTACGGGCGTACAGCTTTTCCAGCCGCGCGGGTATGTCCTCCGGCGAGCTGGGATAGCCGAGCTGGCCGAGCAACAGACTCAACGCGGCAGCATCCCCGGGGCCAGCGGATCTGATCGTGATGGAGTCCATCCGCCAATTATCCGGCAACGACGGGGAGGGCACAAGCAGCAAACGATTGAACAGAAAAGCCGCGCCGCCTACGGGAATTGCAGTGTAAATGAACTTCGGTAGTCTTGTGCCTGATCGAAGGCGAGCCTAGGGTAAAGCATCGGAGGATTTGTCATGACATCACCAAACCAGAGCAGCGACATCGAAACGCGAAGAGTTCCAATGGATCAACTCGAACAGCTCTTCACGCGCTTCACCAAGAATTTCCTGATCCGCGAGTCGACCAACAGCGTCGACGTGGAGGTCCTGGGCGCCGACTCAGGGGATCAGTTCGAGGCGGAGGGTGCGAAAATCTTCGGCATCACCTTCGATCCGAAGGCGAACTCCGTCGAGTTCGAGCTCGATGGCGGAGACCACCGGATCATCAATCCGAAAGAGGTTTGGGTCGCCGAGGAGCCGGACGGCTTCATCAAGGCGGTCGAAGTGGTGCGGGACGACGGCACCCGGGAAGTCGCGCGGGTGAAGCGCGGTGCAGTTGCTCCCGCATCGTTGGGCGGTGCGGCATCGACCGATGCCGTGCGGGAAGGCGGGTCGCGATAGCGCGCGACGCGGCGGCTGACCGAGCGCTCACCGAGCAGCGGTCATGAGGCCGGAAAGACTCAGCGCCTTCAGCGACGGCGTCCTGGCAATCATCATCACCATCATGGTGCTGGAGCTGAAGGTGCCGCACAGCGCGGATATCAACGCGTTGTTGCCGCTGCTGCCGGTGTTCCTTGCGTATTTGCTCAGCTTCATCATCCTCGGCATTTACTGGAGCAATCACCACCACATGTTCGCTCTGACCGAGCGAATCACCGGCGGAATTCTGTGGGCGAACCTCCACCTGCTCTTCTGGCTGTCCCTGATGCCGTTCGTGACGGGGTGGATGGGCGAGAACCATTTCGCACCGTTGCCGACGGCCTTGTACGGCGCGGTGATGGCAATGGCCGGTGTAGCCTATTACGTTCTCGAGTCGACGATCATTCACAGCCAGGGCGTGAATTCCAGGTTGGGCGCAGCGATCGGCGGCGAGGTGAAGGGCAAAGTCTCGGTGGCGCTTTACCTGGCAGCCATTCCGCTCGCGTTCGTCAACGCCATCATTTCGGATGCGCTCTATGCGTTGGTGGCGCTGATGTGGCTGGTCCCCGACCGGCGCATCGAAACGTTGTTCGAGCAGAGCGCGGGGGGCGCCGCGTGACCGACGGACCGTCGGCGGAACTGGAAAGCTCGGCGCGGGATCTTTACGCCCGGCTGCTCGAGGCCTGGGACAAGCGCAATGCGCGAGACTTCGCCTTGCTGTTTGCGTCGGACGGCAGCCTCGTCGGATTCGACGGCTCTCAGGTTAACGGTCAGCTGGAGATCGGCGCGCATCTGAGCGAGATCTTCAGTCACCACCAGACTCCGCGCTACGTCGGAATAGTGCGCGAGGTCAGGCAATTGTCGGCGGACGCCGCTTTGCTTCGCGCCAACTCCGGACTCATTCCACCAGGGAAAGACGACATCGATCCGAAGCTCAATGCCGTTCAGTCGATGGTCGCGGTGCACAAAAGCGGCGGCTGGAAGATCGCGCACTTCCACAATACTCCGGCGGCCTTCGATCAGCGTGCCGACCTCGCCCAGAAGCTGACCGAGGAGTTGCGCGCGAAGCTCAAGGCACAGTCGACGCGGGAGTGACGTTAACCCGGCTCCTGAACATCGCTGTCGGAGATAACAGAACGGGGACGTCTTTCGACGTCCCCGTTCCCGCTAACTGGCGCTAAGCGTGTCCGATCAGCTGCAGACGATCGCGCCGGTCGAGTTGTCGCAGGTCTTCGCCGACTGCGAGTGCGAAGCAGTCGCCGTCCAGCTCTGCGGCGGACCGGCAACAACCGTCGCCGTGACCGTCACGTTCTGGGACGGGGTGAACCCTTGCGCGCTGCCGTCGCCGGCGAAGTAGGCGCCGTTGTTGTCGGCAGCATACTGCTCTTCGTAGGTCGCCAGGTTGCGCAGGTCCGACTTCATCGCCGCGACATACGCCTTGTCTTTGGTGTTGGCGAACTTCGGAATCGCGATCGCGGCAAGAATGCCGATGATGACCACGACGATCAAGAGCTCGATCAGCGTAAAACCTCTCTTATTGCTCAGCACTTTAAGCCTCCTCGCATAATTGAAATCGACCCGGGGGATCAGGAATCCGGGTGATGATTGAAGGCCCCGGCAACGGGGCGCCCGCTATAGAGCAACCCCCGCTCCGCCGCGGCCGACAACTCGAACTCCAGTGACGACAACAACTTACGTGCTCGTGGGGGCTTCCCCGTAAGGGCCAGCTGCTCAGCTTTTTGCAAATCCTTTGCAAGTTGCATAGGTCGGTACCGACGCATTTGACTGCCGGCCGCTGCCGGGGCGTTTGCTGTCTCCCGCGCGGCGGGGCGATATGTTATTGCGTCACCAAAACCGACGGAGATTGAAGTGGACGACGAGTCGCCAGAGAAGTCAGTCGTTTCGAGACGGGAATTCGTCGTTCGCGCCGGCCAGGCCGCTATCGCGCTGTCGATCCTGCCGCCGAATCTGCGTGGATTGCTTCGCGAGCGCTCGATCCTGGACTCGACGCCGGCGCTGGCGCACGGCGTCCTCGCCGGACCCGTTTCACCCGATCTTTTTTCCGGGCTTCGCTGGCGAACGATCGGACCCTTTCGCGGCGGCCGCGTCGCAGCGGCGACGGGTGTGCCCGGACGGCCCAACGAGTTCTACTTCGGGGCGGTGAACGGTGGTGTCTGGAAGTCCATCGACGGCGGTCGAATCTGGCTCCCGGTATTCGACGGCCAATCCACGTCGTCGATCGGAGCGATTAGCGTAGCTCCTTCAGATCCAAATACGATTTACGTCGGAAGCGGCGAATCGACGCTTCGTGATTCGGTTGGATTCGGCAACGGAGTTTACAAATCCGTCGACGCCGGAAAGACGTGGACCCACCTCGGGCTGGACGAGACCCACCACATTGGCAAGATCGCCATCGATCCCCGCAACCCGAACAATGTTTTCGTCGCGGCGATCGGAAAACTGTACGCGGCGAACAAGGAACGCGGAATATTTCATTCCACCGATGGCGGTCGCACCTGGCGGAAGGTCCTCGGCGACGACAACGTCGGCGCGGTGGAGGTGGTGATCGATCCATCCAACTCGCAGATCGTCTATGCGGGCCTCTGGAACACCCGGCGCCCGCCGTGGTTTACCTACGCGCCGACCAATGGCCCCGGTGGCGGAATCTTCAAGTCGAGCGACGGCGGCGCGAACTGGACCCAGCTGACTACCGGGTTGCCGAAGGAGGGAATCGGCAGAACGGGTATCGCGGTCTCGCCGACGAATCCAAATCGAGTCTACGCAATCGTCGATTGCCTGGTGCCGGAAGCGGGCCCGCAGGTCGAGCCGCCGTTGGGAACACCGGCGCCCCAGCCATCGCCGGCGGGCGCACGCCCCTCGAGCCCACCTCCGGGCCAGGGTGGATTCTTTCGCTCCGACGATGCCGGCGCGACGTGGACGCGCGTCTCCGACGACCCCGCGCTCTGGGGCCGCGGCTGGTACTTCGAGAAGATCGCCGTCGATCCGACCGACGCTGATACCGTTTATGTCCCCAACGTCGCCGTGAATCGAACGCGCGATGGCGGCAGGACGTGGGTCGTTCTGCGCGGGTCGCCGGGTGGAGACGATTACCATCAGGCGTGGATCAGCTCGTCTGACCCAAACACCATGATCGTCGCCAGCGACCAGGGCGCGGTGATCAGTCGAAACGCGCGCGCCGACGATCCACGCGATGTGACGTGGACGTCGTGGCTCAATCAGCCGACTGCACAGATCTACCATCTGTCGGTGGATTACCGATTCCCGTACTGGGTCACCGGCGCCCAACAGGACTCGGGCGCGATTGCGGTGCGCTCGCGGGGCAAGTTCGCCGAGATCTCGATGCACGACTGGGAGCCGATCGCGCCGGGAGGCGAGAGCGGCTACACCGCCGGCGATCCGCTCAATCCGGGAGTCGTGTACGGCGGCGACGGCCAGCGCTGGAATCTTGACGCCAACATACCCGTCGAGGGAACGACCACTCCGAAATCGCCGGAGACGGCGCGCAGCGATTGGACCCAGCCACTCGTTTTCTCGAAGGCGGACAAGAAGGATCTCTATTACGCCAATCAGTTCGTGTTCAAAACCAACGATGGCGCAAAAACCTGGAATCAGGTGAGCCCGGACCTCACCAGAGCTGAGATCGTCATTCCGCCGAACCTCGATGCCGCGGCAGCGGCTGCCACCGATCGCAACGGAAAGCGCGGTGTCGTTTACACGATCGCGCCGTCACCGATCCGCGGACCGCTGGTGTGGGTGGGCACGGACGATGGCCTGATTCACGTCACGCCCGACGAGGGAAAGAGCTGGAAAAACGTTACGCCGTCGGCGGTCACTCCGTGGAGCAGGATCACGATGATCGAAGCGTCGCACTTCGATCAGAACACCGCCTACGCCAGCGTCGATCGTCACCAGCTCCAGGATTTCGACCCATACATCTATCGCACCCGCGACGGGGGCCGCTCCTGGGAGCGCATCACCAGCGGCCTTCCCGCCGGCGCTTACGTGCACGTGGTGAAGGAAGACCCAATGCGCCGCGGGTTGCTGGTCGCGGGCACCGAGCGCGGCATCCACGTCTCCTTCGATGATGGTGACAACTGGCAGTCGTTCCAGCTCAACGTGCCGGTGACATCGATGCGCGACTTCGAGTTCTACGGAAACGATCTCATTCTTGCGACCCATGGCCGCGGGTTCTGGATACTCGACGACATTAGTCCGCTCCGTCAGCTCGGTGACACCGTGACGCGCGACGATGCGTACCTGTTCAAGCCCGCGAACGTGATCAACTACATCGAAGGCGGGGACAACGGTACGCCGCTGCAGAAGGACGAGCCGCACGCCGAGAACCCACCGAATGGCGCGGCGATCGACTACTATCTGAAGCGCGCGCCAAGCGGTGCGGTGGCGATCGACATTCTGGACTCCAATGGCGCGGTCGTCGCCAGCTTCAGTAGCGAAGGACCACCCCGGCAAGCAGGCCGCCGGCGCGTTCCGACTGCATCAACCGGTTTGGCGCGAGTATCTCCGCTTTGGCAATCGCGCGCCGAGCCGTTGTCTACCGCGCCCGGAATGCATCGCGTGGTGTGGAACGCGCTGCGCGACAGACCGCGTGGAGCACCAAGTGTCGACGACGGCGGTCCCGCCGACTCGCGCTATACCGGAAACTTCACCGCGCGGCTCACGGTTAACGGAAAGACCTATTCACAGCCGTTCGTCGTCAGGCCCGATCCGCGAACGGCGGACCGCGCCTAATGGGGGCAAGTACCCGGGCACAGCGCTTGCCCGAGCATAGGGGTGTCCCACGCATGAGGGTGCGCTGATGGCGGAAGTTCTGGTGAAATTCGACGTGCCGGTGAGCGATCCGTCCGGAGTCCGATACTTCCCGCAGGCGGTGGGACGCGAGCGAAAGGACGGGCTATGGGAGGGCTGGATCGAATTCGTAGCCGCGGACGGCGGACGTTCGATCGACTCCGGTCGCGAGACCACCCAGCCGAATCGCACCGATCTCGCGTATTGGGCGCAGGGCCTGACCTTCGCGTATCTGCAGGGCGCGCTCGGCCGCGCACAGTCACCAACCGAGGCAATCCGCAGGGACCGCGTTCAGCGCGAGGGGTACCGCGCCGGCTAGCTCCAGCCCTCGATCGCCCGGGTAAAAATCGTTTTCCACCATTCCGGAGCGGCGCTCCCAAACACCGTTCAGTGTTAGTCTATTGACATAATGTCAACCCATTGACATTATGTGGCTGTGGGCGGGACTTGCCCCCAGGACGGCACGGGAGGGTGGAATGAAGAAAACAGGACTCGAACATCTGGGCCGTCGCGAGCGGCAGATCATGGAGATCATCTATCGCCGCGGCCGAGCAAACGCCGCCGAGGTGCTGGCAGATCTTCCGGATCCGCCGACGTATACGGCCGTTCGAGGGATGCTCCGGCTGCTCGAGAGCAAGGGACATTTGCGGCACGAGCAGGAAGGCGCGCGCTACGTCTACTTCCCGACCGCCGATCCCGACCGCATCAGCAAGTCAGCCGTCCGACATTTGGTCAGAACTTTCTTCGACAATTCGGCCAGCTCCGCGGTCGCCGCGATGGTCGGTTTGTACGAAGATCATCTGACCGACGCCGACATCCAGAAACTTGAAAAGCTCATTGACCGGGCCAGAAGTAAAGGAGGCGCATCATGACCGCGTTCGTTCCATCGCTGCTCGCGAAGCTCACCATTCTTCTCAGTCTCGGACTTGTGGCCGCGATGTGTCTCCGCCGCTTCAGTCCGGCCTTTCGCCACGTGGCTCTATTGGCGACGCTCTGCGGAGCGATCGCTCTGCCCGCACTAATGCTGGTATCACCGGAGTGGCGAGTCGCTTTTCTGCCGGCGCAATCGAACGCAACGTCAGCGACTGTCGCTCGCGCGGAGAATTCGTCGGATCCGCGGAGCTTGCCCGACGCTGCTTTGGCGACACTGGCGAGCCCACGACCCCCGGCTGATGAACAAGGCCCGGTTGGCGCCATCGGCAGCACGGCCGGCCCAGTCGAAACGCCATCCCGTGGGTTTGCTGGCCTCGCGGATCTGCCTCTGATTCCACTGCTGTGGCTGGCGGGGTTTCTCGGAATGGTCGCCTGGCTGGTCGCAGGCCGCCTGCGCCTCCGTCACATCACCCGGCTGGCGTGGCCACTCGCCGACGAGCAATGGTCGGCCATTCTCCGCGAAGAACGGAATGCAGCGGGTGTGTCGAAGGCGGTGCGACTGCTCTCGAGTCCGGCGGTCAGCACTCCCGTGACGTGGGGATGGAGGGCGCCGGTGATTCTCCTTCCCGAGGATGCACCGGACTGGCCAGAACTGCACCGACGGATAGTGCTGCGGCACGAGCTGGCGCACGTCGCGCGTGCGGACTCGCTTTCACAGCTCGTGGCGGGCTTTGCGTGCGCGCTGTACTGGTTCCATCCGCTGGTG
>Ga0207660_10001269_pt1 | contig 16941 bp, 18 predicted proteins | sample KBSC73BmetaG_FD_184335 | JGI IMG/M metagenome (GOLD analysis project Ga0207660, IMG submission 184335) | Corn rhizosphere microbial communities from Kellogg Biological Station, Michigan, USA - KBS C7-3B metaG (SPAdes) (version 2) | ecosystem: Host-associated > Plants > Roots > Rhizosphere ... | reverse complement strand
AAACACTCGAGGTCAGATATAAAGGAAAGTCGATCGCGGACGTGCTCGATCTCACCGTGGCCGACGCGCTCGATTTCTTCGAGCATCAGCCTCGTATCAGGACGAAACTCGAGTTACTCAACGACGTAGGTCTCGGATACATCCACCTTGGACAGTCGGCGACGACCCTCTCGGGCGGTGAAGCCCAGCGCGTGAAGCTTGCGACCGAGCTCGCCAAACGGGATACGGGTCGTACGCTGTATATCCTCGACGAGCCGACGACCGGACTGCATTTCGAAGACGTGCGCTTGCTGCTGGAGGTGCTGCACCGGCTGGTGGACAAGGGGAATACGGTCGTCGTCATCGAGCACAACCTCGACGTGGTGAAAACAGCCGATTGGGTGATCGATCTCGGCCCCGAGGGCGGCGAGCTGGGCGGCAAAGTGGTGGCCGCGGGACCGCCGGAGCGGGTGGCTCAGTCCAAGGCGTCACACACCGGCCAGTACTTGAAGAAGGTGTTGCAGGCCGGGGACTAGGGCGTAGGTTGAACGAGCCCAAGGAGGGCGCGCGTACTGATGGATATCGTCGGACTGACCGCCGTCATTTTGCTGTTCGGTGGCCTGACCCTGTTCCTGATCTCGATGTCACCCATCGGAAAGGCGATTGCCGCGCGCATCACCGGCAAGAAAGTCCTGCTCGAAGACGAAGAGATCGCCGCGCTGGTCAAAGATCTCCGCAACGAGCTGGACGACATGCAGCATTTGCCCGAGCAAATGAGCGAGCTCGGCGAGCGCGTCGATTTCCTCGAGCGCATGGTCGCGAAACAGCGGGAAGCCGAGCGGCTTCCCCCGGTGAGGTAAGCGATGCCCGAGGAGATTGTCGTCCTCTTTCTCTCGGTATTCGCGATGGTCGGTGCCACGGTGCTGCTGTTTCCGGTGATGCGCGCGCTGGCCGAGCGGATTCGCCCGCGGCTGACCGACGCCCACGTCAAGGAAGAGCTCCAACTGCTGCGCGAAGACCTTCTCAGTGAGATCCAGCAAGCGCGCCGCGAGATCGGCGACCTCGGCGAGCGGGTCGACTTCACCGAGCGCCTCTTGTCCAAGAAGACCGAGCGATGAGCGGACCGGAAATGATCGCCGCCGTCGTGTTCTTCGGCGGCATGTTCACGATCCTGCGGCCGGTCGCGGGCGCCGTGGCGAAGCGCATCTCCGGCGAAGCCCGTCGCAACGAGATGGAGGCCGGCGATCGGGACGAGATTCTCGCCGAGCTCCAGCAGATGCGGCAGGAAATGTCCGAGCTCGCCGAGCGGGTGGATTTCACTGAGCGGCTCCTGGCGCGCCACCAGCAGGATGCGTTGCCGAAGCCGGGAGGCTAGGAGCGATATGGACCCCGGTGCCATCGCGGTTTTCATCCCGATCATTGCGGTCGGCGGCTTTTTCGCCTGGGCGATCTCGCTGTCGCCGGTCGGTAAAGCGTTCGCCGATCGGCTCCGGCACGGTGCACAGCCCCGGCCGGGAACCGGCGAAGACACGCAGGAGTTGGCGGAAAGCGTGGATGCGCTGCGCCGGGAGGTAGCGGAACTGGCGGAGCGAGTAGATTTTACCGAGCGGTTGCTGGGCCAGCAGCAAACGGGCGCGCTCGGGAAACCGAGATCATGATGTTGCCTGCTGAAACGGCCGAGCGGCGCGGGGCGTAGGAGAGCACGTGCTACAGGGACCGACACCGCCGCCGATGATTCCGTTCGATCCGAATCAGCTGATTCCGCTGGTCGGGGCGATCGGCGGCATGGTGATCACGGGGATCGTGCTGTGGGCGTTCTTCAAGTCGGACATCGCCAGGGCGATCAGTGAGCGAATTCGCGGGCGCAAGCGCTCCACCGAGCTCGAGGGTGAGGACACCGGGCACGTCGCCGAGTTGGAGCAGCGGGTCATAGACATGCAGGGGCAAATCGCCGAGATGGCCGAACGGCTGGATTTCGCAGAGCGGCTGCTCGCGCAAAAGCGCGAGCGCTCATTGCCAGGAGCATAGATGGGGATCATCGATCGTCTGTCCACGCTGATCCGGTCGAACATCAACGACCTGATTTCGCGCGCGGAGAACCCGCAAAAGGTTCTCGAGCAGCTCATCGTCGACATGCGGAGCCAGCTCGCGAAAGCGAAGCAGCAGGTGGCGTCCGCGATCGCCGATGAGAAACGGCTCTCGGCGCAGGCCGAGCAGGAGAAGAAGCTCTCCGAGGACTGGGAGAAGCGGGCCGTGCTGGCCGTGCAGGAAGGGCGCGACGATCTCGCCAAGCAGGCGCTGCTGCGCTACAACGAGCATGTCCAGAACGCGGTGCAGCTGCACGAGACGTGGGTCAAGCACCGCGAAGAGACCGACAAGCTCAAGAACTCGCTGCGCGCCCTCAACGACAAGATCGAGGAAGCCAAGCGCAAGAAGAACATCCTGATCGCGCGCCAGAAGCGCGCCGAGGCGCACAAGCGCATTCAGGAGACGATGGGGTCGATCTCCGACAAGAGCGCGTTCGAGACGTTCGAGCGCATGGCCGAGCAGATCGAGCACGAAGAGCGCAAACTCATCGCGTCGGCCGAGGTCAACGAAGAGCTGTCGGGCGATTCGCTCATCAAGCAGTTCCAGGGCCTCGAGGTGAAAGCCGACGCCGATCAGCAGCTGATCGCGCTGAAGCAGAAGATGGGTCTCTTGCCGGGCGGGGCGCCGGAACAGGCGCGCGCGCTGGGCAAGGGCGCCAAGGAAGCCGAGCTGCTCGACGATGATGACGCGGAGCAGAAGAGCTGAACGGATCCGAGTCGAACTCTTCCGGTAGGTTGTCGAGCGCCACGTTCGTGGCGCTCTTTGTTGCGGCCCTCTTTGTCTGGTTCTTCATCCGCGTCGTCGAAATCCTGCTGCTGGTCTTCCTCGCGGTGCTCCTGGCGGTCTATCTCTCGGCGATCACCGACTCGCTCGAGCGCCGATTCCGCGTGCGCCGCTGGGCCGGTCTCCTCATCGCCGTCATCGTCACGATCGCCGGCGTGGCGGGCATCGCGGTGCTCCTCGTGCCGCCGGTCGTCGATCAGACGCAGGCGCTGATCGGCGGGCTGCCGCAGACGCTCACGAACATCCAGGACGTGCTCGCGCGTTGGGCGCGCCAGTATCCGACGCTCGCCCGGACGGAGCTCGCCAACCCGTCGTCCGGCCTCGTCGCCGGTCTGATCGCGGACGCCGTCGGATTCGTGCGCGGCTCGTTCCTCGGGTACGTGCGCGGCGGCGGGAAGGTGTTCATCGAGGGCGCGAGCGTGCTGGTGATGGCGCTGTACATGGCGCGCCAGCCGCGGCTGTACAGCAACGGGCTGAACTCGCTGATTTCGCCGCGCTACCGGTCGATTGCCGCGCGCATCGCGCTGGATATCTCGATGACGCTGCGCGCGTGGGTCGTCGGTCAGCTGCTCGCGATGGCGGTGCTCGCGTTGCTCACCGCGCTGGGACTCTGGATTCTCGGCGTCCCCTATTGGCTGGCATTCGGAATCTTCACAGGGCTGGTGGCCATCGTGCCGTTCTTCGGCACGCTGGTGTCGACGTTGTTGCCGGCGCTGTTCGTCGTGGCGTCAGGCGACTGGGTGCAAGTGCTGCTCGTGATCCTGCTCGGCGTTGTGGTCCATGTCTTCGAGGCAAACCTCGTCGTGCCGAGAATCATGCAGCACAAGGTCGATCTACCGCCGGTGCTCACGATCGCGAGCGTGCTCATCATGGGAAAACTGCTCGGACCGATCGGGTTGATCGTCGCCGTCCCGTTTCTCTGTGTCGTGATGGTGCTGGTCCGCCACGTGCTGCATCGCGAGATTTACGGTGAGGTCACGACCGAGCAGGCCGTGCTGCGTCCGACCGAGTCCTGGACCGGCGAAGAGCGCCGGAAGGTGCCGACTCCCGTTTCATGACGACGCCAAAACATCGATTTCTGATCATCGCTGACGGCGAATTCGGACCGCTCAGCTCGAAAACCGCGAACTCCTGTATCCGCTATTTCCCAGAGCGAATCGTCGCCGTGCTCGACCGCAAACAGGCCGGGAAAACGGTGCAGGAGGTGCTTGGCTTTGGCGGAAGCATCCCCGTGGTCGGCGACTTTGCGCGCGGGATGGCGCAGGGCAAAGGCGCGACGGCCGTCTTGATCGGAATCGCTCCGGCGGGTGGGAAACTGCCTGATGAATGGAAGGGCTGGCTGCGCACGGCGATCGAGCAGAAGCTCGAGATCTGGAGCGGGCTCCACACCTTCATCGGCGACGATCCGGAGCTGGGTCCGCTCGCGAAAGGGCGCGGCGTGCGAATTCTCGACGCGCGCCGTCCGCCGCCGAATCTGCCGATCGCCGACGGCCGCGCCGCCGAAGTCGACGCGCTGGTCGTGCTGGCGGTGGGCTCCGACTGCAACGTCGGCAAGATGACCGCGCAGCTGCAGCTGCGCGATGAGCTCGTGAAGCGCGGGCACCGCACGAGCTTCGTCGCGACCGGCCAGACCGGAATCTTCATCGAGGGCTGGGGGATCGCGGTCGACGCCGTGGTGGCCGACTTCATCGCCGGCGCCGCCGAGCAGATCACGATTCAGGGCGCGAAGGATCACGACATCGTGCTGGTGGAGGGGCAAGGGAGCCTGCTTCATCCGGGGTATTCCGGTGTCACGCTGGGGTTGCTGCACGGGTCGTGTCCGGACGCGCTGATTCTCTGTCACCAGGTCACGCGCACGCACATCGGCGATTACCACGGACGTGAGCCGTGGGTCCCGATTCCGTCGTACAACGAGCTCATCGAGATCTACGAGAGCGCCGCCGAGCCCGTGCACCCGACCCAGGTCATCGGGATTTGTTTGAACACCTACGACATGGATGAGGCCTCGGCGCGGGAGGCGTGCGAGCGCGCCGCGGAAGAAACGGGATTGCCGGCGACCGATCCCGTGCGATTCGAATCGGACGCGCTGGTGGACGCCATTATCGGGGCGCGCGCGACGATTTGATTTGTCCGGCGGCGAATCGGTACCACACGCCGCCGCTTGTTGTTCTATCCTGCCGCCATGCGATTCCTCCAATGCGTTTTCGCCGAGTGGTCGCTGGTCGCGCCGCGCTTCACCCGTACGCGTCTCGGCGTCACGCTGCTTGCACTCGGCGTGAGTCTCGTCTGGCTCGGCGGACGCGCACTCGAGCCGTTCACGATCACGTTGCTGGCGGGATCACTGGCTGCGATCGTCGCGGCGGCCGGTGTCGCGGGGAGTGAGAACGACCGGCGCGCGCTGACCACCGCGCTCACGCACCCGACGATGCCGCTCGCCGTCGCGACGGGTCGTTGGCTGGCGCTCGTCACGCCGGCCGTGCTCCTCTCGTTCGTCTGTGCCGCGGCCGGCGGTTGGAATCCGGCCCACGCCATTGCGGGAGTGATTGCCGCCGGGGCCGTCGGTGCGTGTGCTCTGGCGATGGTGATCCCGCTCGGCAACGCGGCGGCCACGGGTCTCTTCCTCTTTATAGCGCTCGCGGGGGCTGTGGCACCCGAGCGCCTGGTCGCGCTGGCCCATCCCGGTTTCGTCCGGCTCGCCGCTGCCAGCGCCATCGAGCTCGGTCCCGCGCTTTGGCATTACCGCGACATCGCGACCGGCGATTGGGGCGCGCTGGCGCACGCGCTCGCCTGGACAGGCCTCGGTATTCTGCTGGCGAGCGGGTTCATTGCCCGCCGACGCGGGCTCGCTCGATGAGCGACTTCGCTCTCACGCTCTACGATGTCGCGGTGCGCGGAGTGCGCGGCGTCTCGCTCGCGCTCCTGCCCGGCGAGATTGCCGGCGTCGTGGGCCCGGCCGGGGCGGGGAAAACCAGCTTGCTGCAAATCGCCGCGGGATGCGTCCGGCCCACGCAAGGCGAAGCGTGGGTGTGGGGCGCGCGGATCACGGATGCCATCGCGAAAAAATTCATCGGGTATGCTCCCGACCAGCCCGCGTTTCCCAGCGCGGTTCGCGTTGGCGAAGTGCTGCGCTACTACGCGCGGCTGCACGCCGCGCTCGATCGGGAACGCACGCCGCTCGGCCTCGTCCGTGAAGCGCTGGAGCTGGCGGGGTTGGGGACGGCCGGCCATCTGCTCGTGAGCGAGCTGGGACATGCGGATGTCCAGCGGCTCGCGCTCGCCCAGGCCATCCTGGGCGGCCGCCGCGTGCTCGTGCTCGATGAGTTCTTCACAAATCTCGACGCCATCGCCCGGCGCGATCTGCGCGGCCGCATCGCGCGGCTCGCGGCCGAGGGCGTGGCCGTGCTGATTGCCGCGCGCGACCCGGCCGCGCTCGAACGATTGGCCGCCCGCGCGCTGGTGTTGCGCCAGGGTCGAGTGGTGCGCGCGGGACCGCTGCCGGCTCTGCTCGGCGAGCGCGTGCTCGAGGTCATCCTCGACGCGCCGCCCCCCGAGCCGCCGCCAGGGTTCACCGTGACGGAAGCCGGGATCGAGGCGCCGCTGAACGGGCGCACGGTCGAATCGGCGTTAGCGATGTGCCGGGCCCACAGGCTGGCGGTCCGAGCGTCGCGGGTGCGGGTGAAATCGCTGGAGGAGATCGTGCTGGAAACCCACGACACCCGTTAGTACGTTTCGCCGCTAATGGCGGCACTTCCTCAGGTTTCCCTGTTCAATACGCTGACCCGCCGGATCGAGCCGCTGCTGCCGCTCGCGCCGCCGCGCCTCACGCTCTACACCTGCGGTCCCACGGTCTGGAACTTCGCGCACATCGGCAACTTCAGAACGTTTTTGTTCGAAGATCTGCTGCGGCGCTGGTTGGAGCACGCCGGCTACGACGTCTTCCACATCATGAACCTCACCGACGTCGATGACCGCACGATCAAGGCGGCGCGGCAGGCCGGAAAGAAGTTGACCGAGCACACCGCGCCATTCACCAAGGCGTTCTTCGAGGATCGCGATTACCTGCGCATCAAGCCCGCGCACGTCTACACCGCGGCGACCGAGTACATGCCCCAGATGATCGCGCTGGTGGCGAAGCTGCTCGAGCGGGGCGTCGCATATAAAGGAGAGGATGGCTCGGTCTACTTCGCGATCTCCAAATTTCCGACCTACGGCCGGCTCTCCCAGCTCGACAAACGCGAGATCAAAGTCGGCGCGCGTGTGGCCAGCGATGAATACGCCAAGGGCGATCCGAGCGACTTCGCGCTGTGGAAAAAAGCCGATGCGGAGGACGAGTCGGTGGGCGCCGCGTGGGACGCGCCGTTCGGACGCGGGCGGCCGGGGTGGCATCTCGAGTGCTCCGCGATGTCGCTCTCGGAAATCGCGAAATGCTGCGGCGTGCAGACGCTCGACATCCACGCCGGCGGGATCGATCTGATTTTTCCGCATCACGAAAATGAAATCGCGCAATCCGAGGGCGCGACCGGGAATCAGTTTGCGCGGCACTGGGTGCACGGCGAGTTCCTGAATGTGAAGGGCACCAAGATGTCGAAGCGGCACGGAAACTTTCTCACCGCGCGCGACCTGCGAGAGCAAGGCGTCGACGCGGCGGCGGTGCGGCTGTTGTTTTTTCAGACCCACTATCGGCAGCCGGTCGATTTCAACGACGAGGCCCTCGCGGGCGCCGCGGAAGGAGTGAAGCGCCTCGGAGAGTTTCGCGCGCGTCTCGAGCGCGGAGCGCGGAACCAGCAGCAGGACGAGCCGCTCCGAAAAGTTGCTGCGCAGCTCGAATCGGACGTCGCGTCCGCCTTGAGCGACGATCTGGACGCTCCCAAAGCAGTCGCGGCGCTGTTCGATTTCGTCCGCGTCGCGAATCGCGAATTGGATCAGGGTGGCGGGGGAGCGAGCTTCGCGCTGCGGGCGCTCGACGGCGTCATGCAGGTGTTCGAGATTCTGCCGACGGCGCGCGCGGTCGAGGCCTCGCTGGCGAGCTGGGTCGAGGAGCGGATTGCCGCGCGGGCCCAGGCCCGTAAGTCCAAGGATTTCAAGGCCGCCGACGCGATCCGCGCGGAGCTTGGCGCCAAGGGCGTCGACATCGAGGACACACCCACCGGGACGAAATGGAAAACGCGCTGAGAGGACCTAAGTCGTTCGAAGTGCGTCCCTTGCCATAGGCTCCTACCCCCTCTAAGATACGAGTCTGTCGGATTCAGGCCTTGACCAGCTGACGTAGCTCAATGGTAGAGCAGCTGATTTGTAATCAGCAGGTTAAGGGTTCGAGTCCCTTCGTCAGCTCACTGCCGAAGCAAGGAAGATGTTCGAGGACCAACAAACCCCGCGCGCGGTGAACGCGGGGTCTGTTGTCTGATGGCGCGGGGGAGGGCACGGTGGGGTGCCCGAGTGGCCAAAGGGAGCAGACTGTAAATCTGCCGCGCTTAGCGCTACGAAGGTTCGAATCCTTCCCCCACCATCGAGCGCGGGCGTAGCTCAGTTGGTAGAGCATCAGCCTTCCAAGCTGAGGGTCACGGGTTCGAGCCCCGTCGCCCGCTCGCTCGCGTAGCTCAGTCGGTAGAGCGCGTCCTTGGTAAGGACGAGGTCACCGGTTCAATCCCGGTCGCGAGCTCTGTCCTGAGGGCCCGTTAGGGCCCGAAGGATCTGGGAACGACGGAACGTTATTGAAGCGAACACTCATCAAGGAATTCAAGAGCAATGGCAAAGGCAAAATTCGAGCGGAACAAGCCGCATGTGAATGTTGGGACGATCGGGCACGTCGACCATGGGAAGACGACGCTGACGGCCGCCCTCACGAAGGTCTCGGCCGACAAAGGCCTCGGGACGTACGTGAGCTACGATCAGGTGGCGAAGGCGTCGGAATCGCAGGGGCGGCGCGATGCGACGAAAATTCTGACGATCGCGACGAGCCACGTCGAGTATTCGACGACCGAGCGCCACTACGCGCACGTCGACTGCCCGGGGCACGCCGACTATGTGAAGAACATGATCACGGGCGCGGCGCAGATGGACGGCGCGATCCTGGTGGTGTCGGCGGTGGACGGCCCGATGCCGCAGACGCGCGAGCACATCTTGCTGGCGCGGCAGGTGAACGTGCCGGCGATCGTGGTTTTTCTCAATAAGTGCGACCTGGTGGATGATCCCGAGCTGCTGGACCTGGTGGAGCTCGAGGTGCGGGAGCTGCTCAGCAAGTATCAGTTCCCCGGCGACGACATCCCGGTGATCCGGGGCGCGGCCTTGAAGGCGATCGAAGGCGACAAGCAGTGGGTCGCGAAGATCGAGGAGCTGCTCGCGGCGCTCGATAAGAACATCCCGGTGCCGAAGCGCGAGGTGGACAAGCCGTTCCAGATGCCGGTCGAGGACGTGTTTTCGATCACGGGCCGCGGCACGGTGGCGACGGGCCGGATCGACCGCGGCAAGATCAAGGTCGGCGAGGAAGTCGAGATGGTGGGCTTCGGGACCGACCGGAAGACGGTGGTCACGGGGGTCGAGATGTTCCGCAAGCTGCTCGATGACGGGCAGGCGGGCGACAACGTGGGCTTGCTGCTGCGCGGGATCGAGAAGGACCAGATCGAGCGCGGGATGGTGCTGGCGAAGCCGGGCTCGATCAAGCCGCACACGCAGTTTGAGTCCGAGGTGTACGTGCTGACGAAGGAAGAGGGCGGGCGGCATACGCCGTTTTTCAAGGGGTACCGGCCGCAGTTTTACTTCCGCACGACGGACGTGACGGGGAACGTGGAGTTGCCGGGCGGGGTGGAGATGGTGATGCCGGGCGACAACACGAAGATGACGATCGAGCTGATCACGCCGATCGCGATGGAAGAGCAGCTGCGGTTCGCCATCCGGGAGGGTGGGCGGACGGTGGGCGCGGGTGTCGTCACGAAGATTCTGAAATAAGAGGCGACCGTGCCCCGCGAGAACATCATCATGGAGTGCACCGTCTGTAAGAGCCGGAATTATTTCACGACCAAGAACCGGCGCAAGCACCCGGAACGGGCGGAGTGGAAGAAGTACTGCCCCCGGTGCAACAAGCAGCAGGCGCACAAGGAATCGAAGTAATGGCTACGGAAGTGATGACGGGCGGCGGGCCGGAGGTTCGGCCCGCCGGCCGAATCGCTCGATTCATTCAGTTCCTGCGGGACGTGCGCAATGAACTGCGCAAAGTCACGTGGCCGACGTTCGATGAGCTGAAGAAAGCCACCACCGTGATCATCATTTTCGTCACGGTGCTCGGCATCATGATCGGACTCATGGATTCCTTCTTCCAGTGGGTCTTCGTGAAGCTGGTGGCGAGGTTGTTCTAGTGCCCGACCTGCGCTGGTACGCGATCCAGACGACCGCGGGTCACGAGAACAAGGTGCGCAATCTGATCGCGCGCCGTATCGCCGAAGACGCGCGGCCCGACGGCGACAAGCCGATCCGCCAGGCCCTGGTCCCCACGCAGGAAGTCGTGGAGATCAAAAACGGCAAGAAGGTGAACGTCGAGCGGAAGATCTACCCGGGCTACGTGCTCGTGGAGATGGACCTGAATCAGGAAACCATCCACACGATCAACGGCATCCAGGGTGTGATCAAGTTCGTCGGTACCGGCCGGCTGCCGATGCCGCTGCGGCCGGATGAAGTGAACCGGCTGCTCGGCGTCGAAGAGGCCGTGAAAGAAGAAGAGCCCGCCGAGGCGATTCCCTTCCTCGTGGGCCAGGTCGTGGAGATCACGGAAGGGCCGTTCTCGGATTTCAGCGGAACGGTGCAGGAAGTGCTGCCGGACAAGGGCAAAGTTCGCGTCTCGGTGGCGCTGTTTGGTCGGCCCACTTCGGTGGAGCTCGACTATTTGCAGCTGAAGGCGCACTAGCCTTCCCCCGACCACAGGGCATGTGGGAGTCCGCAGTGCGCGGACACTAATAGAGGAATACGATGGCCAAACCAGTCACAGCAATCGTCAAGCTGCAGGTCCCGGCTGGACAGGCGACGCCGGCGCCGCCGGTAGGTACCGCGCTCGGCCCCCACGGCGTCAACATCATGGACTTCGTGAAGCAGTTCAACGCGAAGACCGCGAGCCAGGCGGGGATGGTGACGCCGGTGGTCGTGACGATCTACAAGGATCGCACCTTCACCTTCATCACCAAGACGCCGCCCGCGGCCGTGCTCCTGAAAAAGGAAGCGGGCATCGAGAAGGGATCGCCGACCTCCAACCGCGAGAAGGTGGGGAAGGTCACGCGCGCGCAGCTCAAGAAGATCGCCGAGATCAAGATGCAGGACCTGAACGCGACCGACCTGGAAGGCGCGATCAACATGATCGCCGGGACGGCGCGCTCGATGGGTCTGACGGTGGAGGGCTGATGCGCACGCACGGGAAGAAGTACCGCGCGGCCGTCGCCAGCGTCGAAGCGAGGAAGCTCTACGCGCCCCCGGCGGCCGTCGAGCAGGTGAAGAGCGCGGCCTTCGCCAAGTTCGACGAATCGGTCGACGTGGCGGTGCGGCTCGGCGTCGACCCCAAGCACGCGGACCAGATCGTCCGCGGCACGGTGTCGCTGCCGCACGGAACCGGCAAGACGATCCGCGTGTTGGTGCTGGCGCAGGGCGACAAGGCGAAGGAAGCCGAATCCGCCGGCGCCGACTTCGTGGGGCTCGAGTACATCGCGAAGATCAAGGAAGGGTGGCTCGACACCGACGTGATCGTCGCGACGCCGGACGTGATGGGGCAGCTCGGCCCGCTCGGTAAGGTGCTCGGCCCGCGCGGTCTGATGCCGAACCCCAAGGCCGGCACGGTGACGATGGACGTCACTAAGGCGGTCAAAGAGCTGAAGGCCGGCAAGATCGAATTCCGCGTCGACAAGAGCGGGATCGTGCACGCGGCGGTGGGGAAGAAATCGTTCACCGCGCAGCAGCTGGCCGACAACCTTCAGGCGTTCATGGACGCGATCGTGAAGGCGAAGCCGTCGGCCGCCAAAGGTCACTACATCCGTTCGGTGACGGTCTCGAGCACGATGGGGCCGGGCGTACGGGTCGATCCGGCGGGGTACCACGTATGAACCGGACCAAGGCGCAGAAACAGGAGATGGTCACGACGCTGGCGGGGCAGGTCGCCAAGTCGCAGACGATCTACGTCACCGATTTCACGGGTCTCAACGTGGCGCACATCACGGACCTCCGCCGCCGCCTCCGCGCGGTCGGCGTCGAGTACGTGGTGGTGAAGAACACGCTCGCGAAGCGGGCGTTGACGGAGTCGCAGCGCCAGCAGGGAGGACTGGAGGAGCATCTCGCCGGTCCAACCGCACTGGTGCTGGCAGGCGCGGATCCGGTCGGCGCCGCAAAGGTGCTCACCGATTTCGCGAAGGAATTCGAGAAGCCCGCGATAAAGATCGGCTTGGTGGAGGGGAAGCCGATCACGTCCGCCCAGGTCAAGAGCCTGGCGGCGTTGCCCTCCAAACAGCAGCTGCTCGCGCAGCTGGGCGGCGCCCTGCAGGCGCCGATGGCGGGGTTCCTCGGAGTGTTGAACGGACTGCTGTACGCGATGGTCGGCGCCCTGGAGGCGCTCAAAGAACAACGCGCCGCCAGCGGCGCTGCCACTCAACAGAGTTAGGGAGAAGACAATGGCAACGCAGACGATGAGTAAGGACGACATCCTCGAAGCCATCGGCAATATGTCGGTGTTCGAGCTGGCGGAGCTGATCGAGGCGTTCAAGAGCAAGTTCGGCGTCACGATCGCCGCGCCGGCCGCCGCGCCGGCCGCTGGTGGTGCCGCCGGCGGCGCCGCTGCTGCCCCGGCCGCCGAAGAGAAGACCGAGTTCACCGTCGTGCTGAAGGCGGGCGGTGAGAAGAAGATTCAGGTGATCAAGGAGATTCGCGCGATCACCAGCCTCGGTCTGAAAGAGGCGAAGGATCTGGTCGAAGGCGCGCCCGGAACGGTAAAGGAAGGCGTGACCAAGCAGGAAGCCGAAGAAATCAAAAAGAAGCTCGAAGCGCAGGGCGCCGTCGTCGAACTGAAGTAGCTCGAGGAACCCCGGACCACAGGGGTCCGTGGGCAACCCGAGTCTCGCTTCGGTTCTACGACATGCGCGGATTTACTACAACCTGCTTTTTCGAAGCCCCAACGCTGACCCCCGTACCGCCGTACGGAACGGGGGAAGCTGGGCCTTTTGCATTGCCTGAGGATGGACATGACCACTAAGACATCACCGGTACTGACGTTCGCCAAGCTGGAGACGGGCATGCCGATGCCCCATCTCCTCGACATTCAAACCAAAGCCTTCCAGTCCCTGCTCCAGCCGGACGGCAAGGACGGCGTGCGCTCCGACGTCGGACTCGAGCGGGTCTTCAAGGACCTGTTCCCGATCCAGGACGTGAACGGGAACTACTCCCTCGAGTTCGTGAAGTACGCGCTCGGGGAGCCGAAGTACACCGTGGAAGAGTGCATCGAGCGCGACATGACGTACTCGGTGCCGCTCAAGGCCACGCTGCAGCTCGTCGTGATGGAAGAGGTCGGCGAGGTCACCAAGACCAAGCGGCCCAAGAACATCATCGAGAAGGAAGTCTATCTCGGTGAGCTGCCGATCCTCACGCCCCTGGGCACCTTCGTCATCAACGGCGCCGAGCGCGTGATCGTGTCGCAGCTGCACCGCTCGCCCGGCGTGGTGTTCGAAGAGAGCATCCACCCCAACGGCCAGCGCCTGTTCTCGGCGCGGATCATTCCGTTCCGCGGCTCGTGGGTCGAGTTCACGGTCGACATCCACGACGTGATCTACGTCCACATCGACAAGAAGAAGAAATTCCCCGCGACCGCGCTGCTGCGCGCGTTTGGGTACGGCGGGAACGCCGACATCCTGAAGCTGTTCTACGCGCTGAAGGAGATCGACATCACCGGCAAGCTCGAGGGCCGCGCGCAGAAGCGCGAGGTGCTCGGCACGCTGCTGGCCGTCGATGTGCCGGATCCCGAGAACAAGAAGGGCGAGCCGCTCGCGAAGGTCGGCGACGAGCTGACGCTGGAGCGCTTCAACGCGTTCCGCCGCGCCGGCATCACCTCGGTGAAGGTGTTCGCGGGCTACACCTCGCTCGACCTGCGCGAGGACGCGCAGCCGACGACCACGCAGCAGGCGCCGAGCCGGTACGTGCTGGCGTTCGACGTGGCCGATGCGGACGGCGAAGTGGTGGCCGAGGGCGGCAAGGACGTTTCGGACGCGCTGCGCAAGAAGCTGCTCAAGGCCGGCGTGAACAAGGTCGACGTGCTGCTGCCCCCGGGCCGCAGCGAGTCGCCGCTGATCAAGAACACGCTCGCCAAGGACCCAACGCACACGGAGGCCGAAGCGCTGGCGCAGATCTACACGCTGCTGCGTCCCGGCGAGGCGCCGAACATCGAGACGGCGCGCGAGGCGCTGAAGCGCCTGTTCTTCCACCCCAAGCGCTATGACCTGGGGAGGGTCGGCCGCTACAAGATCAACCAGCGGCTCAAGGTGAACGTCGCGAAGGACAACACCGTCCTCACCGAGGACGACTTCGTCGCGATCATCCGCTACCTGATCGAGCTCTCGGAAGGCCGCGGCTACACCGACGACATCGACCACCTCGGCAACCGCCGGGTGCGCTCGGTGGGCGAGCTGATCGCCAACCAGTTCTCGGTCGGTCTGTCGCGCATGGCGCGGCTGATCAAGGAGCGCATGAGCATCAACAACGATCCCGAGCGCATCACGCTCGACGATCTGGTGAACGCGCGCACCGTGAGCGCCGTGATTCAGGCGTTCTTCGGCAGCTCGCAGCTGTCGCAGTTCATGGATCAGACCAACCCGCTCGCCGAGCTGACGCACAAGCGGCGTCTGTCCGCGCTGGGACCGGGCGGACTCACGCGCGAGCGCGCGGGCTTCGAAGTCCGCGACGTGCACTACAGCCAGTACGGCCGCATGTGCCCGATCGAGACGCCGGAAGGTCCGAACATCGGCTTGATCACGAGCCTGTCGTGCTACGCGCGCGTCAACGAGCTCGGCTTCATCGAGACGCCGTACCGCGTGGTGAAAGACGGCAAGGTCACGGACGAGACCCGCTGGCTGTCCGCTTCCGAGGAAGAGGATTACGCGGTGGCGCAGGCCAACGCGAAGCTCACGCCCGACGGCCGCTTTGCCGACGAGCTGGTGCTGTGCCGCAAGCGGGACGACTATCCGCTGCTGCCGCCGACCAAGATCGACTTCATGGACGTGGCGCCCGAGCAGCTCGTGTCGATCGCCGCGGCGCTGATTCCGTTCCTCGAGCACGACGACGCGAACCGCGCGTTGATGGGCTCGAACATGCAGCGGCAGTCGGTGCCGCTGCTGTTCCCGCAGGCGCCGCTGGTGGGCACGGGACTCGAAGACAAGGTCGCCATCGACTCCGGCGCGGTCGTCATCGCGCGCCGCAGCGGCGTCATCACGCGCGTCACCGCCGATGAGATCATCATCGACGCGGGCGACGACGAGGCGAAGCCGGTCAACGGCGATCATCCGCTCGCGCGGCTCAAGCAGCACGACCGCTACCGCCTGAAGAAGTTCTGGCGCACCAACCAGGACACCGCCATCAACCAGCGGCCGCTCGTGCACATGCACCAGAAGGTGAAGGCGGGCGAGGTGATCGCGGACGGCGCGGGCACGGAGCGCGGCGATCTCGCGCTCGGCGCCAACGTCACGGTCGCGTTCATGCCGTGGTACGGGCACAACTTCGAAGACGCGATCGTGCTCTCCGAGCGCCTCGTGAAGGACGACGTGTACTCGTCGATCCACATCCAGGAGCTCGAGCTGCACGTCCGCGACACCAAGCGCGGGCGTGAGGAGATCACGCGCGAAATCCCGAATGTCGCCGAGGAGTCGCTGGTGGACCTCGACGAGCGCGGGATCGTGCGGATCGGCGCGCATGTGAAGGCGGGCGACATCCTGGTCGGCAAGATCACGCCGAAGGGCGAGACGGAGCTGTCGCCGGAAGAGAAGCTGCTGACCGCGATCTTCGGCGAGAAGGCGAAGGACGTGAAGGACTCGTCGCTGAAGGTGCCCCCCGGCATGGAGGGCGTCGTCATCGACGTGAAGATCTTCTCCCGCATCGAAGACCAGGTGGTCGAGAAGGACCGCGGCGAGCGCATCGGCGAGGTGCGCCGGCTCGAGACCGAAGAGAAGGCGCGGATTTCCGACGCCGTGTTCTCCGAGATGGTCGAGCTGCTCACGAACCAGGAAGTCGGCCTGATGCTGAAGGCGGGCACGGTCGAGGAGTTCCTGCCGGCGGGCTCCAAGCTCAGCCGCCAGCAGCTGCTGGAAATCAACTTCTCCGACGTCGACCTGAAGACGCTCCGGGTCGCGACCAAGTCGGTGAACGAGAAGATCCGCGCGGTGCTCGACGCCGCGGGCTCGGAGCGCGCCAAGATCGAGGAGAAGTCGGAGGATCAGATCGACAAGATCCTGCAGCCCGACGAGCTCCCGCCGGGCGTGATCCAGCTCGTGAAGGTCTACGTCGCCGAGAAGCGCAAGATCTCGGTGGGCGACAAGATGGCCGGCCGCCACGGCAACAAGGGCATCATCGCCCGCATCGTGCCGGAGGAGGACATGCCGTTCCTGCCCAACGGCACGCCGGTCGACATCGTGCTGAACCCGCTCGGCGTGCCGAGCCGCATGAACGTCGGCCAGATCCTGGAGACGCATCTGGGCTGGGCGGCGAATCTGCTGGGCTTCGACGCCAAGACGCCCGTGTTCCAGGGCGCCAACGAAACCGAAATCGGCGTGCTGCTGCGCCTGGCCGGCCTGTCGTGGGCGGCCGACGCGCTGCGGCTCGACGTGCGTCCCCCGGCGCTCGACACCCCGCGCGTCACGCAGATCGTGTCCGACCTGCGCAAGCTGCCGGCGGCGAACGGCGATCGGCCGGACATCGGCACGTCGGGTGTGGCGCTGCTGGCGAGTCGCGGCGTTTCCGCCGAGACGCGCGAGCTGCATCACCAGATGGTGGACTTCCTCAAGGTCGCCGCGAAGGAGCTCGCCGAGCGCGAGCTCGCGCAGCGCCGTATCGAGAAAGAAGTGCACGAAGCCGGTCTGGAAACCGCCG
>Ga0207660_10001264_pt1 | contig 16967 bp, 13 predicted proteins | sample KBSC73BmetaG_FD_184335 | JGI IMG/M metagenome (GOLD analysis project Ga0207660, IMG submission 184335) | Corn rhizosphere microbial communities from Kellogg Biological Station, Michigan, USA - KBS C7-3B metaG (SPAdes) (version 2) | ecosystem: Host-associated > Plants > Roots > Rhizosphere ... | reverse complement strand
ACTCGCCGGCCGCACGCTCGGCTCGGTGGTGGCAACCGCCACTGCGGGCCCGCTCCGGCACGGCTTCGGGCCGATCAAGGACCATCTCCTCGGCGTCACGTTCGTGACGGGCGACGGCCGCATGGTCCAGAGCGGCGGCCGCGTGATGAAGAACGTCGCCGGCTACGACCTCGCGCGACTGCAGGCCGGCGGATTCGGCGCGTTCGGGGTGATCGTGCTGGTGCACCTGCGCCTGCGCACGCTGCCGCGCGCCGATGTGACCTACCTGCTCGAGGGCACGCGCGAAGAGCTCACCCAGGTGGGCGAAGACATCGCGGCCGCCGGCCTCACGCCTGCGGCGCTCGAGCTCGTGTCCCCCGCCCTCGCCCGGCGTGAGCGCTGGGTGCTCGGCGTGCGGCTCGCCGGTTCCCCGGCCCTCGTGTCGGCAGACGAAGCCGGTCTGGGCGCCGCGACGGGCGGCGGTCGCTTCACGCCCCTTCGAGCCGAAGAGGCGCACGCCTTCTGGATGCGCCTCGCGGAAGGATTCGCGGTGCGGCCGGTGACGTTCCGCATCGGCGGCGTGCCCACGGCCAGCGATGAGCTGCTCGACCTGTTGCAACACCAGCTCGGCGACGAGTGGATTTCCGCTTCGCCCGCGGCCGGCGCGATCCGCTGGACCGGTGACACGAGCATCGATCGCCTGCAGCGGCTGCGCCGCACGCTCGCCGGCATGGAAGTCCCGATGACGCTCGAGCGCGCGCCGTGGGCCGTGCGCGGAGCGGTCGGCCACTTCGGCGCCTACCGCGAGGGCGTCGGCCCGCTCGTCTCGGGGCTGCGCCGCACATTCGACCCTGGAGGTGCCCTGGTCGTCGCCACCGAAGGCTCATGACGGGGACTCGAGGAGGATTCGCAGGGCTGGATGCGTGTGTGCATTGCGGGTTCTGTTTGCAGGCTTGTCCCACCTTTCTCGCCACCGGAGATGAATCCGATTCGCCGCGCGGCCGCATCGAGCTGATGCGGGCGCTCGAGCGCGGCGATCTCGAGGTCACGGACACCGCACTCGCCTACCACCTCGATCGGTGCCTCGGCTGCCGAGCCTGCGAGCCGGTATGTCCCTCGGGCGTGCGGTACGGGCACGGACTCGAGGCCGCGCGTTCGCGGATCACGACAACACGGGGGCTCCCAGTGTTGGCGCGCCTGGCATTGTGGGCACTCACGACATCTGGTGTGAGTAATGTCGTGTATTGGTTTGCCCGTCTGCTGAGAGCGACAGGAATTCCGCGACTGCTCGCCGGCTCCGGAAGATTTGGTTTTTCGATGGGAATGCTCGCCGCAACGAAGCCGGTCAAAGGCGTCACCTCCACCACCCTCCACCGCGCTTCACCAACCTCCACCGCCCTGCTGTTCAGAGGCTGCGTCCAGCAAGGCCTCTTCTCCCACGTCCACGACGCCACCATCCGCACTCTGGCCGTGAACGGCCACGAGGTCCGCGAGGTCACCGGCCAGGGATGCTGCGGCGCGCTCCACGCGCACGCCGGTCTGCTCGAAGAAGCGCGCGCGTTGGCCCGAACCAACATCGCGGCGTTTGGAGACGGCGACGAACCCATCGTCGTGAATAGCGCGGGGTGCGGTGCCCTGATGAAGGAATACGGCCATCTGCTCGGCGAAGCGGCGGGCGAGCGATTCTCGCGGCGAGTTCGTGACGTCACCGAGCTACTGGCTCCCGCACCGGTTCCCGGTGCTCCGCTCGATCTGCACGTGGCGTACGATCCCCCCTGCCATCTACTGCACGCGCAGGGCATCGCCGTCCCACCGCTCAAGCTGTTCGCGGCGATCCCGCTGCTCGAGCTGGTCCAGGTCCCCGGCGCGGCGGAGTGTTGCGGCAGCGCGGGATTGTTCACGCTGCTCGAGCCCGAAATGTCGCGCGCCGTGCTCGCACCGAAGATCGCGCGGCTGCGCGAAGCGGCCCCGCAGGTCGTCGCCACCGGCAACCCGGGCTGTCTGATGCAGCTCGGCGCGGGCCTCGCGGCGGCCCGCATTCGGGCGCAGGTTCGGCACCCGGTCGAGCTGCTCGACGACTCGTATCGCGCGGCCGGCCGTTACGAATGACGGGTGGAGCCCGCAGGATCACGACGCCGGACGGGGTCGAGCTCGCACTGCACCGTCTGCGCGCCTTTCGCGACGGACGCCCCGCGATCCTGCTCGTTCATGGCGCATTCACGAATCACCGTTTCTGGCTGCATACTCCCGACGGCGCCAACGACTCCGCCGGAGGCCTGGCCCACTTTCTGGGTGCCGCCGGATTCGATGTCTGGCTGGCGGATCTTCGCCACCACGGCGAGAGCGCGCGGGAGCCGCGGCGCGGCGCGTGGACATTCGAGGACTGGGTGCTGCACGACACGCCGACGTTCGTCGCTCGGGTGCGCGAGGAAACGGACGGCGCGCCGCTCGCCTGGCTGGGCCATTCCGCGGGCGGTGCCGCCGGCCTGTGCTGGCTCGCGCGCGTCGCCGCAGCCGCGCCGATCCGCGCGGTGGTCACGCTCGGCACGCCGGGACCGCGACGGCTCGGGCCCGTGCGGCGCTCGCTCGCCGGCCTGACGATCGCGCTGTCGCGCGCGCTTGGACGCTTTCCGGCGCGCACGCTGCGGTTCGGCAACGAAGATGAGGCCGCGGAGATCATCGCCGAGTGGATGGAGTGGAATGTGCGCGGCGCGTGGCTGGGGACTGATGCCTTCGATTACTTTGCGGGGCTCGCTTCGGTGAGTATCCCGTACCTGGGCGTCGCCGGGACCGCCGACCGGATCTTCGCGCCGCCCAAGGCGTGTCGTCAGGTCGTCGACCGCATCGGAACGGCTCGGAAGGCGCTCGTGGTCGAGCGCGGCCTGTCGCATGCCGGGCTGGTGCTCGATCCGCGCGCGCGGGTAACCTGTTGGCCGAATATCGTCTCGTGGCTGAAGGAGACGCTGTAATGCAGGCGGTGTTGTTCGATTTCAACGGCGTGCTGGTCGATGACGAGCCGCAGCACTGCGAAGCGCTGCAGCGGGTGCTGGCGGAGGACGGCATCACGCTCACGCGCGAGGAGTACTACGCGCACTATCTCGGGCTGGATGACCGCACGGGATTCGCCGAGGCGTATCGGCGCGCGCAGCGCACGCTCACGACCGAATGGGTGAAACATCTCATCGAGAAGAAATCCGCCATCTACCTCGATCTCGTGGGCGCGACGCTGCGGATGGTTCCAGGCGCGCAGGAGTTCGTGCGGAAAGCCGCGGAGCATTTCCGGCTCGGAATCGTGTCGGGCGCGCTGCGGCGCGAGATCGAGACGCTGCTGGCGCGCATGGAGCTGATGCTGCAGTTCGAGGTGATCATCGCGGCGGGCGAAGTCCCGCAATCGAAGCCGAATCCCGCTTCCTACCTCGCGGCCCTGCGCGCCTTCAACGATCGCAGCCCGATCAAGGCGCCGAATTGCGTCGTGATCGAGGACTCACTCCACGGACTGCAGGCCGCGCGCGCGGCGGGGATGCCGTGCGTCATGCTCACGACGAGCCATCCGGTCGAGCGCCTCGAAGGGCGCGGAGCCGCCGCCGTCTGGGCTTCGCTCGCGGGCCACGCGCCGGAGGAGCTGACCCGGCTGTGACGCGCCTCGAGCAGGACGCCGTGCCGGCGGAGGTCGTCGATCAGCTGCGCGCGGGCGCGATTGTGGCGCCGGTCGACGTCGGGGTGATCGAGCTGACGGGACCAGGGACCGGGGCGGTCACTTGCTTTCAGGGTCTCCTCACCAACGACATCGAAAAGCCGGGCGACGGCGCGTTTGTCTACGGCGCGCTGCTCACTCCGAAAGGCATGATCGTGGTCGATGGCTGGGCCGCGCGCCTGGGTGCTCGCGTGCGCTTCACCGTGGCCGCCGAAGGGCGCGAGCGCGCGACGGAAATCCTGCAGCGCTCAATCCCGCCGCGGCTCGCGCGCTTCGAAGACCGAACCGATTCCCTCAGCGTGCTGCGCGTGGCCGGGGCGCTGAGCACGGCGGTGGTCGGCGCGGCCGGGTTTCCCGTGCCGCCCGGATCGAGTCGCGCCATCGAAGGAAAGGCCGGCGCTGTCGCGGTGGAAGTAGCGCGCCCCAGCGAGCAGGCGCCGTTCGTCTTTCAGATCACGGCCGCGGCCGAGCGGCGCGGGGAGCTGCTCGAGCGACTCGCCGCCGCGGGCGCGCACATCGCGTCGGAGGACGCGCTCGAGCTCGCGCGGATGCTCGCCGGATGGCCAAGGCTCGTGTCCGAGGTGGACGACAAGACGATTCCGCAGGAAGTGCGGTTCGACGAGATCGGCGGCGTGTCGTACACGAAAGGCTGCTACACGGGCCAGGAAACGGTCAGCCGGCTGCATTTCCGCGGACACGCCAATCGCCAGCTGCGCGGGCTGTTGTTCGAGAGTGATCCGCCGGCCGCTCCGGCGGAGGGATGGAATGCCGTGACGCAGGAAGAGCGCGAAGTCGGCCGTGTGACCAGCATCGCCTGGTTGCCGGACGGCGGCGGCTCGGTGCTGGGGCGCTGGATCGGCCTGGCGCTGGTTCGGCGTGAAGTGCCGGTGGGCGCGACCGTGCGGGCGGGAGGTCGCGAAGCACGGGTGGTCGATCTTCCCTTCGACGCACCGAGAGTCACGCCGGCGTGACGGTGCTCGTCACCGGTGCCGGCGGGCTCGTCGGCACGCATCTCCTCGAAGCGCTCCGCGCGCGCGGCGAGCAGCCCCCGCCGCGGGCGCTGGTTCGGGAGCACGCGCGCGCACTGGTCGAATCGCTCGGCGCCGAGCCGGTGATCGGGGATGCGACGGATGCGGTGACGTGGGATCGGGCCGCGCGCGGCGTGCGCGCGATCGTGCATGCCGCCGCTCTGGTAGTCACCCGCGATTCGTTCGCGGAGTTCACGCGCGTGAACATCGGCGGGACGCGGCTGGCGATCGACGCGGCGCGCCGGCATGGAGCGCGGCTCATTCACGTTTCGTCCGTGGCGGTGTACGGCCGCACCGAAGTGTACGCGGCCGGAACGGACGGCGTGACCGAGGACTATCCGTTTCAGCCGCTTTCCAATGGAGATTTCTACGCGCGCACCAAGCGCGCGGCCGACTTGCTGGTGCAGGAAGCGGGGCGCGCCGGCCTCGACGCGATCGCGATTCGTCCCAACGTCATCTATGGCGAGCGCGACCGCCTGTTCACCAACCGCCTCATCGCCAACCTCAAGCGCGGCTTCGTCCCGCAAATTGGCCCGGGCACGAATCACCTGTCGTGCGTCTACGCCGGCAATGTGGCGTCGGCCATCGTCGCGGCGCTGGATGCCCCACCGCGCCCCGGTTTCCGCGCGTACAACGTCACGCGGGATGCCGAGCCGCTGCTGACGCAGCGCGAGTTTTTCGCGGCGTTCGCCCGCGCGCTCGGCCATCCGCCTCGCTTCATTCGCGTGCCGGTCGCCCTGGTGCGGATCGGCACCGCTACGTGGAGCGGCCTCCTCAAGACGCTCTTCCCCGGACGGTATGCGGGATTGGGCAGCGCCGCGGTCTCGTTCATTCTGGGGGAGAATCCCTACGCGACCGACCGCATTCGCGGCGAGCTGGGGTGGACGCCGCCGTTCGACACGCCCACGGCGATCCTGCGGTCGGTGCGCTGAAAACGAAAAGCCCGGGCAGCGCCCGGGCCTTCACAGCCAGTCAGCCGCCGAGGATTACGGGCGACGCGCCTTCGTGGTATCCGGCGCCATGTGATGCGTGGTGTCCGCTTTCATCGAATCGGACATCATCATCGAGTCGGCGCGCGTGGAATCCGCGGCCATACCGCGGTCTTCGGCCTTCTTGCACGCTCCCACCGCCATGACGACCAGCGCCACGGCCAAGGCAATACGCTTCATGCTGGCTCCTGTTGAGGTATCTGGGGGACGGACGCGCGAAACGTACACGGGCGACCTGTCCAGTCAAGCTGCGATAACTTATAGCAATCATGCTTCGCTTTGATCGCCGTTCGTTCCTCGCCTGGCTCGGCGCGCTGCCGCTGCTGCGTCGCGGCACTCCCGCGGGCCTGCAACAAAAACCGGTCATCGACGTCCGCCCGACCGCGCTGTTCCAGCAGCCGGACGGCCGCCGCAACCTCGTGCGCATCATCGTCTCGGGAGTGAGCGCGCCCGCCGCGCGCGCGCGCGTCACCGATCGGCGCGGCGCGCTCGTCGGCACCGCCGGTTTGCTGCCGACCGGGGACGGGGGCGCGTTGAGCGGCGAAGTGTGGGTGCCGCTGTCGCAGCCCACCGATTATCAGATCGACGTCGAGGTGGGACGCGATCGCGCGGCCCGACGCAGCATCCGCGTCACACCGCCCAGGCGCTGGACCCTGTACTGGCTCGCCTCGATCCACACCGACGTCGGGTACACCGACCTCCAGGAGCGCGCGCTCGAAGTGCACCGCAAGAATCTCGACGCCGCCCTCGCGTGGCTCACCACGCGACGCGATTTCCATTTCACCGCCGAGTGCGCGCTCCAGGTGTTGTCGTTTTTGGAAAACCGCTCCGCCGACGCGGGCGACGCACTGGTCCAGGCCATTCGCGACGGAAAAATCGGATGGCAGGCGCTGTTCGCGAACATGCTCACCGGCTTGCTCGATCACGACACATTCGCGCGGCTCACCTGGCCGGCGGGGAAGCTCGCGCGCGAGCGCGGCCTGGGATTCGTCTCAGCGCAGATCACGGACGTCCCCGGGCAGCCCCTCACGTTCCCGATGCTGCTCGCGGCGAGCGGCGTGAAATACCTGGCGAGCGGTCCCAATCCCGAGCGCGCGGTTCCGCTGCTGCCGGCCAGCGCGGGATCCGACGGCGTCGCCTACCCCCAGCTGTACTACTGGGAAGCACCGGACGGCAGCCGCGTGCTGCACTGGCGCGCGCATCACTATGGCGACGGGACGCGCTTCGGCTTCGACGTCGGGCCGGACGAAATGGGTCGGCGGCTGTCCGAGTGGCTGCTCAATCAGCCCGCATTGCTCGCGCAAAACTGGCCGTATGACATCGCGCTGCTGTACGGTGCAGACTGGCAGGACAACGCCCTAATGAAGGAAGCGCTGGTCGCCAACGTGCAGGAGTTCGGGCGGCGCTACATGTGGCCGCGGATCATCCCGGGTCGCGCCGAGGACTTCTTCCGTGAAGTCGAACGGCGCTACGGCACCAAGATTCCCGTCCGGCGCGGCGACACCGGTCTCTACTGGGAGGACGGCGCCGCGTCGACGGCCGCCGCGCTCGCCACCTTCCGGTCCGCGCAGCTCGCCGCGCGTGCCGCCGAGATTCTCGCGCTGTGGGACGCGCGCATCGACGCGCCCGATGACGACGCGCTCGCGCAGCGTCGCGAGCGGGCCGACGCGCGGGTCGCGTTGTGGCGCGACCTGCTGATGTTCGGCGAGCACACCTGGGGCGCGGCCGAGAGCATCGACGCGCCGGCGTCGCGACAGACCATCGCGCAGTGGGAGTACAAGCGGCGCTTCATCGATGCCGCGGCCGCTGGATCGCGCGATGTGCTGGCCGACGGCCTGTTGCGACTGGGACGCGCCGTGCGCGCCGGGCGCGGGCGTCTCGTCTTCAACGCCGGCACGTGGGAGCGCACCGATGTCGCGCGCGTCCCCGGCGGCGCGGGCAAGGCGCTCGCGGTCGAGGGGCGGGAGCTGCCCGCCGTCGATCTCGAAGACGGTGACGCGCTCGTCCTGCTGCGCGACGTTCCGCCACTCGGCTACGTCGCGTTGACCGAAAGCGATCGCAGTCCGCGCCCGCCGGCGCCGGATGGCGAATCGCTCGACGCGAGCGCCGGCGGCTTCACCGTCAAGCTCGACGACAAGACGGGCGCGATCCGCTCGCTCACGGGGCCCGACGGCAAAGACCGCGTCAAAACATCCGACTGGTCCGGGCTCAATCAGCTCGTCTACGCGCGCGGTGGCGAGCGCAGCGCGTTGTGGACCACCGGCGATCGCGACGATCTGAAAAACCAGCCACAGCTCGACATCGCCCAGGCGCGCTTCGCCGGCTCGCGACGCGAGAAACTGCCCGGCATCGGCGTCCGCCTGGTGACCGACCGAACGCTGGACGGGTTTCCCGCGATCACGTCCATCGTGACACTGTACGACGAGCTTCCCTGGATCGACGTCGAGAACCGCATCACCAAGACACCGACGCTCTCCAAGGAAGCGCTGTATGTGGCGTTCCCATTCGCGTTCACGAAGCCCGTCGTGGAAGTCGAGGTCCCCCTGGGCCGCATGACGGTCGAGAAGGATCAACAGCCCGGGAGCTGTCGCGACTGGTACTGTCACACGCACTGGGTGTGGCTGCACGAGGGCACGGACGGTCTGTTGTGGAGCGCGCCTGACACGCCGCTGTTCACGCTCAACGACCTGTTCCGGGGTCAGTGGCGGCGCAGCATCGTGCCCGACGGTACGCTATTCGCGTACGCGATGAACAATTACTGGCACACGAATTACGCCGCGTCGCAGGGCGGGTCCGTGACGTTCCGATTCCGGATCTCCTTGCTCGCGCCCGGAGACGCCGCCGAGCCGGTGAAGCGCGGCTGGGCGGCCTGCGATCCATTGTACGTGAGTCCACCCTACGCGAATGCCAAGCCCGGTCCGCTGCTCGCGACCGACCGCGCGCTGTTCTATGCCGACAAGAGCATGATGATCGTGGCCGCCAAGCCCGCGGACGACGGCGAAGGCGCGATCGTGAAGCTGCTCGACATTGCCGGTCAGGCACGCACGGTCGGTGTGTGGCCCGCGGCATACCAGTTCAAGGTCGCGCGCCGCACGAGCCTGGTCGAGCAAAACGGCGACCCGCTCACCTTGGGAAGTGATGGACGGGCGCCGATCGATCTTGCGGCGTGGGGACTCGGCACCGCCCGGTTGTTCATGCCCGCTGAGGCCTCCTGACCGAGTTCGCGTCGAAGGACGTCCCGCTCCGGGACGACGTTCGAACGCTGGGCGCGCTCGTAGGCGACGTGCTGCGCGAGCAATGCGGTGAGGAATTCTTTCAGCTGGTCGAGCGCGCGCGCCGCGCCGCCATCGCGGGCGCCGATGACGACCTGCACGCGCTCGTTCGCGATCTCCCGCTCGCCGATGCCGAGACGCTGATTCGCGCGTTCGGGACCTATTTCGAAGTCATCAATCTGGCCGAGCGCATCCATCGCATCCGCCGCCGGCGCGACTATCTCCGCGACGACGCCGCGCCGCAGGAAGGCAGCCTCAAGGCTGCCGGAGCCCTGCTCCAGCAGCCGTTGCTCATCGAGCCGGTGTTCACCGCGCACCCCACGGAAGCGACGCGCCGCACACTGCTCGAGAAGGAACAGGTCATCGGCCGGCTCCTGGTGGAGCGGCTGGACCCCTCTCTGACACCCGACGAGGAACACGCGGCGCTGGCGCGCATTCGCGAAGAGGTCACCGCGGCCTGGCAAACCGACCCGCATCCCTCGGCGCGCCCCACCGTGATGGACGAGCTCGAAAACGTGCTCTTCTACCTCACGGATGTCGTCTACCGCATCGTCCCGCCCTTCTATGAAGAGCTGGAACAGGCGGCGGGAATGCCGGTCCAGTCCGTGCTGCGCTTCGGGTCGTGGGTGGGCGGCGACATGGACGGCAATCCTAATGTCGGCGCCGATACCCTCCTGGCGGCGCTGGAACGGCAGCGTGAGCTGGTGCTCGAGCGCTACCGGCGCGAGACCGCCGAGCTGTCGCGGCGTCTGTCGCAATCGGGGGCGCGCGTCGGCGTCAGCGAGGAGATCCGCGATCGCATCGCCGGATACAGCGGTCAGTTCGCCAAAGCATTCGCCGCGATTCCGCCGCGCTACTACGACATGCCCTACCGGGTGCTGCTCGCGCTCATGGCCGCGCGGCTCGACGCGACGCGCCGCAACGAGCCCAGCGGCTACGCGGGCGCCTCCGAGCTCGAGCAGGACCTCCAGCTGATCATTGCGAGCCTGCGGGCGCACCGGGGCGAGCACGCGGGCCTGTTCGGCGTGCAGCGCCTGCTGCGGCGCGTCGAAACCTTCGGGTTTCATCTCGCCACGATCGACCTGCGCCAGCACTCGCAGGTCCATCGCGCCGTCCTCGACGCGTTAGCGCGCGGCGCGGCGCCGGACGCTCAGGCCACACGGGTGCTGGACGTGTTCAAGGCGATCGGCGCGGCGCGTTCGCGCTTCGGCGCGCGCGCGGTCGGCCTGTACATCATCAGCATGGCCGAGGGCGCCGCTGACGTGCTCGCGGTGCTCGAGCTCGCGCGGCGCGCGGGACTGGTCGCGAGCGGCAACCAGGTTCCGCTGGACGTCGCGCCGCTGTTTGAAACCGTTGCCGACCTCGAGCGCGCGCCCAGCGTGCTCAAGGAGCTCCTCAACGATCCGGAATACCGCGAGCACCTCGGCGCGCGCGGCATGCGACAGGTCGTGATGATCGGATACTCGGACAGCAACAAGGACGCCGGGATCGCGGCGTCGCGCTGGGCACTGCAGCAGGCCCAGGGGGCGCTCGTCGAGATGAGCGAGCGCTCCGGCGTCGATCTGACCTTCTTCCATGGGCGCGGCGGGACCGTCAGTCGCGGCGGCGGCAAGATCGCGAACACGATTCTGAGCGCGCCTCGCGGTTCGGTGAAAGGCCGCCTGCGCGTGACCGAGCAGGGCGAAGTCATCAACGCCAAGTACGGGCTCCGAGGGCTAGCGATGCGCACGCTCGAGCAAACCGTCAGCGCGGTCGCGATCGCGACCGCTCGACCCCGCCCCGCCGATCCCCGCGACGGTCAGTGGGCGACCATCATGGACGAGATCGCGCGCGACAGCCGCGCCGCCTATCGCGCGCTCGTCTACGACGATCCGCAGTTCGTCGAGTACTTCCGGCAGGCAACCCCGATCGACGTCATCCAGCGCATGGCGATCGGCAGCCGCCCCGCGTCACGCAACGATCCCGACGACCCGAATCAGTTGATCCAGCAGCTCCGCGCCATTCCCTGGGTGTTCGCGTGGACGCAGAGCCGCCATCTCCTGCCGGGCTGGTACGGCGTGGGCACGGCGCTCGATCGTGCGGTATCCCGTTACGGCACGGCCGTGATGGACGAGATGGCGCGCGATTGGCCGTTCCTGCGCACGCTGATCGACGACGTCGAGATGGTGCTCGGTGTGACCGATCTCACGATCGCCGTCCGCTACGCGCGTCTCGCCGGCGCGCTGGGCGAGCGCTACTTCCCGCAGATTCGGACCGAGTTCGAGCGCGCGGCCGGCCACGTGCTCGCGCTGAAGCACGAGCAGGCGCTGCTCGACTCCGATGCCGCGTTGCAACGCTCGATCCGGCTGCGCAATCCCTACGTCGACCCGATGAGCCTGCTGCAGGTCGACTTGCTGGCGCGCTGGCGCGCCGCGGGTCGGCCCGACGACGACCTGTTTCGCGCGCTGATGGCCAGCGTGCGGGGGATCGCGCAAGGGTTGCAGAGCACGGGCTGAATGGTTTAACGTCGTTCCATGACTCAAGCCACGACACTCGGTGAACTGAAGCAGACGGAGTGGGCGAGTCCCGCGCGTCGCCAGCGTACCGTCAAAGACGAGATGCGCGAGAACCTGATCTGTTTGCTCGAGAACGGATCGCCGCTGTTCCCCGGCATCGTCGGATACGAAGAGACGGTCCTGCCGCAGCTCGTGAACGCGATTCTGTCGCGCCACAACTTCATTCTCCTGGGGCTGCGCGGTCAGGCGAAAAGCCGGATCCTGCGCCAGCTCGTCACCCTGCTCGACGAAGAAGTCCCGTTCCTCGCCGGCAGCGAAGTCAACGACGATCCGTTCGACCCGATCTCCAAGTACGGCCGGGAGCTGATCGGCCAGCACGGCGATCAGACGCCGATCGCGTGGCTGCCGCGCGAGCTGCGCTTCGTCGAAAAGCTCGCCACGCCCGACGTCACGATCGCCGACATCATCGGCGACGTCGATCCGATCAAGGCCGCGCGCGGCGGCCATCTGCTGTCGGACGAATTGACCATGCACTTCGGCCTGTTGCCGCGGGCCAATCGCGGCATCTTCGCCATCAACGAGCTGCCCGATCTCGCCGGCAAGATCCAGGTGGGGTTGTTCAACATCATGCAGGAGGGCGACGTCCAGATCAAAGGCTATCCGGTGCGCCTCAATCTCGACGTCGCGCTCGTGTTCACGGCGAACCCCGAGGACTACACCGCCCGCGGCAAGATCATCACGCCGCTCAAGGACCGGATCGGCTCGGAAATCACGACCCACTATCCGCTCAGCGTCGAGCTGGGCGTCGCCATCACGCGCCAGGAAGCCTGGATCGAGCGCAACGGCGGCAGCCGCCAGATCCGCATTCCCGACTTCATGGCGGAGCTGATCGAGCGCATTGCGTTCGAGGCGCGGGAAGACAAGCGCGTGGATCGGCGCAGCGGCGTGTCGCAGCGCCTGCCGATCAGCGTGCTCGACAACGTCCTGTCGAACGCCGAGCGCCGCACGATTCTCACCAAAGAGAAGACGATCGTGCCCCGGATCTCCGACGTGTACGCCGCCTTGCCGGCGATCACGGGCAAGCTCGAGCTCGAGTATGAGGGCGAGCTGCAGGGCTCCGAGATCGTCGCGAAGGATCTGGTGCGTCGCGCCGCGGGCCGGACGTTCGAAGGCCGGGTCGGCGGCGCCAACGTCGACGACATTGTCCACTGGTTCGACGAAGGCGGCGCGCTCAAGGTCACAGCGGAAGATCGCTCCGAAGCGCTGCTCAAGGGATTCACCGTCGTGCCGGGGCTGCTGGCGCTGATCGATCAGGTCGGCCTCGCGGGCAAAAAAGATCCCGCGACGATGGTGTCGGCATGCGAGCTGGTGCTCGAGGGACTGGTCGCTGAGAAGCGGATCGCGCGCAGCGAGGACCTGGGCTACGTGCGCGCGCGCGCGGAGCAAAAACCTCCATTTGGGAAAGGGCCGGCAGGACCCGGAACCGGGCCGAACCTCTTCACGTAAGCAGGTAACTCTCTTTCCTATCTGGAGTCGCCATGGGCAACCTCGTCTTTGGTCTCGCACTCCTCGCCATCGCCTTCTTCCTGCGCGTCGGCGCCGCCACCGTGCGCGCCGAGAGCGGCGGAGGCGTGGGGCGTCCCGTCGCCGGGGGGCTGCGCGTGGCGAGCTACGTCGCCATCACCCTGGGTGTCGTACTGGTGCTGCTCTCGATGTTCGTCGTCGTCGATGCGGGCAAGGTCGGCGTCCGCCACGCGTTCGGCTTCGTCGATCCCACGCCGCTGCTGCCCGGAATCCGCTTCGTCACACCGTGGTCGTCCGTAGAGCGCTACACGACGCGTGAGGAGCAGTATCCGTTCTCGGGCGAGCAGGTCGAGGAAATCGCGGCGTTGTCGCGCGAGCAGATGGGGATGACAGTCGATGTCGGGCTGCGCTGGCAGATCGATCCGGCCCAGGCGGCGCACATCTACACCGAGATCGGCAACGAGGATCAGATCCACAGCGCCGTCCGGAACGCCATCCGCCAAGGTGTGCGCGATGCGATGGTGCAGTACTCGATCAACGACATCTCCAAGCGCACGCAGATCGCCAAAACGATGGAAGATCTCGTCGACTCGGCGCTGGTGACGCAGCCGCGCGCCGGCGGGCCGCCCTTCCGCATCGCCACCGTCACGGCGTTCTTCCTGCGCGATCTCCAGCCGCCGGCGCAGGTCGTCCAGGCGATCAACAACAAGATCGCGCAGGAGCAGCAGGTCGAGACCGAGCGGCACCGCGTTGAGGTCGCTCGACTCCAAGCCGAACAACAGAAGCTGCTGAATACGACGCTGACCGCCGAGGCACTGACGCGGCAATACTTCGACGTGCTGCGCGAGCTCAAGACCTCGAACAACATGATCATTCTCGTCCCGACCGAGGGCGGGATTCCGGTGTTGAACATCGGCGACCTGCGCCAGAACCTGCGGCGTCCCTCCCCTTGAAGCCGCTCGTGACGATCACGCGCCAGTACGCGTCCGGCGGCTCGGAGATCGCCCGGCGCGTCGTCCAGCAGCTCCCCGGATGGACGTTGATCGACAACGAATTCGTCGAGCAGGTATCGCGGCTCGCCGGCCTGCCCGAGGAGGAGGTGGCCCGGCGCGAAGAACGCACGCCGGGGCTGCTCGAGCGGTTGGCCCGCACCCTGGCGATCGCGTCGCCGGAAATGTTCGTGGCAACGGGGGAGCATCCGATGCCCGTCGACACCGTGGAAGACGAGCAGATCGTCAAAACAACGGAACGCGTGATCGAAGAAGCCGCGGCGGAGGGACGCGTCGTGCTGGTGGGCCGGGGCGCGCAGGCCGTCCTCGCGACGAGGCCCAACGCGCTGCACGTCTATATCGTCGCGTCCAAGCCGTTCCGGAAAACGGTCGCGATCGAGCGGCTCGGCGTGAGCCCGTCAGACGCGGACGCGATGATGCAGGAAACCGATGGGCACCGCGACGAGTACGTCAAAAGCCACTACGGCCGCGACCGGCAGGACCTCACGCAGTACGATCTGGTGCTGAATGCCGAGCGGCTGGGATTTGAGGGCGCGGCGTCCGCGATCGTGTCGGAGATCAAGCGGCGCGGATGGTAGGCACCGTCAGGCCGGCGATCGTCACCGCCACGGTGACAATCGCGCCGCCCGCCGCAATCGTCGTCGGCACGCCCGTGTGTTCGGCCACGATTCCGAAGAGAAAGGCGCCGAACGGCGCCATCCCCACGAAGACGAACGAATAGAATCCCATGATCCGGCCGCGCAGGTGGTCGGGCGCGGCCATCTGCAGCAGCGTATTGGTGATCGAGTTGTTGACGATCATGGCGCAGCCGGCGAGGCCGAGCAGCACCATCGACAGCGCCAGCGAGCGCGATCCCGCGAACAGGATGAGCAGAATCCCGAACGCGGTGCCACCCATCAGCATGAGCCGGCCGCGCGCGCGAATCCGGGCCGAGTAGATCGCCACGGCCAGCGCCCCCAGGACCGCGCCGATGCCGACCGAGGATGTGAGCGCGCCATACCCTCCGGCGCCCCGATGCAGTACGTCCCGCGCGAACACCGGCATCATCGTGAGGTAGGGGAATCCGAAAATGCTCAGAATGGCGGTCAGGATCATCAGCACGCGCAGCCGGGCATCGTTGCGCAGATACACGAGGACTTCCCGAAAACCGGCCCAGACGGATCCGGTATTCTCGATGCGCTGGCGGGGCGGCAGCGTCATCAGGAGCAACCCGGCAATGACGGCGATGTAGCTCAGCCCGTTCAGGAAATAGCACCACGCGATGCCGACCGCGGCGATGAGCACTCCGGCAATCGCGGGACCGATGACGCGCGCGCCGTTGAACAGCGACGAATTCAGCGCGATCGCGTTCATGAGATCGTCCTTGCCGACCATGTCGTACACGAACGACTGCCGCATCGGGATGTCGAACGCGCTCGCGATGCCGAGCAGCGTCGCGAGCGTGAGCACGTGCCACACCTGAATCACGCCGGTCCACACGAGGATCGCGACCGCGAAGGCCTCGAGCATGAACGCGACCTGCATGAAGACGATGAACCGGCGCTTGTCGGTGCGGTCGGCGATGACGCCGGCGTACAGGCTGAACAACAGCACGCCGAGCGAGCTCAGCGCCGAGGTCAGGCCGACGTAGAAGGGAGAATTCGTGAGCGTGAGGATCAGCCAGCCCTCGCCCACGTTCTGCATCCAGGTGCCGATGAGGGAAATGCCCTGGCCGATGAAAAAGAGACGGAAGTTGCGGTGGGAAAGAGCCCCGAGTCCGTAGCGCCGCGCAGCTTCTGTCATTGACACCAAATTAAGGGCTTATGGAAATCCAATGTTCCGCCTTGCTGTTCGACCTGGACGGCGTGCTCGTCGATTCCCGCGCCGTCGTGGAACGGGTCTGTCGCTTGTGGGCCGCGCGGCTGGGAATCGAGACCGAGGCGCTGCTGCGCGTCGCGCACGGCCGGCGCACGCGCGATACCGTCAGAATCGTCGCGCCGCACCTCGACCCCGAAAGCGAAGCCGCGTGGATCGACGACCAGGAGCTCCAGGACACCGACGGGCTCGTGGAGGTGCCCGGAGCGGGGCGCTTCGTGAGGAGCCTGCCCGACGGCCGGTGGGCCGTCGTCACGTCGTGCGGGCGTGACCTCGCGCGGCTGCGGCTCGCGTCGGTCGGGCTGCCCACCCCCGCGGTCCTCATCACCAGCGACGACGTGCACGCCGGCAAACCGGCGCCCGACTGCTACCGCCTGGGCGCGCGGCGGCTCGGCGTCGATCCCGCAGCGTGCGTCGTGTTCGAAGACGCGCCGCCGGGGATCGCGGCCGGGCTCGCCGCAGGCGCGCGCGTCGTTGCGCTTCGCACCACGCATCCGGACGCGGACTTTTCCGCGGCCACGGCGGTGATCTCGGATTACACCGCCTTACGCGCGCGCCAGGCTGGGACCAGCCTCGTTGTGCTAGATTAGGCATCGATGCGTTACACGACCTACAGCCGTTATGTCTCCGGCCTGCTCGAGACGCTCAACCTCCAGGCGCTGCTCGACCAGCTCGCCGACTTCTTGTTGCAGTCGGGATTTGCGGGCGGGCCGTATTCGCATCCGTTCTGGGGCGAATTCGGCGACGAAGATCCCGACCGCTCGCTCGACGCGCTGCGCCAGGCGATCCTCCAGGCGCTCATGGATTCGGGACAGCTCACGCCCGAAATGCTCGGCGCGCTGCGCGGCGAATCGACCGGCGACGCTCAGAAAGACACCGACCTGCAGAAGCAGCTCGCCGATCTGCTCGACCAAATCGTCCAGAAGCTGATCGACGAAGGGTATCTCAATCTTCAGCAGGCGCCGAAGATGCCCGGCGCGCAGCAGCCCGTGCTGGGCCCCGGCGGCATGGCGAAGGAAGCGGCGCAACAGGTGCAGTTCAATCTCACCGACAAGGGCATCGACTTCCTCGGCTACCGCACGCTGAAGCATCTGCTCGGCAGCATCGGGAAATCGAGCTTCG